>JAABUQ010001061.1_pt1 | contig 61846 bp, 54 predicted proteins | sample 5560001 | NCBI WGS metagenome assembly JAABUQ01 (sample SAMN10711888, study PRJNA513371) | rock metagenome | isolation source: Antarctica rocks | place: Antarctica: Victoria Land, Finger Mt nord | collected 2015-12-18
CGTTTGAGTTGTGGGGGCTGGAGAGGGTGAGGAGGCGGATGTGGCCGAGGTGGGGAGCGGGGATGTCGTGGGTTGTGAGGAGGGGTGGTGTGGGGGGGAGGGTGGTGAGGTTGCGGAGGTGGGAGGAGAGGTGGCGGTGGGGGTAAAGGCGGGTTAGGGTGTGGAGGGGTGGGCGGAGGGGGGGTGGGCGCATGGTGGATGCTAATGGGGAGATGGGACAAGGGGCGGGGGAGGTGCTTTAGGGCTTGGAATGGACGGCACGTGATTCTAGGGTTTGGGTTTGGTTAAACGTCCAGCTTCACTTCTCCATCTAGGTGTCTCAATAATAAAGAGATAAGACGCAGGATGGAGGAAAGCCGATAGTATATGGCTCGAGATGAGTGGCGCACAAAGGTCCTCTTTCCCGTTGCTTTTCAATAGTCATTCGTGGGCGGTTGTGATGCTATTTTCTGGCGGCGTACCGCTTCATGTAATGTAACTTAGTTTCTTGCTGCACTCGATCCTTGAGATTCAATGAATCAACGTAAGGACGGGAAGATGGACTCCATTACCAGCGAAGACCCATGGCTGAAAAGGCAAATCGTCAAAGCATTCCTCTCAGTCGTTTAAGATACCTCAGAGCAGGGCTCGGAGAAGGTCCTGAACATATGTCATACGAGGAACCCCTGAAAGGCGCATCGTGCCGGCGCATGGGAGACCGTTATATGTAAAGGTTATCGCATCGAGCCGATATACTCGATGATCGTTCCACTTGCGTTAGCCGCCATATGAGATGGCAGAAAGAAAGATCACGAAGCCAGGGAGCCGAATGGGCCCATGCAATTGCATCTTGTACATTTCCAGAGCTTTTCATGCTATCCCTAACGGAGGCACTTCTCCCTGCTCATTGAAAGGTTCCCCACCGACTTTGTACGATGCTTTCCACCGCATCTTGACCATATTGGTCTGCCCTCTCGACACCCCATTGACATCAATATTCTGGGTGATGCCATCTTTCTGGTTCGGTTGCAGTGTCCGCCCTGACTGGGGTACCAACCGCAGGGTATAAGCCTATATTTACTATCAATGACCTGTTGTTGCAAAAGGCTGGCTGATCGAGGAAGCGGTCTTACCTTGGTAACAGCGACTTGAAACGTGTACTCTGTCACGAGCTTGGCGGTCGTGTTGGAGAATGAGGCCAGGATGTGGATCGAAGAGTCACTGCCTGCAGGCCTGCTGGCTGAGAAGGTTATACCCACTTGACTGCTGGCGACCACCACATCGTTGGATGCTGGTAGATTGGCGCTGTCTTCTGGCAATGCAGAGCTGAAGCTCCATTCGTCGTCTGCCGATGCTCCATTAGTGTGCTGAGAGGTTGCGGAAGATGGTTTCGTTATTGGTGGCTTTGTGGAAGATGCGATGTCTATCAGTGAAGATGGAGGATTCGAGGTCGAGAGGTGTGAACGTTGAGAATTCAGGGATGGAGAAGGCTGCTGGGGTGGACGGGAAGATAGCGAAGCAAAAGGGTCTAACGATGATTTCGATAATTGTGCGGGCGGGTATGATTGTGTGGAAGAAACAGGCGTCGATGTCCGTGAAGATGGCTGAGAGCTCGTGATGGACGCAAACGGGTCATAGTTGGGTTTCGTAGGTACTTGAGAGGAGTGCGGGTGTGGAGTGTTGCTAGGTGCGGAAGTCCTTGCGGTACTCTGCTGTGTGGTAGAGGACATCAATGATAGCCCAGGAACGTCTGTTCATACTGTCAGTATATTGCCAGCTAAAGAGGATTATGGTCCGTACTGCTGTTAGACCCGAAGCCCAGAGCGATACCTCCACCCTGACCATATGTCGTGTCCTGCATTGATAGCCCAAGGAGATCATCCTCCACTGATACGGCCTTAGGTGGTGCTTTGCCATCACTTACAGAATCAGCCGGGGCTGCTGACGAGGTTGGCTCGTCTCCACTAAAGTCGATAAGTGAAAGTTCGTTGTCCGCATTCTTGCTGACTCCAGTCGATGTTCCCAACGTGCCCTTCGGTATTTTCGATGCAGCTTCCAAGTCGCCTTTCTTTACAAGCTTGTATCGCTCAATCGTCCGATGTATACTATCATTGATCTCGAGAAGCTTGTTGACGGCCTCGGCATCGTCCGATTCCTCTTCGCACATCCTTTGGATTTTCGGTTGTGCGCTTTGTAGGGCATTTGCAAGCTCCTATATCATTCAGCTTCGAATTCGCCGGAACATGTCCATGATCTTACCTCGAAGACGTCGCCTTCGGCCGCTACTTCACCCTCCTTGATATTCTGCAGCCGTTCCTCGAGTAGCTTCGCCTTTTGCTGGACCTTTGAGACCTCTTCGGCGGCTTTCGCTCGATAGTCTGTCTTGTGCTTCGTATCGTACCCGGCCATAACCTTCATTAGGCGATTGGCTTCCTGCAGATCTTCAGGCCCGCCTCTTCGTATCAGCTCTTGCAATTTGGCCGATTGAGCTGCCTGCTCTTCCTTCTCCATTTCCTCTGCTGATATTAGATTCTACTCATATCAGCCTCCGACCTGTTCCCGAGCGATCTGCAACCTACATCACTTGGGTTGAGCACGGCCGCATCCTCCCTTCGGACTTCTGGAAACAAATAGCCTTTGTAGCTTAGCAGCCGATGCATGTCCCGTATGTATCCTAGGTCTTCTTTGTACCGCGAAGTCTGGCATATTGTGAGCCGCCACTCTTCTATCAGCTCCAATATTCTCGACTGAACTCTCGAAGGCCGTATTGGTGGTCTCTCCGGAAATCTTCGGACTAGCTCGTTCAGGAACTCTTTCGTCGAGATTTGGAGATGGAAAGGGTATCCACAGTTCTTGACGCAGATATCAAGTAGCTATCAATAGGTGAGCAAGATAACGGGCGCCTGGAGACAAGTAGTCGTACAGTGAGGGCGAGGAGGGAGACATTGGGGTTGCGATTGTTGATGTAGTTGACAACCGCGACGGCGGCTTCTCGAGGTCTACGCAGGTGTAAGCTCAGATCCCTTCCTGATATGACCGAGAACCATACGCCCCGCCTTTCTTGGAGTTGATGAGGTCGGATATCTCAAGATCGAGGGCAAGGTTGGGTTCGAAGTTCATAGGATCCACGGCATTCTCTGGACAGGTATCAGTAAGCCATGGTGCACTTCCGTGAATCGCTAAACGAAAACCACATACGGATATATCGTTGCAATGGAGTTTGCGCTGGCTCGCCAAAACCCCCAAAACGATCCCTGGTTGCGTACCGCGCCGAGGCGGCCTCCATATTGCGCTGAGCCGGAAATTCTGATGGCCTATTCTGCTCGAGGAGCGGCGAGAGCCCTCTACTGTAGCTTGATCAAATTTCTGTGAATGAGAAAGCGTATATGCCTATACGACCTTCAAATGGACGCTGATGCTGCGCCTAATCGAGGTTAGGTTGAGTCGGTGCCAAGCCTTTTTGCACATGTCATTCGCGTCAACTGCTGGTGATTGTTTGCTTCCCAGCTTCGATTCCGTTGATTACAACTCTCTTAGTCTCCTCTTGATATCGAACAGTAGCTATAACTTGAGTATACTACCAAGCTCGCAGACTTAATTGTCACCACCTTTCCACACCATGGTTCGCCACAAGAAAGACAACCTCTCCAAACGGAATCCCCGCCACCTCCACCGTCCGGGCCACGACACAGACCCTGAAAGCCCGAACCCAAGACCGCCCTTCAGAGCTGCCTGCTGGGATCTGGAGCACTGTGACCCAAAAAGATGTTCCGGCAAACGTTTGATGCGATTCAACATGATGCGGGAGCTCTCGGTGGGGCAGAAGTTTGCCGGGGTCGTCATATCGCCCAACGCTAAGCGCTTAATTTCACCTCTGGACAAGGAATTGATCGAGCAGTTTGGTGCTGCGGTCGTCGAATGCTCATGGGTGAGGATAAAGGAGGTCCCTTGGAGCAAGATCGGAGGGAAATGCGAGCGACTATGTGGGTTGACCTTGACGCGTGAGCAAGCTGGATACTGAATCTGATTTCATTTAGTGCCATACTTGGTCGCTGCTAATGCTACTAACTATGGCCGTCCTTGGAGGCTGAACTGTGCCGAAGCTCTTGCAGCGGCTTTCTTCATATGTGGTCACGAGGATTGGGCACACGAGGTTCTGAAGCATTTTTCTTATGGCGAGCCATTCTTGGAAATTAATGGACAACTTCTGAAAAGGTATGCGGCATGCAATGACGAAGAGGAGGTGAAGAAAGCAGAGGAGACATGGCTAGCGAAGATTGAGCAAGAGTATAAGAATAGCAGGGAGGACAACAATCTAGCAGCAGACGCTGATCCCTGGAGTGGTGGTAATACGAACCGAAGACCAGTGGTTGATTCAGATGATGAGAGTGATGAGGGCTCTGACGTCGATAACAGCAATGAAGAGGAAGAGGATGGCGGGGTAGAGGTGCGAAATGGTGCTCTACCACCCTCCTCCGACTCGGATGATGAAGAAGAGATGGCGGCCTTAAGAGCACGCGTTCTGGCATCGAAGCCCTTTTCAAATCCCAAGAGCAACGATGCGAAGGCACAACCGGAGAGAATCGCCCGACCAGGCCCGCCTGTCCCTCCAGAAGACTCGGACGAAGAGTCCGGATCAGACCTGGGCGACAACGAAGCTTTCGATAACATCATTGACGCCACGCCCGTGACAGATCGGACGGGTATCCGGGCGAAACAACGGTTGAAGAACGATGACAGCGCGAGCGCAGTGTTCTCGAGAAGCACGGTCAATGCTCCGAAGAAGTGGTAGCAGCGATGTGCTATGCGAACAAGAAATTCTGTGCCAACAGTAGAGACCGAAGTAACATTGCACTGATGACGTTTAAGCAGACACAGTTTAGATCGCACCTAGGGACCTAACCAGGTAGTCAGATCTCTGTTCAAATCCCGGAAAAGTGCTTCATCCGGCATCAGGAAACATCCGAGGGCGATCTATAGCTTTAGAGCCTCAACGAATCCCAGCCACCCTAAGTTGCAAGTATTGTGAGTGATCCGACATGGTAGAGATGACAACACAATCTGCTTCATATAAGCTCTATTGGGACGAGATATCACCGATTGACTCAGTCAACCAACAACGGCCCTTCGATTACAGATGAAGCGGGAGAGTCAGAAAATCAAGTGAGTAACCGTGGAACTATGGGTTGGACCGCCACAACTCGGTTTCAATTTAGCGAATTGCCCAGAATTCGTCAGCGAGCATCCACACTCCAACAATGAATTACCCCTTTCTGATATGATTGGTGAATTGGTACTTTGAGGCGTTGGGCGAGTATTCATTCAAAGTGTTCCAAAGGCGAAGCTCTGGCTTGAGTCGATGTCACTGTTTGTGTGTTGCCAATCACTAATGTATGACATACCAGTACTTGACACTTCTTCAAGGATACGATTATAAAGGTGTCGAGACGCCACGGAATCCTCATAACATTCTCATATACCTTCCTCTCATGAAAACCATTCTCAAGCACCTTATTTCCTCGACCACAGTCTGCGGTAATACCAATACATACAAAAAAGCGGACCGAAATCGGTATCGTAGAAGATATGTGTCCGCCAGGAACTTCCCAATCGTACCCATGCATTAAATCAATGCTCCACGATAGACTCTCTGCCACTGTATTTACAACGCCTATAGGTCCCAAGGACCACAGCATGCACGTCTTTCATAACCGCCAGACGATCGACATCAATCTCACGGCAGAGGCTCGCGTGCGTTGTTGGGTAGGGAACACGCGTGTCGAAGGCTTAATCGATCCCACGGAAGTAAAGACGTGCCATCACCCAACCGTGGCAGCCCTCGATCGTAAGCTTCGGGGAGCAATAAAGGCTATCGAAGAGACTACTGGAGCCGGAAAGACAGAGGATACCGAGTCCCGTGCTGATGTTGATGATGTTGAGCCAGATGATCTCACCTTGGTGGAGAGCTGCCTGAGGCAGGATGCAATCTGGCAGGATGCAGTCCGGCAGGCTGAGCCTCGAGCTTTTGCCACGATCCCTACCAGCGACACTCACGTGATGATGAATCAGCTCAAAGCAGGGCGGATGGAGGAAGGAGCTGCCGATACCGCCGAGATCCCTGCTAGCGACACTGACGTTATAATGAACCAGCTCGAAGCAGGGCGGATGGAGAAAGGAGCTGCTGATGCCGCCGAGACAGCCACGAAAGCCACAGGTCAAGGACGTAATACGAGCGCCGTTGTTCTGTCTCCGCTTCTTACTTCTAAATCTGTGCACTCTCAAACCATGACGGATAGTCGCGCCTCTGACGCCGGCGAGCAGGCTGAGGATTGTGACTGGGATCTTGTCGATGCAACAGAGGCGCTTGAACTATAACAGAGGCGCTTGAAATATCAAGACCCAAGAAGGCGGGCGGGGGACAATGGGCTCGAGTATGGACTGGGCTATGATCCACATGGGAGGGGAGGAACGAAGACATGGGCTAGAGTTGTGCTTAATGCTTAGGTTCCTACAGCTGGGTGTTGGGCAAGTGCATGCAAGATGAAAAAGGCCATAATATGGTTAGTGTTTGCTGGAAACGAGCTAAGTCAAAAGTGAGATGTCTTCTTTTCTAAACCGACCTAGAAGGTCTCATAGTCTATGATGTCTGGAAACTGCTGTCTAATACTGAGCATTGTTGGAGTTTTGGGGCCATATAATGCCCATGTCCCCTTTTGTGTTGGGAAACCAGGCTTTATGTAAGGATCTTACAGTTTCCATTTCATTCCTTATCACTGCTTCACTCACGTATGACGACATATCATTTATCGTTGAACCTCGGCCCGTGCTGGCACACACGATTAGTGCCTCTGTGTGATTTTCAAGATCTTTCACCAAATGCTTCTACTTCCATGCCTCAACCTTTCTTTCCTTGCCACCCTCCTTCTTGCATGCCTCTACTCTAAGCAGGTCCAGATTGCCTAGAACTTCATCAGAGTCCCCGAACCAACAATTTAAACCAGCCATGTGTCCAGTTCGTCCAAATCCTTTTCCAGGGATGCATCCGGATGCCCATAAGGCCTCAACTCTACTTTCAGCCCAAGCTCAAGCCCTACTTCAGGAGCAACGCGACCAGAACCGCCATTCGCCGTTCGTGCGATCCCTCATGCCCACTGGGCAGATGGCAGAGTCTTCGATACCTCCTCACCTGATTTGTTCCAGCCCCTATCATCCAGGCCCGCGAGCCCAGCCTACCGTCACCCATGACCACGTTCCGAAGAATGAAGAAGCCCCTCTTGTCTCTACTCGCTACCGGATTCGTTATCAGGATGCGACTGACAGGGACCTGGATACTCCAAAGAGAAACAGCCTCGAATCCCTACCTGGTGCTCCGCGTTGTTTCGCCCCATTCCGTTATGGAACTGAATCTTCGGCAACGTTTTCCCGCTATGCCGACGCCGAAATCCAGCCATCATTCAGCCATGCACCTAAGACAAGGACGCGCCGTGTCCGCCGTGCAGTGGGAGCTGCTCAAGAACCATCAGATCTCTATCAAAACAATGCCAAGCCATCCTACGATTGCGGACCTGAAATTAGGACGCGCCTTTTCCGTGCACTGGAAGCTCAGGAGCCATCAGGTTACTACGAAGACGATGCCGAGCCATCCTACGGTTATGGACCTACAGTTGAGACGCGCCTTGTTCGCCGCTCAGTGAAAGTTCAGGAACAACCGGGCCCCCACGAAGACCAACCCGAGCTATCCTCCAGCGTCGGATATATCACTTCAACGCTTCTTTCCCGTGATCCACTCAATGCCCTGGAACAACTGAGCCTCTCCGACGATTCAATCTCGCCAACCTCTAGTGCAGGATCCGAGACTTCAACACTCCTTTCCCGCTCCTCACTCGAAGCTGCGGAGCAACCCATCCTCTCCGACGACTCAACCTCCCCAACCTCCAGTGTCGGACCCGTCGAAACCAACGACGACTCCTCCCCACATCTCCAATCCGCCTCCTCGTTCCTCGTCTCAACCCTCACGCCCGCAGCCTTCCAATCAGCGACTTATCCCACCGACAAGATCCTCTATGTCAAGCTCGGCAGCCGCGTCCTATCCCGCATCGTCCCCCTAAACATGAGCTCCGAAGCCCGTGCGCGTTGCGACTCCGGGAACCCTTTTGTCGAAGGTCTACTCACTAATACTGTAGAGCTCAGACCAAGTTGTCCGAAGGGACTTGCGCTGATTGAAGGGGTACTTATGGAGGAGGTGGCGAAGATCTTGACGGCGGAGAGTTTGGCGGATTTGCGTCGCTATAATCACGGGACCGAGAGTCTTGCTGAGCTGGGCTCTGATGCAGACGAGAAGCTGCAGGCTATGGATGGCTTGCTTGAAGACAAAGATGCTGGGGAGATTGATGTGGAAGGGGATGGCAGTATGAAGGAGTCTATGCCAGTGCACGGTATGCCTGCGCAAGCTTTGGATGGCTTGCTGGAGGACAAAGCTGCGGGGATGAGTATGATCAAGGGGGAGGGCAGCGTGAAGGTGTCTACGGTCGTGCAAGGCTTGACTTACCTCGTGCTTGAAGATCCGATGCACGCCGGTGCGGCAGATGCTGAGGTGACTAATCCTAACGAGAAGCAGTACGTTGATCAGGAGTGGGAGATGGTCGATACTGAGATGGAGGATATCGAGATGGCTGAGGAAGGCCCGCTGAATATGAAGGGATATGGAGAAGCTTGGGTTCAGGGATGGACTTTGCTGTGAGCAAACAATGGGAAGCTGCAGAGCATGGGATGAGACTCCTGCAGTCAAGTGGCACATCAAGCGATTGTATGCAGACTTAGAAGGATCGCTTTGCAGATGATATGCCAATGCGTGTTAGCAAAGATGCTAGATATCAAATGCTCCCCTCTTATTACCTGTGTCTTCAGAGATCTTGAATTCAAATCTCGCTTTGGAGTAATTCGCGTGAAAAGCAAAGAGATTAAAGTAAGTCTTTGCGTGCTTGTTGTCTACGTCCCTTTCCGTGACCACTAGTAAGTCTTTGCAGAGTAGTAGTAATAACAGGATTTGTCAAAGGACTTCTCTTGCTGCTTTCTCGATATGCGTTGACACTATCACGCATTGACTTAAACCCTTTACTCCATTGGCGATGAGCCAGTACTGACCATGTGGCCTATCCCTATGTCATTGAGATGTTGTTCCAGACTACATAATAGATTGTTAGTACCCAACCCTCTCTTATAGATTGGCATCCTGTCAGTGCAAGGAGTAATACAAGTGTCATGCGGAGCAGAAATATTGAATATCACCGGGAAACCTCGATGTCTCGTAGGAACTCGTGCTTTACAGACCCAATTGAATGACCCATCCAAGCAGCGGTTCTACTCTTTGTTAGATATCGCACAATTTTTTCCAACAGTAGATTGCAGTACACTCGAAACAGCGCCTGCACCCGCTTTTGCCCAGTCAATAACATCCACTTCTTTCGCTCTTCAGTGAAACTGCTGTGACTCTATCCATCTTCTGGCCTTCGGTTCTCGAATTCGATATTGTAGGCTATTGTAGGCGAAATGATTGCCGTCCAGCCACTCGGAGCATGATTGCTTTACGGATAGTCGATTCTTTCAAATCCGATCTGGTACAAAGCAATGAAATCTCCTAGCATGATTCGCTCAGCAGAGAAATGGCCATCAGAGAATATGTTGCGCAGTGGAACTTGTTTTAGCCTTTTTCAATCGCTGGCATTCGGTTCCCGAGTCTGATCCTGTAAGCGGAATGACTGCCACTCCTTGACGAATGGGAAGTCTTCGAAAACGGACCCTGATACACACCCGTGACATCTCCCAGATGGTTCGCTCATTGAGGCAGCGGCCACCGCCGAGCACTGTTGCGCAATGGCCACCAGTAGAACCTTTGAATAGGCGAGAAAACGCTACGCTACTCAATCTAACCAATGGGGTAATCGGTGCACCATTTCTGGACACTCCTTCGGAAAGACATATCGATGGATCTGCTTTGTCCCGAAACTCGGACGCTCCTCCGTAGGAAGATCTAAACCCAAGCGTTGCACCTCTAAGGATTCGGCCCCCAAACAATCCGCCCCCAATCCGAAGGAATGCGGCTCCAAGCGATCCGCCCCGTAGCAATAAACCCCCAAGCAACGGCAGACACAAACATGCAAGCAATACGATCGTGCGACCAAGCAATGCGCTTGTGCAAGGGGGCAGACATAGTATTTCAGGTATCTCTTATTTCGCCAACAGAACAGAGCGATAACAGTAAGGGAAAGTTACATTTCCCAGGTCTACTTTCGGTCTGTATGATGCAAGTAAGGAAGTATCTTTGCGCCAATGCGGTCCCCAAGCGAGAGACATGAAGCGAGAGTGGTAGATGGGCTCAAGGTGCATTTGACGATCACAACCTGATACGCGATGATATTCCTGATCCGGACTAATGTGAAGATAGCGCTTCTTGGCAAATTTCCCGCAGTAGTCGCGGGACTTACCACTCGATCATGTTTCCGCCCAACCACTTCTGCATATGTCCAGTTACCCTTCTGACTACTGCAGCGACCTCACCAAGAAACCAATTCAGACATTATGTCCTTGGCGTGCGTGCTGGGCACTGCAACGGAACGATATTTGCAAACGGGTGGAGGAATGAAGCAATAAAGCAACCGGTCTACGATGATCTTAACGGCCAACAGAAACTGAAAAAGGAGACTAAAAACTCGATCTGAAGAGGCTCTCTATACAGCGTTACAGATACCGGTACTATGAGGTAAAGGGGGACTCCACGTCGACTGAGCAGCTGATACTCCGTACGGTCACGGACGAAGTCCATCGTCAAATCTATCCCAGCTACACTCCCGGGTGACTCTGGATCAAGCGCTTTGGTCTGCTTGTGGAACGATATGCCACTCCCGTGGAAGGGATCTAGAGCTTTCGGTATATGATCGCTTGAATCGGCACCACCCGAGGTTGTTGTGAGCGCTCACTGTATTATCTGCAAGGTACGCTACCAGATTCAGGGTTGCACGCTTTCCTGGGGAGTAGTGACACGGCATCAAGAAGTCTTGGCTGAACCACCTTCTTGACGAGGGGTCACACGATTCTGGAAGGCTTCCTTGCATAGCAGACGATGGAAGGCGGTCAATATGCATCATAGCACCTACCTCTCGTCTAACAAGACCTTGAGAAGCCTAGTAAGAAAGCCACGTTGTTGCTGGTCTGGATAGTGAGCCAGCCACAATTTTCAATACTTTTCTCGTAGGTGCAATTTTGCATATGTTCATCTCAGACTGCAAAACCATGGTCTTCGCAAGTTCATTAAGCGAGTCTAGATCCTGCTCAAGCCGCATCTCAACTTCCGTCCAAGCGAGGAATGTGTTATGGAGCTCGATCGGCGACAGCTTTGGGGCGGGACATCTCGGTCTTTCATCGAGGACAAGGCTAGGCAATGGATATAAAAGGATGGAACATCTTCCAGGTTGATCATGTCTACAAGGCATCAAAGAAAATTACACCTTCAATCGTGGCTCTGTCAAATCTACAACGATATACCGCCCAGATCATCACCTCCGCTACCTAGCATGGCAGGCAAACTCCTCGTTCTACTTGGCCTTCTAGCGCTTGCCGGTATGAGATCTTGTTAGCCACCAGGCGAGCTGATCTGACAAACCATCCTAGCTGCACAGCGTTGCCAAAATCAATGGGTTGGTAGTGCACCTATCTGTGAACCGGGAGGCTGCCCTTCCGATGTCTACAAATGGTGGGGCATCGTCAGCGAAAATGGCAATGGTGGCCATTGCTTTGTCGGGTACAAGAGGTTATGTCAGTGTCTGGCCGCTGGCAGCCTTGACGCTTGCACGGCTACCCTCCCGCCCAAACAGGTCAAGGTGTTCCACGACATGTTCACGGTTTGCAACAACGGGTGCGAAACCTATGTTTGTGGTATCTTCAGCATCACGTTCTTCAAACGCTCGGAAATCCCCTCATCAGGCTTGCAGAAGCGCAGTACGATGTGTTCAAATTTTTTGCCGCGACCCACATTCTGACACGCGACAGGGTACCCTTGCGATCAAGTCCCAGATAATGTTCCAATCCCAAAATACTGTATCGATCCTCCGACCCCAACCCCACCGCCACCGGCTCCGCTCCCGCCGAACGTCATTTCTTCTACCCCCATAACGCCAGATCAAGCGCATACTGCCATCTCACAGATCCAATACGGCACCCTCGCCCAGATCCTGAGTGCGGAGGGAGAGGACGTGACCGGCAAATCGCAAGCAGACCTGGTGGCTATGGCATGGAATCACTATGAAGCCTCGATGGGGAATCTCGACATCGGATCGGTGGACGCCACAGCGAGCTTGGCAAATTTCGAGGCCGGGCAAGCGTCTTGGACGTATTACTCGGACCGGGTCTTCACGTGATAGAAGTTCGAAATGGCAGGGAGGGCAAGAGGTCGCACTTGTGACCTCTGTAGGCACCTCTACAGGGTTTTGATATCTACAGAGGGCTTCAACAGCTCATTAGGCGCCACTACAGGGGGGTTTAATACCAACCGTGGGCTTCAACAGCACTGATGGGTATTTTCTAAGAATTTAATATCAGGGAATTTCTGACCATTTGAATGGTTCGGAGATCGAGAGCCTCTTAGTGTCACAATAAAGAAAGATCGTATTGTATACTGATTACATATAGGCCTTTCGCGTATTGCATTTCCATTGATCGGCTAGCGGTGATCCAAAAATAGCAGAAGAGGCGAAGCGTCAAGGCCTCCCACCTACTCGAACGTCAAACCCCACTTTGAGCGTCATGGATGAGGATAGTCTATGGGGTCATGGACGAGGGCTTTTGATTTTTAGGATGAGGATGGGGGCGCTGAGATGCTGGACGGGGAGGAGAGGTTTCGATCTTCTTTGTGGACGAGGCGGCATGCAGGATCTTGAGATATGTCATTGAGTGCATGCGTGTTGAGTGCTTTGCGAAGAGTTGGAGCGCGCAGAGATATAGACTAAGGAGGAGAGCGGTGGCGGGTTGGGGTTGGAGGAGGTGTTGTTGGAGGATAGGGTATGGCAATGGTAAGGTAGGTTCGGTGGAGGAGATGGTGTTGGGGTAGTGGTGGGTGGGGAGGGAGTAGAGGATATGGGAGAGTGGACGGTGGATGATTTTGTGTTCGACGAATTCCTGAGGGGGGATGGAGGATGTTAAGGCTGGTTTTTTGGGTAGTTGTATGCTGGATAGGGGGTGGATGATGGGATAGCGGTGGAGGATGCAGGACGGTGGAGCTAGTGAAGAGGGGTTGAAAAATAAGGGCTGGGTAGTGGGGATATGGGTTCTCTCTTCTGCTCCGCTACCCAGAAGCCGCTGCTAGGGACTTGAGAGTGCGACAGCTGTGAAGGGGTAGACGCATTGTATGTCAGAGGGAGCCAAAGCTGTTCCGCGAGAGAAAGTTTGAATAGCTGTATGAGATTCAGATCTGTTGGTGCAAGGAGTGATGCAAGAAGTCGATGATTAACCCATGGATGCTTGTGCTACCCTATCACTGATACTCTTTGCCGTCATGTCCCCAGTGTCCATCCGTGACATAGCGCCCTTGACTACTGTCCGCTTTCAGCCTATGATTTCCGAACCACGGCTTGTTTGATCTCGTCCACAAGCTCCGTCACGTTCTTGGACCGAACGCCAAACTCCTCCTTTTGCTCTCCCAGCATGGATTCGCGGGTCGGGAAGTCGACTTCATCCACCTTGACGGATTTGAGAAGCTTGATGAACGCCCGGCTGCTCTTCGTGTCCTTTCTCAGCTGTCGGCTTGTGTCCGAAGAAGAATTCCGCTTTGTTCAAGTTGCCGTGCTTTGCGAACATGTTGAGGATTTCCAGGTGGCCTGGTATCTCCGAGAACGGCTGTCTACCATCGCGTCCCGGCCTTATTTGTATGAAATCCCCGTCTGAGAAGGAGATAGAGATGTAGCGTATGAGGCCGATGTAGTCTGGGTTGAGGCGTCTCAAGAAGAGTGGATTCCCAGTAGTCCTGCTTGGTGAATCGTTGGTATTGTATTCGAACTTTGTCTCGCTGAAAAATACCACGGTAGCTATCTTCCGCAGCAGCGGGCATACCTGGCACATATAGCTCCACTCGACTTTACCCCGGTCCCAACGTGTTTCCAACTCCACACGTCGCCTTTTCTCATGGTCGGGAGTTTTGGCGTATCCATAGAACGCAAACCGGAATATCATCATGAGTACTTCATTCGGTAAGGTCAGGAGAACGCTCTTGGCATGGGGCTGCCCCGATGGCCTCGCCTCTTGCTTCTTCGTGAGTTCAAGAACAAACATTTGCCATTCACGCCAGCTGGGCTTCTGTCGGTCTTTTGCCGCGCCGGCCCATTTTGTCACCTCTCCAACATCACCGCTGGCCATACAGTCGAGGTAGATGTTGTGCTGTACCTCACGGTATACCTTGTATTTCTTGCTGTTCTGAAGGTTCATGTACTTCGTCATATACTCGGTAGCATACGGTGCTTTGACCAGACCCAGCTCCTCTTGCACAGTGGACGCGTTGCAGGTGGTTTTGTCCATTCCTCGTAGGGCTTCTGCAATTTCCATCAGTAATCCGGCACAGCTCACGGTACATCGAGGTGTATATACTTGGTAGTTTCCAATACATGATTTCAAATGCGCCTTCGAGCTTTAGGAGAAGGATGCAGATGAAAGAGGATTTCTGGATCTCGAGATGCTTGTCTCAAGTGGATATTGCTACCTGAAGGCAGTCACAGTCTCGAGTGGTGATAGAGAACAGTGTTCGGTAAAGCCGAGCCTAGAGGAGGAAGTGGAGGCATCAGAAATGAAGAGAAGTGAGAGTAATGTCGCGACATTCATATGATCGCGAACAAAGCGCTTGCTATAACCCAACAGCAGCTCGCGACGGGTAGATTCGATCGTTAGCCTCTTAAAATCAGTTTATAGTAACTGCAAATTGAGACTCGTCTGTTTAATGCTTCCGCAAATCCAGAGCTAAGTCATAGACTCGGCTTGATCATCTCGCTTCAGCCTGTTGAATATCTGTTGCAGAGGAATCAGCGGGTTGTCTTCGTTGGAGCCGTGGGAACGAGACAAGTGCCGAATCAGGAGTGGTGAATAAGCTTACTGGCGCACTCCGAGAACGACCATTGCGAACCAGATTAAGGCCTTCAAGGGAAGCCCAAGAAGGCCCAGAAAGAGGGTCCTGGAATATAAAGTATAGGAAGTACACCAGAACATATAGAAGACAGCATCAGAGCCTACATTTCTCCATCCGGCAAGTACGGGCATGGAATACCGCGAGCGAGCAACAGTGTCCTCAAGGCGGGGAAGTAGGTTATGCTGAAGGTACGTGGTTGGGTCCAGACCAGATTTTGGTTCACAAAGAAGGATGTTGCAGGCAGATCCTTCAACTGTCAGTTTGTGTTATTTCGTTTATATACTACAATCGCTGGGCCGATGGTTTGACACAACCATAGAGATCTCGCTTCCTCGGCAACACTTGCTCGGTGTTTGCAGTCCCAGCTTTTATACCGGGGTTTTCATAGGATCCGAGAATCTGTTTGCTGTGTGTACTACGTGGAGATCGAGCCTTTGCGTATCCACGCTTCAGCAAGGCACCCGTGTTGGAGCGACCGTAAGGGTAAGGAGAATTGGAGAGCCGAAGGAACCTGAAGTCCTGACACAACATCTGTCAGGAACACCAGGATCGGGAGTGACGAGAAAGGATCAACCAACGGTTTCCTCAGAAGCAGACTTCTGGCACTATCCATGGCATTGAGACGAAGGATTGCATCAGCTTTTCAAAACTTGCCATTCTCTGTCTTGCAAATCTGCATGCTCCACCTTCAGCTTTTCTCTGTTATCTCGCAGCTTTGTCGTTTGTGCATTCTTTGTAGACACCAAGCATGGCACTGCAAGACGAGGCGTGCAGGCCAAACCAATGTCCAACGATCTGATATTTCGGCGTCTGTAAGCTCAAACATTGTTCATTTCTCAAGAGAGGAACTGGACACAGGCTCCCAATGCATCTAGCTTCATGACTCCGAACGAACAATCAACGTATGCAAGTTCGTCATAAGCAGCAATTAGTGAGCCATACTCGCCGATCAAATCCAATATGTGCGTCAGTCATGAGACACGAGCTCATCCTATAAAACGGTCCCCAGTCCATACTCACCCTCCATCCTCCCTCCTGCCCCAAAAAGTCCTACCACTACTCACAGCATCATCATTGTCCTCATTATCACGAACCGCCTGCCCAAAAACTCCTGCCTCCGCTCAACGACCAGAAACATGCAACACTGGTGGTGCTGCTGCTGTCCAGGCTTTGGTCGTCAGACGTTGAATCGTCCTAGTCGTGAGATATGCATTTCTTGCAGTCATTACAAATGCTCGGAATGCACGGACGTCCGGGCCTGGAGTGTGCTTTACGTCAACGAAACAAGGGAGAGGGGAGAGAGGGCCGCGAACGAGCAGGATGGCGCATCGGCAGAGGAAGGATGGGGGTGGGGTTTGGGATGTCCCTTCAGTACCGGGAGCATCCATAATGTAGCTGTGTAAAGTAGACACAGAAAATGCGGGAAAGTCGGTGGCTTGAGGTACCAATGCAGGTCTTGCTCATGGGGAAGGTTTCCTGGTCTGTCTATTGTGTATGTATCTGCAGTCCACGGAAGACGAGGGAACGTTGAGCTTCAGGTATAATGTGTGATGAAACGGTCTAAAAGTGGCCAAAGCGCCCGGCGATAAGTTAGTCCGCCCGTTGAGCATCACACCCTTCAGCCGTCTGCTTCTCCGATCCCATCTAATGCTTTAATTGTAGGTATGTCTCGCGAGATAATTTCAGTCAAATGTTGCTAACGTAAGATCGGCTTCCCGTCCCCATATCAGATTGCGTAAATAAGTCATTTGTTCGCTTCGGCGGCAGCATTCAGCGTTTTCGGTATGCCGTCTTCGCGCAGCCCAAAAGACGAGCGTGGCACTAGGGGAGATGCGTCAACATACTCAGGTCGCCGCTCTCGGAGGCCACCTTCTCCATCTCGAGGAGGCCACGGAGATCGCCACCAAGCTCGAGACCGACAATACAGCGATAATGGCAGGAGAAGAGCAACCGATCTCGGAGCTGGCCACGGGCTCGAGAGTCGGTTACGGTCACCAAGCCCGTACAGAAGGCGGAGTCGAGAGGAAGAGTACAATATCGACACGAGGTCGCCGAAGAGGCAGCGCCGGGTGACGCTTACGTCATCGCCGGATCCAGGGAGGAGGTACTCGCAAGAGGATTACAAGCGACCAATGAGACGCACAAGCAGGTCAAGGTCACCTCTCGAAAACAATGGTGAGGACGAGTGGAAGTCTGGACGGCGGAGGAGCAGGCGTGGGTCTCCAAATGCCAACCCGGACAGCTACCAACGGTCTCGAAGGCGCAGCAGTCGCTCTCCTTCGCCAAGACGACGACGACGACGACGAGACGACTCCCCTCTGTCCTCCGACCATCATAGGCGAAGCCGCGACAAGTCACGTTCTCCCCACGATCGTCATCACATATCGCGCAAAGACCACCATACCTCCGCATCCCCACCACCAATACGGTCCAAAGGCCCTCTTCCCTCCCAACAAGCCGCCTTTCCCGGCAACACCACCATCATCAAACCCGACGCCCCACCCCCAACCGAGAAGCAAAAGCCCAACTACGCACCCACCGGTCTCCTCGCCGCCGAAACCAACACCGTAACCAACGGTTCCTCCGCCATCATCCTAAAGTACCACGAACCGCCCGAAGCGCGCCTCCCTCCCTCCTCCGCCGCGTGGCGCCTCTACATCTTCAAAGGCAAAGACCTACTCGAGACGTTGGAGCTACATACACGCAGCTGCTGGCTGTTCGGCAGGGAGCGCGTCGTGGTGGATGTTCCGGCGGAGCATCCGAGCGCAAGCAAGCAGCACGCGGTGGTTCAGTTTCGCCATTTGGAGAGGAAGAATGAGTGGGGAGAGAGGAAGGGGGAGGTCAAGCCGTATGTGATTGATCTGGATAGTGCAAATGGGACGAAAGTCAATGGGGAGAAGGTGGAGGGGAGGAGGTATGTGGAGCTGAGGACGGGCGATGTCCTGGGGTTTGGGGAGAGCAGTCGGGAATATGTCCTCTTGTTGCCACCGAAAGGATGAGCTGCACACTGTCGAAAGGGTGCTGTAATACCAGTCGCGATGGTGTACGATTGCGACAAACACATACGATTTGGCATTTTCGTGACAAGAATTATCTACGGTGTCTCTCCGGTCCCCTTCCACTCTGTCTTCCTGCGCTCCAATCATTCCCCGACCCTTCGCTTCACGGCCTTCATCGGCCACTTGGGAGATTCGATGGGCGCTTTGTTCCGGCTGTAACACTTTCTCAGGTGTGGCGATACAGAGAAGATGGCTGACTAGGGTTGAATCCTGTGGGATCCTATCGGGGTACCATCACGGATCATTTGTGATTCGCCACGCCTGGGTGCCGGTGAGATGAGACTTGGCAGGATCCGCCAACAGGGGATGTATTCCGTGTTTCTGATCACCTGCTCTAGCGGAAGGATCAAGCACAACATGCACCGAAACGCACTGCCACGCTCTACCAAGCTTTACCAAGCATTACCAAGCTCTACCAAGCACTACCAAGCATTGAGTTGTCCATATCCCAGCAATAAGGGAGATGACGAATTCTCGAATCTTATGCCAACGTCCGCCGACTTTGATCGAATGGTATGATTAATAAGAAATGATAGTATACGAGCTCAATCAGCACCGCCTCCACACTTGCGTCAGTCCAACATAATCAGCCCCTTCGATGTCGCATAACATTGCAAGGCTGGTGCTGCGCCTGCTTCGTCACCCTTGAGGTAGAGCGTCTGCAGAAGATACAATGGCTGTTGTACTTCCCGGCGTTCTTCGATCATCCTCGTCCTGTCGCTTGGGTAAGCCAATGTTGTGGCACCAGAATCGCTATCGTTCCGTAGAGATAGCGCTGCTGCAGGAACGCGAAAGTGCTGCTGTTGTGCAGCAATGCGATGGCGGACCGTGGGAGTAGACATGCCCGTGTCTTACTGAGACAACGTTACATGTAGAACTGATTGATACTTTGTGCATACTCGCTGTCGTAGCTAGAAATATGCATATCACGTTTGGTCACAAGTACTTTGATATTTGAAGTAAAGGAACTCTTGGAGTATCGGGAAGGTATGCTAGGCATTTGTAGCCTGAGAGGCCGAAAGAGGCTGGATCCAACTGAGTTCATTCTTCCAAATCTCGACAGGTTGCAGTGTCTGTTCGGACCAATCAGAGCGGCAAGCGCTACACACGTTGGGCAAATATCCCTCCAGACAGCTCAATGAGAGCTACAGGAGATCTATTTGACACAACCGGACAAGAAAACGTCTTCACGACTTCACGGCTACGGTGTTCCCTCACCTGGAGATTGCAAATCATGTCAGACTAAAGCTGACACCCATCCAATCGCTTTCCGCTTCCTGTCCCTACTCTCTACTGTTGCTACTCCACCAAGATCCCAATTGCTTTGTACCGTCCCTCGCCTGCACCTGGCCAAACCAATCATACACTCGCTCAATGTCACTCTTTGTCCGTCCACCCCTCACCCCTTGAGGGACTAGGTCCTTCTTCCCTGCAGTATGTTCGCCAGTGATGCTCACACTGGCAACGGCATAATGTGGAGGTCGCCGCGACTGCTGCTACCTGTCATCATCGTCTTCTCCCTCCTCTCGCTATGGTATACTCGGAGTCACACCCAATTCTCAGTCGGTCGACTAGGTTTCCACAAGGCTTCCGCCGTCGCAGCTTCCGTCCCAGCCTCGGACCATTTCCCGGAGATCAGGAATGCTACGCTTGGAGTACGACTTCCTGTGCCCTGGCCTCCCAGTCTCAATTGCTGACAACAACGTCTAGTTCCAGCAAGTCTACATCCTCAACCTCCCCGAACGCACCGACAAGCTCGACACCTTCTCTCTCACATCCTCCATCTCCAACTTCACCTTTGCTGTTATCCCAGGCGTCGACGGCGCGACCGTGCCTGATAAATCTCTCCCCTCCACCAAAGGCCTCGATCCTATGGAATCGAAGCGCAACAAGTCTGTTGGATCATGGCGGGCGCACCTGAACTTCGCCCTTGCTGTCGTACGAAACCGCCTATCGTCCGCCATTGTGTTCGAGGACGACGCCGACTGGGACATCGAGTTCAAGTCACAGCTGGAGTACCTCGCCGCAGGCAGTCGTTACTTGTCCACAACACCGTCTTCATCCAAGCTACATTCGCCTTACGGCGATGATTGGGACTTGCTCTGGCCCGGCCACTGCGGCATCGGGTACCACGAACAAGACCGTCGCAGATTCGTGATCGACAACGATCCCGCCGTCCCCCCTCCAAATCATCGCGTCACCTTTGGCAACAACCCAAACATGTCCGCTTACGATAATTCTACTCGCGTCGTCTTCCGTGCGAATGGCGGCGTCTGCGTCTACTCCTACGCCTTATCCTACCGGGGCGCACAGAAACTCCTTTATCATGAGAACAGCAAGAGCGAGTATATACCCTTTGATCTCAGCCTGGATGGTCTCTGCCGGCATGACCCGGACTTCAAATGTATCGGTATCTTCCCTCAGATCATAGACAGCCACAAAGCTGCCGGGGCCGTGAACCGGGACAGCGACATCGGAGAAATCAAGGGTAGTGAGCAGAGGAAGAACGGGTATACGTTCAACATCGTGCGAAGCGTGCGTGTCAATCTATCCAGGTTGATAAGTGGGAAGGGAGAAGAGCTGAAGCTACAATGGAATGATCAACCAAAATTGGAAGGGGATATCACGACAAGAGTAGAGTGAATTACGGACATATGGGAGAATAGAGCCTTAGATGGACCGGCGTTTACAGGAATATGGTGATGCTCACGGTACGGTGACGCAAAATTCGCGTAACGCGCAGGGAAAGATGAAGGTACCTTGGTGTACAGTCATCCTTCTTTCGAATAGCTGCGGACTTGGGCTTTAAAAAAAGAGCGTCGTCGGACGGACTGGATTCGACGTGTCGAGCCGAGGTTGGCGTTGTACAGGTCTTGATCAGTTGCACAAGTGCACAATCTCACGGCTAGCTACTTCGGAAGGGAAGATGAATATGCAGAGGGCCGGCGTTGGGCACGATGGAATTTGAGATTCTTGCTGGGATGTAACGTAAAGTAGGTGTATCGAACAAATGTCTCAGGGAGGTCACACTCCCAATTGAAAACTCTATGTTTATATCATGAAGGCTTTCGGAGCGTCCGTGCCGTATCACTTGGTAGAAAGCCCCGAGCTGTCAATAACGCAACCTCCAACTGGGAACGAACTGGGTCATCAGTATCACCAAGCGATGGTCAGTGCGCTGACTATGTCTTGGCATCAACCAGATCTTGTACCTTCGTCCACTCGGTGAGACCGTACCGTAATCCATGACAGAGCATGAGTATCCGCTTCCCTCTGTGGGATTCAATGAAGCTCTCCCCGCCCGAACACCCCATTCTGCCCTTCAAGACCTCATGACAGAGAAGTACAACCTCCTGGTTTCTGCTCCTGTGAAGTATCTCTTTTCTTTGGCAGCAATATCGAACCCTTCATCAACGGCCTTGACCTTGCCAAAATCGTCAGGCGCATGGAAGGCAGCGCTGACCTTCAGCGGCACCCCCGCCGCTCTCCCCGCCTCCTTCCACAACCCTTCGAACGATTCCGGATTATGCCTATACACGGTCCTCCTCTCCCCCTCCTCGCGCAACTCCGCAAACGGAGGCTTGAGTGGCACTTCCCCTGGCGTCGTCGAGCCAGCTTGGGAACCCAGGACCAAGCTCCCCGGCTTATGCGCCAGCAGCCTTAGGATCCGCGTCGCAGCTCTCAGCTGATTGGCATAATTGAACAGATGGAGGAACATGGTGATGCTGATGATATCGCACTGGCCCGGCCCCAGCTGCGTCATCAACGTTCCCCGCGTGAAAGCCTCGTTCGGCGCAAGGATATCGTCGGCCATGAAGTGCCCCTGGGGAAACGTCGCCTTGTCACGCCAGAGCTCGTAGGACAGCGCTTCGTACTCGGAGAACAGGTCGGAGGCGTAGAGGTTGGTGGAGGGCGCGCCGTCGTAGATGCATTTCCGCACGTCTTGCCCGAGGCAGGACCCTAGGTCCAGCAATGTCGCGCCGGAGCGCAGGCGAGGTAGTACGAGGGGCTGGTAGAGCGGGTGCAGAGAGAGCCCGAAGGAGAGGAACCAGAATTCGCCGACGCAGGGCCAGGGGAAGATGCCCCATGCTTTGTCGCGCTAGCGGGGGCGAACTCCGTCAGCTTTCTGTGTTATGCTGGGAGACAGAGGAAAAGGGGGTAAGCTCACGATGCTGTAGATGTGCGACTCGACACTCCGGGGCGCAATCTTGCTGTATTTTACAAGGACGTTTCGGGCCTCGGACGTCAGCTCGTTTGTGAGGACGTGGTGGTACCAGGGCCACGAGACGCTCCGAGAGCCCTCCGGTACGGGACGCTCCAGCATTTTCGCCATCGCAGAATATCCTTTCCTTTTGGACGCACTCGAAATTTTCTGGCTCCAATTCCGCAATGCAAACTTCGGCTCCTCCATGTGGATTTGTCCACAGGCAGACACGACTACGCCGCAGCGTCACCTGCGCCACAATACAGGACTTCACGGCTTGCTATGCATCGCACAGAGAACCTACCTTGACCAGAGGCGGTGATCATGGATCTGCATGGCGGCCTGGCTACCTCACAACACCTCTCTTCGACTCAATTCGAGTAGTTTTCAACCGACCCAAGTGAGGGAAGGCCACAACTGGGTGAACGGTCCTCGATAAAGATGATCGTTGGACGCACAAATTGGGCTGAGGCTCAAACAACCAACACGAGCCGTGCCAAGCAATCCAGTGTGTGTGCCCAATATCTGAAACAGCAGCGTTGGAGATACAGGATCCACGTTCCCCACAGACTCGAGAAGCACCAGCCCCGGCCAGAACTCGTCAAGGTGGGGAGGGAAGGATAGGCGAAATTGAGCCCCGGCCCCAGGTTGACTCGCAGGAGCGTTGCCAATCACATGTTCACGAATAACCAAACCACCAGCGCACTAGCTACCAAAGCCAACTTTAAGCTCAGGACGAGGTATTGTCGGCAGAACGCTTGTCCCATGCGTCGGTAGAGTAAGAGTGGATCGCTAGACTCATGGCAACGCCCAATAAGGCCATACAGAGCCCCTGAGGCTTGAAATGTGAATCCTGACGGCTGGGATAGTGGTCCCTTGAGTTCGATACTTTGCCAAGGACTAAAGGGGATCGACGACAAGACTTCACACCGCTTGGATTCCAGCAGCGTGAGTGGATTACAAAGGTACTCCATAATGCTTTTGACAACCGATCGCCAGAGGGACAGAGCTAAGCACTCTATCTACATCAGCTCAAACATTGCCTCAGTCCTCAGACGTGTCGCGTCAAGCCCCTTCGGGTTGGCGGCTAACAAGCAGCCTTCCAGCGACACGTCTGAGCCCAAAACCCTGTTTTTTTGGTCAAATCGCGTTATTTTGATGCGTTTATATACAACTTCGACTTTACTACGTCAAATTTCTACAAAATTTACGAACGAGCATTACGTCAACATTACAATATTGTAATTTGATTGATGTTTTAAGTCTCGTTGCTAGTTTGATAGAAAATCTAGCGTCAAGCAAAGACTATATATATCAAAGTTGACATTATCTTGTTGTGCTAGTATCAAACGCAAAAAGTAGTAAAAACAACAAAACTTTAAACATATATGCAATTAACGTTAAGATTGTCTTTGTCGAGATTTTCTTAAATATGCTTATATATATATTACGCAATCTATATATACAAGAACAATTAAGAAATTCAAACGCATTGTATAGATATTGCGAAAGAGAGCTTTTTACGTATTATAAAAGTAATGTTGCGAGGAAGAAATTGCAACGAGCACAAAAGCTATTAAGCTTTTTTGATAACGTCAAGGATACTAGTTTATAACACACTAAATCAAAGTTTTGTGTCAAGATGTGCATCTCCTGTGTACTTTATCAAATATTACGCAATTTGGCCCAATAATCAAGGGTTTTGGTCTCAGACGTGAAAGCGCTCCTGACGTTAGTCAGCGACTTAGCATGCCAACCCGCAGGGGCTTGGCATTTTCACTCTGAGAACTGAGGCAAGCTCAAACAGGACGTGCAATTGGCCCTTACCTAATTAATACTCTCTCCCTCCTGGTCACACGGCTACTTCGCGGATTATCAGACGAAGAAGAACGAGAAGCTATGCGGGAATGGAAGCTATGTGTCAATCTGATGATCACGAACCAGGCGATCACCATATATTGTGGTGATTTTCCTCCTCTAGGTTAATGCCACCGCATGGCAGAAGCTAACCTAGTACAAATCAGAATGGAAGTCCCCAATGGAAGCCTTGTGGCTTGATATCAATTCTACCCAACCAGGGTAGATCAGAGACGTTCCAAAACCTGCCACAGATGCCATAGCCTCGTGCTCGGTGACGCCGGACGCAATATCATGGGCCTAAAACATGTATAGACGAATAAGACAATCTCATCATTGGACCAGCGCCATTAGGATCGAACCTAATATTGAGTTATGGGGACGAGCCTAATGAACTTCTAGGTCGGGGCACAGAAGCTGCCTACAGCGCCAAACAGCTCCATTTGTTCAGCGGCACAGATACAGAGCGGCGGGTGAGCGATCCAAACGGTTCAAATCAATCTGAAGCAGTTTGACGCTGCAGGAGTCAATGAAAAGCCTATTACTTTTGGATCCGCTTCGGTCGCCACTCAATTCCACCACATCCCATAAGAGCCTGCTTCAAGAAAATCCTCCAAGAAGCCTCCACGCACTACCCCGGAGTCTACCAGCAAGGTCGTGCAGATGGCGCAAGTCTCGTGCCTAGTTAACGACGAATACAAGATCGCGTAGATTTATGCATCAATCTCTGTCACAAGTTTTGACTAACGTCCATCGCTTGGGTCTGATCACTCGTGTGCGATATCTTGCGATGAGGGGTAATAATTATGCGGGCCTTTGAGAGTTCGAAGAATCATGCGACCCGTCTCTCTAGACTTGTCAAGACTTGGCTTTCAGGCACAGGCCTATTTTAGGTCCGCCATCGCTCGACCGCCTTGACCACATGGCAAACAGCACCAATAGACAGCTCGGAAGATACCGACTAACCAATTGCCCATGGCGTTTCAATTTAACCTACGCATGCATATGCCACACTAGGTCCGACCTGTGGACCTTTAACCGAGTAGAAGGCAGTCCCCCGATTCCTGGGAGGCTCTAAAGCGCAAAATGACCCGCCTAGAAGGACAGGCCGGGAACTTTATCCATAAGACAAGAAGATCGCCTGTCACTCCACTCTCTTGGGTCACTCTATCCATCTCAATCCCAACGGAGCAGCCTCCGGGTTCACTCTATACATCTCCGTCGCCGACATGATTGCCCCATCCGAACGAGGAGTCGCCCTGCTGGTCATCAATGCCGTGTTCAGCACTCTTGCCGTCGTCGCTTAAGTCCTTCGCTTCCTGAACAACCTGTCAAGGGCCCGAAAGGGATCGCTGCCTCTCGGTCAGTTTATCATCACTGACTCCTTGGTCTTCGGAGCGGCGGTATACTTTCCCACTCCTGTCCCGAGTCCGAGTGTATGGCTAAGAGTGTCCCCAGTTCTTGGTGATTCTGAATGGTGTTATGCGGATCGTCTGTTAGTTGAGCCACTATTGACACACTCTTGTATGGTACTGATTGTGATAGCGATTCTCAAAGGGGGTGTCGGATGGGATATTGATCGATTGACTCCGCATGATGTGGGATGGGCTCTCAGGGTATATTGTTCCCATCCATGCTGAGATCCAACGCAGACATCTAACGAGATCCTCGGCAGGCCCTGTTCGTCGAAGAGCTTTCCTGGACCACTTCGCTTTGCCTCCTGAAATTCGCGCTGATCATACTGTACGGACGGATCTTTGTGTCTGGCACCGGCCGAAAGAACGCGCTGTTGATCCAAATCACCGCCTTCACCGCGGTCGGCGGGCTTCTGATCGGTTCCATCGCATACTATCTCACTCAATGTACGCCTCTCCGGGCAGCGTGGACCCCAGGGATCGGTCACTGCGCCGCACCGCGTGCAGGGTGGCTCGGGACTGGCATAGCGAACCTCATCACCGATGTCATCATCTTCAGCGTTCCGATCGTGTGGGTTGTGGATCTGCAGATGAGCTTGCACAACAAGATTGTCGTGAGCATTCAGCTGTTCATCGGAGCGATGTAAGTCCTTGACCCTATATCCACCGACCTTCCCACAACTATATTACTGCAAACTGTTACCATATACTGACCGGGTGGGTCACTTCCAGCGTCACAATCGTCAGCTTCACCCGCATCTTCTTCGTCCTCAAGTCCGACCCCACCAACGTCACCGGCTCCGTCGTCAAACCCGACATCTTCAGCTGCATCGAACTCAACATCGCCGTCGTCTTCGCCTCCCTCTCCGGCATCGCTGGCAAGGAAGCCATCAGCAACTTCGTCCACCGCTTCTTCGTGCCCCGCTCCACCAACTACGGCGGCGCCTACCGCCCCGAGGAGGTCAGCGGGGCCGGATCGGGGCTGCGCGACATCCGCATGGTGGATCCTCATAGCTGGCAGAAGCTCAATCCGTCTGTCAAGACTACGGATACGACAAATGTGGAGGAGGTGCGTCTTGTTTGATTTTTTTCCCGTGTCCCTTGTATGTGTATATATTGTATGTGTTAATCGGTGCATTCTTGCCGCATTATAGTTACGAGAAGAGACACAGATCCACGATGTCGCAAGTCCGACGCCGCATTCCATTCTCGTGCAGAAATCGTTTCGGCTTGGGGAGCAGCGGCGTTAGTAGCTAGGAATCTGTATGCCAAAGCTGTATATATATGTGTAATCTCCCGGATTGCCGCACGATACCTTGTCCTTTCCTCTTAGGTCGCAGTCAATTATTCCCTCATTGATATTTTGGAACTCGACTGTTTTCCACTCCTCGCTCTCGAAACCAGTGACCCCCATACTACGGGTCTCGAGAAGGCCCCTATTTGCCTTCTCACTGAACCGTTCCATCTCCCCCCCCGAAATATCTCCTTTATTATCCCAATCTTTCCCACCATCCCTTTTCAACCCTCTCACCACTCCCCCTTCCACAGCCATCCATTTCCCCAAACAAGTCCTGATTCTTATCCCCATTACTTCGCTCCCAATCTCATCTTATCTCACAAAAATTAAACTTCTCTTCTCTATTTCTCCTTATCCCACCACTCGTCTCTTCACTTGTCAACTCCCAAACCATCCCCAACCCAATTATTGATGCATTCGAATACGCACAGCTCTCTCTTTACTCTCTATTCTCTCTCTCTCTCTCTATCTCTTATTCAGTCTTCCCATTCACATCTTCTCTTCTCTTCTTCTCCCCTTCCCTCTCTCCCTTCCTCCCTCCCTCCCTCCATAATCCATAGTCCATTCTTCATTCTGCCCCCTCAACCCATCGATTCAATGCCTTCCCACCTCTCCCATCGTCCTTTCCCTATCCCCCTCTCCTCACTTCCCATTCCTCTGAGCCTCAACCTATAACCCCCAAAACCCTCTCTCTCTCCACGAGCCAGAATCGCAGTTAGCGCCCCTCGCCGCCTCAGTCTGCATGAATCATCTGTTTGTCGGCGTTGGAATGACACGGCTAGAGAGTGGTGGGAAGGGGAAGAAGAGGAGAGGGAAAGGGGGGATGAGGGATAGTGGAGAGAAGGGGAGGGAAGGAGGTGGGGCGGGACCAAGCAGAAGAGGAAGAGGGGGGTGATGGGATGAGAGGAGGATGGTGGGGTGGGTAAGATGTAGGTTGTGGGGTGGTGGAGAGGGTGGGGTGGGAATTGGGGCGAAGAGGCGAAAAGGGGGGCCGTGGGGTGTTGAAGAGGAGGGGCGGAGACGTGGGCTGGAGATTGGGAGTATGAGAATAAGGTTCTGTGAGAAATATGCGAATGGAGGAGAGGGGCAGAGATACAGAAGAATAGGAAGAGAAGAGGAAGAAAAGAGAGTGGAGAGAGATAGGAGAGGAGTGGAGAGAATAGAAGAGAAGAGAGCGAGACAGAGGGAGAAACACTGATAAAGAGGGGAGTGAGATTGAGCGATGGACTGTTTGGTCGAAAAAAGATGAAAGCTAATGGAGAACGAAGGAGCAAATCTACGGCAGCTAGACACTGCCACTTGTCAGCTAAGAGTGCGACATGGGTATGGATGCGAGGCACAAAGCGAAAGGTAGTGAACAAGGGGTGACGATGAGACGAACACAACATATTGAGTGATGATTGAAAGGCTGTGGCTGGTTTTGGAATTGAGACCTGGGTGCTGGGGAGGTTGAGAGACGTGGTTGCTTGGGCTCGAGGATTATCTGATCGAAGATGAGCAGAGTATTTATCTTTGCTAGATAATGACTTGCAATCTAGGGGCGCTATGTACACGCCATGTCGGGTCGATCCATTAGTGATCTGCTTGTCGGTGAGCTGTATACCACGTGGTTAAGGATAACTCTCCGAAGCTTGAAGACTAGGGTTGCGTTCGTAAGATGGGCTTGGAGTCGAACTGTGGCGCCATGAGAGTTGCAGTCCGGCGCATCATGTCTAGGAAACTTCTTTGACCGATGTCGTTGAATCCCATGTTCAGCTAGCGTTGTATACACAGGAGGGAATCAGTGGTCATGGCTTATTTTATGCCATCTCATCCCAAACATGGGCTGCGAACCTCTGCAGAAGAACTTCAATGCACGCGCAGACAGTCCGTAGAACTTTTGACACATGGGCTGACGATATTCCCCGGGGGGGGGGGACGTCCTGCACGATACATCGGATTTAGGGGAAACCTTTGTATGGCCTTGAAAAAGCGAGACACCGTAACAACAAGCTCTGTATATAGTGGCTCTCGAACTCTCATCAGATACCCTGCCTCGTATTAGCAATCTCCGTGTATAATTCGTTCAGAGCCCAGTAAGGCTCCACAAACCCAACATCTCCATAGCTACTTGAACGAGCCTCTACGCTCTCAAGGATAAAAGACTAGCTTTGATCTAGCAAGGCCAACAAGACTTTACTGTTCAGATAAAGCCGAGTTGAGTCAAAGTATTCACATCGCCAGGGTTTCCCCGGACGATGCAACAGCCTTCTTTAGGTAGGAGAACGTAGGAACTCCGTCGGGTGGACCCGGCGCAATACTGGCGTTCCCTCTCGGTAAGCGAAGATAGATGAGCCTTGGTTTAGAGAGGGCTGCGTGACACATCTCGGCCACTGGAGGGTGTAATAGTTAATGAAAGCGCCTGTGAACAGATGGCGATACCCAGACGAAAAACAGAGGAGCTAGTGGTCAGTGACCGAAGTATGATGCTGGGTCAAAGCAAGCACATGCAGATGGAGCCTAGCCAATAGCATGGACTAAGGCCTCTGCTTATAGGAAAGCCTTCAGGAGGCTTACTCAATGTCGGCATAAACAAATTTTGGACGCTCAAAGCGACGAAGCAGCTGCTACTCATGCACTTCAAGACCAACACTTGTAGGCGTAAATACCTTACGACCTTGGTGAAGGAACTTCCATGTGTTTCAAGACCCGACGTGCAGCCTTACAAAGGAGCCTCTGACTAGACTTCCGCGCCAGTTGAATGCAATGGACGGCCAGATCATTCGTGATGTCGTTAAACGTGGTCTAGTATCTCACTCTTAGGGAAGTTCAACGTCTTCCACCTCGACACAAAATCATCCATATTCGCTGATGATGTCAGCATTATCAATTCAAGTCGTCTCGAAGAGACTGACTGTAGGCTCCGCACATCTCCCTGTCTCCGGTGAAGGCAGATCTACCATGCAATACCCTCCAATTGTCAAAAGCTAAATCTCCTTGAGTTTACGACATCAAGTCAGGATGGCAAAGGATTTACTCACTCAGTACTTTGCCTGGAGTCAATTGCACCCAATACTCCGAGTCGGGTCGGCGCAGAATTTCCACCCACTTTCTTGCCGCTATATAGAACCTCTTGACATCTTCCGGCTCATGGGCGGGCAAAGTGGCTCGATCATCATTGTTCCATCGAATCTGAGTAACATCTTCCGGTAGTCCAGGAGCACCCTCCTTTGTAACAAGAACCGGGAAAAATTGCTGAGGCATGATCGAGATCCCTTCATTGCCGCTAGAGTGGGCATTGGTTCTAATTTTGCACAAGTCGTTGAAGGCATCAGGCGACTCGGAACGGAGGATCTTAGCGGCACGAGATCCATCCACCAGTAGAGAGGCTCCGCCATTCCCGTTGGTGTGCGAAAGCATGTGGAAAGTCTGCAGGCCGGCCGGATCTGTAAAGTAAGTATTGTCGGTATGAGCGGCCAAGGCTAAAGACGTGTAGGCACTGTCCTTGAGGGACAGGTCGGCGGTGAATTGCCAAAAACCACCTGTGCGAGGAGAAAGTCTAAGAGGATGTAGACATCGACCCACTCTCCGGAAAGGGAAAACAGACCATAGTGAGTATTTCGGATGAACGCTATCCTTTCAATGAGTTTCTGTGTGGCCTCTCCACTGACAGGGCACCCATCCACAAAACAGAACCCCCATGTACGCTTATGCCTGATTAAATTCGATCACGCAGTGATGGTTGTGGCTACTTACTATAAGCGAGGTCCATCTTGCAACAGCATCTTCTGACTTCATGACTGATGCGTAGTCGATTGTGGGAGGATCCTGCGCTATGCTGGCATCCCAATGGCGAGGCCTTGCCAGATCAGCTGCGGGATCCGGGGCAGATTTTGGGGGGGGGGTTACTCATGGGTAAAAGGCCGCCTGTTACTGCGCGCCTGGAGCCAGGTCCAACGGTAAAGACTTTCGTGACCATCGTCCCCTTCCCATCTCAGTCGCGCTTCATGTATATTCAGGAGTTACTCACAACAGATGAAGAACCCGGCTTCGTGTCCGTGGAGAGATCTGATACCTATGTTCTCTGGAATCTAAATGCCAAGGCGTCAGCAAGTCCCCGAGCTTGGTTGATGCCACAAGTCTCCCGACAGAACATGTAGTATGAGATAGATGGTCTTACAGAGAAGGTATCGAGCAAACGCTGCTTCGTTTCCGGATGACGACATCCCGAGCAGGCACAGTGATCTCTTGATCAATGAGTGAGAAAAGACGACTCGGCGACAACACTATGCTAAATCTAAGGCTATACAGACCTCAAGTAGAAGGCACTCCTATTTGAAGGTCAACGAAGGCCAAGGCTCGCTCGTGTCGAATGAATCTCGACCTACAGATTTAGGCGTTCAATTGGAGGCCACACGATCGCGACGGAGCCGTCTTTCTCTCTCGTTACAGATCGTAGAGCAGAATTCATGTTGAACGAAGACGAAGCCCTCACTATTGAGCTCTTCACTGATATTGTCAGGGAGGCGAGAGTGAGGAAAGGGATTGCCAAGAGACTGCCAAGAGACTGCCAAGAAATCTCACATCTGATTCGCTGAAACATCACGTGATCCTCGCTAACGATCATGGCATATTTGGCAGCAAATATTTTCGCTGCCACCCGACGTCGAAGCAGACATCACATTGCGCGAGGCAACATACCACCAATGTTTTTGACAAGTCGATTTCATCCTGCCATACTAGCTGAGTATCCAACAAGCGCCTTGCAAAACGATATTCCGCAATACTGCCACATTGTGGCCGGTGCTATACCCTACTTAGACAGTTTTCCACAGAAATCAGAGAGCACCAGGGGGTTGCATACTTGGACGACAGAGAGCAGCAAGTACTGCGATGGAGCTTCATGAGTAGGATGCGCGACAGAACGGTCTCTTGTAAGGTTCGCTTGGGGTAAGACAGCCTCGACAGGTCCAATCTTCTTCTTGTAGTGTTGCATGCCTACCTCTCAGGCTGGTAATCCTGCCCCTGGGTGCTCTTCACCATCATCCAGGGTAGCCTATTTCCTTCTTTATAAATTCACTCGATCACCATGCCATTGTCTGTCAGATTTTAGTTCTGGACCCGAAACAGGGTTGCAATCACGTGTCAAGTGTTATGTTTTCTCAATAGAGCTCTCAGCCAAAGCGACATAAGTGGTATTGCACGTTTCATTTGTAGCTCAAGTTATACAGAGCTTTCATACAGTCACGTGGTACTCACGAAATTCGCTATTGACAATGGATATCCAAGCACAACAACATGATGCTCAGGCATGGTGACCAAAGTCAGCTGTCTCAAGGCAAAGAACTCTGAAATCATCAGTTCTCTATATATGACAGCATCTCCCTGCAATTCAGCCATCCAATCCCACCATTCCCAAGTTCGTAGACGCTATTGCGAGATTAGAATAGTATTGAAGATCAGCCAAGTAGTTGTTACCAGATCATCGTTCGCAAGACCTCGAATCAGACTCGACCGCCCAAATGTCTGCCAATGGACGTGGCTCGCACCCCAACCGGAGCAAGGATATAAGCCGAGACAGCGCGACGTTTCCCCACTCTCCAAGGATAGATCAGAAAGCGCCAGACCTATCTCACGCGACTACAAAGCTACAACGTTACGAAGCAGACGGGCTCGCATCTCCGCGGAAAAAGAAGATCTCGCCGTCCACTGCTCCTAGTACTGCCTCTGGGACGGCTCAAACATCGCCGCGCCATGACTCTCGCAGTACCTTAGCCTCAACCTCGACCGCCCCCTCACCCCCTGACTCTGAAGGTCGCGGTCCAAAATCCTCAAGCTCTTCGCCTAGGACACCCAAAGACAAGAGCGGGGTACTGCCACTGTCGCCCAAAGTGTCGCAACCTTATCGTCACGATGAGTCCGATCTGGTATCCCCCAAATTCAGCAGCAAGCAGGGCCGCACCCTGATGCAAGGCCCAAAGCTTGGTACAGCTGGATCAAGCACAGGGATGGTCCTAGCTCGCAACACTAAGCAGACGATGCGTAGTGACACCTTTGTACATTGCTATCGCATCAATGACTCTTCTCGTGACCGCCAGCATGGCTCGAAAGACGCAACAGATCCAATGCAAGAAGGCCCTTTAAGGAGCTTGATTCATTCGATCTCTGAACTAGCCCAAGTCGGAGTTCTGACCGATTATCGCACATACTTAATCTTGTTCTCTCGATCCAAAGACTGTAAAGCCCAGCTCGGAGCCCTTAAGGACGAAGTCTCCTTGACTAAATGCGACCTTCCACCCGTTCAATGGTGCCACATCTTGCAATTCCTCCATTCGACGGAGAGTCCGAACGAGCAACACTACAAGAACGTCCTGTTGAACGTTGTCGATGTCGTTGTTGGCCAGTGGCGTTCGTCGAGGGGCCCTTGGACCACAAAAGTCATGTCACTGCCACTCTTCGAGGTACAAGGGAAGACAACAAAGGCCATCGAGGGCAGCGCAACCAAGAACGGAAAGCAATCTGTCGCTACCGTAATGCAGAACTATCGATCCTACAATGCTGGGAATCTACATGGCTTAGAACATTACCTCAAGGGCCTCCGCATCCAAGTCACCCAGCCACGAATGCAAAGTCCCAGCAATAAGTCCCAGCTACAGAAGACGATTGTTGGCTTGGCACGACCTGACGATGGCCACAGGTCCGGTGTGTCCTCGCCGCCACGGGTCACCAAGTTTGGTGCTGGCAGCAACGATGTCAGCTTCTACTTCAAGGCCTCATCCCACGACCGTGAAAATGCTACAGTAGCTTCTAACAAGCTTCATAGCCAATACATAACGGTAGCCCAATACTTCGTGGACCACAATCATCAGAAGATCAAAGAGCCAGGTTTACCTCTCGTCAACGTCGGTACCAGGTCCAAGCCAACATATTACCCGCCGGAGTTGTGTGAACTAGTGATATCGCCCGACAGCAAAAACTGCTCGGCCTTGAGCTTCGGGGAAGTTACAGGTATTGTCGGCACAGCCAATGTCCCGAAGTTGATCAACAGTTACGGTGGCAAATGTGAGATTCGGTTTCCTGGTTTGAAAATGTCTATAGCCAACTCTCTTTCGGAGTGCCAGGTCAGCATCAAACCACAGTCGCTACATCTACCTTCACGAGTGAGGTTTAGCCCAGAAATAGTATACTCTCCAAAAAACGCAACCGATACTTCCTCGGGGACGTGGAATGACGACTCAGTTACTTTGAGCCCCTGCAAGGACGGCTTGAAAGTGGCAGTGCTGTTGATTGGGCCCAAGCAATGGCTCGAAAACGGACACCTATCTCAGAATGTCGAGAATCTCCGCAGCCGTCTGAAGACACGTAAAATTCCACTGGACAGCGCTGAAGAGCCGAAGAAAATTGAGATGGCACATCTGAAGTTTGACCAAGGGGTGCAGAACAAGATCACAAGCGTATTAGGTTCGCTGGTTCAGAGTGCTGGTGCAGTTCTGGTCGTGCTCCCCTCCAAGATGAAGTCTCTCTACGCCTACGTCAAATGCCAATGCGACATCAAATTTGGGATCCGTAGCATATGCTTCATTTGTCCCAAATTTGTCGGCGAAAATCGCTCCATCCTCCATTTGGCACTGAAACTTAACCTGAAGACTGGTGGCCAGAATAAAGCTCTCAAGTCTGTGAAACGAAAGATTCTGAGCTTGGAGGAGACGATGGTAGTCGGCGTTCAAATCGTGTTGCCGCCTACGCAAGCGGTGAGCAATGCCAAGGGGTTCATTGCAACAGTGGCTTCATCTGGTGGTGCCTTGTCTCACTGGCCTGCACATGTCCAGGTGCTTGACAACAAGCCATTCAACGAGGTATTTCTCGCCTTGTTACAGGACCGAGTGCAAGTTTGGAAGACTCAACCTAAAAACCCAGATGGAACGCAAAATGGGGCTCAGCCTCAGAGACAAAAGCAGGAGCGGGACATGAACATTGTCATATATCACAGTGGCCCAGCACACAAGGCTTGCTTTGAGGCGATCTCAGCACTAAAGAAACAGTACTCAAAAGTCAAGGTCACCCTGATCGAGGTCTTCCAAGATCACCAGGCGGACGTACAACTTCCATTGAGCCTTCAAGATGCCACGAACGAAGTCAAGAGATCCACCGTCATCATTCGCACGATGGAAGCAGAGAAAACCTGGGAATTCCTCCTGCACGGGCACACCACTGGCAAACACCCTTGGCAATCCAAAGCACCGCCCAAGAAGAAGACTCTTCCCGTACGTTACTCGGTTGTGCATGACGACATCTTCAGCAGTACGAAGGCGGGAGATGGCGCCAGAGAAGAGCTTGAGGATCTGACACATGATATGTCCTACTTGGCTGGCTGCCCCACGTCAGTCGTCTCCAGTACTTTACCCATCTACTACGTCGGACTGCTGTGCAATCGCATCCATTCATATGTGCGCCCGTGGTATCATCCTAAGCCACAATCGGAGTCCGAGGACAAGTCGAAGGTCGAGCCAGTCAAGCCAATGACTCAGGATGTTGTCACGGTGCACAGCCGTATCAAGGACTCGATGTTCTACATCTGATTACTTCGGATGATCACCACATTACCCATATTTCTTCTGTTACGGCTTACATTTTGGTTCGAAGGTGTTGGGGACAGGGTTCTAGGATCACTTTTTGATTGTCGGCACTTCGCAGCGATTACGATTTACGAAGGCTTATGGATTTGCGTTCTTGGTTTGGGTTGGTTTGAGACGTGTCTAGCTGTGGATGTGGGCTGTGAGTTTCCTGGCTCATTGTTTCTTCCCTTCAATTTCTCCGGAGACCGATAGGGTCAGATTGTCAGATTTCCTAGATCCTTGTCGTGCGAGTTATGTGAGTTTTTGCGGGACCTGCATTTCATGGGCTTGTTTTGGGGATGATTGGAGTTTGATTTAGAAAAGGTACATTAGATTAACGGCCTCGCAATAAGAAACGATGAACGATAGATCATTCCATCAACACAGGTAAAGCTGACTCGGAGCTTAAGAGGAACGAGACTCGTGGAAGGCATTGGACTGTTTAATTGCTATTGACTGAAAAATATCGACGAGGGTCCTTCGAATGTTCGGCGACAGTAGGTGTGAATGCAATCTATTACTGTGCTGTGAAGCTGTACATATTATTCCGGAAGCAAGAAATGCTGTAGATTTCCTTCGCAGGTTAACGCAAGGAAGACCGCCACCACTGGATCCCAGAGACGGACTCTTAGAAAGATCTGCAATCATTATCCACTGCCAGGTTTTACGTTTAGACCGCAGCCAATATGAGGTGCAGGATAGTAGTGCCTGCATGGCTGAAGTATCTCGTGTCTGCACTTTGGCTTGTTGCAAGATAATCACTCCAAATTTCAGATGCGCACCGGATGTTTGATACGTTGGTCTGTTACACAGCGCAATCCTCCGTGACGTAAGATGCCACGTACAAACTACTCGGGGCTAAATCGCATCTTCCTTCAGTCGCGTCTTCCTTCATCCTCTGATCCTCGAACTCCTAACTTATTAATCACCTTCAAGTCCGCTTTCCTTCAACCGCACCATCACCTTCACATCGGCTTGTTCCTCGACCGCACAACAACTTCGAATCGAACAATGCAGCCTCTTTCGATCTTGACTGTCCTGGTCACAGTTGCAGGCGTTGCGGCAGCACCCTTCAAATTCCCCACTCCAGACGGCTTCCCCAACGTCACGCCCGCTACGTTCGCTCAGATCGAGCATATAGCTGGAGGCAGCCTGCCCAACGGACCACTTCCCACAAGCCTGAAGCCAACTGCAGTCACCGTTCTCCAGCTCCTGTCTGTGAACGAGCTCTTTGAGGTAGCCTTCTTCACCGAGCTCCTAGCAAACGTGACAAACAACGTCCCTGGCTACGATGTCTCGCCACTGGACAAAGGCTATGTGTCCAAGTCACTCTCGGCCATTGTAGCTGTGAGTCACCTCTCCTCTCGCCCACCACTCACCCCCTGATATGGCTTGCAGCAAGAAAAGGTCCACTCCATCGGCGTCAACGCCATCCTTGCCAGCGCCGGCCAAAGCCCCATCGCACCCTGCCAATACAATTTCCCAGTCAGCACCTTCTCCGAAGCCATGCTCCTCGCCCAAACATTCACCGACATCGCTCTCGGCACACTCCCCGACGCACAAGCCGCCTTCGCTATCGAAGGTGGCCAGGAGATACCCCTAATCACACTTGTAAGCTCAGTCCTGGGCCAAGAAGGCGAGCAAGTTGGGTTCTTCCGCTACGCACAGGGAAAAGTACCCTCCGCCGCGCCACTGCTCACAGGCGGCTCCCCGAGCTTCGCGTTCACAGCGCTGCAGATGTTCATTGTCCCGGGATCCTGCCCGAAGCCGCTTTCCGATATCCCCCTTACCACTTTTGGGAAGCTGAACATCATCGCCAAGCCGGAACCGAGGAATATGACGCTGGAGTATTCAGTCGCTGGGCAAGTCGACTGTGAGAACAATGCGATTGTGTACCTGTCTGGTCCACTTCTGCCCGTGACGGTCCGGATCTCTGATGCTCTCTTCGCTGGAGGCGTGACGCATTTCAAGGCCGACTTCCCGTTCGAGGAGGGTTTTGCGAATGGGCTGACGATTGCTGCTTTGGTTAAGGGGACGGGGAAGTTTGCGACTAATGATGCTGTGGCTGCGGCGACGGTGTACGGTCCGGGCCTTATTGAGATCAACTGAATGGCCATGAGCATAACAAAGGCGATGCGCTCATGGTGTATGGGTCGAGGATTTCTGGCTTCTGCTGTCGATAGTAATGTATGAGCCGCAAGTAGCACACCAATTAGAGCTACCCACACTTTAGCTGAATAGCCTCCAATGGGAAGAATTCTCAGCTGATTGGCATCGCGGACGATTACGCTCATATCTATGTATACGCTTCCATCATCTATGAATCTTCACCACGTATGGAAAGCACAAATGCTTTCACTTTCATTTCGAGCTCCTTATTATCTGATTGTGTTCCGTCTTGCTGCAAGTCCCCCTTAGAAACTACCTACTTACCTCGTCTTATCATAACAACGTAAGCTTCTCCTGCATCCATCATTTCATAAACTCATGCTACCTGATCCCCTTGTACCCTAGCCACGACCACCTAAGCCAGCTCTCACAACCATCGCGACCAGCAAATATATTTAAACCCAGCTGGACCAACGATCACGGATAAACACACAAAGCATCGACCTCCCGCCTGAGATCATAGCCAGCCCAGCGCAGCTGAATGTCTTGGCCCATTCTACCAGCCAAATCACAGCATAGCCTGTGTCTGATGATGGACTGGAGTCTACCTTTTCCCTGCGTACAACAAGGGTCGGCCACTACAGGCTGGAATAGACCACGGATCAAGGAGGTCTTAGCTGTAGAGGCAGGGTTCTTAGGGTTGGTTGTAATTCTGGGAGATATGAGATGTGTGGATTGTCGTCAATTCTGATGTACGAGTCCTGTAAGGCTCTGGATGGGCCGTGGGCTCGAAAATTGAAGGAGGGGTTCTGTGGCCGGTTAGGGATGGGGTTGGGGTTGGTGATGGGGTGGGTGTTTGGGTGGATGCTTGGATGGAGGGAGGGTGGCTGGCGTGGGATCGTAGGAGGCCGGTAGGGGGGTGGGTTTTGGGATCACAGTGGTGATTGATCCCCGTATAGCATGCGATAGTCTCAAACGTGGAAAACCACCTCAGTGAATTTCGTCTTTGTTGGATGAGCGAGAAAGCGGAAGCGTTGAAGACAAGGCCATTGTTCTTCTCTCGCGCATCTAGACAACGTATAGCCACAACGTTAAGATGGTACGTTTTGAACAAATAAGACAAATCAACGCGCTGAGGGATCGCGAGGAGATGCAGAAGGGCGTTAAGGATGTTGAGATATTGGGGTTGAAGTGACAGCTGATGGCTGCATGCCATGTAATGGAATTGAACTTGAGCCTCCGCCTTCTGCAATTCTCGGACGAACAAAAAAACCCTGGGCATGGGAGACAACGCCATTGTCCTTTTCCATACACCTAGACAACACATAGCCACAGCATTCCAAGGATACATTTTGAATGAGTAGGGCGAGAGCGGCACGCTGAGGGACTCGATTGAGGCCTAGTAGGAGAGCTTCAATCAAGACATCACAGTGGTAGTTGATCTTTGTATATCATGTGATGAAACCAAATATGGGAATATGCCTCCATGAAATTTGTCTAAAGCTCTTGCACGTACGAGAAAGGCGACGCATCGAGACAACGCCATTGTTCTTCTTCGCGCACCTACAGATTGCATAGCCAAGCCGTTCGGATGGTATAATTTGAAAATATAGGAGGAGAGTCGCGCGATAAGGGATCTGTTCGAGGGATTGCAGAAGGGCTTGAAGATGCTAAGATGCTGGGAGTCGAGTGACAGTAGTTCCTGCTTACCATATCATGGTGTCCGATGTAACGAAGCGTCTTCTGGAGAGCGAGAAAGCGCAAGCATCGGAAACAAAGCCATTGTTCTCCTTCGCCCTTTTTGGCCACAACGTTCGACTGCCATTGTTCACCTCCCCAGCCCCGAACACTAAGAAGCCATTGTGTTCGAAAAGGATCGTTCTTTGTTCTTCGAACCTGGTCTTGGGTGGGCCTCGACGATGTTGTGGGTGTACTTAAGGAGTAAGAGCGTCGCCAGGGATTTTTTTTCTTCTACAACCCATCGAGCGGGAAAAACACAAGCAGGTCCACTGAAAAGACAAGATCAACACCGCGGATCCAGTCGAAAACAACACACCACTTTCTGTCTCATCAAACACCCCGTATCTAACCTCATCAAACACTTCGCACGATATCAGGGATTGTTATTGATTTCGCCATGGCCGACGGAGGACTCAATCCCGCAGAGGAGTCCTTCATGTCTGCTATCATGCACCCTGACCACCCCAGACCATACACCGCAGAGCACCTATCCTTGACGCTTGATACCGTCATGTCCGATCAGATGGATCAACTCACCGTCGAAAACGCCGTTGCGGAACATGTATCTGAAGGTGATACGGTTGGAGGCGCTGAGGAGGTGATGCCCTGGTGGCCCACCATACAAATGGGGGATAACGAGTTCTTCGTACGCCTTCCCGATAGTCTACGAGCAGGAGTCCAAGTCCCTGAAACCGTGGCAGCGTTCGCTAACCCGCTTCAGGACACCGACCAAGTGATGCCCTGGTGGCCTACCCGACAAATGGGGGATGATGAGCTCTTCGTCCGCATTCCCGACAATCGACAAGCAGAAGTCTCCGTCCCAGCAATTATGGCAACGTTCCCTCCAGTCGCACCAGCCGACCTCCAAGACCCCATCTGCCCCTGCTGCTACGTCGCATACGGCACGTCCGCAGCAGAAGGCGAAGAGGCCGAGCATCCTGTCAAGACGCCATGCAACCACGTCTTCGGCAACCAATGCCTCGAGACATGGCTACCCAACAACAGCTGCCCCATCTGCCGGGGAGAGCTCTTCCAAGCTCGCAGGAGCCGGCTACCTTCAATTTCACACCTTATCGATGACGCAGCCCTAGCTCCTCTGGTGATCAGGGTCGTTGATGGGGTGTATTCCCTTGATGGAGAGCCCCTGAGCATGGCAGCTGTACATGGCTTTCGGGATCTGGCACGGGAGCGCGCAGAGAATCCGCAGCCTGGAGAGCGTCAGATCATCTTTGAGGAGGCACATGAAGATGAACCACCATCTCCCGACGAGCAATTCGGGCCCGACGATCGTCTTTTCCTCGTGGAGGAGGTTCGAAGAATGGCGGCGCATCACGAGTACAGACTCTACCAGCAGCTCCACGCCGAACATGTGGTCCTTCCTGGCCCTCGGTGGACCGGACCGCCTCTTTCGGGCACGCTGGATTGGAGACAGCACCGTGAGCTCTTTCGCGAAATCCAGCGCCGGGGAGCGTTCAATTACCCGGGGATGCGACAGTACTATCGCGATGGCAATGGAAATGTTTTGCGGGATGTGGTGATGTTTCAAGAGCTGCGCGACGCGGGCACGTGTTGGCAGCCAGACGGTTCTTGGATCCTGCAGGATAGTAGGCCCTTGTGGAACGAAGGCAATGATGGAATACACCAGTCAGGTTATCCGGTCCGGGGCTGGGATGTTGATGCTAGTCCAGATGATCCGGTCCAGCCTAGGGAAAGAGCCAACAATGAGGCAGCGTTCAATGAGCTGGCGAGGTCGATCGATACTTGGGAATATTAGTCTCGCAAGCCGGTAATGAAGAGTCTGGGTGCTGATTGGGGCGATGGAATGGTGTGGTCGGTAGGCTGAATCTTCCCAACTTCATAATAACAGCGTGCTTTGAGAATATTGAACCTTTTTCTTGAACCTGATACGTCATACCGCACAAAGTATGCTATTGCAGCGTGAGCTTCTGTTGTGAATTTGTCGTAGTTTTCATGCCCCTCTCGGAGTTGATGAACGATATAGCCATGTGCGCTCATACGGAATCCCCCCTCCCAGCGGTATCATTGCTCCAGCGTGAATTCGATCTCCTTCCAGGTTCAAAGTCGTCGCTTGACCGTCTCCTTTCATAAGAGCCCGATTCTGGCCTGCCTGCAAAAATACGTAAGATTAAGGTTTTGCAAGCTGCCCGCGAAGTCGTGAAGTAGATGACCGAATTCCAGAAGCCCATTAGTGACAAGACAAGGCCAGCCGCGTACTCGTTGGAAACCGAGATTGCATTGGGGTGCGCAAGGCCATATACACGGTTGACAGACGATGGGACCTGCGTAACACCCACGGGATAAGTGTTATGCGAGACAATGCCAGGATTAAGCGCTGCTTACCCAAGTTATGAGCAGAGAAACGAAGAAAAGCAAGGCGACTTTCGTATAACCCCACGCGGCTCTGTTGGCCTCCAGGGCAGCGTTGTTCTTATTACGTTGCGCAGACATCCTGCTTCGTCTGTATTTGGCGGGGCCAGACGCTATGTTCACAGAGTACTGCTCGTAGTTCTTGCCGGAAGCGGTGGTTCTGGTGCTCTGTCGCCCATTACGCGGTATGTAAGCATCCGCTAGCTCTCCTATGGGCACTACGAAGTGCGCAAGCTCGCTTGTGATCTTCACGTCCGTAGTCTTGTAACTATCGGCTTTCCTGATATCATTGAAATGCCGCAGCTCCCTGCGCTTTTTGAAAAGTTCCCTTCCTGATATGACATAGATTGTGAAAGCGGAGATTATACTGATCCTGTAAAGATGTAAGCCTAGCGCCAGAATGCACTTGTATGGCAAGAAATCTACCATGCTGGAGCGTAACACACTGCCACGCGCATAAAGTCCCACTCATTAGAGATCCAGCACCAAAGCTGATATCGCCAGTCAGTTGCCATGGATATCGCTTGATTAATTTTGACCTACTATTGCCGGGCCATACACTCGGCCTCGTGACGTGGTCTCAATAAATATGAGAGTCAACGCGATAATGAAGGGTCCACCATAGCATAGCAGATGATATTTCCACTCCAGTGCCTTGAGCTGCTGAGAATTGTACTTCTTGAAGAGTGTCATGTAAACATTGATCGCCATGGCAAGATTCCACAGAGCATCCGCTGGGACGAACCTGCGCTGTGTAAGTCGACGATCTGAGCCATTGTTTGAGAGATACGTACATTTGGATTAAGAATGCCTGAAATTGGCACAAATGCGATGTCTGCCCAGCTCGTACGCCAGACTCGGATATCATAGTGCCAATGTTGCAAAGCGTGTTTCCCCAAGAAGCGAAGAAGATGAGACGATTGATGGGTTTTCGAAAATTCGGAGACGATGCAAAAGTCACGAATATGAGAGTGGTGCCAATCAGAGAAAAGCAGGATGCGACGCGCTCGGTGGTCTGAAGGGCCCCAAGCTGGTGGGCTGTCATGGGAGCCGGGTCCATGGCTGTCGGACAAAGAGGCCTTTCTCTGCGAGAGGTACTTGGAAAGGATTAGGCTGTAGGGGGCACCATCATGCAGATGTGCAGGTGAAAAGGTTGGTCGCTGTGAGACGGGCAACAGTGTGCAACAGCAGCTTAGAAGTATACTCGGGGAGGACAACTCCACAATTTAATTTTCTGTCACGGGAAGTAGCGATCGCACCAAAGCATAGGTACGGTATAGACTTGAGATATTTGATTCGAGCGACGTCTAAGCTTTTATGCATCTCGATGCCCTTATCCGTCGGTAAAGTGGCGTGACACGCAGTGAGGACAGGGGGCGGTGTGGATTCCCTAGGGAGGTTTCTACGGGCGAAGCCATCTTCTCGTCGACTGTAGGAGCGGCAGAATATGCAACGAGATCTCACTGCAGATGGCATTGCCCAATGTAGCCAGTCGTGATTGCATCGCCAAGCGAAGGCGTTTGAGTGGGTCGGTTGATCGTGGCTGACAGCGGGGCGTCTCAAGCCAAACAGGTGTCATACATTATTTGGTCCGGGGGTGATGGCTGTACGTCAGACACTGGCGTTGCAGTACAAGGGTTGGAGGATGAAGGTCGGCAGCAGCCATAGGCCCATGGATTGACAGATGCTTGGCTCCGGGCCGCCCGGGCAGGGCTGAGGGGATCCCCCATCTTTACGGTTATGGCGTCCCGGATCTGCACCTCGATAAGCCCACTTCCTCTTTTGCATCCGTTGGGATCTGTCACTCCCAATTTAGGAGGCGTCGCGGTTCTCGACCTTACAATCCCGGATAGGTCATTTCTGTAGCCAAGGAGTGGATTGCGTCACCACTAAAGTGCCGTGAGCTAGCTTGAGTAGCAATCTCGCGAAATATGCAAAGGGTCCATCTACCTTAGTCAGGCACATAAGCTAGTTGGATCCCAAAAGCAAGTGGCATGATGGTGTGGCCAGGCGGTCCGAAGTGAAAGCGAAACATATCCAAAACGGGATAAAGCTAAGCGTATCGATGCTCGTTGTGCAACCCTCTGAAAGAGGCCGTGCTTTGCGACGTAAAGGCTGACGGCTAATTCGTCGCCACAAGCGCACATGTGGTGCCCAGTGGCACGGTAGATAATCTCTTATGACGCAGGGTCAATATGTCTTCTCCAAACCAATAATTCTCCGAGGCTCTCTGTGGCACCACATGCCGATACCGGACACCACAAGCTCCAGAATCCAAAAACAATACTACATCTTCAACTGACTTGATGTGTTTGACCCTTTTCGTGCACCAGCAAGCAATAACGAAGACCTAGATCTTGTCGGCTCATGATATTGCCGGATTTGTCTAGAATCATTAGTCCTGCTTTGGCCGTATCTCTCAAATATCAAAGCACCACGTGTACGCATCTGGTGACTCTGTCGGATCGTGACATGGAGAACGGGCGACCATAACGACAGAAAGAAGCCCGGTGGAGCCAATGTATTGTCGAATTAAGGTATATGTCAGTCTTCAAAGCAGCCTCTATCGAATCAACCTCGAAATTGGTAGAGTGACCACCTGTTTGCTTCGCCAAAACTCAAAGTCATCGTATTGCCATCAAGCGAGGAGTAGCAGAGAGAAAGGGTGCCAAAAACATAAAGGACGGCGAGGAGTGGTGTCCATTACGACAACAGGAATGACACAGGAAGAAATGTAGAAAAGCACTGTCAGAATAAGAAAGCTATCGGCGCCGCTGTATTTTAGCTTCAACTTGCCATTAGTACATTAAATCGTTGATGATAATTCAACCCCTTCCACGTCCGAGAAGGACTATTACGTACCGCAGCTGAATCACGGGTAAATGGCATCACGAACATCTTGGGTCTGCTTAGAATTAGCAAAAGCAAAAAGAGACCATCCAATCGATGAATCACCATTTGTCATGGAGAATGGGTGCGCTCCGTTAAGGTGATGTGGCTCAATATTAGTGCACACTTTGGCAATGGATGTATAAATCTCGCTCGCTAGTGTGCATCCACACGTTGAAATAGACTGATTGCACCAAAGTAGCCCAGGCCCGTTACAAATATCAATATATTCCTAGCGCAAAAATTGCCGCTGCAGCTTAAAGTTTGGCAAAACGACAAGGGGGCGCCACGACGGAGTTCTTCCTAGGGTTGCATTTGTCTTACTTAGGGTTTATGCTGCCCTCCATAGTCCAGGTACGCCTTCGACTTTCCTATCCTCGACATTACGACTGCGACTAAAGGTTCGCGAAGGCACACCGCCTGCCCGACGCTGGCCACTGTAAAGCATATTGCTGACCTTGGCCACGCCTCAATGCTGGTCTTTGTTGCGAAGACAGAGCGAATAAGCTCAGACTAGGAGAAAGTAAGCCGCCTTTCTACATGTTGCTGACGGATGAGCCCAGGCTGGCCTCTTGATAGCAAAACTCTCTTACGGAAAACCATCTCAGCCTGGTCCATGGCTGTGCCAACCCTACAAAGCGTCTCTCTCGGAGTCCAACAGCTTACCTCCTTACCCGTCGATCCATCATCACCATTCGGTGTGTCTTATGGCAGTCTGAAGCCCGCGATGCTCTACACCCGTGGCACACGGTCAGCTCGACCTAACGGCAATCTTCAACACAGAGTGCTCAGTGTTTGAGAGGGACACTTCTGAGATAAGATAATTACGAGGTTTCCAGTGGTGGGAGGAGGAACTGCGAGACATGTAGATATTACAAAGAGCTGAGTGCTTCGGAGTCAATCTCAGTTCTGGATGTTGCAATGCGGCCTGCAGGGAGAGGAAGTTCCTCGATCTGTGTTCGCTTCAGTCCCGAGGGTCCTTGATCATGTAGGAAGTCTCCTGTGGACTCTAGGTCAGCCCCTGTGCCGACATGGTACGGGTCCTAGTGGCACGTTGGGCAGGCTTCCGGCCACGGCAATCTGGTAAAAGAGCTGGGTCACTCTGTAACGCGCAGGATATCTCTGACCAGAATGCGCGTAGAGAGGAAGGCCGGCGTCGCCTAGCTATATCTACAAGGATAGGGAGACATCGGCTTCTCTGTGCGAACCTCTGACGGCAAACAGCGCATCCTGTTGCCTGTCCAGCCAACAACGTTCATTAAGGCTCACAGGGGGTTTCAATAGCCAGACCAAAATTGGCATGAATACTGGTGTGGTGGAGAAAGGCAAGGTGCGACCGTAGGATCAGGATCTCTCAGTTTCGTACGGTTAGAGCGTGTCGATGAGCAAACGGCTCCCAAGAGCGAGACATGATGAAGATATACAACGGAATCAGTACAGCTAATATGGGGAGCAAACAGCCATTCTTCGCGACGGTGAGTTCTGATCTACTTCGCTTTCTTGGTTGGGCTGAGTGTAGTTTGTGTCCGCCGGAGTTCTTGTTTGTCAACAACTCGCGGACAATAACTGAAGCAACTCCCCGCTGCTAGAATTATCTAGGAACTTCGAGCAATGACCGGTACCCCATCCTATGCCAACATCTGATGCACTACCTCTATTATACTTTGGGAAAACGTAAATGACGACCTTACGATGAGCCGGACGACCAACGAGTGCCCATAGCTAGAAGGGTAGAGCACTTGTCATACTCGATCAAGCTCTCAATAGGGTGATCGTGGAGACATTGAATTCTTACTAGACTCGATGAGTCTTTGCGAAGGGCACCATACCACCGCATGAATTAAGCGTGGGAAACTCCCGAGGGGACCCATCTTATCGGCGCCGTCACCACCGTTGTCCCTTCGTTTGAGAAGTCGATGCTTTGACAGGGGGCCTAGTGCGGGGATAAGGGAGATCATGGGGCCAGTAAAGTACCTGGCCATGAGGCCATCTCTAGTGGTGTTCAAAGTAGCATGGCGAGCCACTCCGCCCACCTCCATACATAACTCTGCGCCAAAAGTCCTGAGCACGCCAGGACTGAGCTTACAGGGTAATCCAGGTACACAGACATGGGGCAAGTCAAATGCAGGTACAACTGGCTAAAGTGGTCTGTGCGACACCTTCTAGGCTTCCCGGGGCTGGTTTCCGGGCGACCCTCCAGGTGAGACCACTGGCTGGCTTTAGCGTGTCAGAGCTTTAGCCGCAGAGACTCCGTAAGTAGTTCCGTCTCTTTTGACTGGCTCACCCAGTCCATATTGGCTCTGCCACTTAGGTGGGGGAAAGCTTCACAATAGAATTGTGTGCGACTTGGATGGTGGCCAAACTTAGTAGATGTACATATACTAAATTAACCGGAGACACGAAAGCAATAGAGCCTGTGCCTCCATTCATCTCTGGTCCACTCTATGTTCCCATAGTCGATACCTATACACGGTATATTTCTTCGTGTCCGGCATGTTAATTGTTGGCGCATTAGGGGTTATCTAAGCAAGTATGCCCTGCCACGCCAGCAACAAGCATGCCTGATACAAAGTAATACCGGCAGTATCTAGCGCGACGCGAAGATACAGCCAAGAATCATCGACAGTCGGGAGTGCTTCAAAGCAAAGTGGAATACCGATACAGAACTGTTCCTGGCGTCGGTGCATTGTAAGCGCCTTCTCGCGGCTGGAAGGACTGGCGAGATCCAACCAGCGCATCTAGGTTGCGCTTCTTGCGCATATCAAATCCTATATCAGTCTAACTTGACTTACCATCATCTGTCCGGCCTTTTTATCACATGGCTGGTACACATCTCCCACGTGCTACCCGCGATACTTTGCTCGGAGCGAAGACAGGTCTCCTCAACTAGACAGTCGCTCTGCAAGCGGCGATCAGTGGCTACGGGTCGCGTCTTTGGCAGCGCTTCTCCACGCCATCAGCGGCAGTCGCGAAGAACAGATCCTGCGAAACAAGCCTACATAGCAATGATCGATATGAGTATATTAAGCAGGCTCTGCGTTCTGCAACATCAAGAGTATACACACGCACTCAAGACCTGCAGCAGTCATGTCTTCACCATTAACACGCCTCGCCGTAGCGTTCATCATTTCCCTCGCCTCCTGCTCCCCGCTATCATCTTCTTATAAACCTCGTAGCCCAGAGTCAAGAGGGATCAATTGTGTGGATGCTGCGGCTGTTTTCGACACCTCTTGCTGGGACACGCTGAACATTCCTAAATTTCTCAATGATCCAGTGACAGGATGGAAGAAAACAACTCCTACCTGCACGCCTACAGATAGCGGGGCGGCCTGCTGTCATGCGAATGAACCATGGTCGACATGTTTCCTGCGGTGATATTCCGGAAGACTAGGAACTGACTGCAGTGATATTGCCCACATCAGGAACGAGTGCCAACTTCAGTCTCCGGCTTCGACTTTGGCTCCGAGTATCGCAGCGTCAGCTCGCTATGTTGTGTACGGCATCGTCTCTATCGGTCGTCTCTTTGAAAGCATAGCCTCCAGTATGTCATTTCCATGCTAACAGTTACTCATGTCGTCCTCCCACTGACACCTTAAGTAGCACTTCGCGCAGCGGAAGCGGGCAACGGAAAATTACAGGACAATCTTCGGTCCCTTATTGTCAATAAGGCAAATTCTGTGAGCAGCAACCAGACTGCCTTTGACACTGCTCTCAGTCTTGGGCCCATCGCTCTGGCCGCAAGTTCTCCCGTCGCGCTCGCCCCAACCCCTTCACTAACCTTCATCAAGAATCTCCCCTCAGCAAAATCCGCAGACAACCCGCTCAACGCCTTGCGGCTGGCTACCGTTCACCCGTCACGAACCGGACGTACACGCTCCGATACGGTGGGCCGGGCAAGCCGTCCACATCTCAGACGGATATGTTGGGTCAGCTAACCGGGATTCTGAGGGGTAGTGAGGGCAGTGCCAATTATGGTGTTGTGGCCACGCCGGCGCTGTTTGATTGGGCGTATAATTGTACGTTTGAGGGTAAGGCAGGAGGAGCGCTCGTGGCTGTTGGGGCGGATGGCTCGGTGGATATGGCGTGTATGTCGGTTTTACCGATGCGCTTGGTGGAGGGCTCGCCTTGTCCGGAGGGGGCGAAGCTGGATGGTGAGAAGTGCCCGTTTGGGTATTTGGGATGAAGTACAGCATGAGACTTCGACACATGGACCGACCTGCGCTCTCAAGGCACCTACTTCCAGCGTCATACTTATCTTAGTAGGCATTCAGCTATCTCTGTCGCTCGATGCTTTGGTCCACCTTATTGAGTAAGAGGATTATTGTCCGCTCTCGCATTCGAGCCAGGATCTAGATGGAAATCTACTCGTCACACTAGATCTGGAAAAGGCCGGGATTTTGATATTATACTGCGATTCGTCGGCTGTCACAAAAATCTTACTGCTTGGAATAAACAGCGAAACAGCCGACATGGAGAGAGTCTTGTAGTTAATGCTGCGGTTGTATTCTCCAAGTAATTGCATTGTCGCTATCAAGGACAACAATTGCGTTGAAATCTGCTTGGTGGCTTGCACCACCAGGACTGACAAGTCCACGGCTGTTTTGATATTCAAGTGCTGTTATAATTATGCTCGAGTTTCGTGTGTATGGAACTGATTTGTTGCATGGACGCCAGTCTCATGTATCCATGAATAGTACCGGGCGTTCCTGTATGGCGCTGAACTAGGCGGAAGCCACCACCGAAGTTTCTAAAATAGCTTTGCCAAGTAAATACTCATCTCTCCCACATTTTTATCGGACTATCTGTGTCTTATTATACACAATATTCTGCATTGAGGCTGTAGTCATGGCACCCTGCTGCGGTTTCAGATCCTATGTCGTCTCGAACGAGTCTAATCTTCTGCTCTTATGCAAGCCACAACCACATTTTTTGGGCAGGCTGAAGTTGTGCATCCAGGTCTTCGAACACTCAGGATATATGAACTTACCACAATACCCACCTCGTTCACTTTGCATACAATCCATACCATCCGTCCAATTCACACCAATAAGTCTTCTTCATCCCCATCAACCATAAACCCGCTTCTGGTTGAGATCACCCCCGAACAACCTCAGTTCCTCCCCAAGCAGCTAATTATCTTCCCTCTGCTGCATCCCATACGTCCATAACTCTCTCTCAAATGGCGGATCCAATCAGTCTTACAGTGGTCGCCGCTGCAATCCCCCTTGCACTCGGTAGTATCGAAAGCGGTCGAAAATTAGTAATCGAGGGCGCCCCTCTGATTCACGACATGCAGACCGAAAGGCGTTTGCGCAGACTCAACTCTCTGTTTCATAAAGCCAGGACGCCGGGGGCGCTGACTATAAGAGGTATGTGTGGTGTGTACGATAAATGTCATGGATCCTAGCTGGTTTGGCAGCTTTTGCATGTCCGGTAGACTTAATTTTGCTGACTGTTGATGAAGATGTCAAAATCGCGCGGAAACTACTCTTCCAGATCCAGGCCGCCGCGCTATTGAGTGAGAATTAGACACTCCTGACACACCTCGAGGCGGGAATGATCTGCATTGAAAGCAGTCTGGCGCCAATCTCAGATATGGAAACTATCACACCAACCACTACTTGTGAGAAGCCCTTCCCGACTGTCGAGGTCAAGGAACCGCAGAACAGAGTAGCCGCTTCTCTTGCAGATAACAAGCCGACTTGTTTCGAACAGCGCAAGAGGGGGAAAGGACATGTAATTCTACCAGGCGTTTTTGCCTGCTCCGCGGTTACTGCTCTGCCTCCATTGGTTTTGGTACCGCAGATCAGACACATGTGCGATTTTCGTTCAGGGTGAAAGGGTGTATGTGCAGTGAGGGGCTTTCGGTTGATTTCATCCCTTGTAGATTGATTTCAGCGGAGCGAGGCGTCATTTGTCCCCTCAGGCTAGGCGATGGGATATACCCAGGTGGTCTTACAAGGTTGGAAAATTGGATGATCTTTTGCTGCTTAAGGAATAAAGTGTTTTCGATGATAATAGAGATGGACTAAGACGCTGATAGTTGAGAAGGCGAGAAATTCGGGAGATATTCAAGTATCAGAACCTAGAGAGTCGAGGCACGAAAGGGTGAGGGTGAGGGGTTACCAAGGAGTTGGAGTTGTTGAACCAAGACATTAAAGCAGGCTTTGTGGCCAGGCTTGGCAGAATCCGCTCCACGATTTGTCTGCCAATACCGTATATATATAAAGTGGAGCTTGAGATCGCTACTTTGGGCTTCTTAATGCATTGTCTGGTGTATAATAGAGATCTAGAGCAACCTGACCCACCTGGTGTGTCCTACCTTGCCATCGTAATCAGCAATTCCAATATTGTTATCTGCCATAGATTAGACAATTATTCCCACATCGCTTCTTATAAAAGCGACTTCCCGAGCTTTGTTGTGATACTGCTATCCATCCGGAAAAGTAGACAACATCTCACACTATCGCGATTGTAATCAGTACGCAAACCAGACTGACACCCAGAATACTGTTCCGTGCCACTATCGAAGCAGGCGCATGTCCTGTAAAGTATTCAAAGCTAGTGCCAGTAGTGTTTGGCAGTGCTATTGTTGTTGAAGCAAGCCCGACACCGCTAGGACCAATACTGACGGTTTCGTTGCCAAGAACCACAGTGGTAGGATTAGCACCAGACACAATGCTATATGTAGTACCACTGATTATAGCTTTGGTGGCGTCCATAGAGAACGTAAGTCCATTTGCTGTATACGGAGAGAGAGTAGCTTTGGCGCTTATACCATTAGGACCTAGGATAAACGTCCGGCCATCGATGACAACGGTGGAAGATGGCTGGGTTGCTCCTAGAGTATAGGTTGTGCCGCTGACGATGGCTTGGGATTTGCCCATGGAGAATGTAAGCCCATCAGCTGTAAAAGATGAAAGGGTAGCTTTGGCACTTATTCCATGAGGCCCTAGAATAAACGTCCGGCCGTCAATGACAAGGATCGAAGATGTTTGCGTTTGTTCTAGAGTATAGGTTGTGCCGCTAACGATAGCTTGAGATCCGGCTATGGAGAATGTAAGCCCATCAGCTGTGAACGAAGACAGAGTAGCTTTGGCAATTATGTCACTGGGGCCTAGGATGAATGTTTGGCTATCAATAACGAGGATTGATGAAGATTGAGTTTGTCCCAGAGAATAAGTTGTGCCGCTAGCTATGGCTTGGGATTCGCCAATGGAGAATGTAATGCCGTTGATGGTTACAAAAGATGTCGAAGACGGGTTTCCGAAGCCATTCATAATGATCGATCCAAGAGGCCACGATCCTGTGGCAGCTTTGGTGCGTGATCCATCGAGAGAGATCCTCGTTCCAGATATCGTGGGACCAGCGTTATTGTCGGTCAAAGTCTGACCTTCATACACGAACTCGGATGCTCCATTGGCCGTGGCCACTGTGTCACCAATAATCAGAACTGGCAGGTTGTTACTCTGCCCTGAGAAAGGCCCAACTGAGAATGTGAGACTGGCTGCTATCATAGTGATCGGTACAATAGGATCGTTGACTCTCGGTATTGTTATTGCAGTCTTGTCGATGTGAATTATTCCACTTGCATAGGCTACTGTTTTGCTCTCAATTGTGGTCGCTGGGGCTCCATCAGACATTACATGATGTCCTATGTAGACTGCTGGAGCGATCGAAATTGACTGCAAAACTGGGTCCAATTTCGTATGCGGGTCATCTGTGGCTGCTTGTATAGACGGGTGAATGATAGACCAGATCGATTTGGGTATAGAGCCTTCGGGGGAAGGCTGATGTAGGGGATTAGAAAATATGAGATCAGGTCCTGGGGTGGAAGTCGCAGCTGGCGTCTGTGGAGTCGGCGTAGCACCATTGATCGCTGTACTGGTATGTGTAGACGTCTCGAGATCTCGATGCGTGGTCGTTGGGTGGAAGGCGGTCAGATCTTGTGCGGGCTGCAAGGCTCGCGGAGGATCGTAAAAGGCGCTGATACCCTGGAATTCATCTAAAAATTAGCTCTTCAAACCGGGGACGATTGTTCGGGTATCTCATGACCTGACACGAGGCGGTACAATTTTCTCAGACTGGCTCAATCGATTTCTGGGTTGAAACGGGTTCGACAGACAAGAAAACTTTCCTTCCGTGTTGTTCCGAAGTTGGGACTTCACGCATTATCTCAGATGTAGATGCAAGTTGATGAGTGCCATGCCAGACCACGGGATAAGAGAGATTTTCCGCACGTGTTGCTCCTGTATTGAGAAGGCATCACATACGGTGCATAACTAGTGGAAAAACCTACGTCTAGGCATGAGCGCCATCCCATATCTATACTAAACAGTTGCTAGGAAAATCACATTAGATAATCCTCTATGCTCATTGAAGATAAACACACCGTAGGTACAGACATTGTCGGATAACAAGGATTGTAAAGATAAGTCCAGGTCTCGATATAAGGTCCCAGAGAAGAATCTGTATATATTGGGGGTAGCGTGGAGTAGGTGGAGGTGGGACCGCTATATTCAAAGCCGACGTCGACGTAGTAGAGACTCGTCAAATTGGAACAGTTTCTGTCAATTCTCGTTAGGATCGAGTTCGTGCGATTAAGTAACAGACACGGAGTCGAAGAGCGACCTTCTTTCTTGTCCCTCCTCCGAAAATGTCCCGAGGGGGCATAGACGAGTCTTACGCTTTTGTCAGATCTTCGTAATTGAAAGCCGTCCAGATGTATTTGCTGTGCGGCCACAAAGTTCCGCTTATATACGAGCCACCTTGGCTTGTAGATAGCTCCGATGGTTCAAACGATAAAGTCCTGTTGTAGTACGTCTCCCCAACTGGGCCACATAGATCGGTGGCAATCAGGGATTCGAATATGACGTAGACTGAGGGAGAAACGCTGAGTTGTCTCAGCTTTAGCCTTTCAAAAGCTGCAATAGGTACACTTACAATGTAAACCCATTTTCATCTACTAGAGCGGTCACGTTCGGTGTGGGGGCAGGAGTAGGCCAGTATTGTACTTGTACGTTTCCCCCTGAAAGAGAACATGTCGAGCAGCAAGGAGACGAGGCTGTGAAAGTCCAGTCGTTCGCATAGGAAGGTGACTCGACATACCCACCGCCGTTGTTCCACCAAGTCGTTCTAGCAGGGACGACGGACCCAGTCGCAAGGAAGCTCGAATAGCCTTTTGAGAACTGGAGTAAGCATTGACTTCGGAGTGCCGTATCAGTGATTGAAGTGTAAGGATCCCAGTATTGCGGAGCCCAAGCCCCGTTTTTCCTGGGAAAATCAAACCAGCATTGAACTAAATTACTCTCGGTGAAAGTGCTCGTATAGCAGGTGTAGTATGAGACGAGGTTCATGGTGGATGAAGCTTCTGAAGAGGTAAGCACTGCAATTGACGAGGACATTCGGCTCTGGGCAAGTCTCAAGAGGATTATCAGATCAGTGTCGATGTTCAATCTCAAATGCTCACCTGGCCTCATTTCGTCTGTCAGGCTACTAGCGACGGTGATAGGGCCCATGGTCAGATTTTCAGCTGCCGTCCAAATCGATTTACTTCCCGTATGTATTCCACTGTTAGAAAAATGAGAAGGACCGCCAGCTGAGTAGCAAAATGCCGAGGAACATAATACAAATGACGCGATACGCCACAAGATTCGAGATAGAGAGGAAATGGACAAGGCAGGCATGATCATTTTTTGCAGCATGACAGCCAGTATGTCCAGGCACCGAGATCGTGAGGACGATGAACTGGTATCTTAGTACTTGGCGAACTTTCCAAGATTTTTGGGAGCAGCGGAGCAGCATATTGAGCAATCGAGGGCCACAAGAACACATTGAGTATCCCCAACTGCAACACAGCCTGCGAGCGAGGAGTGCCTGCACTTGGAGGGGGCCGAAACGACTAGACTCTTTCAAAAGAATCACACGTGAAGCGCGTGGAAGAGCCAAGACGAGTGAATGCGACTCGCTTACCAAAGACCGACAAAGTTCTTGGCAAGACGCTCGACGGAGGGCCCAACGCCCTGCAGCCAGATATTGAGACTGTAGGCCATTGGACGGTAGAGGCCGACCCCACATTCGACCAGCCTATTGCTGTCTAGCGCCGCAAATTTTGGACTCTTGGCTTGCCGTGAGATATTGAAAAGGTTCGTATTAGAACAGAGCCAAGGCTGTCTCATGTCGATCTGTGTAACGGACCAGAAGATCCAGGAGAGATCGCTCTTCGGCTCCACGTGGACGTTACTGGCAGAAATCGTCCTAAGTGGCCTGAGCGGAGAGGTTCGTCTTTGGCAAGCAAGCTCTGGGATCAGACGTTACTGCGGAACATTCGTAGCGTTATCATAGCTTCCTGCAAATCATGAGCAGTGAGAAGGACTGGCTACTCGCCTTGATCAGGCAGTGCGACAGACGGGGAAGTGCGACAGCCGCCAAGAGCTTGGCCCCAAGCTGCTCTAGAGCCCCCCACTACTCCTTCTCACCTAGTAATGCAATCTACCTGATAATGCAACGCGCTAGCAGGGGGGCTTTAGGGTTTAATATCTTAGGGTTAGAATATCTTCAAATTCCTAAAACCAAGCATCCTGCATTACTAGTCAAGTTATAGAACTATTAATACTATATATATAGATCTAAAACTTATATCTAAGACAAAATCAATTATATTAAGTTTAACTAATTAAGACTTGCATATTAATAAAACTATTATAATATTTCGAACACTTTAGAGTTAATATAAAATCTATCTACATATTAAGAATCTTTCATTAGCAATTCGGGATAATTCTCTAGGAACCCTAGTAGCGACTTGGAACTTTCGAAGTCGTTGTGTCAATGTCTTAGTTTTAGAGCTACATTAGTAGGTCTAGTTGATCTCAAGTCAATAGAGTCAAAATTTGAGAAATAGATCAAGACACACATCATTCGTGCAATGTTAAGAGCACTACTTGCACGTCGTCAAGACTCGCGAACGCAATTATCGCGCAATCAATTACTAACACACGCAATCAATCACGCGCAATCAATTGCGCAACTATAGAAGATACTTCTATCTACACATCATTCTCGCGTAGAAATCTCACAAATTATTCGATTCTATTTGTTACGCTAGTACTTTCGTAAAAGATATTAGAGCGAATTATGCTATTGAAGAGATTTGTAGACGTCTTTAGGCAATGCAAGCAATTACTTGATAACAAGAGTTGCAACTATAGACAATCTTATATTTAATAAATTTTCACAAGTGATTCAATAAACTAGAGTAACAATAAGTAAAGACTTAAGATAAGTTAAACACAATTCATAAAAAAGTCGTGTTCGAAAGCTATATATCTTTTTATCATTTAAGATTTAAGATGTTTAAGATATTTAAAGTCTTGATTATCTTGATCATCTTAATTCGAAATTCAAAATGCTTAAGAGTCAAGTCATCTTAATTATCTTAATTTCGTTAATAAATCTTCTTTTTTTGATTATCTTGTGAAAAGCGATGCGCGACGAATAGTATCTATTAGCACGCAACTCGTAACATTATCTTCTCTCTTCAAGAATTATCGTTTCGAAATCATTTATTCTTTCTTATTATGTTAATCAAGTTAATTATTGAACAACGTCGCAATTTCGTTGCTAATTGTCGCTATAAGTACGCTTTTCTTACAATGCATCCTTGTCGAATTTGTGTCGCATTTGGCGTATCTTGTCAAGTAAATAAAAAATATCTCAAATGTAAAAAGTGTTATCAAAAGAATCGAAAATGCGATTTGACTTCTAATTATTAAAGAATAAATGAAGCTATTTAAAAGACTAAAAAGCTAAATGATAAAATAACAAAATTGCGTCTAAGAATTGCGCGAAAGACAAAACAAAGAAAACATTAACTTTGTCGTTTAAAAGATATAAATAATGCGAAGTCGAAGAATATTCTAGAGATTAAGAAGAATATTCTAGAGATTAAATGTATTGAAGAGACATTCGAAACTCTATTTGATACTATTATTAATTCTTCATTGTTCGCTCTTTTGTCTCTCAATGCTCTATTAACTCTTATGAGTGATTTTGTCGTTAATGAAATCGTCGCAATTTGTTAGAGCACTTCTTCAAGTTCTTGAGTAACTTTTATATATTCTTGAAGATAAAATATTTTTTTCACTTAATAAAATATTTTTGATCTTTCTATTGTAGAATTTTCTCAATCTCATATTGTTTCTCTTCTTGTGAGTGAAAATAAAATATGTTCTATAAAGGCGTAATTAAATTCGCTAATTTCAACAATAAGATATAAAATATTAAAAATACTTTGACGTTCTTAAGTAAATCGAGTTCTTAGTTAACTAATCTCTTTGTCTTCTTAACGAAAAACGATTCGACTTTAATATGATTTAATTTCTTGCTTAACTTTCTTGTCTTAAGATTTTTTGTAAAAAGATATATTTTATTCTTCTTTTTTAGCTAAAATGTCGTTTTTCGTTTCTTGTTTTAATACTTAATTGATCTTTTTTGCATTTTTAAGATATTATCGTGTATCTTTTTCAATGTTGCTACTCTCTTTATAACTAATTGTGTCGACAAATGCTTTCGTTCTTTTTCGAAGAAATTAAGTTCTTTGTTATAATTAGCGAAGAATAAAGTTATCTTAATGATATTCGAAATCTTTGCATTTAATGTTAGTTAAATCATAAATAAAAGTAATACTTAATTGTTGTAAGTATTGTTGACGTAATATCTTAAATATTGCTTTAAACTCTAGTTTGTTCGTTCTATTTAATCATTCGTAATCGAATGATAGACAATGAACATTCTAAGTCTCGTTTCTAACATTGATAGAAATGTCTTCTAATAATTAGATGTGAAGAGCTTGTCTTTGTTACTAATTAGTTCTTTAAATATATTGTAATATCGTATAAGTCGATTTAATACAATGTATTTCAATTGTTTTGCTATGAACTTTTTCTTGCATGCGATAATATATAAATACTTGATAAATTTGTTAATCATTATTAATATTAAGTTATATTTGTTTTCAATTGCTAAGTTCGTTAATTTAAACAACTTAATAATAAAGTTTATCGTAACTTTATCTTATAACGTTTTAGATAATTTCTAATATTGAATTTCGTCATAGTTCGCATATGTATCATGTTTGTTTTGCTAATAACTAAGATATTGTTTAATATATATCTTAATAATTTGTCTTATTTGAAGAAATTAATAATGCTAGCGTAAAAGCTAAAGAATTTTGATCACTTTTAAGTGCTTTTGCAATGATTTATCATGATATTTCTTTATACATTTGTCTATTTTGTTAATAAATATTTGAAGTTTTTCTTTTTTTATTAAAAACTCTTTCTTATTGTCTCTAAATATTTGTAAGATAGCATTTAGCTTATATTTGTTTATTAATAGTGATTCGTTCTTGTCAATTTTAAATATGTTGTAATTAAACGACTTTTTCGTTTTTATATAATTACTTCTTTTGTTAAGTACGTTTGCTCTATCATTATCTTTGTTTAATGTATATTGTATTTTGAATTTATATTGTTCGAATTACTTTAATTATCGCATTTGTCTTTTGTTAAGCTATTTAATAGTAGTAAAATGTAGAAGATTTTTGTAATTTGTAAGAATTGTAAGTTTTAATAATTTTTCGATATATACTCTTTATGATTTTAAAAAAATTACAATAGCAAGTAGCTTTTTATCGTAAATATCATAATTTTGTTTAATTAACAAAAGTTTTCTTAAGAGATATATTATTAAATGTTATATATTTTTATGCTCTTAATTAAAGTATGCATCGATAATTAAATTTAATGCATTAATTTTAATTTTGTTTAACAATTGTAAATTGTACATCTTTAATATTGATTTCTTTAAGCATTTTAACTTAAGATTTTAAAATGATTTTTTTTTGTTAATTCTTATATTTATAACGTTTTTTTTTTCGTAAAATTCGTTAATGATATTGCATTAACGAAGTAGTTCTTAATAAACTTCTTGTTATAATTTATAAAATCTAGAAAGAATTAAACTTCTTTAACATTAATAGATAATTTTTATTCTTTAATTGTTCGTAGCTTTTCGAGATTTATGCGTACTTTATGTCGTTTTATAACAAATTCAAGAAAGTCAATTTCTTTTTAATGAAATTCGCATTTCTTTAATTTAAGATGTAAGTTTCTCTTATTTAAACATTTTAATACTTTAAAAACATAATTCACATATTCTTTCAAGATATTTGAGTAAATTGTAATGTTATTCAAGTATGCTATGACAAATCGATTTAAATATTGTCGTAATGCATTATTGATCATTTCTTAATACGTCATCGAAATGTTCGTAAATTCGAACGACATTATTATGTATTTGTATAGTTTATATCGTGTTTAAAAAGCTATTTTTTACTTTTCTTTTATTTTTATTTTAATTTGATTGTACGCTTCTTGTAAATTTAATTTGATAAAATACTTTACTTCGAACAATTAATCTTGAAGTTCGCTAATATTAAGTAATAAGTATTAATTTTTTATCGTAATATTGTTTAACTTTTAATAATTAACACATAGACGAAAAGTTTCGTTCTTCTTGAATACAAAGAGAATCGAGTATTCTATCTATAATTAGAGTTTTTTTATAAATTCTTTTTTTTCCATTTTTTGCCAAGTATTCGCGAAGAGTTTTTAGCGTTTTTTCGAATAAAACATATATAAGTTTAAACGTAAATTGCTTGTTTAATTCAAATTTAATCTTATAATTTTACGATTAATGTTTAGATAAAGTCTTGATTGTTTTCTCTTCTTAAAACAAATGCTCTCAATTGTTGTATATTCGTAATATATGCTTTAACGACTTTCTCGTTATATCAAATAATTTAAAGCTCTTAAAAAATTCGCAATTTTTTTCACTTACTTTAACTTTGTAATTTAAGTAATCTTTATTAATGCTTATTAAATTAAACTTTATTAAATTGTTCTTTTGCAAAAATGCAAGTTCGCTACTTGCGATCGAATTTCGATTTAATCTTTTATCTATTATTAAACGCTATCGATGCGTAGATTAAATGTGAATTGCGTAGTTACATCGTACGAATTTAAATACTTGTATATTTTAATTAACTTCTAGATAATACTATTTTAATCAAAGCATTTCTAGAACGATATCGTAAATAATTATTCTCACTATATTAAAAATTAGTTTCTTGTAATGTTGCTAAATAGCTATTAATAATAATTTCGTTTCTTTATTTACTTTTTCATTTTTTGCGAGTAATAAGTTTTTATTTACAATTATTAGATTGTAAGCGTTAAGCTTCTTTTAAATAAAATACTCTTTTCTCTTTACAAAAGCTTTGATTATAAAATTATTTATTATATTAAAATCGATCATTGTTGTAAATCGACGATCGTTAATCTTAATTAATGTGATAAAATATTGTGCGTACGTTGTTGAGTTTAGTTGCTACTATTAAGCTAACATATTGCATTTCTTTGATATGTTCTTTATTAAGAAATTTGAATTTTTTTTGTTTCTATGTTGTGACTTCTACTTTAAACGTCTATTTGCACTAAGCTTTCTTTTGTTGCTAGATTATTAACTTTAACTTTTTAGAAAATTAATTAATTTTATTCTTTTCTTTTAGATAAGTTTAACATAAGTCGTTGTAGCAAATTGTTTAATTAAAACTTGCGTATATTGTAGAGTTCAATTGTTTCATTATAATGTCAAGTATGTTCTTTTTCGTAATAGCATTGCTTTTTAGCTTCTTCTCGCATTCGTTTATAACTTTCGATGAACTAGCTAAAGTCTTGAAATAATTCGTAATGTTTTTTATGCATTTGTGAAAGTTCTTTTAATTATATTCTTTATTTAAGTCGATAATTAAACTATAAGATTTAATAATTTTCTAAAGTGTTTAATTAACTTTTTGCATAAATGCGAATATCTTATTTAATATTGTTTTATCTAGAACTTTTTGTAATTAATTTAAGTTTTTTATCAAATAATAATTGTTGTTCGATTTAGTTTTAAAGATGTTCGTCTTTGTGTTAATTTGCTTTTTAATATTTTTTAGCGATTAAATATCTCTCTTAATATAACATTAATTTATCGACGATTTATTAAGTTTCGTAATCGATAATCTCTTGCGAAGTGATTCGATTTGCCACATAAATAACATGTTTTTTAAGATTTGTTATCTTGCTTTTCTCTAAAATTCTTTTTTTTGCGTCGTTAAATAAAATTTAATTTTATAAATGCAAATTTACGATAATTTAAATTACTATATCTTTAATTAGAACGAGATTCTCTCTAATAATATTCGATCATTAATTCAAAGAAGATTCTTGTTCTTTCGTAAAGTTGATTGTATCGCTTTTTCATAATTCTTTTAAATGTTACGCTAGTATTTTCGTAAAAGATATTAGAACAAATTATGTTATTAAAGAGATTTGTAAACGTCTTTACGCAATGCAAGCAATTATTTAATAACAAGAGTTACAACTATAAACAATCTTATGTTTAATAAATTTTTATAGATAATTTAATGAATCAAAGTAACAATAAGTAAAGACTTAAGATAAGTTGAACACAATTTATAAGAAAGTCGTATTTCTAGTTTCTATATACTAAAAAAATATAGATTGCTCGTCTTGTTCGTTCGTCGAACATAACGAACATCATTGTTCGCGATGTTCGCTCATTGAACATAGCGAACATTATGTTTAAGATATTCGTTCTTCAAACATGTCGAACATAATAATAAATTCGCTAATAGCGCGTAGAATCTAAATCATTAATATAGCTTAAGTAAGCTCGTAATATTATCTCTTTTCTTTAGAGTTTTTGTCTCAAAAACTCAATATTTTCCCACAATGCCTTCAAGAAAGATTAATACTAGAAATTCTTCTTTTTGTAAAAAAGATTTTTTTGACGTTCTAAATTTTGTGTGTTTAGCGATGCGTTCTTGTCGCAATTGTGCGATGTCTAGTAAAGTTTATTGTGTAAACGATAATTCTAAAAAGTGTGTAAAATGTGTACAATTAAGTCGTAATTATAATTTAGCAATCTTAGGGTTAGGGTTAGGGTTAGGGTTAGGGTTAGGGTTAGGGTTAGGGTTAGGGTTAGGGTTAGGGTTAGGGTTAGGGTTAGGGTTAGGGTTAGG
>JAABUQ010001062.1_pt1 | contig 61836 bp, 53 predicted proteins | sample 5560001 | NCBI WGS metagenome assembly JAABUQ01 (sample SAMN10711888, study PRJNA513371) | rock metagenome | isolation source: Antarctica rocks | place: Antarctica: Victoria Land, Finger Mt nord | collected 2015-12-18
TCACCGACGTACTGGCCGGATGGGCGATGGGCGCCACCGTCTTTGCTGCGTGCGGCCTGGGGGCACTCACACTTGAGTCACGCTACGCACGAGTCGCGACGCCGCGGTAAGGACCGCGTGCGCCGGCCACTCCATCGCGGGGCACTTTGTTGTCCTCGTGCAACTCGACCTCCACCGAAGCGGGGGAAATCCACACCCGCCTTGGTTGGACAGCTGGACCGGGCTGGGCTTGCGGGCCTGGGCCAGCAGGTCGATGCTGATGCCATGGGACGTCTGCCTGATGAGGTGCGTGGTGTAGTGAATGAAGCAGGGATCGGACTTGCTGCGGCCGCCTTGTACGGTGTGCCGAGCTTCGCGAGCAACTCTCCGCCGATCTCGGGCCCGGACGCCGGCGGCAGCTCAAGGTCGCTGCCGACCCCACGGTAGTTATCGGTGAGATCGTCGCCGAGCAGAGCGACGGCAGCGAGCAGCTCGCAGGTGTCCAGGCGTCGAGGCGGCGGCTTGTGGTCAGCCGGGACCGTCGATGTCCCGAGCCGCTGGCGCTTGCGACGCCTCTGCGGCACCCTGAGGCCCTCCTCGCGCCACAGCCGCTGCGTGCGCTTGCGATATGACCGCCCACCCCTCGTCGAGCAGCAGCTGATGCGCGCCCGCGATATCCCCACCGCGGCCGGCGGCGGGAGATCCGACGCAGCTCCGTCCTGGCCTTCATCCCGCCGTACTGCGCCCGCCACCGGTGATACGTCGCCTCCGAGACCTCCAGGGCCTTGACGACCTCCGCCAGCTCCTGCCCCTCGCCGAGCAGCCGGTCGGCCTCCCTGAGCTTCCGCACGATCTGTTCCGGCGTGTGCCTGCGCTTCTTCATGTGCTCGCTCCTCTGACCGACCCATTCAGCAGGGTCGTCGAAGCTCTCACGCAGACCGGACCGAACTCAGGGGGTTGGGTCCCCTCCGCCGAACGGTCAGTCGCGTGCCACCCAGAGCAGAAGCATGAGAAGGCTGTCGAGGCTTGAGATCAGCAGCAGGATTCCCCACGCGAGCTTGGCTAGCCGTGCCCGGCCTCTCCATCGGGTCGCCAGCGCGAGCGCGGTTGCGCCGCAGCCGCTCCCGACGGCAGCGAGGATCAGCGAGGCGCTGTTGAGGTCTCCACTTGGGGCGTAGAGACCGGCGGCTTCAATCGCCGGCACGATCATCACGTAGAACGCAATGGACACCCCGGCAGGAGACCCCGTGCTGTTGTTAGATCGTGGAGCTGTCATGCGGTTCGATGCGGCACGGGCGCCGTCAGGAACCCAGGTGGCGTTGTGGCTGACGTATTCGTCGCGATCCTCGACAATCGCGGCGCGCTCGTCGGGGTCCTCGACGTGGCTGCCGCCGCTGGGGTTCGAGAGCTCCGCGTTCAACTCCGCGCGCGGGAGCTTAAACGAGTCCGAGATGTACTTGAGAAACAGCAGTCCGAGGACGAGGATGTACTCGGACGATTCGACCGAGCCGCGAAGCGTGTTGGCAGCCTCGAAGAGCGCGGCGCCGTTGGGGCTATCCGCGTTTGAACCGTTCGCCACGGCAGAACGGTACGTGATGGCACGGGCCGCGCCTACCCAGACGGCGGTAGCTGGCGCGCTCCCCGCGAGCTCTACGCGCCGGGGCGCGGTGCTCACCCGGCTCTTGGCTCGCCTGGTTCAGGGTCATGGTGCGTCCGGCGGCGATGTCCGGCCCGCACGGATGTAGATCCTGGCGCGCATTCTTAGGCGCGAGGCTCGCGCCGACCAGCTCGGACGTCCGGGCGGCGCCTCCATCGCCACCCAGTTGCCGCCTGAAGGGTCGGTCCTCTTTCGAGTCTTGTTGGGAGTAGTTGCAAGCTAGGTGGGCGAGAGCCGCCAGTATGCCCGTGGATCACGCGGTGACTTTCCGACCCATTCGATCACTCCGAGATCGCGAAGCAGGCCCAGCTCGCCGCGCGCTACGGGAGGTGAGACGTTGAGGATCGCTGCGACCTCACCGGTGCTCAGTCGACCAGCCTCTCTCAGAGCCCCCATGATGTCCCGTCCACGGTCGGGAAGGCGCGCGTCAAGCTCACGATCAATCGGTTCCCCGGAAAGTGTCAGGTGGGCCCCACCCGAGCCCTGCCGGTAGACCGGATCTGTAAGCCCAGCCGCGCGCATCTCTTCAAAGATTCGTCTGATCCCTTCACCTAGCTCTTGACCGAAAGAGAGATCGGCGCAGACGCGAGCGATCCTCGGGTTGCGAGCAAACCGAGGAGCATTCAGTGGATCGGACAGGTCAATCAAGCCAGGGAAACGTCCAGGGCTCCACACTTCGACACGATCATCGAAGATCTCAAACCGAATGTGATCACCGGAGAGGCTGTATGAGCGATGTATCACCGCGTTGACCAGGCCCTCCAGCCACGCGTCCTCCGGCACGAGGGGAACGTCTGCGAACCGTCCGATCTCCGTAGCCAACGCCCGTCGGGTCGGTTGGAGCCGCTGAATCTCAGCGCGTGCCTCAAGCAAGAGGCGAGGTATCGGGCCTTCGAGCCGCCTGTCTTCGAGGAGCTGCTGTCGCGCACCGCTTCCTCGTTCGCGCCCTCGGTAGCGCAACACCCGCACGAAAGCCTCAGGAAGAAAGCGTTGCGGATACTCGGCGAAAAGCAGTACGCCTGCGATCGTCAGCTGCTCTCGCTCCGCGAGTCCTCGAGCTTGGAGAAGACGAAGGGCATCTGGGGCGGCCACCGCGCTGGCGTAGCTCTCGGTGAGCGCGTCATCCAATGAATCGAGACTGGCGTTCGGAAGCAGCCGGGCCTCGTAATTAGCCTGTCCCTTGTCGTAGACAAGCTCCTGACGTTGCTGGAACGAGACATGGCGATTCTCGTCGCCCACGCGCAGGAAGACCTGATCCTTCCTGTTTGCGTGAACAACGTCTCCCGGCTGCACCTCGATCGCAAGCAGATGATCAGGGTGGCCTAGGTCGTTCATGCAGTCGACGAGCCTGTGTCGGATCCGAACCGGAGGATCACAAAAGTCGAGGCTCGCCTGCATCTGATCATTGCGCCGATCAGGCCATCGGTCCGTCGCCTCGGTCCTGCCGCGCTGCAGACCCACCACGATCGTTCCGCCGTCAGCGTTCGCGAACCCCACCAGCCAATCGGCAAGGTCCCGCGCCTGAATCCGAGCCGACTTGCGCTCGAACCACTGATCCTCCTTCAACGCCGCGAGTGCGGGACCGACCGAGTCGGGCGAGGTCGCCATAGCTCGTTCGACTTGCGCCGGCGGCATTACTCCATGCTACTCAAAAATCTTTCAAGTAGCGCTGGCTTACCTCGGCTTCTCGGTTTCCTTCGGCCATCGCACCATTAAGGCTCTCGACCAACGGGTCGCTCACTGCTTCGCCGGCGCGCCCCCCCCAAGAAGGCGCCGCGCACGGGCCATGCACGGATCTGTCACGAGTGGCGGCGAGCCGCCTTGGGGGTCGTCGCCTGCACACTGCTCCTTGCCGCGATCGCCTCGGGCAACGATGCCGACCGCACTGCCGAGCTCACCTCGTGGCTCTGGGCACTCTCCGCCGGCCTCGCCATCTGGCTGGCCGCTGGACCCCTCTTGGCACACCTCCGGCAGAGCGCGCGCGCTCCTTGAAGTCTTCCGCGATGCGGTTGTTTGCAGTGGGTGCACCGGTGGCGCATCTCGTGATGTGCGGCGCCACGCAAGACGGGAATCGCGGACCCGTGACGAGGCCCTCGAACGTCAGAGAGGTCGCGGGATCGTCACGCGATCCGGGACTGCCCACGACTCGCCGCCAACGCTCCTCGTCGAACGGAAGCAGGGCTCGGGGTCGCGCCGCCGGTCTCCCGCTGCCGAATCCCACCGGGAGCAGAAGCGTGCCGACCGGCCTACGGAGCAGCCGTCAGTGCTGAGACTTCGTGAAGGGGAACGGCGCGCCATGCTCGTGTGTCCCGGCCGCGCCGCTCAGCTCGACGGGTTGACGAGCTCGCTGGCGATCCAGTGCGCGACGTTTTCGGGATACGGAGCGGGAGCCCGAGGACGATGTGTCGAAAGCCGCGGTCGATGGCGTGCGTGATCGCGCGTTGGGTCGTGGCGGGCCGGTCGTAGGAAACGGGGAGATGGATCGAGCGGGTGATCGAGTGTCCGCGCCGGTGGGAAACTGACCCCCCTTCGCCGGTTGAGATTTGACCCCCCTGGGCGGGGCGGAGGCGTCCGGGGTGGTGGTGAGCCTGGCTCGGTTATGTCGACCGCGACCGGGAGAGGGGCGTGCTTGACGTGGAGCGCTGGGCCGAGCTGCGTACGTCTGCCATGTTCGAACGCTCCTGTTTGGCATTTGGCGGAAAAATGAAGGGTGGCCCGGCGTCTAAAGTGGGGCGGCTAATGTCGACGCCCCCGGAGGTGGGAAATGCGCCTGTTGGTGGTCGAGGACGACGAGAAGCTGGCGCGCGTGATCACCAAGGGCCTCCGCCACGAGGGCTACGCGGTCGATGTCGCCCGCGACGGCAACGAGGCCCTGCGCCAGGCGACGGTGTGGGATTACGACGGAATCCTGCTCGATCTGATGCTGCCCGAACGCGATGGCTTCGGGGTCAGCCAGGTCCTGCGCGACCGCGGCTGCTGGGCGCCGATCCTGATGCTCACTGCGCGCGGCGACGTCGAGGACCGCATCCGCGGCCTCGATGCCGGCGCCGACGACTACCTACCGAAGCCATTCGACTTCGGTGAGCTGCTGGCGCGCGTGCGGGCGCTCGTGCGCCGCGCCCCGGCGGCGCGACCGATCGCGCTCGAGGTCGATGACGTGCTGCTCGATCCGGCCAGCCATGCGGTGGAGCGTGCGGGCGTCCCGGTAGATCTCACCGCGCGCGAGTTCGCCCTGCTCGAGTTCCTGATGCGCCGCCCAGGTCAGGTCACGACCCGCACGCAGCTTCTGGAACATGTCTGGGACGCCAACTATGAGGGCTCGATGAACATCGTCGACGTCTATGTGAGCCGGCTGCGCCGAAAGCTCGAGCAGCCCTTCGAGCGCGGGCTGATCCGTACCGTCCGCGCCGTCGGATTCCTGATCGAGCCAGAGCCGTGAACGTTCCGATTCGCGTCCGGATGACAGCCTGGTACGTGGGCTTGCTCGCGCTGATCGTCGCGACTGTCGGGGCTTTCGTGACGCTCCGCCTGCGCAGCGACCTGACGCGCGCGACCGACCGCGACCTGCGCTCGGCCTCGGGCCAGATCGCGACGGGCTACCAGGCCGAGGGGGTGCTCGAGTTCCGCGATGCCGCCCACAACGTGCTGCTCGGCGAGCGGCCCGCCGCACAGGTGCTGGCTGCCTCCGGCGCCGTTATGGCCGCCTTCGGCGATCCCGTCGCCCAGGTCCCGATGCTGCGCGGGCGCACGCTCGCGGCGGCGGCGGGCGGCGGCACGCCCGTGACGTCCGCACAGCTCGGCTCGGGCTCGTCGTTTCGGGTCATCGCGCGGCGCGTCGTGCGCGCCGGCGAGCCGCAGGTGCTCGTGACGGGCGTATCGCTCGCGCCGGTCGACCGCTCGGTCGATCGGGTGCTCGTCCTGCTCTTCATCGCGCTCCCGGCCGCGCTGCTGGCTACCGCGATCGGCGGCTGGCTGCTCGCGCGCCGGGCGCTCCGACCGATCGAGGAGATCACCACGACCGCGGAGCTGATCGAGGTCGGCCGCCTGCGCGAGCGGATCGCCGTGCCCGCGGCGCGTGACGAGGTCGGGCATCTCGCCACGACGCTCAACACGATGCTCGAGCGCATCGAGCGCGCCGTCGAGCAGCAGCAGCGCCTTGTCGCCGACACCTCGCACGAGCTGCGCACGCCGCTGACGGCGATGCGCTCCGAGATCGACGTCAGCCTACGGGTCGACGATCTGCCGCAGGCCGCGCGCGAGGTGCTCGTCAGCGTGCGCGAGGAGGTGGACCGCACGAGTGCGACCGTCGAGGATCTGCTTACGCTCGCGGCGGCCGATGAGGGGCGGCTCGCGGCGGGCAATCAGCGCGTCGACCTGCGCGACGAGGCGCAGGCGGCCGTTCTCGCCCTCGAGCAACTTGCGGTGCGCCGAGCTGCCGCGGTCGAGCTCGTCGGCAAGCACGTGGAGGTCGAGGGCGACCCGACGGGCGTGCGACACGCGCTTCGCAACCTAGTCGAGAACGCGATCAAGTTCGGTCCGAAGGGAGGCGCTGTGACCGTGCGCGTATGGAGCGCCGACGATCGCGCGGGCGTCACCGTCGAGGATGACGGCCCAGGGGTTCCGGCGGCCCTCGGCGAGCGGATCTTCGATCGCTTCTTCCGCGTCGAGAGCTCGCGCGCGCGCGACGCCGGGGGGAGCGGGCTCGGGCTCGCCATCGTCAGCGAGGTCGCGCGCGCCCACGGCGGGGAGGCGTCGGTTCGCCCGCGGGCGCCCCGAGGCAGCGCGTTCGAGCTGTCGCTGCCGCTCTCGCGGCCCTCGGCGTCGCTCTCATGAAGAAACGCCGACTGCTTCTTGACCTGCCAAGCAGTCAAGCGGTACTGCGCGCGTTCGCACCTTCTCACTCAGGCAAGAACGAAGTTCTTGCCTAGGTCTCGCGCAACAACTCGGTCGCGCGCAGGCGGCGCAGTAGCGCCGACGCCGCGAGCGACGAGACGAGCGTGGCCACGAGCGCAAGCCCGATCAGCGCCGCGAGGCGTGCGCCGGGCACTAGCGTCGACGGGGGGAGCACGAACAGCGACCGCAGCACGCGCACGAGCAGGGCGCCCATCCCGAGACCGACGAGCACTCCGGCGAGCAGCGCGGACATCCCGACGACGGCCGTCTCCCCGAGCACGAGCGCGCGGACCTGCCCGGCGCCCGCGCCCTGGGCGCGGAGTGTCACGTATTCGCGGCGGCGCTCGAGCACGAGCCCGAAGACGAAGATGCTGATCCCGGCCGCCGCCATCAGCAGCGTGTAGGTGCCGTTCAGGTTGACGAGGCCGCGGACGTTGAGCGCGGTGAGGCTGGACTGATCCTTGCCGAGCGCGGTGGCGGTGCTCTCGATGTTCAGGCGGTCGCCGCCGCCGGGCCCCGCGCGCAGAGCATCGACGGCGCTGCGCAGGCCGTCGGCCCCGGGCATCGCGCTGCGTGCGAGGAAGACGTCGGCTCGGGCCGCGCCCGTCGCGCGCTCGTAGGTACGCAGGTCGGTCAGGAGGGTCGCCCCCTCCGGGAAGCCCGGGAGACGGTGGAAGAGGCCGACGACGTGCATGGTCACCCGGCGCTGGGCCGGGGTCCCGCGAGCCAGCAGCACCGGCGCGTCGTCGCCCGGCTTCAGCTGGAGCGCGTCCGCGGCTCGGGCCTCGACGAGGATCCCCCGCGGGTCTGCCTGCAGCGCGTGCAGCGCCGCCGCCGCCGATGACCCGACAAAGAAGCGGTCGGGCGGCGAGGCGACGCGCAGGAAGCCGGCCGGGTCGACGGCGGCCAGGTTCTGGCGGTCCTCGCTGTAGGGGCCCGTGAGCACGGCGTTCTCGACGGAGAACACGACCGCGGTGGCCGCGGCGATGCCCGGCACCTCGAGCGCGCGCGCAAACGACGGCGGGTGGGCGCCGAGGCTGAGCACACTCGGGGTGACGCGCACGTCGGCACCGAGCAGGTAGCGCGCGTCCGCCGCCTTCGAGGCGTCGTAGGTGGCCGTGAAGGTCGCGAGCGCCGTCCCGAAGCCGATCACGAGGCCGACGCATACGATCGCGGCGGCGAGCGACCACGAGCGGCGGCGGACGCTGCGCAGGAGAGCTCCGGGGACGAGCGCGCCGAAGCGCGGGGGTGCCGGCAGCGGCAGGCGCGTCATGATCGCCTGAAGGACGCGGACGACGACGAGCGTCCCGGCGATCCAGGCGAGCACGGGTGCCGTCAGGAGGCGTGAGGGGAGCGATACGGCCTGTCCCTGGTAGACGGATCCGGTCGGCGCAGAGAAGGCGCCGGAGCTCAGCAAGGCCGCCTCCCCGACGAGCGCGGCGGCCAGCAGGACGAGGTCGAGCCGTTTGCGCCGCCACGCCGGAAGCGCCGTCGGGGCGAGCTCACCGCGCTCCTGGGCGATCTCGTTTCGAAGCGCCCGCCTGCCCGGCAGGTACAGGGCGAGCGCAGTCGTCAGGACGCCGAGCGCCACAGCGAGGAGCGCCGAGACGAGCAGCGTCGCGGCGGCCGCCTCGCCGACGGCCGCCGGACCGAGCACGATCAGGGCAGAAACGAACCCCGCCGCCGTGCCGAGCACGCTGCCCGCCCCGGCCAGCAACGCGCTGCGCAGCACGAGCATACGCAGGAGGTCGCCGCGATGGGCACCGCGCAGGCGCAGCGTCGCCTGCTCGCGTCGCTGCGCGCCAGCCAGCACGCTGCCGGCGAACCCCGCGAGGAATGCCGCGAGCAGAGCGCCGGGCAGCCCGAGGAAGAGGAACATCCGCTTTGCCACGGCGGCGTCGTCGCGGGCGACCTGGAGGGTGTTCGAGGCGTTGTCGATCAGGTAGTCCTGGCCGGGTGAGATCGCGGTGACGGCGCGCCCGACGGCCTGGGACTGGCGCAGGGCGCCGGCCGGATCGGAGCGCAGGCTGGCACGATCGAGGCGGACGTCGAGCTCGAGCAGCGGCGAGCTCAGGAGTGCGCTCCCGCGGGCGGCGGTCGCCGCGCGGTAGGCCGGGAGCACGAGGTCGCGAAAGGTCGCCGGATCGACGACGACGCCGTTTGGCACGTAGAGGAAGTCCTCGAGATTCGTCGACTTGCGGCTGTAGAAGAGCGGCTTGGCCCGCGAGAGGTCGGCCACGCCGCCCACCGGTAGCATCAACGGATCGCGCCTGCCCGGGAGTCTCAGCGCCACCGACGAGCTGCCGCTCCGGGCTCCGAGCGCGCGGGCGGCCTCGACGCTCAGCACCGCCCGCCCCGGGGAGAGCGCTCCGCCGACGATCCGGATCGACGGGTACTGTCGGCGGTAGCGCTCGTCGAATGCGAAAAGCCGAACGTCGCCGAGGCTCGTGCGGCCGCTCGCGAGCGAGCCCCGCGGGAGGTCGACGAAGCTGAGGCCGTCGGCGCTCGCGACACCCGGCAGCCGCCCGACAGTCGCGGCGAGCGCGTCGAGCGAGGCCGGCGGCGGTGCGTTGGCTGCGATTGGGATCACAGACTCGCGACTCGAGATCGTCCCCCGCGGGCGCGCCGCGGCGGGCGCGAGCGGCGCCTCGGCGCGGACGCGAAAGGTGATCTGCACGCTGCGCCCGGGCGCAAGGGAGCCGAGGTTGAAGCCGGTCTGCGCGGGGCCCTGTGCGAGCGGGCTCTCGCCCTGCACGTCAGCCAGGGCGCGGCCGGCGAGACGCGTCGATCCGGGCACGTAGCGGAGCGGCGCCGCCGGGAGATCGCTCAGGACCACCTCGTTCGCCGGTGCGCTGCTTGTGTTCGAGACGGTCAGTGAGACCGCCGCCACTTCGCCTTGGCGCAGCCCCGCGGCGGCGGCGCCGACTTGCTCGCGCAGGCTCAGCCGCCCCCCGAACGGCGAGGCGAGCACGCGCTGCTGATCGAGCGCGAGCGGGGCGAGCGCCCTGCGCGTCATCGAAGCGCCCGAGCCGTCGATGAAGAACAGGACCGCTGAGAAGAGCCCGACCCCGAGCGCCACGCCGACGAGCGATGCGAGTGTCCGCCGCGGGTTTCGCCACAGCTCGCGCCAGACGTACCTAGCCGACATTGACCGCGTCCTCGGGCTCGATCCGTCCGTCGAGCATGCGAACGGTGAGGTCCATGCGGCGGGCGACCACGGGGTCGTGCGTCACGACCACGAGCGTGCAGCCGATCCGCGCGCGCGCATCGAGCAGCAGGTCGATCACCCGCTCGGAGCTCCCGGCGTCGAGTGCGCCCGTCGGCTCGTCGGCCAGCACGACGCCCGGCCGATGCACGAGCGCGCGTGCCACCGCCACGCGCTGCCGCTGGCCGCCGGAGAGCTGATCGGGCAGGCGGTGCAGGAGCTCGCCCAGGCCGAGCTCCGTCAGCAGCTCGACGGCCTCCCCACCACCGCCGCCCCGGCCGCTGAGGGCGCCCTGTAGCGCGACGTTCTCGAGCACGGTCAGATATGGCTGTAGGTTGTCGGCCTGGAATACGAAGCCGAGGACATTGCGCCGAAACGGGGCGCGCGCGGACTCCGGCATCGCGGAGACCTCCTCGCCGCCGATCAGGATGCGCCCGGCCGTCGGCGCCTCGAGCGCCCCCAGCAGGCCGAGCAGCGTGGACTTCCCGCAGCCGCTAGGGCCTACGACGGCCACGCTCGCCCCGGGGCCGACTGATAGCGTCAGCCCCTGAAGGACAGCGACGGTGTTGAACTGCATCGCGACGTCCTCCGCGAGGATCGAGCGGCCACCGGAGCTCAAGCGCTCACCACGGCCCCGTCGACGAGCGCCAGCCGCCGCTCGGCGTCGGCCGCGAGCTCGGCGCTGTGGGTCACGAACAGCACCGTCAGGCCCTGCTCGCGCCCCGCCGCGTAGATGACCTCCATGACCTGCTCGGCGGTCGCACGGTCAACAGCGCCGACGACCTCGTCGGCGAGCAGGAGATCAGGCTCGTTGGCGAGCGCCACCGCGAGCGAGACGCGCTGCGCCTCGCCGCCGGACAGTCGCCGCGGCATGTGATCGCGGCGGTCGCCGACACCGAGTCGATCCAGCAGGTCGCGCGCCGAGAGTCCACCGGACGGGCGGCGCGCGAGCTCCTTGGCGAGCTGTACGTTTTCCTCGGCGCTGAGAAAGGGGATCAGGTTGCTCGATTGCATGACGATCCCGATTCGTCTTGCTCGCAGCTCGGCGCGGCTGCGCTCGTCGAGTCCGCCGAGCTCCTCTCCGCCGAAGCGCACCTCGCCGCCGTCGGGCACGAGCAGGCCGCAGATCACGGCGATCAGCGTCGACTTGCCGCTGCCCGAGGCGCCCATCAGGCTCGTCGTCGACCCGCGCGGGAGCTCGAGGTCTGCCCCGCGAAGCACCGCGACCTCGTCGCCTCCCGAGCGATACGCCTTGCGGACGCCGCGAACCGCCAGCAGCGGCTCGCCGGCGCCTTGCGCGCTCATAGCGTGCGCTGCGCCGGGGGGGTGGTCCCGTAGATACTTTGCTTGGTCGTGCGCGCATGCCGGTCGAGGCGCAGGGCCTGTGCGTTTACCTCGGCAAGGCCCTGGGGGCTCAGTCGCGTGACGTTGACGAGGCTCTCGAGATCGTGGTGCTTGGACGCCGAGCGTGGCGTGTTCAGGATCTGGCCGACACCCGGCGCATACGACTTGAACTCGTTGTCGGGGGCCGAGGCCTTGCCCTCACGGATGACGATCGCCCCGTCGAAGCAGCGCAGCGGCACGCAGACGCGCTGGCCGGACTTGACCACCTGCGCGACATCGGGGTCGGCGCCCGGTGGGCGGGCGATCGAATATGGGGGCGTGCCGAGGCGTGGGTCGCCCAGCATCAGCTTGCCCGGCTGGCCGCCGTTCACGCCAGCGAGCCACGCGTCGAACACCGACACGAACTTGCCGCCCTCGAAGTTCTCGGTGTAGGTGCCCATCGACCAGACGGCCCCGGCACGGTCCTCGGCGAGGTAGTCGATCGAGTACTGGGCGAGCTGGCCGGCATCGATGTCCTGGTCGAGGATGGCGACGGCGCGGATGCCGTCGACCAAGCGGGTCACGCCCGTCACCGTCGCGATTACCCGGTGGGGAACGCGCCGGTGCCCGACGTCGGTGGCACCGACGCGCACCCACTGGAGCCCCGGCTTCAGCGGCAGAAAGCGGTTGGCGCCGCGGCCCGGCAGGCCGAAGTCGCTCGCGACGAAGCGTGGCTGCACGGCGGGCGCCTGCTTGGAGCTCGAGGACGAGCCGCCGCAGGCAGTCAGCGAGACGAGAGCGAGGGCGCCGGCTAGGAGTGCTGCGCCTCGGGCGAGGCCTGGTTTGGTGGAGTGCATTTACGCACTGTGACGGCCCGACTCTGACAGAACGTTGAACGCGTGCGCCGGGTGCGCGTGGGTATGTCCACGGGATATGCCGACGTGATGGCAAGGGTGCTCATCTCGATGTCCGATGAGCTGCTCGAGCGAGCAAGACTGGCTGGGTGGCTTCCTCGCGCTCGACGTCCGGGCCTCGAGCGCCCTGACCCGCGAGCTGCTGGGGTGGCAACCGACGCATCCGGGGCTCATCGACGACCTCGAGCAGGGTCACTACTTCGGTGAGTCGCCCGCCTGACCACCGGGCCTGAATATCGCGCCAGGGCCAGTGCAAGCGATGGCCCTGAGAGTACCTTCCTCCTGCAGCGAATGGTTCTGGTCGCATAACGCCGTGGAGGTCGTGGAATTCGGTCGCTTGACGGACGCGCGGCGCGCCGAGCTTGCGGGGGACGAGGTTGATCCGTTTGATGACGAGGACGCAACTCTGCGCTATCGCCCCAAGGATCGCCACGTGGCCCTGCGAGACGGCCGCGGTCGGCTGATTGCCTCGGCCGGGCTCCTCACCACCGAAGTCGAGGTCGCCGGCGCGTGCTTCCTGGCAGTCGGTCTGGGTGGCGTGATCGTCAACACCGAATTCCGTGAGCGTGGGCTCGCGCGCCGGGTCATCCAGGCGGCGCTGGATCGAGCACGGACCATGGGGCCGGAGTTCATGATGTTGTTCTGCCACGGCGACCGAGTCGGTCTGTATGAGCGACTCGGGTTCACCCAGGTCAGCTCCCCGGTGTCGGTCTGCCAACCCGATGGTCTCGCGGAGATGCCTCTGCGAACAATGTGGCAGGCACTGCGCCCGCAGGCTTCGTGGCCCGTCGGGGAGGTGAGCGTCCACGGCATGCCGTTCTGAGTACCTGCTCGTCGCGCGGATCGTGTGCTTCGCGTGGACCTGACGCGGCAGGCCTTATCGTCTGTGCGCATGGCGGTCCGCATCCGGCTCTACCGGGCGGCAGCCGTGCTCGCGACGTGCGCGGTGGTCGCGACCGTGATGCTGAGCGCGTCCTCCGGTGCCCCGCCCAGGACCTCTGGCACCCCTGCCAAGCGGTCATCCGTTCCGGCGCCCGGTCGTCCTGCGCCCGTTGGAGGGAATTTGCCCCCGATCGCGGCTGGGTCGGTCGCGGGCTCGGCCGGACAGGCCAATCGCACAGCAGGGACGAGCGCAATGGTGGCCAGAGAGGTGCCGGGGAAGGTCGGTACCCAGCCCGACGCGCTGCCGGCCGCGTCCACGAGCCGCGGTGTGGCCCGGGGAGCGCCCTCAGATGCTCAGATCCGCGCGGAGCTTCGCCAAGAACAGAAGCTCGGGTCGGTGAACGCTCCGTCGGGGGCCACCACGTTTACTGGGACCGGGGGCGGAAGGTGGGCCTTCCCGATCTCGCCGATCTCGGTTGCCCTTCCTCCCGAGACCTGGTCGTTGGATCAGGGCGTCGATATAGCCACCGCCGGCGCGGCATGCGGAAACAGTGCAGTCGAGGTGGCGATCACCGACGGGACGATCGTGCGCGAGGGTATTTCGGGCTTTGGCGCCTACGCACCCGTGCTGCGCATCGACGCCGGCCGATATAAGGGTTGGTATGTCTACTACGGGCACGCCGCCCCGGCTTTGGTACCCGTCGGGGCGCACGTAGCCGCGGGCCAGCCGATCGCCGAGGTTGGCTGCGGCGTCGTCGGAGTGTCATCGGGTCCGCATATCGAGATCGGCATCACGCCCAAGGGGACGTCGCCCTGCTGTGCGGCCCCGGGCGAGACCTCGAGCGTCGTTTACGCGCTGATGAACGAGCTCTACGCTCGGTCTAGACCCTGAGCCCCCACGCGCACGCCTGCGCGCCGACAGGTCGCAGTCGGAGCGCAGGCAGGCCGGCTATGAGCAGGCTTGCGAGCTTTGACGGTCGCGACTACCGTCCATCGCATGGATCGACACCTGGGTCAACGGGCGGCCGATAAAAGGCGGCGAGTGAAGCAGGGTGGTGCGGTACTCGTGCTGGCCCTGGCGCTCGTATTCGCCGGTTTCCTGGTGATGAGCCGAGACGCCGCACACCCCCTGAGCGCAGCCCGACCGCATTGGCGCGTACGCGCCGCTAACCGGTCTCCCACGCGAAGGCAAACGTCTGCGCCAAGCCCGCTGCCGAATGCCGTCGGACTGCGCGTGTTGCGGTTGGTCGACCGAACGCGGTCGATACTTCTGCCAAACGGACAGCGCAGGCCCCGCGTCGTGCTGACCTACGTCCGCTATCCGGCGAACGGACTCGGGTTGGGCGACAGAAGGAACGCGCCGGCGTCGGGGGGGCCGTTTCCGCTCGTCGTGTTCGGGCACGGCTTCGCGGTGACGCCCAGCATCTATGGCACCCAGCTTCGTGCCTGGGCGCGTGCTGGGTTCGTCGTGGCGGCGCCGGTATTCCCCCTCGGCAACGCCAATGCACCTGGGGGACCAAACGAGGCTGACATCGTCAATCAGCCACGGGACATGAGCCTGGTGATCTCGCGCCTGCTGGCCGCGAGCGCCAATGGGCGCAACCCTCTCGTCGGCCTGATCGACGCAAAGCGCATCGCTGTTGCCGGCCACTCCGACGTGCAGCCGCGTACTACCGCGGCTACCGTGACCCGCGGGTCGGCGCCGCCGTCATTCTTTCCGGCGCACGCATCCCGGGCTCGGTGCCAGCGCGGTCATCTACGGGGGGAGCCGTTCCTCTCCTGGCCGTGCAGGGAACGGCCGACACGATAAACCCGCCTGCACTCACCAGAGCCTTCTACGAACGAGCCACGAGACCCAAGTTCCTGCTCAATCTGATCGGAGCGGGTCACCTCACGCCGTACGTCCGGCAACCCGCGCAGGTCACTCTGGTCCGGCGCGTCGTGCTGGCCTTCTTGGATCGTTACCTGAAGGGCCACACCGATGCGCGCAACCGGATGTTCGCGGCCGGCCGCGTGCCGGGCATCGCCACTCTCGTAGGTGCCGAGTAGAGCCGACGCTGCGCTGACCTGGCGGGAGCGGATCTGCTCCGCTTGCTTATGGTTCCGGCTCGGTGGCCACGAAGAGGATCTCCAACCTGTCGGCTGTGAGCCAGCGTCGCGGTCGGGCCGCCGCAGCGGCTGAGGCTCGCCCCTGGTGGCTGGCCGCGTGCGTGCTCCTCGCCGTCGCGTCACTGCTCGGGCCGTCCGTTCTGAATTCCGACCCCTGGGGCTGGGTGATCTGGGGGCGTGAGATCGATCATGGGCAGCTGAACACCGTCGGTTACCCGTCGTGGAAGCCGCTTGCGGGCGCCGTCACCGCACTGCTCAACCTCGTGGGAGCCGCTCCCGGCGGCTGGCTCGTGGTCGTGCGCGCCGCGGGCCTGGCGTCGATGGCACTCGCCTACCGCATCGCAGCACGTTACGGGGGTACCGTCGCAGGGCTCCTCGCAGCCGGCGGGTTGCTGCTCTTCCCGGGGTGGCTGCGGTACCTGGCCCACGGTACGTCGGAGCCGTTGCTCATCGCGTTCACGCTGGGCGCTGTGGATACTCACGTCCGCGGCAAAAAGGGGCTGAGTTTCTCGCTGCTCGTGCTGGCGGGTTGGCTGCGACCCGAGGTGTGGGCGTTCGCGATCGGCTACGCCGTCTGGTGGAGGCCACAACGCACACGGGTGCGTGCGACCGTGGGCCTTTCGCTGCTGGTCCTGCCCGTGGTGTGGTTTCTGCCCGACTGGCTGGGCTCCGGCGATGCTCTCCACGGGGCGAAGATCGCGCGCCTCAGCGCCGAAGCGGTGGCCACCCGGGGGTCCGGACACCCGCTGATCGAAGTCCTGCGGCGCGCCGCCCTGCTGGTCGTGACGCCGCTCGTGGTCCTGGCCGCGGCTGCCGCGGTGTCCGCCTGGCATCGCGGTGAGCGAGCGGTGCTCGCCCTCGCTGCCCTCGTACTCGGCTGGGTGGGGATCGTGCTCTTCATGACGGCGCTGGGATACGCCGGCCTCACCCGGTTCCTGGAGCCGGCGGGGGCCCTCGTCTGCGTGCTCGGCGGTATCGGGGCAGCGCGCCTGAGCGTCGGGGCTCGCAGCGCGCGACTGCTCACTACGCTCAGGGTGCTGGTGGCGCTCGCGGCGCTCCCGTTCATCGCGATGCGCGCGGGGGGGCTCGGACAGGACGTGGTCGAGGCGCGCTCAGAGGTCGCCGTTCAGCGGGAGCTTGGCGTGACCGTGGAGCGGCTCGGCGGAGCCCAGGCGGTGCTCGCGTGCGGCAACCCAACGGCGTCGCCGACGCTGCAGACGACCCTCGCCTGGATCCTGGGAGTGGCGACCGACCGCGTGGAATCGTCGCGCACGCCGGCGATCGTCTTCGAGGCCGCGTCGGACCCCGTCGCCGGCTCGTTCGTCGGTCGCGCGAGGGCCGGTGGCGGGCGCGCCGACCCGGTCCGGCCGCTGCTGAGATACGGACGCTGGCGCGTGCTGCTCGTGGGCAGCCCGGCGCGGTCCGCCGCGAGCCCTCGAGCAGCGCTCTGTGGAGTAAGGGCGGGCGCCGGGGGGGTGCAGGGAGCAGGGGCCGGCCCGTGAGGCGGCTGGTTCCGCCGCTGCTCCTGCTGGCACTTGCCCTTGGCGTGCGGCTGGGCTACGTGGCCGCGACCCCGCACTACGCGCCCAACCATGACGACGGCGACTACGTCGCGCTCTCGCGGTCGATCGCCCGCACCGGGGCCTACCCCACGCCCACGGTCTGGCTCGCTTCCGGCCGTTGTCCGGCGGCTCTTGGCCCAGCACGGGGCCTCTGCCCGGCGGCGCCCGGGGCGCCCGGCGCACGACCGACTCTGCGGCCCACCGCATACCGCCCGCCCGGCTATCCCTACGCATTGGCGGGCGCCGAGAAGGTCGGAGGCTTGCTCGGGGTTGGCCCTGTCGCGGCGGCGCGGGTCTTCCAGGCGCTACTCGGGACCCTGGTGGCGGCGCTGGTGGGACTGCTGGCGCGCCGCCTGTGGAATCGCCGCGTGGCGATGCTGGCGCTGGCGATAGCGGCCGTCGAGATCCCGCTCGTCCTGCTCTCGGGCACGCTTCTCTCGGAGTCCCTGTTCGTCGCGCTCGAGCTCGGCGCGCTCGTGGCGGCGCTCGACGGCTCGCGCGGACCGCGTACCCGCCGCCGGCTGCTGCTGCTCGTACTCGCCGGCGTCCTCACGGGCCTGGCGGCGCTCACCCGCACGAACGGCCTGGTCCTCCTCGCGCCCGTCGCGCTGCTGGCGTGGCAGCGATCACGCGACTCCATACGAGGGCTGGCGCCGCTTATCGTCGTGGTGGCCGCGCTGGCCAGTGTGGGCGTGTGGACCGCGCGCAATGCCGCGGTGCTCGGCAACTTCGTGCCGGTGAGCACCGAAACCGGCGGCACGCTGGTGGGCACCTACAACCCCACCTCGCGTGCCGACCACAGGACGCCCGCGAACTGGCTCGTGCTCTCGGCCATACCCCTTTACGCATCACTGGCCCGAGAACAGACGGCGCTCTCAGAGACAGCCATCGACGCGCGGCTACGCGGCGATGCGCTGGGCTTCGTGCGCGCCCACCCGGGCTACGTGGCCACCGTTTGGTGGTGGAACACCCTCCGGCTCCTCGACCTCACGGGATCGCGCCGGGTGCGCTTCGGAGCCTCGACTGTCGATGTGTCCGGGAGCGCCGCGGTGGCCGGGTCCCTCCTCTTTCACATCTTGGCGCTGCTGGCGCTGGCCGGGGTACTGCTGCCGGCGGCGCGCCGGGTGCCTGGGGCGATCTGGCTCGCTCCGGGGCTCCTCTGGATGGGGACGGTGCTTGTCACGTCCGAGACCCCGCGCTTTCGGGCAGGGATCGAACCGTTCGCGATCATGCTGGCGGCGCTCGCCCTTGAGTCCGCTCGAGCAGCCGCGGCGGGCCGCGGCATGCGCCCGCGGTTTGGCCGGCAGGCGGTGCGCACCACCCACTGACCGCCTGGAACCTCCTTCCAGACCCGGGGCAAGCCGAGCCCGCCGGCCCCGCCTCGCACGGCGAAGACCGCGCCCGGCGAGTTGGGCGGCAAGCGGATCCAGCGCCCGCCCGCAAACACCGCCGTAGATCGCACGGCGCCGATCGGCACGCGCAGCACCCAGGCGAGCCATGGCACCTCGAGGGGTTCCGTCGTGGGGGCACCGCAGTCGAGCACAGCGCGGCGGCCACCGGCGCTTCGCACCGCGTTCGAAAGCCCGGCCGCGGTCTCGGTCTGCTCCCTCAGCCGCTCCGTTTGGACGCCTACCATCGGCAGCTCCGGCCACAGGGCCGCCCCGAACGCCGCCAGCGCGACAGCGGCCGTCGCGGCGCGCAGCCCACCCGACAGACCAGCAGCGTCGGGGCGCCGACGTAGCCGACGGACGAGCGACGCCATCATGCCCGGCAGCAGCCCCACACCGACACCAGCGACCACGCTCACCAGGGCGAGCCCGGGCAGCAGATAGCGCACATCGCCAGCCGAGGAGCCGGCTCCGACCATGACGCCCACCACGGAGAGATAGGCGACGCCGACGAGCCCCACCAGTCGCCGTTCGCGAGCGGCCGCGCGGCCACCCGCACCCGCGATGATCCCCACCACCCCCACTGTCGCGAGCACTTGGACGGGCGCGAGCATCACCTTCCAGCCCTGGTGCAGCACGGTCAGCACGGGAGAGTGGGTGAGCACAGGACTGGCGGGTCCCGGTCGCGCTCCCTTGGCGTAGGAGCGCAGCAGGTTGCCGGAACCGAGCAGGTCGGGCACGAACCACAGGGCCAGGAGAGAGGCGACGCCGACCACGAGCACCCGTCGCGGGAGCGCTCCGGCGAGGGTCAGCCACGCGCCGTAGGCCAGAAAGAACGGCCACACCTCCGGGCGCAGCAGCGCTGCCAGTCCCAGCAACACCCATGCCGCGATCCCACGTTCCATCAGGTGGCGTTCCACGGCACCCAGGAAGAAGGCCACGAGCAGCGGCTCCGACATGCCCGTGGCAGCGAGGTAGCCGAGGAACCCGCCCATGCACAGCAGCCCGCCCGCTGCCGTCGCGCCAGCCGCCAAGCTCATGTCTGACGGCGCCAACCGGCGGGCCAGCCGAAACGCCATCGCGAGCGCCAAGAGGGCCCCCGCCCGCGCGATCGTGAGCCACAGCAACGGCGCCGCCTCGCCCGTCAGCGACAGCGGGACCGAGATCAGTGCCGGCAACGGCTTCCACGCGGGGCCGGCGACCGTGACAAGGTGCCCGTGGGCGATCTCCCTACCCCACACGACCCAGGCCGAGGGGTCGTAGCTCAGCGCGCCGGGCAGCAGCAGCGACAGCACCGCCAGAGCAAGCGACCCGCCGAGCAGAACGAACACGGGCCGGTGGTCGGCGCGCACAGGCCGGACTCTAACTGGGAGCGCCGTGCCGGCCTCACCCATTGAGGCCTAGTGTCGCGGGTCAGCGCTCGCGGGAGTCAATGCCGATCAGCTGTACCGGGTCAGGCTCAGGTTCGCGAGCGCACCTCGATACGCCCCTCGCTCACCCGCACGTCATAGCTCGGCTGGGGATAGGTCGCGGGACCCTGAACGATTGCCCCATCAGAGAGGCGAAAGCGGCTCTGATGCCACGGGCAGGTTACGCAGCCGTCGGCGAACGAGCCCTCGTGCAGCGGGCCACCGCGGTGGCAGCAGCGGTCGGCCAGGGCGAAGACCTCGCCCCCCTGGCGGGTGATCATGATCTCCACCCCGTCGACCTCCACCGCTTGGGCGGCGCCCTCGGCCAGCGCCCCGTCGCTCGCGGCCGGGGTCCACGAGCTCGGGCGGGTCTCAAAGACGGTTTGGTCGACGCCCAGGCCGCGTGCGTAGGAGAGATGGCCTCCCAGCAGGCCGCCCAGCCCGAGCGCGCCGCCGCCCGCCAGGGCGAGCATGACGCCCCCGTGCTTGCGACCACGACGGCGCGCGACCAGCGAAGCGGTGTAGAGCGCGAGCGCAGCGGAGTTGGCCACCGCGTGGACACTGCCCACGCGGCGCGAGGCCGGATCGCCCACCGTCGAGTCAGCCCAGTCGGTCAACCCGCTGGCCGCGGTCGGCAGCGCGGCGAGGATGCCCACGGCAAGCAGCTTCTCCACTGCCGGTTGGGCGCCGCGCCCGCCGATGAGGTCAAGCAGCGTGGCGCTCGTCCAGGTACCGACGGGCACGTCGGTGAGAACGGGATGCAGCGCGTGGCCCAGCCATGTCCCGCTCAGGAGGTCCTTGGCCGGCCCGGCGGGCACAGCGCCGCGGACGAGGGTCGCCACCTTCTCGGCCGGCCCGTCGAGCACACCGGCCTGCTCGATGCGGTTGAGGAATCCGTGTACGGCCGCCGGCGCGCCGGCACTCTCTGATGACGTCTGGACCATTATCTCTCCTGGGCGGTGGGCATTCCTTGTCCGGCTACCCCAGGAAGGCAACGGGCAGTCAATCTCGGGGGTGCTGGGCGCAGAGGGGCCCGAACGGCGCGGGTCGTGACGCGCACACCACCGCATCGGTGTCTGCGACGATGCACGCGCGCTCAGCGTGTGGCGCGCTTGCCGCAGAATCAGCCATGACTCCTCCCGCGCTCATCCTGCACGTCGTGCCGCCGTCGCACCCCTGTCGCGCGGCCGAGGCGGCTCTCCGTCACAAGGGGTTGGCCTACGAGAAGATCGATCTGGTTCCCGGACCGCACGTGGATGAGATGCAGCGCATCTACGGCGAGGGGAACTCCACCGTGCCCGGTCTGCTCGTCGACGGAGTGCCTGTACACGGCTCGCGTGCGATCTTTGCGCGCCTGGAGGAGCTTGTCCCTGATCCCACCCTGTACCCGTCGGCCGTGGGCGACGCGGTGCGGGACGCCGAGCGTTGGGGTGAGGAGGAGTTACAGGATCTCGGCCGTCGCCTGCCGTGGGCCGCAATGCACTTCCGGCCCGAGGCGCTGGGCACGTTCAACGAGGGCGGTCGGCCGCTGGACGGCCCGGGCACCGACTTCGCCATGAAGTTCGTGCGTTCGTCCTGGAAATACCACGGCATCACGGCGTCCAGGCTGCATGATGATCTCGCCTCGCTTCCGGCCAAGCTCGACCACATCGACAGCCTGGCGGAGCAGGGGCTGATCGGTGGCGAGCAGGCCACGGGCGCCGATCTGCAGATAGCGAGCACCCTGCGCGTTCTCATGACGGTCGGCGACCTGGCGCCGCTGCTCGAGGACCGGGCCGCCGAGCTTGCCCTGCGCTGGTTCCCCGAGTACCCGGGTCATATCCCGGCCGGCGCCTACCCCGCCGGTTGGGTACCACCCCGCCACGCCTAGCGCACCGCACCGCGCCGCGCGCGGCGCCGGCGAGCCTGAACCGAGCAACTGGAGCGTTCCCATGGTCGGCCAAGGGCGCCTCACGCAAGGGCGCCTCTTGGTCGATAAGACAATCAGGACGGCCGCACGGTCGGGCCCATCGCCATGCCTGAACACGCCCAACCACCTCCCGCTACCCCTGAGACCCGCGGGGCCCTCGACCCACGAGCGGCACGGCGGTTCCTGCGCGAGGCCTTCCTCGGCCCACAGGGAGACTCCTACGCGACGCTGAACCTCGCCAATGCCCGCCTCATGGGCGGCGCCCTGTGGGCGATCGGGGTCGTCTTTGCCCTGGTCCTGCTTCCCGTGGCGCCCCCGACGGTCGCGCTCGGTGGAGTCGGCTGGGTTATCGCCGGCGCGCTGATCGCGGCGGCCGCGGCGGTCGCGTGGCGACGCCTTGACCCGCGACGCACCACGATCCCCGACCAGATGCATTTCGCCGGCTACGGGGGCCTGGTCATCGCGGCCGGGCTGGAGTGGTTGGCGGGCGGCCGGGCGTCGCCCTATCACCAGCTGTTCGTGCTGTCGGTGCTCTTCGCGGTGGCCGTGCACAGCCGCCGGCGTGCCGCGGTGTTTCTGCTCTTCCTGGCCGTGGCGGTCATGCTTCCGGCGCTCTACGAGAGCGTGGACACGCGCACGCTCGTCGACATGGTCATGCAACTGCTGATGCTGGCGGTGCTCGGGTGCCTCACGCGTCTGCTGGTCGTGATCGTGCGGATTCAGCGCACCGGCCTGAATGCGGCGCTCGCCGACGCCGAGGGTCGAGCTCGCCGCGACGCCCTGACCGGGCTGGGGAACCGCCGCGCCTTCGAGGAGACGCTGGAGGTGGAGCTCGCCCGGGCCCGCCGAGGTGGATGGCCTCTCACCGTGATCCTGGGCGACGTCAACGACTTCAAGGCGGTCAACGACCGCTCCGGACACCTCGTCGGCGACGCGTGCCTGCGGCTCGTGGCCGAGGCGCTGCTCGGTGAGGCCCGGCAGGGCGACCTGTGCTTCCGCTGGGGCGGAGACGAGTTCGCCGTGGTGCTACCCCAGAGCGACCTGGCCACCGGACAAGCAGTGCAGGGGCGGATCTGTGCCACCCTGAGCCGGGCCTCCTCGCCCGGGCCGCTGAGCATCAGCTGCGGCACCGCCGAGCTGCGGACGGGCCAGTCCGCGGAGGGGCTCGTCCAGGCCGCCGACCAAGCCCTGCTGCGCGCCAAGACCAGGCGCGACCGAAGTCGAGACGCATCTCCGTTCGCGCTGCCCTCCCGGGAGTGAGCGACGTATAGAATCCGCCGCCGTGGCCTCCGTCAAGCTTCACCGCTGCTCGTGGACGTTCCTGCACACCAACATGGACGCATGCTGGAAGGTGCAGCGTGCGCTCGACGAGCAGGGCGTCGACTACGAGCTCGTCAAGCACGGCTTTGGCAAAGGGCAGCGACCTGAGGTTCAGCAACTGAGCGGACAGAAGCGACTGCCGGTCATCGAGCTCGCCGACGGGACCGTGTACCGAGCCGAGTCAGACGACATGGCCGCGCGCGTACGCAGCGGCGATCTCGCCGGACCGGCGCACTAGCTCAGGCCTTGCGTTGGCGCGTCGCGCGCCAGGCGCGACGGCCACCAGTTGTAGCGCCCGACGAGCACCACGACCGACGGGATGAGCAGCGTGCGCACCAGGAACGTGTCGAGCAGGATGCCCGCGGCGAGGCCCAGGCCGATCTGTCGGGCCTGACCGGAGCCGGCCACGGTGAGCACGGCGAAGGTGCCGGCGAGGACCAATCCGGCGGAGGTCACCGTGCCCCCGGTGGCAGCAATGGCCCGACGCACCGCCTCGTGCAGCGGCCAGTTCTCAGCCTCCTCGCGTATGCGTGTCATGACCAGGATGTTGTAGTCCGAGCCAAGCGCCATGAGAAAGACGAACAGGAAGAAGGGCAGCACGAAGTTCAGCCCGGCCTGACCGCCGAGGCCCATGAAGATGACCACGGCAAGCCCAAAGGCGGCCAGATATGACAGTCCGACGCTGACGATCAGGTACAGCGGAGCCACGAGGCTGCGAAGTAGCGCCGCCAGAAGCAGGGCGATGATGATCAGGACGACCGGAACGACCCGCCGCAGATCGCTTGACGAGACACGGGACACGTCGTAGGCCACGGGCGCCTCGCCCGCCACACCACTGTCAGCGGCGCCGATGTTCGCCGCCGTGGACGCGACCGCGCGGCGGATGGCGGGTACGGCTCTCACGGCTGCGGCGCTTCCGGGGTCACCGGCGCGCAGGCTGGCGTAGAACTGAATCGTGCGCCCGTCGGCGCTGACGAACTGAGCGGTGGCGCGATAGGCGGCATAGGCCGCCGGCGGCACTCCGGACGCAGGGGCGCCGTTGAGCATCTGCGGCGGGCCGAGACGACCGTAGAGCGCAGACAGCGTCGCCGGCTGCAGGCCGCCGGTGCCCCGATCCACGGCTCCGGTCACGGTCGCGAACGGGCCGGCGCAGGCAAGTTCGCGGCCCGCGCGGGCGAGAACGCTCGCTTCGTTCCACGCCGAGTTACGCAGGCGAAAGAGCACGTTCGTGGGGTTGGTGAAGGCCGCCGGGTAGTGGGCCTGCAGGAGGACCCCTCCGGCGGCCGAGTCACTACCGGACACCCTCTGCTCGCTGCCAAAACCAGAGGCCCGGTAGCCGAGTGCCGCGAGTGAGAGAGCGACGAACAGAGCAACTCCCACCACGAGCGTGAGAGCCGGACGCCCGACCACCCGCGCCGCCACGTGCCCCCAGGCCCCGCCGTACTGGCGGCCCGGCTCCGGGCGCCGGGGCCAGAACGCGGCCCTCCCGAAGACGGCCAGCAGAGCGGGAAGCAGCGTCAGCCCGGCGAGTAGCACCATGGCCATGCCGATGGCCAAGCCCGGACCGAGACCCCGGTAGAAGCCGAACTTCGCCAGCAGCAAGCTGAGCAGCGCGAGCACGACGCACGCGGCCGAAAAGGTGATCGTCTCCCCTACCCGCGAAAGCGAGTGCGTGACCGCGGCGCGTCCGCTGGCGCCCTGCGCGATCTCTTCGCGCACGCGAAAGATGAGAAACAGGCCGTAATCGGTGCCCGCCCCGAGCATGAGCACCGTGAGCAGAATGGACAGGAGCCCGGAGACCTGCACGCCCGCCTTGGACGCCTCGGCGATCAGCGGACCGGCCACGATCAGCGCCAGGCCGGCCGGCACGAGCGTGATCAGCGGCGCGAGCACGGCGCGAAAGACAACGAGCAGCAGGGCGATGATGAACACGATCGAGAGCAGGCTGGTGAGCCCGCGCGTACGTCGGTCCTGCTTGGCCTGGTCAGACGCGCTGGCCAACTGCCCCGCGAAGTGAACCTCCAGGCCCGGCGGGGGGTGCACGGACGCGAGCTTTGATCGCAGCCCGTTGAACAGCTGATCGGCGTTACCGCCGAAGGCCTTTGCCTGTCGCGCAACTCCACCAGCGCACGCCGCGCGTGCCCGTCGCGCGACACTCCCTGATCACGCACGTCGAGCACATCGCCGCTGCGCGCGACCGCGGCCTCGGCGCGATCGATCGCCGCCTGGTCGTTCGAGCTCAGCGGACGGTCACTTCGCCCGGCGATCAGCAGCGTGCTCGCCGCGTTCTTGGCCTGGAACGGAACCGCCAGATCCGCGGCTCGGAGGCTGGGGGTACCGGCAGGTAGGAAGGAACCGGTCTGGGACTTCTCGCTGCTGCTCAACGAGGGCAGGACCGCCGGCACCGCGATGACCAGCACCACCCACAGGGCGATGATTGCCCATCGCCAGCGCACCATGAAGGAGGCCAGCGCGCCGAAGGCGCGGTCCACCGCCCCGCGGGGAGACGGTGGCGTCCACGCCGGGGAGCCGGGGGATGCGTCGGTGGAAGGGCGTGCGGGAGGGCCGTGCGCGGCGGTCTTGGACATACAACCTCAAGGCGATTGGCGGGAAGGCCGACACTCGGAGGGAAGGGCTGCCGCCATTGTGACGAGGAGGTTTGTCGGCGTCCGGCGCACCCGCGTTAGAGACCAACCACCTTTTTCGTGTCTGCTAACTTCGAATAATGGTCGGTATAACTTCGTGCCAGCCGGGCTGGCTCCACCGGACGGGCACGACCCGACAGCGGAGACGCTCGGCGCCGTGAGCGTTGAGGAGGCACGCGCCCCGAGCGCCACCGTGGCCCTTGACGTCGAGCTGCTGACCGCCGAGGACAGCGCCCGCTCGCTTGACCGCTCGCGCGTGTACCGGGCGCGCCTGGGTGGGCGCCGCCGTCGCCTGCTCTGGCTGCTCGTGGGGCCCGGCATCCTCGCCATGCTGGGAGAGAACGACGGCCCGAGCATGATCTCCTACGCGGCCGCCGGAGCCACCTACGGGATCGGCTTCTTCCTGCCCTTCATCATCGCGCTGTTCGGCGTGAGCTATGTCTGTCAGGAGATGTGCATGCGCGTTGGGGCCGTCACCCACCGCGGCTACGGCGAGCTCGTGCTGCAGCGCTACGGGCGCGCGTGGGGGTGGTTCGGCGCCGGCGACCTGGTGCTCACCAACCTGGTCACCCTCATCTCGGAGTTCGTCGCCATCCGCGTGGGGTTGTCGTGGTTCGGGTTCGGCGCGCCGTGGGCCGTGGGCACCGGACTGTTCTTCGTGCTCGCCACGATCAGCGGCGGACGCTACTGGCGGTGGGAGCGGGTGGTGCTGACCCTGGCGGCCTTCAACGGCCTGTTCCTGGTGGCCGCCGTGCTGGTCAGGCCTCCGCTCGGGCAGATCGGGCATGCCCTCGTCCACCTGGGCCCCTTTCCCGGCGGCAGCTTCAACCACCTGCTGCTGCTGCTCGCCTCCACCATCGGGGCCACGGTCACGCCATGGATGATCTTCTTCCAGCAGAGCGCCTCGGCGGACAAGGGAATGACGCCCAGCGACGTGGCTCACGGGCGTCTGGATACGGCGATCGGCGCCGGCCTGGCCGCCCTGTTCGGCTGCGGAGCCCTGGTCGCCGGAGCGGCGCTGTTCGGCACGCATGGCGGCGCGGTGCAGGGCCTGGCCGGCGCCGGCTTCCCGGCGGCGCTGGCGCACGTGTCAGGTGACGCGGTGGGTTCGGTGTTCGCGCTCGGCTTGATCGAAGCCGGAGCGGTGGCCATCCTGACCATCTCGGCGAGCACCGCCTACGCGGCGGGGGAATGCATCGGTGTCTCGCACAGCTTCAACAGCACACCACGTCAGGCCGCCGTGTTCTACGGCGCCAACGTCGGCGTAGCCCTGATTGCCGCGGCGATCATCCTGATCCCCGGCGCTCCGCTGCTGTCCATCGCCCTGAACGCCAACGTCCTGGCCACCGCGCTGCTGCCCGTGGCGCTGGTGCTCATGGTCATGCTCGCCAACGATCGGGCGCTGATGGGCCGCTGGGCCAATCGGCGTTCGACCAACGTCATCGGCGTCGCCGTCATCGCCTTTGTGGGGCTGTGCGCCACTGCCTACGGAGTCGACTCCTTCCTGCAGGCGGTCCACGTGATTCCCGGAGGTTAGGGTGACCAGCGATCGCCAAGATCTACCCGGCGAGGAGCGCGCCGGTGACCGTCCGCCCCGCAGCGGGGATCCTGGTAACGCACGGCCGGACGAGGAAGACGAGCTGATCGCCTTCCTCGAGCGCGACCAGCTGGTCAGCGACACCTCGCGACCACTGCCACGGGCCTCGGTCGGACGGGCCGCCAGGGTCGCGCTGTGGTCGTTGCGCGTGTTCGTGACCGTTCTTGGGGCGATGGTCGTGTACACGTTCTTCGCACAGCTTTCCTGATCGCCGCGGCACGACCCCGGCGCCAGGCATCATGTTCGGCCGATGACCGAGCGGGCCATGCAAGCGAGCTCTGAGCCCGACAGCACGCTCACCGCCGCGGCGACGCTTCCCGCCCTGGACCAGCAGGGGGTGGACGCGCTGCGCGCCGTGGGCCGCGAGTGGCAGGACGGCGCCCCTGACCTTCCCGCCTGGGAACGCGCGCTGCCTGTGGATCCCCGGCTGAGCTACGAAGCCGACGACACCCGCAGGGGCAGCCGCTTCGTGGCGATCAGGGGTCAGGGCGCTCGGGGTGCCTCGAGCGCCCAGACCCTGGCCGCGATCCCCGAGCACTCCTCGACAGCCACGCGAGTGAGCGATCGCGTGCGCCGCGTGCTGGTCGGACCGGCGCTGCGCAGCACCGCGGTGGCCGAGGAGCGCATGCGCAAGCTCGTGGCGCTGTCGGTGCTCTCCTCCGACGCGCTCTCCTCGGTGGCCTACGGACCCGAGGCCATGCTGGCCGTGCTGGTGGTGGCCGGAAGCTCGCAACTGAAGCTCTCCCTTCCGATCGCCGCGGCCATCGTCCTGCTCATGCTCTCGGTCGGCCTCGGCTACCGCCAGGTGATTCGCGCCTATCCCCACGGAGGCGGCTCCTACGTGGTGGCCGCCGAGAACTTCGGTTCCTTCGCGGGTCTCATGGCCGGGGCCGGACTGATTCTCGACTACACCCTCACCGTCGCGGTGTCGGTGGCCTCGGGCGTGGCCGCCGTGACCTCCGCGCTGCCGTCGCTGAGCGCCGAGACCGTGCCCATCGGACTTGCGGTGATCGTGCTCCTGGTCCTCGGCAACCTGCGCGGTGTGCGAGCCGCGGGAGCTGTTTTCGCGGGTCCCACCTACCTGTTCGTGATCGCCATCGCGATGATCGTCGTGGTGGGGTTGGTCAAGGCGAGCGGTCATTCCTTTCACGCCGTTGCCCCGGCGACGGTGCACGCCACTCAGGGCGTCGGCGTGCTGCTCGTGCTGCGGGCCTTTTCCTCCGGCGCGACCGCCATGACCGGCATCGAGGCGATATCCAACTCGGTCCCCGCCTTCCAGCCGCCCGAGGCCGAAAACGCGCGGCGGACGCTGTCGGTGATGATCGTGCTGCTCATCATCCTGTTTGCGGGCACCGTGGTGCTCGCTCACCTGGTCGGCGCCGCGCCGAGCTCCACCGAGACGGTCCTCTCCCAACTGGCCCACCGCAGCGTCGGGGGCGGAGTGCTGTACGCCTTCGTGCAGATCGCCACGGCGCTCGTGTTGCTGCTGGCGGCCAACGCCGCCTTCAACGGCTTTCCGCGCCTGCTCTTCTACATGGCTCGCGACCGCTACGTGCCGCGCGCGTTCTTGCGCATGGGCGATCGGCTGGCCTTCACCCACGGCATCGTCGTGCTTGCCGCGATCGCCGCGGCCCTGTTCGCGGGCTTCGGTGGTAAGACCGATGCCCTGATCCCGCTGTACGCCGTGGGCGTGTTCCTCGCCTTCACCCTCTCCCAGAGCGGCATGGTGGTGCATTGGTGGCGCCACCGCGACGGGCACTGGCGCAGGGCCGCGGCGGTCAACGGGCTGGGCGCCGTTCTGTCCGCGGCGGTGCTCCTGATCACCGCCGTCACCAAGTTCAGCGCCGGCGCGTGGGTGGTGGTGATCCTCATCCCGCTCATCATCTTCGGGTGCCGAAGCATCCACGGCCACTACGAGACCGCCCGGCGCGCCCTCACTCCCCACCCCGAAGACTCACACGGAGCGCTGCACCGGCGTCCCGTGGAGCCGCTGATCCACACCCATCACGGCGACGAGCGGCCGGAGAGTCAGACTGACCCGCATGACGTGTGCCATCTCATCGTAGTTCCCCTGGCCGGACTGGACCTGTCTGCTCTGCGTGCCCTTGCCTACGCCGCCTCTCTGCGCCAGCCCGTGCTGGCGGTCCACGTGTCCCCCGAACCAGACGAGGCCGAGCGCTTCCAGGGTTACTGGACGGCGTGGGGGGCGCACCTGCCCTTGGAGGTGGTGGTGGCGCCCTACCGCGCGACCATCGCCCCCCTGACCAACTACATCGAGGCGCTCCACGCCCAGCGACCGGACCTCACTCTGACCGTTGTGGTCCCCGACGTCGTCCCCGTCCGGTTCTGGCAGCGACCGCTGCACAGCCGCACCGGCGTGCGCCTGCAACGCGCGCTGCGCGCATACCCCGGGATCGTGGTCACCAGCGTGCCGTTTCACCTGCCCGCGGCCTGAGCAAGCCCCCGCCGGTGCAGGTGGTGAGAACCGGCGACCGGCCAGCGCCAAGGGCATCTCATCGCGAGGCCTCGAGCCGCCACGCTCACCTGCGCGGTGGCCCCGGGTAGATCGAGGCCCCGAGCCTGCACGCGGACCCGGGTCAAGCCGCGTGATCACAGGCCCCAACCAGGGCGGGGTCAGCAGCGCCCATCGAGAAGGCGCGCAGCAGCCCGTAGGTCGGATACCGCCGCGTGAGGCCGGCATCGGCCAACCCGACCGGGAAGCGCGTGTCCTCGCGAAAGGTGTACTGGAGCACGGCGTCAACCGCCGGGTCGGTCCGCCACAGGCCCAGCGCGTGCGCCAACGCCCGGCAGCCGCGGAGCTGCTCGGTCGCACTTCCTCGGCGCGGCGCGCCCGGATGCAGCGCCCCGGCACCGGTCTCGGTGATCCACACGCGCTCGGAAGAGCCGCAACGCCCGCGGGCGCGCAGAGCGCCCAGAAGTGCATCGACGGGCGCCAGGCCGCCACGCGGCCCAGCGGCTGGGCTGGCGTAGACGTGCAGGGCCCAGGTCGCGCCCAGGCACAGCACGTCGCGGGGCAACTCGGCCACGAATTGGGCCACGCCGGTTCGCCGCGCACCGGAGCTCGGGTAGGCGGCCAGGTCTCCGAGCAGCAGCCGATGGGCCGAGCCATCGGCGGCCAGCACACTCGCCATTGCGCGCGCGAGCTGCGCGTAGACCGAAACCGCCAGGGACGGCGCCGTCGCCGAGCACGTCGCGTGCTGGGGGGTGATGAAGCGAGGATTGTCGGGCTCATTCCAGGGGCTGAGGTAGCGCAGCTCGGCGCCGTCGCGGCGCGCTTCGGAGAGCAGCGAGGCGACCAGCTGACGGTAAGCGCTCAGGCCCCGTGCATTCAGGGGCCGTGCCGACACGGTGGCGTCCTGAGCCTCGCAACCTCCCGGTGGCCGCGCGGCCCAGGCCGGTGCGTCATCGATGACCGCCACAGGCTCGACCGCGACGCCTGCTCGCCGCAGGGAGGCCACGGCGAGCAGGCGATCGCGCACTCCGCCGTAGGCTCCGCAGGGCGGCAGCCCACGCAGGCAGCCGTCCTCCGGCGCGTCCCAGGTCGGTGCCCGGTTGGGCGACGGGGCCAGTCTGGCCCAGTCGATGACGAAGCGCAGCACGCTCGGCCGCAGCGCGAGCAGTCTCCGGCGCCAGGGCTCAAGCGCCGCGGGCACGGCACGCGCGGCCGGGGCGAAGAGGAGGTTCGCGTTGTTCTCGTCTAACCCCAGCCGGAGTCGCCCAAGGGCCGTGGGCACCGGGGGTGGCGTCGGGGCCGGGGGATGGCGGGTGACGGGGGCCCGACCGACGGGGCGCGCACGGTCAGACCTCGTCCCGAGCCGCGTCACCGCCACGCCGGCTAGGAGTAGGAGCACGATCGCGCCCAGCACGATCGTGCGACGAACCCGCGCGCGCCTCCCGGCGCCGGTGGTGGACAGTCGTGCCATGGCCGCACAGTGACAACTAAAGCGCCCGCTCAGCGATCCGACGACGAGGCCAGGCTGCTCAGGAAGGTGGCTGCCATGTCCTGATCACCATCCCCGGCGGCGACCGCCCGCGCCAGGGCGTGGTCGATGGCCTCCACCAAGGGCAGGTCGAGGCCGGCCTGCTCGCCTGCCGCCCGGATGAGCGCCGCGTCCTTGCGCGCCCAGCGCAGGCGAAACGACACCGCGCTGAAGACGCGTGCGATCCCTCCAGCCCCACGGTGCTCATCTGCACCCACACCTGTGGGCCGCAGGCGAGCACGTCGGCGGCGGTCACCGACATCACCGCGTCGGCGTCGGCGAGCATGGTCAACAGGACGTCCGCGCCGCGAGCCGCCTCGGCGGGACTGCCCGCCACCACCGCGCCATCGTCCTCTAGGGCCTGGGCCTTCTCTGGGGTGCGGTCCTAGACACGCACGTAAAGCCGGCGCGCAACAGGTTGCGCGCCATGGGAGCACCCATGATGCCGGTGGGAAGGACAGCGATCGTGTCCTTCTGCGCCCGGTCATGTCGGGGGCGATACCCCACCCGCCGGGGCCCGGAAACCCGGCCGATGGGCACACATCCGCCGACGACGCGCCCTGCGCCGAGCGGACGCGGGCCGGCGCCCGCCATTATGGTGTCGGGCCGCCCGTGGCCGCGGCCGCCGGGAGTGAGCGCCCACGCGCGGCTGGCGGAGGCATCCGGGAACTGCCGTTATGAACGGACGGCGGCGCGGTCCTCGACCAGCCCGCCGAGCCCCCTTTTCCCGATAGAGAAGACACCCAGTGGACAGCCAATACGAGCGCCAGACCCACGAGGTCGAGGAGGACCATTGGTGGTATCGGGGACGACGGCGGGTGATCGGCGGAGTGATCGGGGGGCTGGAGCTTCCGTCGGATGCGCGCATCCTGGATGCCGGCGCCGGATCGGGCCGCAACATGGTCGACCTCGCGCGTCGCGGACGCGTGACGGGAGTGGAGCTCTCAGCGGCCAGCGCCGAGGTTGCGCGGGCACGAGGAGTAGGCGAGGTGATCACCGGCTCGATCGACGAGCTTCCCTTTGGCGACGACTCTTTCGACCTCGCCGTCAGCTTCGACGTGATCGAGCACGTCGACGACGACCGGGCCACCCTGCGGGAGCTGCGCCGGGTGGTGTCCCCAGGCGGGCGGCTGGTGGTCACCGTGCCGGCCTATGAGTGGTTGTGGAGCAGCCACGACGAGGTCAACCACCACCGCCGGCGCTACACACGCGCCTCCCTGCTCGCCGCCGCGGGCGACAGCGGCTGGCGGCCAATACGCACCACGCACTTCAACTCGGTGCTGCTGCCCGCCGTTGTGGCCCTGCGGGCCGGCGAGCGTGCCCGCCGCAAACCGGCGCGTCCCCACTCGGACCTGCACCGCACGCCCATGTGGCTGAACCGGGTGCTCGTGCGGCCGCTGAACGCCGAAGCAGGTGTGATTGAACGCGGGGGTCGCCTTCCGGCCGGACTTTCCCTGCTCGCGGTCATGGAGTAGTCCGGCGCCCGAGCTCGGGGAGGATGCTCAGGCCGGGCCGAAGGCGTAGAGCAGGCCGCTGCGCTGACTCAGGCCCAGGCCCGCGGTCACGTCGCGACCGTGGGCCCGCACCCAGTCCAGGGTGGGAGAGCATGCGGTCAGCCGAGGGTGGGCGCCCGCCGGGCAGCTTCCCCGCGTGAGCACGAAGCGCACCTCACCGGCGGCGATATCGCCTTGCAGCTGTGCCAGGGTGCTCAGCGGGCGACCCTGGTTGGAGGTCAGCAGGCGGATCGGGCGCACGTCCCGCGTGAGCACCGGGGCGGCGATAGTCGGTGACGCCGCGGCGAACTCGTAGCGCGCGGCGCCCTGATGGGCGCGCAGATAGGCCGACAGGCGCGTGGTGGTCCGAGGTGCAAAGAGCGCCGCCGCCGCCTCGTCGCTTGAGTGGTCGCGGATCAGGCGCACATCGCGGGCCACCGGAAAGGCGAACAGGGCACCCGCCGCACCCAGGGTCACCAGACCGGGCAGCCACCACCACGCCCACGCCCCGCTTCGCCGCCGCTGGGTCACGGCGGCAAACGCGCCGGCCGCCACGACCAGCGTCAGAGCCACCGCGCCGACCACACCCAGCAGCGCAATCGAGCCGCTACCCACCACGATCACCACCTCGAGCGCGCTGAGCACCAGCGCGCCGAGCAGCACCGCGAGCGCCCGCACGCTGTGCACGCGTGCCCCCAGCGCGGCCAGTCCGACCCCGAGGGCTGCCGCCACCGCCGGAGTGAACGCCTCGAGGTAGCGCTGGTGCAGGCGAGAGGTGAAGCTGAACAGCACCAATCCCGTAACCAGCCAGAGCGCCAGCGCCACGATGGCGGCACCGGCGCCCGTGAGCTGACCGCCCGGTGGCGCGCGCAGACGCGGTCGTACGGCCCAGAGCGCGCCGCCCCCGAGCAGGATCGCGCCGAGCAGGGGCACGCCTATCAACCCGCCGTAGTCCAGCGTGGAGGGCGCGAACAGGCGCAGCGGGCCGGCCGGGCTCTTGGACCCCCGCCGGCGAGCTCGCGGCAGCGCGGCGCCGACAAGCGACGCCGCCGAGGCCCGCGGCGTGGCCGCGCCGACCAGGACGGTCCCCTGGGGAGCCCCGAAACGGTCGGGTGCGGGGGCTTTGAGGAGCCGATCGGTGCCGTTGAAGACAAAGATTGCGTTCCAGACGCTGCCGTTGGTCGAGCCGATCGGATAGGGCCGCTGCGCAGGAGGGGTGAGCGACACGACAGTCATCCACGACAGGGCGCAGGCGAGAAAGACCGCACCGGCCAGGGCCACGCGTCCCGCACGTGCGCGCTGTGATCCCCATCCACCCAGCCAGGCCGCGGCCGCCAGCGCGGGAAGGGCGACCAGTGCCTCCAGGAGCTTGGTGTTGAAGGCGAGCCCCAGCACCACCCCACCCAGCGCCAGCGCGCCGAGGGAGCGACGCTCACACGCCCGGCCCGTGAGCCAGGCGCAGAGTACGAGCAGACCCATCATCAGCGAATCCATGGTGTCGCTGCGCGAGGTGAGGACCGACACGGGCATCACGGCCAGCGCGAACGCCGAGCACAGGCCGGCGGCCCGCCCGGCGTAGCGGCGCACCAGGTCGTAGAGCAGCGCGACCGCGCCAACCGCGGCGAGCACCGCCGGCGCCTTGAGGGCGAGCGGCTCGTAGCCCAGCACCTTGACGCTGAGCACCTGGAGCCACAGATCCAGCGGCGGCTTGTCGATCGAGGCCGACGCCGAGGGGTCAAAGGCTCCAAAGAACAGGTTGTGCCACGACAGGCCCATGCTGCGCACAGCCGCGTCGTAGAACGGATTCAGGGCCACGCGCCGCAGCGACGCCAGGCGCAGCAGGCCGCTCAGCAGGATCACTCCCACCACCGCCAACGCCCAGCCGCCGTCACGGGAAAGCCACCGCTGCACCCGAGCCGGGCGGTCGGAGTGCGTCGGAGGAAGGGGGCGGGCCGCGACCGTGGGCGAGGCTCGGTCAGCGGGCAGCGGGTCGGGGGGCGCCGCCTGGGCACCCTCCTCGGCGCGCGGCACGCGCCTCATCGCACGCGGGCGGATGGTGCGCCCACCGGCTGGGCGCCGTCGGGCTCCTCGCGCACCCCGACCGCGATCGGGCGCACCCGGAAGGTCCACTGCCGATTGGCCGCGAAGGTCAGCCCGACCACGAGCGCGGTAGCCAGGGCCTGGCCGGGCAGCTTGCCCAGCCCCGCCCCGTCGACGAACGTGTAGACCAGGCCGAGGTTGGCCAGCAGCCCGCAGCTCTGGACCACTATCCACCGCACGGCGGTCGCGGCCCCCGTGGCTCCGCCGCGGAAGGTCCAGCTGCGGTTGAGCAGGTAGCCGTTGACCGCGCCCACCCCGAACCCCAGGGCGGAGGCGAGCAGATACCACACCCCGAGCTTCACCAGCAGTGTGTAGATCAGGAAGGTGATCGCGGTGTTCGACACGCCCACCAGGCCGAACTTGAGCAGTTGGGCGACGACCGGCCCCCGGGGGCGACGCCCGCGTACCGGGGATGACATACGGGCAGGCATCCGCCCAACAGGATGGCGGACAGCCGCCGCGCGTGCGCGCGTCCCTGGCCCCCACACCGTTACGCGGTCGTTAGCGACCGGTTAGGAGCTGATCGGGCCGGTGCCCTATCGTGGGCGCAGGCAGCCGCGACCCGGTTATTTTCTCTGCGATATCCGCACTCCCCCGCGACCGCCGAGGCAGCGATGTTGGCATCCGCACCGCGCAACCTGAACCTGCTCAGCGTGGTTGCGCCGGTTTATAACGAGCAGGAGCTCGTCGACCTCTTCGTGGCCCGCACGTGCGCCGCCGTGGCCGACTACAACTTCGAGCTCATCCTGGTCAACGACGGCAGCACGGACGCTACCCCTGAGCTACTCGATCGCCTGGCCACCACGGACGCGCGCGTGCGCGTCGTGCACCTCTCGCGCAACTTCGGTCACCAGGCCGCGCTGACCGCCGGCCTGGAGCACGCCCTCGGCGAGGCCGTGGCCATGATCGACGCCGACCTCCAGGACCCACCCGAGCTCATCCCGGCCATGGTCGAACACTGGGCGCAGGGCTCAGACGTGGTCTACGCGGTGCGCCGCCAGCGCGAAGGAGAGACCGCGTTCAAGCTGGCCACCGCTGCGGGCTTCTATCGCCTGTTCAACAAGCTCACGCAGGTCGACCTCGAGCCCAACTCGGGAGATTTCCGCCTGCTCGATCGACGCGCCCTGGACGCCCTGCTGTCGATGACCGAGCGCAGCCGCTTCCTGCGCGGCATGACGGTGTGGGTCGGCTTCACCCAGACGGCCATCCCCTACGAACGCGACGCTCGTAACGCGGGCGAGACCAAGTACACGCTGCGCAAGATGCTGCGCTTCTCGCTCGACGCGATCGCCTCGTTCTCCCATCTGCCCCTGCAGCTGGCCACGTACCTGGGCATGTTGTTCGCCGGGCTGGCCTTCGTGGCCATCCCCGTCGTCATCGCGCTGCGCATCCTCGGCTCTTACCTGCCCGGCTTCGGCTCGATAACCATCGCCATCCTGCTGCTCGGCGGCATCCAGCTGATCGCCATCGGGGTGATTGGGGAATACGTGGGGCGCATCTACGACGAGGTCAAGCATCGTCCCCTGTACATCGTTCGCGAGGAGCGCAACCGTCCGGACGAACTCGCCCGTGGATCGCTGCCGGCGGTGCGGGCCGGGCTCGCCGCGCGACCGCCCGAAGGAGTGCTCTAAGCGGATCGGCTCAGCCGCTCCCACCGCTCCGAACGCCGCGCGCGGGTGTTGTGGGCGACGGCGGCGGCGAACTGCGGTGGGTGGTCTGAAACCGCGGGATGCGCCCGCCGAAGGACGGTGGTCGCCCGCGACGGGGCCATCCCCGGCGTCGTCTTTGAGAACTGAAAAAGACCAGTAGAGGAGCAGCCCATGTCGATCGTGAATCGCCGATTCAGCCTGATCGCCGTCCCCGTCGCCCTCGGCGCGATCGCGGTGACCGTGCCGGCGCTGGCGCAGGATGCCGGCCCGTCGGCCCACAGCGCCGCGAGCAAGCAAACGACCAGTGCCAAGGCGCGCAAGTGCTTCGTGGTGCGCTCCGGCAAGAAACGCACGCGCCAGTGTCTGATTCCTGGCCCCCGCGGGCCACGCGGCAACACCGGTGCGCGTGGCTTCACCGGTCCGCGCGGGCGTACCGGCCCAGCCGGGCGACGGGGAACCACCGGCGCCCAGGGTTCCCAGGGAGCCCAGGGGCCGCAGGGCTTTGCCGGGCCAGGGCGCGCATTTGCCGTGGTCAACGCCACCGCGGTAACCGCGGCGCCGACGACCAACGGGTTCGTGGCGGGCAAAACGAGCAACGTCGCGTCCGTGCGGTCTCCAAGCGCGGGCATCTACTGCGTGGTGCCTGGGGCGTCCATCAACGCGGCCACTGAGCCGGCCGCGGTCACCCCGGAGGTCGGCTACAGCGCGAGCGGCGTGCTTCCGCTGGCTGCGCTCAACGCAAAGCAGACCAACTGCAACGCCAACGAGTTCGAGGTCGACACCTTCAATGCGCGTGCTCCGGCGGCGCCCGCGGGTGGCGCATCGTTCGCCCTGCTGATCCCCTAGGTCCCCGGCGCGCGGATTGATCGGCGTGCGCAACCCGCGCGTCCGGCGGTGGCTGCTGGCCACCGCCGGCGCGCTGGCCGCCTTGGCCGGGTCTGCGGCCGCGCCGCCGGTTGTGGGGGCCGCTCCCGCGGCTGCGGCGTCCGAGGCGTTCGCGGGCCCGTGTCCGGGCGCCGACCGCTGCCCCTACACCGCGGTGGGTTTGATTGGCCAGCGGGCCGAGGGCGTGCTGCGCTTTCCCGAGGCGGTCGCCATCGATCCCCAGGGGAGCGTCTACGTCGCCGACCAGCTGAGCTTCACAGTGCAGAAGTTCACCGCCACGGGCCAGCTGCTGACCGAATGGGGCTCATACGGCGAGGGTCCGGGTCAGTTCGGACCGATCGGTGGACTGGCCACCGACGGGGCTGGCAACGTCTACGTGGTCGACAGCGCCCACGACCGCATCCAGAAGTTCGATGGCGAGGGCCACTTCATCCTCAGCTGGGGACAGCGGGGAACCGAGCTGGGCGCCTTTCGCTTCGGATCCAGCCGCAAGCCCGCCAACCCGCCCGGTGGGGGCATCGCGATCAGCGGCTCCCACGTGTTCGTGGCCGACTCGCGCAATGACCGCATCGAGCGCTTCAACCTCGACGGGACCGGCGCGATCGCCTTTGGGAGCGCGGGTCGTGGGCCGGGCCAGTTGGCCCAACCACGCGGGCTGGCAGCCAACGCGTCCGAGCTGCTGGTGGCCGACGATGACAACCACCGCATCGATCGCTTCGACCTGGACGGTCACTATCAGGCCTCCTCTGGGTCCATGGGCGCCGGGCCGGGTCAGTTCGCCTTCCCCTACGGCGTGACCCTGGACGGCGCGGCCAACGCCTACGTCGCCGACAACAACAACGCCCGCGTCGTCAAGCTCGATCCTGCCCTCAACTACGCCGGGCAGTGGGGGTCGGCCGGGTCGGCGCCCGGCCAGCTGCAGTATCCACGGGCCCTGAGCAGCGACGGGGCGGGGAACGTATTCGTGGCCGACACCGCCAACAACCGCATCCAGGTGTTCTCCTCGACCGGGACTCTGGAGCGCATGTGGGGCATATCCGGCCGCGGAGACGGCGTGCTCACCGCTCCTGCAGGCCTGGTCAGCGACCCGACCGGGCGGCTGTTCGTCTCTGACACGGTCGACAGTCGCCTTGAGCTGTTCTCGCCCGCCCGGGTGACGCCGGGCAACGCCTACGCCGCCACGCTCTACGGTCCCGGAGATCACCTGAGCTACCCCCTCGGCCTGGCTCTGGATCCACGTGGACTCATCTACGTGGCCGACAGCGCCAACCAGCGCCTGGTGCGTCTGTCGGGTACCGGGAGCTCCGCGCCGGGGTTGGCGGGCACCGCCGGCGCCCTGCACGATCCGGGCGCCGCGGCGGTGGATGGCGTTGGCAACGTCTACGTGTCCGACAGCGGCGCAGACCAGGTGCTCGAGCTCGCTCCCGATGGGCGCCTGCTGCGGCGGTGGGGAACGTCGGGCAGCGGGCCGGGCCAGTTCGATCAGCCCGCCGCCATCGCCGTGGACGCCACCGGCGACGTCTACGTGGCCGACACGGGGAACCACCGTGTGCAGCGCTTCGCCGCCGACGGCACCTTCCAGACACAGTGGGGCGCCCGTCGCCTACAGGCGCCCGGCGGCGTGGCCGTGGACTCCCGGGGTCAGGTGTACGTGAGCGACAGCCAGACCGACCGCGTGGAGGTGTTCAGTCGCGACGGACGCTATGACCGCGGCTGGGGCCAGCCGGGTACGGGCGCCGGCCAGCTCATCGGGCCGACGGCGGTCACCGTCGACTGCGCCGGCTCCGTCTACGTGGCGGACACGCAGAACAACCGCGTGCAGCGCTTTGACTCCGCCGCCGCGGGCTCCCCCGGTGGCTGCACGGCGCCGGGCAGCTGGCCCCCCCGCAGGGACCTTACCCCGCGATTGAGCGTCAGGCTGGTCGGTCGCCACGGTGTGCTGCGCCATCGCCAGCTCGTCCTGCGCGTGCGCTGCGACCGGCCCTGCCGGGTGCTGGCCACGGGCCGCCTGCGGGCGCGCAGCGCCGACCACGCGGTCAGGCTGCGCTCTGTCTCGCGGGTGCTGTCGGCGCCGCACACGACCGCTGTGCGCCTGCGCCTCAGCGACCGGCGGCTGCGCCTACTGCGCCGCGCACTGGCTCGCCGCCGGGGTTTGGTCGCGACGGTGACGGTGACCGCCGCCGGGCCCGCCGGAGGCCGCCGCACCGTGCGACTGCGGGCTGGTGTCGGACGCTAGCCGGAGCCTGGGGGCGGGCGCGGGCGCTAGCCAGGGCGCTGGGGCGCACGAGCGGTGAGCAGGCGGTGCAGGGTCACAAAGCGGTAGCCGCGCTCGCGCAGAGCCGGGATGATGGCGGCCATCGCCGCCGCGGTGGCGGGCGTGTTGGGCGCCCCGACGCAGTGGGCCACGACGATGGAACCCGGGTGCACTCCAGCGAGCACGGCGCGCACGATGGGTGCGGGATCGTGCGCAAAGGCGTCACCGGAGACAACGTCCCACGCGACGGGGCGCTCGCCGTAGGAGGCCACCAGACGCACGTCAGCCTGAGTCTCGCAGCCGCCCGGGAAACGGAAGTAACGAGGCACCACAGCGGCGACGCGCTCGATCGTGGCGCGCGCCGAGGCGATCTCCTGACGCTTGGAGGGCTGGCCTGACACGGTCGGCAGGCCGTAGCAGGGCGTCTGGAAGCCGGCATGGTCGAGCGAGTGGTTCTCGAGCTCGAACAGCGGGTCGCGAGCCAGGCCCCGAACGATGTCGGGGTAGTGCTGCGTCCACAGGCCCGTCAGGAAGATGGTCGCCGGCGTGTGGGTGGCCCGAAGCTCGGCAAACAGGGCAGCGTCATACCAACCGGACACCCGCCCGGAGCGCAGCATGGCGCGCATGCCGCGCGTCATGTCAGCGTCGAACGTGAGCGCCACCCAGCGACGCGTTCGCGGTCCGTGCTCGATGATCGATGCGGGCACCGGAGGGCCATGGCCACCGGCGCCCGGCGCGGAGGAGTCCCCGGTCGGCGTGGGATCGGCGCCGCCGGGAGCCGGCACGCCGGGGGCCGCGACGGGTGTGCCGAGCGACGCTCGGTGGCTGGCTCCGCCTGCGCACGCGGCGAGCACGAGCGTGAGCACGAGGGCCAGGAGGACGCGTGGCGGTCCCGGTCGCCACCACGGCTCGGTCAAGCCACCTCGATCTGTCCGGTGCGCTCGACTCCCTGCCAGCTCAGGCGGGTGCCCAGCAGCGCCGAGATGATCGCGTCGTAGACGACGAGGTACATGATCTGACGGTGGACCACCTGCTGCAGGGGTAGGGCCCACAGGTCGCGATGGGACTCTCCGTCGAAGGTCAGGGCAAACCAGGCGAGCGTCAGCTGGAAGAGATTGAAGGCCAGCCAGAACCCCAGGATGGGCCACGGGTCCAGGAACAGGATGCTGTAGATCGCGAACAGGTCGATCAGCGGAGCGGCGAGGGGAAGCAGCACCTGGAAGATGGTCATGATGGGGATGGCGCGGGCCCCGATGGAACCGCGGTCGCGGCGCCACAGCGCGTCGCGGTGCTTCCACATCGACTGGATCGTGCCGTAGGCCCAGCGACTGCGCTGACGGTAGAGACCCCGCAGCGTGCTCGGAGCCTCGGTCCACGCACGGGCGCGGTTCTCATAGACCACGCTCCAGCCCGCGCGGCCGATGTCGATGGTGATGTCGGTGTCTTCGGCCAGGGTGGCCCCGGAGACGCCCCCGATATCCGCCAGCGCCTGGCGGCGGAATGCGCCGATCGCCCCCGGGACCGTGGGCGTGGCTCCGATCACCTCGTACATGCGGCGATCGAGATTGAAGCCCATCACGTATTCGAGGTGCTGCCAGCGCCCGATCAGGCCGCTGCGGTTGCCCACCTTCGTGTTACCCGAGATGGCCCCCACGTCGGCCTCGCGGAAGCGCTGCACGAGATGGGCCAGGGTGAGCGGCTCGAACACGGTGTCGCCGTCGACGGTCACGATGATCTCGTGGCGGCTGGCCGTGAGACCGCGATTCAGAGCGGCCGCCTTGCCCGCATTGACCTGGTGCAGCAGGCGCACCCGCTCGAGGCCCAGCCCCTGCACGATCTCGGCCGTGCGGTCGCCGGACCCGTCGTCGATGACGATCACCTCCAGCTCGCCGCCGTACCGCGAGCCCGCCAGGGTGCGCACCGCGCGCTCGATCCCGACCTCCTCGTTGTAGGCCGGGACGAGGATCGAGACCGGGGGCAGGAAGGAGAGATCCTGGGGGAGCGCTCGTACGCGCCGAAGCTGCACGCGGGCCAGGATGAGCCCGATGAGCATGCGCAGCGCGACGATTACGGTGATCAGCTCCACGATCCGGGTGAGCACCCGCGTCACCACCCCGGCGATGGAGAGCATGGTGTCAAAGGCGCTGCCGCGCGCCCGCTGGGCGCCGGAGGCCGGTATCTCAGACTGGGAGGGCGAGATCCCCGCCACCGCCGACGCCGTGGCCAACGAGTATCCGCGCCGGCGCAGCTCAGAGATCAGCACGGGCAGGGCCTGCAGGGTCTCACGGCGCTTGCCCCCCGCGTCGTGCATCTGCACGATGCCGCCGCTCCCGTCGCGGGGCAGGTGGTCGATCACGCTGGCCACGATGCTGCTCACCCCCGGCTGACTCCAGTCCTCGGTGGTGAAGTCGGTCAGGACGATCGCGTAGCCACGGCGAGCGATCGACCCCCACGCCGCCGCCTGCTTGGGCGTGGCCGCGGCTGTGGTCGAGGAGTAGGGCGGGCGCATCAGGCGGGGGCGCACCCCGGTCACGCCGGCGATCGCGCTCTCGGTGAGCGACACCTGCAGCGAGCGCTCCCACTCCGGCAGCGCGGCAGGGTCGGCGTGGGTGAAGGTGTGGTTGGCCAGCTCAAAGCCGTGACGGAAGAGCGAGCGAGTGATCTCCGGGTGGCGCACCACCAGGCTGCCCACCTCGAAGAAGGTCGCCGGCACGTGGTTGGCTAGGAGGACGCGCTCCACCTGCGGCGTCCAGGTGGCATCCGGACCATCGTCGAAGGTGAGCGCGATGCGCTTGTAGGGCGGGGGCTGCTGGGAGACCAGCCCCCCGTGACCGTTGTAGACGAGCACCGCGCGCTGGTGAGCGAGCGGTGCGGCCGAGGCGTTTGAGGAGCCATCGCCGGAGGCGCCCACCGTCTTGGTCGTGAAGCCGTCGACCAGCAACAGGATCACCAGCATGCCCAGCAAGAAGGCCAGCAGGGCCCGCCGACCTGCCGCCGCCGGACGGGCCGGCGCCTGTGACATGCTGGGTGGGTTGCCGACGGCGACCGGCGCCGTGACTTCCGCGATCGGGCGACGGCGACGGGGTCTGCGCCACGGGGAGGACACGATGCAATGATCATGGCGGCCAAGCGCCTTAGCGCCCCGGCGTGGCGTGCTGCCTTAAGCCGTGCATGCGCATCTCCTAACCCGATCTCGACAGGGTGGGGGGCTGAGGTGTCTAGCGGTGGCCAACGCAGGTAGATACTGCGGCGGCCTCGAGGGCCAGCGCCGATGGAGACGCCCCTAAGCTGGCCGGGTGTTCCCCCCCGGCTGGCCTCGCGCGAAGCGCTCGACCCACACGACACGCTCGACCCACGCGACCCACGCGACCCACGCGACCCGTGCGCCCCGCTGCACTCGGCGGCTCGCGCGGCTGCTGACCGTCAGCGCCCTGGCCGTCGGTGCGCTCTCGCCCCTGGGTGCGCCCGCCAGCGCGCGGCACGCCGCGGCGGGGCACGCCCGACGCGGACCGGTGACCGAGCCGACTCGCGCCGCCATGCGTTCTTTGGCGCTCACCAGCGTGGTCGACGTAGATATGGCCCACCCGCTGGCCGGTGTGCGACCGGACCAGGCGCTGGGAGGCGGGGTGGACGGCCAGAGTCAAGGCGACGTGAGGGGCATCTACACGGCCGCCAACGTGTCGGCCATGCGCTCGGCGGGCCTGTCCCCGCTGGCCTACCGCCTGCGCACCGAGCTGGGCGTGGAGGCCTGGCACTGGAATCCGCGGGGAGCCTTCAGCGACGGGGCTCACCGACAGGGATACTGGACCTCCTCGGCGCGGCTCGGGCCTCCCATCCTGCTCAGCCACGGCTACCGGCTCCCCCGCCGCGGCGACACCATCGACCAGGCCAACAACGACGGCTATTCGCGACTGGACGATGGCGATGCGCACACCTTCTGGAAGAGCGATCCCTACCTGGACCCGCACTTCACCCACCAGCCCGAGCGGCGCCACGTGCAGTGGCTGATCGCCGACCTCGGGAGATCGCGGCCGGTGGACGCGCTGCGCCTGAGCTGGGGGGAGCCGTTCGCTCGCCGCATGGTCGTCCAGTGCTGGCGCGGTGAGAACGCGATCGCCATAGACGGGTCCCTGAGCGGGCGCTGGCAGGACTTCCCGCGCGCAGCGGCCACCGGGCATCGTGGTCGTCAAGCCCTGCGATTGGCCTCCCACCCACTGGCCTGTCGCTTCGTGCGCGTGCGCTTGCTGAGCACCTCACACACGGCCCCGGTGCACTCGGTCGACGTGCGCGACCGACTGGGCTTCGCCGTGCGCGAGGTCTCCATCGGCTGGATCGATCACGGGGGCTTTCGTGACGCGGTGCGCCACGGGGCCGCCGCGGCCAGGCAGACGACCTTCTACGTCTCCTCCACCGACCCCTGGCACCGCGCTTCGGACATCGACCTCAACACCGAACAGCCGGGACTCGATCGAATCCTGACCAGCGGCCTGACGGGAGGACAGCCGCTGCTCACGCCGGTGGCGATGATGTACGGAACTCCACCGGACGCCGCGGCCGAGCTCGCCTACCTGCGCGCGCGCCGTGCCCCGGTGGCGCGGGTGGAGATGGGCGAGGAGCCCGACGGCCAGCTCATGCAGCCCGAGGACTACGCCAGCCTGTTCGCGCAGTTCGCACCGCCGCTGCAGCGCGCCTATCCCGGGGTCTCCCTGGGAGGCCCGGACTTCGCCACCGAGGTGCCCGACTGGCAGACCTGGCCCGACGCCCACGGGCACACGTCGTGGGTCGGGCGCTGGGTGGCCGAACTCCGCTCCGAGCACGCACTGTCCGCCCTGGGCTTCTTCTCCTTCGAGTGGTACCCCTACGACGACGTGTGCGCTGCGGTGTCTCTGAACCTGGCCGCATCACGCTCGCTGCTGCGCGCGCAGTTACAGCGTCAGTGGGCGGCCGGGCTGCCCCGGAAACTGCCCCTGGTGCTCAGCGAATACGGCTACTCGGCCTTCTCAGGACAGGCCGAGGTCGACCTGCCCGAGGCGCTCTTCAATGCAGACACCGTCGGTGAATGGCTGTCGCTGGGGGGCAGCTCCTATGTCTACGGACTGGAGCCCACCTCCCTGACGCGCGAGCCCGGCTGTCCGAGCCCCGGGGCGCTGACCCTGTTTCCGTCTACCGACGCACACCGCATCCTCTCCCGCAGCGCGGCCTACTGGGCCGCGCGCATGATCGGCCAGGACTGGGCCCAACCCGGCGACGGGACCCACCAGCTCCTTGGCACCTCGACGAGCGACGCCGGCGGGCGGGGACCCGGCCCCGAGTCACCGTTGCACGCCTATGCCCTCCGGCGCCCCGACGGGCGCACCGGCGTGCTCCTGGTCAACCTGGACTCCGAGCACGCGCGCGCGGTGTCGCTGCGCTTCCACGACGCCGCTGGCCGCATCCTCCCCGCCGCCAACATGCAGGAGGTCCAGCTCTCCCGCGACGAGTACACCTGGCATCCGCGCGGACTGCACGGCTTTCCCGCTCCTGACGGTCCGCCGAGCCGTGAGGCGGTGGCCCCCGGCGCTCGGGTACGCCGCCGCCCTACTCGCTGACCGTGCTCAGCGCGTGCACGCAGACATGCATGCGTGGCTGACCACCGGCCGCGCGGGCATAATGCGGGCCATGTCCGACGTCGAACGGCGCCAGGAGCGCGTGCGCATCGAAACCATGGCCCACAGCATCACCGGCACGGTGACCCTGGCTCGCGATGGATATCGCAGTCGTCTCTCGGATCTGCTCAACGCGTCCGAGCGCGATTTCGTCACGCTGACCCACGTGACGCTGCAGCCTCACAACGGCAGCCCTGACGAGCATCACGGCTTCATGGCCGTGGGCCGCTCTCAGATCGTCTTTGCCGTGACCGAAGAGGGCTAGCCCTCTCAGAGGCCGCCCACAGGGCGGCCCGCGCAGGGCGTCAGGCCGGCCGGGGCGGGTCGGGTTGCGACGAGCGCAGCCGCTCTCCAGCGCCGATCAGCAGGCCCGGCTCGGACTCGGGCAGCGGGGGTATCCGAACGTCGGCCGCCGCGTAGGCCTCGGCGCCGTCGAGGGTCTCGTCGGCCAGCAGGGCACGCGTCAGGCTCTCCAGCTGCTCGCGGTGCTCATCCAGCAGGCGCGCCACGTCCTCGTGGGCGCTCTCGACCATGCGCCGCACCTCCTGGTCGACCAGGCGCTGAGTCTCGGCCGAGCTCTCGCTGGCCCCCGGCAGGAAGGGACCGTGGTCCTCGGAGGGCAGCACGGCGATCGGGCCGATGGCCGGGCTCATGCCCCAGCGTCCGACCATCTGGCGCGCGATGCCCGTCAGCTGCTGGATGTCGGACTCCGCGCCGGTGGTGATCGTGTCGTAGATCAGTTCCTCGGCCACGCGCCCGCCCAGGGCTACGCGGATCTTGCCCTGCAGGTCCTCGAGCGAATAGGAGACGCGGTCGGTGTCGGGGGTGGAGAGGGTGACGCCCAGGGCCATGCCCCGCGGGATGATCGACACCTTGCGCACAGGGTCTGCGCCCGGGGTGAGCATGCCCACCAGGGCGTGACCGGCCTCGTGGTAGGCGGTGCGCTCGCGGTCCGCAGCGGTGAGCACGATGCCCCGCGGCGCACCGAGCATGATCTTCTCCAGCGCGTCGGTGAAGTCGGGCATCTCGACCGCGTCATGATTGCGCCGGGCGGCCAGCAGCGCCGCCTCGTTGGCCAGGTTCGCCAGGTCGGCGCCCACCATCCCCGGTGTGGTCGCCGCCAGCGCATCCAGGTCGACGCTCTCGGCCAGGGTCAACGATCGCGTGTGGACCTCGAGGATCTGGCGCCGACCGGCCCGGTCGGGGGCCTGCACGGCGACGCGCCGGTCGAAGCGACCGGGACGCAGGAGTGCGTGGTCGAGCACGTCCGGTCGGTTGGTGGCGGCCAGCACCACCACCGCCTGAGCCGGCTCGAAGCCGTCCATCTCGGTGAGGATCTGATCCAGGGTCTGCTCGCGCTCGTCGTTGGCCCCGCTCACCTGGACCTGCCCGGAGCGAGAGCGCCCGATGGCATCGAGCTCGTCGATGAAGATGATCGCGGGCGCCGCCTCCTTGGCCTTGGCGAACAGGTCGCGCACGCGCGACGCGCCGACGCCCACGATGGCCTCGATGAACTCCGAGGCCGAGATCGAGAAGAAGGCGGCGTGGGCCTCTCCGGCCACAGCCCGAGCGAGCAGGGTCTTGCCCGTTCCGGGTGCTCCCGAGAGCAGCACCCCGTGGGGCATGCGCCCGCCCAGGCGTCCGTAGCGGTCCGGGTCGCGCAGGAAATCGACGATCTCGGTGAGCTCGGACTTGGCCTCGTCGATGCCCGCGACGTCATCGAAGGTGACCAGGATCTCCTGGGGATCAATGCGGCGCGCGCTGGACCGTCCAAAGCTGCCCAGTGCTCCCATCGCCCCCCCACTCTTGGCCGCCCGCCGCGCGAGGAGCAGAAAGCCACCGATGATCAGCAGCGTGGGCCCGAAGCCCAGCAGCAGCTGGGCGGCCAGGGGGGTGCCCGGGTTGGGCGGCGTGGCGTTGATCTGGACGTTATGACCCTGCAGCAGCGCCGACAGCTCATTGGTGTTCCAGAAGGTGGGCACCTCAGTGGAGAACAGCGACGTCGCCTTGGCCCTGGTGTCGGTCGGCGGATAGCGCACCCGGCCTGTGAAGGTCCCCTCGATGGTGTTTCCGTGCGAGGCGATCGCGCTGACCTGGCCGTCCTGCACCTGCTTGAGGAAGTAGGGGTTGAAGGGGACGTGCACGCGCGGTTCTCCCGCCGGTCGGAAGACCAACACCGACGCCCAGTTCACGGCGAGCAGTACCAGCACGAAGATGACAAAGCCGCGCGTGCGATGAGGGGGCCGCCCCGGCGGAGGCTCCGGGGCGCCGCGACCGTCGGGCGCGGGTGCCACGCGCCACCCGCGCTCGTCGCGGGGCATGGGCTTGCGCGCGTCGGCGTTGTGTCTGGTGAGAGCCATGTGCAGGGTTCAGACCCGGGAGGCAGGTGGGAGTCTTTAAGGCTAGCGGGCGGTCGCCCCGAGTCTCGGGGGCCCAACGCGGGCCGGGCCCGCGCGATCGTGCGAAAACGGATTAGGGGACGGTATTTGAACCCGAGCGTGCGCGAACGCATCGGCCAGCTACACCGCCGGATGAAGCGATAAGGGCGGGTCGGGTCCTGCCTCTCGCGCGAAGAGCGTGAGCGACGATTTCCAGACATACGAATGTCGCTTTGCATGGGTGCAACACGTTGCGACCCGCTCTTTGAGCGGCTACCGCTCTTAATGTGGCGTGCGCGGTAGTTCGACGTCCGGCGGGAACGGGAAGTCTTCTTCGCCCGGTTCGTCCTCGGCGAATAGCCGCTCCTTGATGCGCTCGATCGCTGCGGCGAGATCCTCGAGCGCCTCGAGGACGTGACGGTCCTCCACGACGATTGGGCCTTCCCGCTCCTCCGCCGCGAGCAGCGCGGCCTTTCGGAGCAGCTCCTTGACGTGAGCGGGCGTCGCACCGTCAAGCCGATCGATGACCGCGTCGAGATCGGAGACGCGCATGTCGAGACCTTCGGAGTACAGGGCGAGCAGCCGCCTAAGGCCGTCTGCGTCCGGGAGAGGCAGCTCAACCGCCTCGTCTATTCGGCCTGGCCGCGCTGCGAGCGCCGGCTCAAGCACGTCAGGCCGGTTGGTGGTCAAGAGAAACAGCACGTCAGCGTCTCCCGCCAGGCCATCCATCTCGTTAAGCAGCTCGAACAGCACCGGTCCGGACTCGTCGAACGTACGCTCTTGGGCGACCAGGTCGACATCCTCAAGCACGACAGTGGCGGGTTCAAGTTCGCGCGCGAGCGCGCAGGCGGGCTCGACCAGCCCGAGGCTGTCGCCGGTAAGGATCAGGACGGTCCGTTCCGGCATCGTCGCGACGAGATACATCGCGGTAGTGGTCTTGCCCGTGCCCGGCGGTCCATGAAGAAGCACGCCGCGTTTCAGGTGGCGGCCTGCCGCCACCAACCGCTCGCGGTGCCGCGCCGGCCCTATGGCCAGCCGCTCGATTCGATCGAGCGTTCCCGGGGGCAGCACGATCGACTCTCGCTGGACGTCCGGCACGTCACGAATCTGGACGCTTACTCCGCCCTCCCGATCACGGGCGAACGCAAGCACGCAGCCACGGTAGACGTTGTGTTCGTTCATCAGCGCGCCGATGCGCGCGAGCAGGGCGTCGGCCTCCTCGGCCTCGGGCGCGACAACTTCGAGCTTCAGCTGGCCACCGCCCATCATGCGCTCGGATCGAGTGACGAGAGCCGCCGCCCTCTGTTCGCCGCGTCGCATCAGCAGCAGCGCGTTGACTACACAGACGATCGTACGGTCCGGCTCTAGTTGGACGCGCTCGTACTCGACGGGACCTATCTCGGGCCGCGGTACGCCGCGCGGCATCGCGCCGTCTCCGGTCAGACCAGCGAGGCCGAGCTCAAGCATCCCGAACGTCGAGCTGACGCCAACAAGCTCAACTGTCCAGCCATCCGCTTCCCGGAGGCGGTCAAACGCCAGCTGGAGATTCGGGTGATCCCGCGGTTCGAGATGACGCTTAAGCACTGGCAATGCGGCGATATCGCCACCTCCGAGGTGCCCGCGCAAACGACGGACCAGCGCCGACTCTTCGTCGGGCGCAAGACGCAACGAAGCTTCGAGAAACTCATGCAGCAGGCGGCCAAACTCCCCAGGCCCCATCACGCTCTCCCCCTCCATGAACCCCAGCCTAACTGCTGGAGCGCGCCTTTAGCGACACGGGTGCCACCGGCCAGCGGCAAGACCAAGGCGGCGTGAAACTGGCACTGTAAAGCCGGCCGCGGGTCAAGCCACGCGAATGCTAGCTTGCTCTGAGCGGAGAGGGAGGGATTCGAACCCTCGAACGAGGTTGACCCCCGCTACGCGATTTCCAGTCGCGCCCGTTCAACCGCTCCGGCACCTCTCCAGGGCGAAATCCGGCGGCGAGCCACAGGCTACTCACCCGCACCGGATGACAGGCGGTAGGGTTTCTCAGGTGCATCTGGTCCTCGCCAGCGACGCAGTCACCAAGACGCTCGGCCTGATCGCGACGTTCGGCGGGATCGGCGTGATCGTCAACGGCTTGGTCGTCTACATCGCGATCCAGGTGCGCGGCGAGCGCCAACAGAACCTCGACTTCGAGGGCACCCGCCGCCCACCCGGCGCGTGAAACGGCGGCGCCGGGGCGCACCTGGAGTGCGCACCCGCCGGCAGCTGACACCGGCTAATAATTGACTAAAGAGCACCCTGACGAGCCCCCGCACGGCGCTATCGTCGCTTGGGCATGCTCGGCCCCGCGCAAGATCCGCGCGCGCGGCGGCGGCGGCGGCGGCGGCGGCGGGGGACGGGAGCTCGGACGGCGCGCCTGAGCGTCGTGGCCGTTGTCGTACTCGCCGTCTCCGCGCTGCTGGCCATCTCGCTGTCCGGACGGTCCGGCGCCCACGGCCGCTCTCCCACCCCTTCGACGCGGGCCCAGGACCGTTCCTCGGCGCGCGGGGTGGCGGCGCAGTCGCCGGCGAGCTCGACCTGCCCCTCTCGAGCCTCGCGCCCGGGCCCGGCCCGCCGCGGAGTCGCTCCCCCGCGCGGGGGAGCGCTGTTCGTGCGCTTCAACCAGGTCGGCTACGTCCTGCGCTGCCCCAAGCAGGCAGAGGTCATGTCCGAGCGCGAACTGTCGGGGACCGGCTTCGTCGCCACTCCGGTGCGCGGCGGAAGGGCGGTGCTGCGCGGTACGCTCGGGCGCTCCCGCGGTCCCTTCAACGCTCGCTGGCGACACGTGTACCGCATCGATCTGAGCGGCCTGAGACGGGCGGGGACCTTCGCCATCCAGATCGCCGGACACCGCTCGGGTGACTTTCGGGTGGACGGGGCCGGAGCCCTCTACCGGGGGGTCGCCGCGGCCGCCGTTTCGTTCTTCGGTGCCCAGCGTGATGGGCCCCACGTGATCGCCGGCACCCTGCGCCGCCGGGCCTCGCATCTGCGTGACGCCAGCGCCGCCGTCTACGCGACTCCGTCCTACCGGGGCGGTCGCCTGCAGGGGACCCTGCACGCGACCGGTGTCCGGGTCGACGCGTCGGGAGGCTGGGCCGACGCCGGCGACTACCTGAAGTTCGTACAGACCGCGAGCTTCAGCGACACGCTGATGTACTTCACCCTGCGTCAGTACCCCGGTGGCGTGGCCAACCCAGGCGCGCTCGCGGCCGAAGCACGTTTCGGCAGCGACTGGCTGCTGAAGATGTGGGACCCGGCTCGACGCGTGCTCTACTACCAGGTGGGCATCGGCGACGGCAACGGCGACCGCATCCTCGGTGACCACGACCTCTGGAGACTGCCCCAGGCCGATGATCGGCGACGCACTCGCCCGGGCGCGCCCGCCTACTACGACACCTACCGGCCGGTGTTCGCCGCCAACGCTCCCGGCCGCCCCATCAGCCCCAACCTGGCCGGGCGCACTGCGGCCGCGCTGGCCCTCGCGGCCCAGACCTGGGCCGACCGCGACCCTGCCTACGCCCTGCGCTGCCTCACGGCCGCGCAGGCGCTCTACGACCAGGCCGACACCCACCCCCGGGGCAGGCTGGTGACCACCACGCCCTACACGTACTACGACGAGCATCCGTGGCAGGACGACATGGCCCTGGGCGCGGACGAGCTCTACCTGGCCACTGTGAAGCTGGGCGGACGTGGCGGGCTGCCCCATCAGGACGCAGGCCGTTACCTGACCGCCGCGGGCCAGTGGGTCAATGCCTTCACCAGCGGGCGCACGCTGCAGGACGACGCTCTGAACGTATACGACGTTTCCAGCCTGGCCGACTACGAGCTGATCGCGATCCTGCGCACCCCTCAGGCTCAGGACTTGATCGCCCACCAGAAGAGCGTGGACGTGCCCACCGACGCCAGGACGCTGCTGGCTGATCGCCGCCAGGAACTTGCGCTCGCCTCCCGGCTGTCGGCGCGCGACCCCTTCGGACTGGCCGATCCCGCCACCAACGTGGACACGGTCCCCCACGCTCTGGGGTACGCCATCCAGGCACGGCTCTACGGCGAGCAGGCGAGCCGCGGCGCTTATGAGTCCCTGGCCCAGAATCAGCTCGACTGGGTCCTGGGAGCGAATGCGTGGGGGTCCTCCTTCGTGGTGGGCGCCGGACACGTCTTCCCCCGCTGCCTGGCCCACCAGCCGGCCAATCTCAGCGGCTCGCCCGCTGGGCGAGGGCCCATCCTGCGTGGAGCCACGGTGGACGGGCCCACCAGTCTGGCCAACGTCAAGTCGCTCGGTGCTCCTGATGGCTACCGCACCTGCCCGCCACGCTCCGCGGGCGACCCGTTCGCCGGGCTGCGCGGGCGGCACATGGCCTACCTGGACGACGTACGCTCCTCGTCGACGTCTGAGCCGAGCGACGACTACACCGCGCTCACCCTGCTCGCCGCCGCCCAGCAGGCCGCCGGCGGCTAGCAGGCCGCTCGGACCGGGGACGCCACCGGTCCCGGGCGCGCTCAGCGCATGATGCCGGTGTGCCCGAGGGAGTAGTTGCCGGGCTGGGGCCACACGCACAGACCGTGGGGTCCGAGGCCGACCGGGATGCGGGCGCGCAGGTGCCCGCTGCGCGTATCGATCGCGTAGACCTCGGCGTTGTAGCGGCCGCTGAGCCACAGGGTCCGGCCGTCGGCGGACACCCCGCCCATATCGGGGCTGGCCGGTCCGGGCAGGCGCCACTTTCCCGCTGGCGAAGCTGACCACCGAAACCGATCCCTCGGCTCGATTGGTGACGTACAGAAGCCGCGCGTCGCGACTGGGATATAGGCCGTGAGCACCCGCGCCGGTGGGTAGGAAGCCGGTCCAGCTAAAGCGAGCGGGATCGACCTCCCACACCCCACCCCCCGCCTGGTCGGCGACGTACAGCCGGCGCCCATCGGGGGAGAGCTTGACGTCCTGGGGACTGCCCACCCCCCGCCCGAGCTGCAGCGTGGCGAGGAGGCGCTGACGGCGAACGTCGACCTCGATCATGCGCCCCGAGAACTCACAGCTGGCGTACAGCCGGCGCCCATCGGCCGAGAAGTCCATGTGATCGACGCCGGGGCAGTTGGGCACCGCCAGCGTGTGCACCAGGCGCATCGAGCGCGCGTCACGGAAGTCCAGTCTCTGCAGGCGCTCGGCCACCACGATCGCATAGCGCCCGTCCGGCGTGAAGTACAGGTTGTAGGGGTCCGCGACGGGCACCGGACGTCCGGGCCTGCCGGTGCCCGGATTGAGCGGCGTCAGGGTGTTGCCGTTGTCGTTGTCGACCCACAGGGTGCGCAGGTCGTGCGACGGGGTGACGTGCTGGGGAAGCGCGCCCGTGGCGAAGTGGGCGACCACGCGCATGCTGCGCTGGCTGATCACGTCGACCGAGTCGCTCTGGCTGTTTGGCACGTATACCAGCGCCGCCGCGCCCGCCGCCGCGGTGCTGATCGCGCTGGTGGTGTCGGCCGCGTACACGCCGCCGGGCCGACCGAGCGCCCGCGCGCCGCCCGACCGACCGGGTGAGAGCCCCCCGGCAGACTCCGGGGATCGCGGCGAGGCGTGGCCTGAGCCGCCGCACCCACCCAGGGCCAAGAGGAGCAGAGCGCACGTCGCGACCGTGCGCGTCGTCACGCTTGCCCTTCTTTCCAGGTGCACAGACACGATCTTAACCAGGGATCCGCCACCAGGCGAGGTCAGCCCGATCAGGCGCCCGACGAGCTGCCGTCCCACAGACCGTACCCGACGACTGGACTCCCGGGCTTTACCGTGTAGTCGCCGGTGCCTTCGCTGGTGAACAAGGGATCGCCAGTGATGTTGTGTGAGCCAACGTTCACCCCGCTGGTTCGACTGACGCCAACGGCATTGAACACGTCATTGTAGTCAAAAGTGTTCGATGCGATATACGGCGCTGGGCCGTAATCCTCAATGCCGGTGCGCAAATCTGTGCCGTTCAGCAGGCCCGTCGGATTGGCCACCACGTTGTGACTGATCTCGTTGTCGTGGACGGTGAACCCAGAGTCGCCACGCTCAACGAAGCCGGTGGCTGCTCTGTCAATCACGTTCCCCTCAATCTTGGCGTTGGTCGGGCCTGGATAGAGCTGCACGCCAAAGCCGTAGGGATTGTTGTACAGCCAGTTGCGCTCTATCTGCACATGATCGCCATGGGCCAGATAGACATTGTGGTCAAACGCCTTACAGCCACCAACGTCGTGAATCTTGTTGAAACGCACGACCGCACCGTCGCCGTGTCCAGGGCCCCCGAAGCCAATGCCCACCGCTACACCCCTGGTCGCTGGGTTTGACTGAAAGTAGTCCACGCCCTGAAGTGTGTCGTTCTTCCCCTCTATGTCGAGCGTGAGCGAAACGCCGTGACTGTACTCGGGACAGCCGGCATATTGGGCGTTGTTGATACCGGCAACGAAGAGGGCGTTGCTGCCGTCCACGGTGAAACCCTGAATGGTCTGGTCACGGCCGTCCATTTCCAGAGGGCCGTTGAGCCGTACGTGGGCGCCTGGCGCCGGGACGACGGTCACACTGTCTTGGTCACTTCCCAGGCGCATCACGCTGCCGGTGCTGCTGTAGGTGCCAGCGCCGATACACCCCGTCTGGCCCGCGCGTAGACCGGCAAAGAACGTCGCTACGTCGCTTCCCGCGGCGAGCGTCTTACTACACCTCGCTGTCCTGAACCCGGACGTGTGCCCGCTCCGCCCACCCGCATCGAAGCACGCGTAAACAGGCGCGCGATCTTCCTTTTCGCAGTGTTGATAGCGGTATGCCGTATTCGGTGTCAGCGCAAACGCATGACCGGAAATCGGTCGCGGCGAGAGCGCTGCTCGCAGAGTCGGTGTAGCCGTGTCCGCGACCCAGTGACCGCCGGACTCCGGGCGCCACTGAAAGTAGTAGCTACAGGATCCCCTGCACGCACCAGTCGAGGTCAACAGGGCAGACGTCGTCGTGATGACGCTGGCGCCCAGCGCGGGGGGAGGACCCGGGATCGGCGATGAGTGCCCTGAGCCACCACATCCGACCATGGCGCCTGCGAGGACCAGGCCGGTCGTGACCGCGCGCCACCTCACGACGCCAGCAGCGACAGGCTCAGGGCAGCCATCGCCATCACGGAGCCCCGCTGACCAGCCGGCCCGAGACACGACCGGCGCCGGTGACCCCACCCGCGAGCAGCAGACCATCGGACAGCGAGACCGCGGCAGCGTCGGACAGTGGCTCGGGCAGGCGCCCGGCTGGGGACAGCGTCGCCGAGGTCGGATCGTAGGCCAGAGTCTGGTCGGTCTGAGCGCCGCCCACCGAGCGCGCTCCTCCCAGCAGGTAGAGACGCCCGTGAAGAGCCGCCGCGGCGGCGTGGGTCAGGGCGTGAGGCAGGGGAAGAATGGCGCTCACCTGCCCGGAGGAGGGGTCGAAGCCGTACACCGCGCGGCTCGGACCGTGCTGGGACGTCCCCCCGGCGATGATGACCTGTCCGGCGATCACGCCGACCGCCGGATAGCTCAGTCCCTGGGGAAGATCGGCCACGATGCGGGCCTGGTCACCGGGCTGCCAGGCCACCACGCTGGTGAGCGGGCGGCTTCCGGCTTGACCTCCGATCACGTACACAGTGGCGCCGATCGCCACCGCCGCCGCGCCCCAGGCGCCGTGCGGTAGGCGACCTACCTCTTGGGCGCCGCCCGCTGAGCCCACCTGCAGGATCGCCGCTCGCGGGGCGCCGGTGCCATCCCTGCCCCCGAACAGGTAGGCGGTGCCGGCGACCGCCGCGGCCGCGGCATCCCGCAGCGCGAACGGAAGCGGCGCCAGCAATCGCGGCGCGTGAGGTGAAAGGTCGACAACCTGGTCGCTGACCCGCCCACTCGGGCCGGCACCCCCCGCGAGGACTCCATGTTCGCCGTCGAGCGCCGTCGCCGCGGCGCCCTGTACGGGGCGCGGCAGCGCCGTCGAGGCGTTTACGAAGCGAAGCTGTCCGACGCGCGCGGGAGGGGGCCCGGGCGAGGTGCTCGTCGCAGGCCTGGCGGCGGGCGGCGGCGCGGATGGCGACAGGCGTGCGGGTGCCTGTGCGCGCGCGCCGCCCTTGAACGCGAGCCCGATCGCCACCAGAGCGATGACCACGATCGACAGCCCCGCGAGCGCGGCCATGCGCTTGGCGCCTGAGACTGAGCGCCGGGCCGCAGTTGGGCTTGGTCGGTCCGCGGAGGGGGGCACCTGCAGGATGATGGCGCCCGAGACGGTCGGTGGAGCGCTCGGATGCCCTCAGACCGAGGCTCGGCACTCAGGGGATCCGGCCCGGCGCGGCGCTCAGGCCTCAGGCGCTCAGGCGCTCAGGCGATGAACACGGGCGTGTGGACGGACACGCGGCTGTACAGGTCGATCACGTCGGGGATCATCATGCGCACGCACCCGTGCGAGGCGGTGTGGCCGATCGAGGAGTACTCGCTGGGATCGATGCCGTGTATCCCGGCGCCACCGTTAAAGGCCATGAAGCGGGCCTTGAGCGGATCCTGAGGGCCAGGCGGGATCGTGCGCCCGGCCAGGGCTCCGGCCCACGAGCTGTTGGGCACCACCCAGGGCGGGTTGACCTGCTTGTACTGGATGTCATAGAGGCCCGGAGGCGTCTCCAGACCCTGCATCCCAACGGCGATGGGATAGGACCGCTTGAGCTTCAGGTGATCGTAGTAGTGCAGCGTGAAGGCACCACGATCGATCACGACGTAGGCGGGATACCGGGCCGCGAGGTTCGACGTGGTCACCGCCGCCGCCACGCGGTGGGTGGGAACGACGATGTCCCGCGCGGCGCTCCCGTCACTCAGCGCGTGCTCGACGTCGGAGGCCAGCCGCCGGTTGTCGACGCTGACCCCCGAGCGGCTGGGCACGCGCTGCAGGGTCCCGCCGGCCGGTTTCACGGTGGCGTCGCGCGGCGCCCGCTGGACGGCGGCGCGCACCCGCGCGGTGAGCTCGCGCACCGTCCAATGGCGGTAGGTCACGCGCAACGGCAGGTCGCGGCTGACCGAGCCGCCGGTCAGCCCACGCAGGGTACGGCTGACGACGTTGCCCTGACGCGAGGCGCGCAGGGCCTCGGCAACCAGGCCATCGGTGTCCACGGTGAGCCCGGCGTGCCGTCCGCTGAGCTGCCACGTATTCGATCCCGAGCGTACGACCACCGGCCGTGCCAGCGGGGCAACCACGTCGGCCTGGATCTTGGCGCGCGCCGCGGCGGCGCTCATACCCCCCACGTCCAAGCCGTTGACGCGCACGCCGTGAGCGATGGTGTCGCGCCGACCGTGGTCGTAGGCGTAGCTTCCCGCCACAAGCAAGAGCAACAGACCCACGGGAAGGGCCAAGAGGAGAAGTAGGCGGCGTCCGCGCGATCTGGGCATGAACAGGCTCTTAGCCGAGGAGCCGGTCCGCAACGACCAGCGTCGACAATGTTACTCGGGCTCCTGCTTGGCGGATCACCCCTGCAACGCCGATCGCATAGGCCCGCCGACAACACCAGCGCGATCGCTCTCCGCAGCCGACGCTAAGGTCCTGCCCAAGGTGGCACGCTGACCCATTCCGCGTCTAGCACCAGCGCCCAGTCTGAGCCCTACGCGGCGGGCGGGCCGGCTCACGGCGAGTTCGCCGAATGGCAGCTGCAGTTGCACGGCCATCGGGTCTTCTGCCGCACCGTCGGCGAGGGGCCGCCGGTGGTTCTCATCCACGGCATGGTGAACTCCTCGCGCCACTGGCGCTCGGTCGCCCTGCGTCTGGCCGAGAACCACCGGGTGATCGCTCCCGATCTGTTGGGCCACGGCGATTCAGCCACGCCGCGCGGGGACTACTCCCTGGGGGCACACGCCACCTTCATCCGTGACCTGCTCACCGTGATGGGCGTGAGCACCGCGACCATTGTGGGGCATTCGCTCGGCGGCGGGGTGGCGATGCAGTTCTTCTACCAGTTCCCTCAACGCACCCAGCGGCTCGTCCTGGTCTCCAGCGGCGGTCTCGGTGACGAGGTGAGCCCCCTGCTGCGCAGCGCCGCGCTCCCCGGCGCGGGACCCCTGCTGCATCTGGCCGCCCATCCGCGCCTGGTGGGCGCTTTGCGGGACGCCGGCGTTCGCCTGCGGGGTCGCGACCGAGCCGGCGGGTCCGTACTGGTGGCCCTGGCCCGGGCGCTAAGCCCGCTCGCGCACTCTGGCTCGCGTGACGCCTTCCTCCAAACCCTGCGCGCGGTGATCGACGTGCGCGGTCAGCGGGTGAGCGCGCGGGACCGTCTCTACCTGCTCGGGCACATCCCCACCCTGATCGTCTGGGGCGAGCGAGACCGCACGATTCCGCTCGCCCATGGACGCACGGCGCAGCAGGCCATACCGCACAGCCGTCTGGAGACGCTCCCCCGCGCGGCCCACTTCCCCCACCTGGAGGATCCCGACGGCTTGGCGCGAGTGCTCGCGCGTTTCATCTCAGAGACCGAATCCGCGAGCCTCGGCGATGACGATTGGGCCGAGATCCTGGCACCGCGCTCGTTTCTAAACCAGCGGACCGCCGGATCGGCGCCGGGTCTGTAGAGGCGTGGCCATCCGAGTCGGCATAGACCTGGTGCGCGTGGACACGGTGGCCGACTCGGTACGTCAGCACGCCGAACGCTACCTGCAGCGCGTGTTCACCGAGCGCGAGCTCGCCGATTGTCAGACGGACGCGGGACTCAGCTGCGAGCGCCTGGCTTCGCGCTTCGCCGCGAAGGAGGCGACCATCAAGGTGCTGCGCCCTGGAGACCAGTCACTGCCCTGGCGCAACATCGAGGTGCGCCGCGACCCCGCGGGGTGGGTGGACCTAAAGCTCAGCGGCAGCGCAGCCAGCCTGGCCAGCGAGGCGGGACTGGCAGAATTCGCTCTCAGCCTCACCCACGAGCACGGCGTGGCCGCGGCGGTGGTCGTGGCCGAGAGCGTGCACTGATTGAAGTCCTGGGACATCGCTGCCGATAGGCACCCCATGAACGATCAGATCCGTCAAATCATCGCCGAGCACGGCCGCCTGCCCGTGGACGTCAGCGCCCTCGACGAGCGGGCCGATCTCTTCCAGGCAGGCATGACCTCACACGCCAGCGTCAACGTGATGCTCGCCCTCGAGGACGCCTTCGACATCGAGTTCCCCGACCGCATGCTCACGCGCGACGCTTTCGCGACCATCGCCGCGATCGCGGCGGCCCTGTCCGAGCTCGGCGCGGGAGCTCCGGCGTGAGCGTCGCGCTCGACCGCGACCAGGCCTTCCTCGACGCGGTGCGCCGCATAGGCGAGGAGGTGGCCGCTCCCAACGCCGCTGACGTTGACCGTCAAGCGCGCTTTCCCGCCGAATCGATCGCTGCCCTGCGCGAGCAGCACATGCTCTCCTGCCTGTTGCCGGGCGCCCTCGGTGGCGGCGACGTCTCCTTCCGGGCGGTCGCCGCGGCTTGCTTCGAGCTGGGCCGCCACTGCGGCGCCAGCGCCATGGTCTTTGCCATGCACCAGATTCAGGTGGCCACGCTGCTGCGTCACCCAGAGGGCGCCGGCTGGTTTGAGCACTACCTGAGCAGCGTCGCCGAGGAGCAGCGCCTGATTGCCTCGGTGACCTCGGAGGTGGGCAACGGAGGGGACATGGGCCGCTCAGTGGCGGCCGCGGAGCCCGCCGAGGCCGGACTGCGCTTTGAGAAGCAGGCGCCCACCGTCAGCTTCGGCGAGTACGCCGACGATCTGCTCACCACGCTGCGACGGGCGCCCGACGCCGAGCCCGGAGACCAGGTCATCGTCCTCACGCGCTCTGAACAGAACACCCTGCAGCCCAACGGCACATGGGATCCGCTGGGCATGCGCGGCACCTGCTCGCCCGGATTCGTCGTGCGCTCTGAGTTCGCGCCCGAGCAGGTCCTGCCCACCCCCTTTGCCCGCGTCGCCGCCGAGTCGATGGTGCCCATCTCTCACCTGCTGTGGTCGCACCTGTGGTTGGGCATCGCCACGGACGCCTTCGACCGCGCTCGGGCGTTTGCCCGTGCGGCGGCTCGTCGTAGCCCCGGGCGCGAGCTGCCCTCCGCGCGACGGCTGTCCGCGCTCATGAGCGAGCTCTCGCTTATGCGCGCCGACGTGAGCAGCGCGCTGGACGAGTTCTGCCGGGCCTCAGAGGACCCCGATCGAGCGTGGCTGTCCACCGTGTCCGCCGCCCTGCGCTTCAACAACCTGAAGATCTCCGCTTCTGAACAGGCCCCGCGCCTGTGCCAGGGAGCCCTGGAGGTGTGCGGGATCATGGGTTACCGCAACGACAGCCCCTTCAGCGTCGGACGCCACCTGCGCGACGCCCTCTCCGCGTCGCTGATGATCTCCAACGAGCGCATTCACCAGACCAACGCCAACCTGCTGCTGATCGCCAAGGACGTGTAGTGGCCGAGTTCCGCCCGGCTACGCCCGACCAGGCCCACTTCCTGGACGAGCTGACCCAGGCGGGACTATTGGTGGGCAGCGGGGTCCCCGGGATATTCGGTTACAGCGGTGCGTTTGAGGAGGTGCGTCAGCGCTTGGACGCCCTGATCTCCCAGGCGGGTGAACCCGACCACGCTGAGCAGCTGACCTTTCCGCCGGTCATGCCTCGCCGCCACCTGGAGGCCAACGGCTATCTGAAGTCCTTCCCACACCTGGCCGGGACGGTCTTCTCGTTCGCGGGGACCGAGGCCCAGGCGACCGAACAGCACGAGCACGCGAGTCGCCACGAGGACTGGAGCTCCTACCAGGACATGACCGAGCTCGTGCTCACACCCGCCGCCTGCTATCCGGTGTACCCGGCCATCGCCGCCCGCGGGCCCCTGCCCGGCGGAGGCATCACCGTCGACGCCGGAGGGGCGCTGGTGTTCCGCAACGAGCCCTCAGGAGATCCCGCCCGACTGCAGATGTTCCATCAGCGCGAGATCGTCCGCCTGGGCGAGCCCGAGGCCGTCGCCCTGTGGCGCGACGGTTGGCGCGACCGAGCACTGGAACTCCTGTGCGGACTGGGCCTCGAAGCGCGCTTTGACGTGGCCAGCGACCCCTTCTTCGGACGCGGTGGACGCATGCTTGCCGCCAGTCAGCGCCAGCAGGCCCTGAAGTTCGAGATCCTGGTGCCAATCGCGGGACCGGAGCCCACGGCGGTGGCCTCCTTCAACTACCACCAGGAGCACTTCGCGGAGGTTCATGGTCTTCAGCTGGCCGACGGCGGCCCCGCCCACACCGCCTGCCTGGGCTTCGGGCTGGAGCGGGTCGCCCTCGCCCTGCTGCACGCTCATGGCCTGGATCCGGCGAGCTGGCCGGCCTCCGCGCGAGGGCCCCTGGGGCTGTGATGAGCGTCACCACCACCCGGCCGATCAGCCTGTTCGGGCTGGAGCCCTCGACCTACCGACCGCATGCCATTCACGCCGGCGGATGGACCTATCCGGAGACCAACTGCTACACGGACGTCCTCGTCGAGCTGCTGCACGCCCGCGGGGACGAACCGGTGGCCGCCATGGGCTTCATCGTGCGCAGTGACTTCGAGGGCGATCAGTGGACGTTCTTCAAGCCCCCACCCTCCGATCTCGAGCTGCTGTTCGGAGTCGACATCCACGAGATGCAGCCTCTCGGCTTGCTCCCCGAGCAGATCGCCCAACAGCTGGTCAACAAGCGCACGCTGATCGTCGAGCTCGACGCCTGGCACCTACCGGATACGTTGGCCACCAGCTACCGGCGCGAACACGTGAAGACATCGGTCGCACCCGAGGCAATTGACCTGGCCGGCGAGCGCCTGCGCTACTTCCACAACGGGGGCCTGCACGAGCTCGGCGAAGAGGACTACCGGGGGGCGCTGCGTTTGGATCCCCGCCCGGCCCCCGGGGTGCTGCCCCCGTACATCGATCTCGTGCGCTTTGACGCGGGTCCGCGCTTGGCCGGCGAGGAGCTGCGCGCGGCGGCCCTGCCGGTGCTGCGCCACCACCTGGCGCGTAGGCCAGCCGACAACCCCTTCACGCGCTTCGGCCAGCAGCTGGGCGCTGACCTGCCAGGACTGCTCCAGGGCACCGCCGAGAGCTACCACGCGTACGCATTTGCCAACGTGCGCATGGCGGGTTCGGCCTTTGAGATCGCTGCCGCACACGTCGACTGGCTGCTGGGCAGATCAGGCGCATCCTGCGCCGGGACGCTGCGCGAGATCGTCGACGGGTGCAAGGTGCTGTCGTTCAGGTTGGCGCGACGCCGCGCCTTCGATCCGGCCCCCACCCTCGATGTCCTCGCCTTGGCCTGGGAGCGAGGCCTCGGCGAGCTGGACAAGCTCGTGAGCTAGTCCGTGCGCGCTCTGCCCCCCACCGGGCGCGTGCGCGTGGACGGTCACACCCTGCACCATCTGAGGGCCGGCTGGGAGGCCGCCGGCAGCGCCCCGGACGCATGCCCAGGGCCCGCCGGACTGGACGGGCTCGCCTGGCTGCCCGCGCGCGTGCCGGGCACCGCCGCGAAAGTCCTCCAGGATGCCGAGCGCTTCACACCGGGAGACACGGTGGACCTCGACGGCCAGGACTGGTGGTTTCGCACGCGCTTCTCAGCCACACCGGTGCAGGCACACGAGGAGGTGCTGCTGCGCTTGGACGGTCTGGCCACCG
>JAABUQ010001063.1_pt1 | contig 61804 bp, 62 predicted proteins | sample 5560001 | NCBI WGS metagenome assembly JAABUQ01 (sample SAMN10711888, study PRJNA513371) | rock metagenome | isolation source: Antarctica rocks | place: Antarctica: Victoria Land, Finger Mt nord | collected 2015-12-18
GCACACTGCCCGTGCTGCCGTCCCCCCATTCTCCGCCCGCTGAATTCCGTAGTTCAGACGAATCGCCGCCGCCTTCCCCGTCCGCCTCCAGCATGTCGCATACCCTCGCGCCAGCCGCTCCACCAACTCCGCCGCAATCCCCGTCCCCGCGCTCACCCGCTCCGGCCCGTGCTCCGCCCGCAACGCATGCGCCCGCAGCTCCGCTCCCCCATGCGTGCACGCATCCAGGTACTCCGCATCCTCCAGCCCCTCCCGAAAGATCACATGCATCATCCCCAGCGCCAGCAGACCATCCGTCCCCGGCCGGATCGCCAGGTGCTCATCCGCCAGCGCCGCCGTCCGCGTCCGATACGGGTCGATCACCACCAGGGGCGCCCCCGCCCTCCGTGCCTCCTCGATAAACGGCCACAGGTGCACGTTGTTCCCATGCACATTCGCCCCCCACGCAATCACCATCCCCGCCCGCGCAAAGTCCTCGGGCGGCGTCCCCAGCTTCACCCCGTACACACTCATCAGCGCCGCCCCGCCCGCCGTCGAGCAGATCGTCCGGTCCAGCTGCGACGCTCCCATCCGGTTAAAAAATCGCCGGTCCATCGACCCGTACCCCAGCTGCCCGATCGTTCCCGCATAGCTGTACGGCAGCACACTCTCCGAACCCCACTCCCGCGCAATCGCCGTCAGCCTCGCCGCAATCTCATGGAGCGCCTCGTCCCACGAGATCCGCTCAAATGCCTCCGCCTCCTGCCCCTTCGGCAGCGGCCCCTTCGCCACTCCCGCCCGCCGCCGCATCGGGTACAGCAGCCGCTCCGGCGAATACACCCGGTCCAGATACTTCGCCACCTTCCCGCACAAAAACCCCCGCGTCACCGGATGCGCCGGATCCCCCTGCACCTTCACCGCCCGCCCACTCAGTTCGTCCACCGTCACCAGAACGCCGCAGCTATCCGGACAATCCAGCGAACACACCGCGTGCACCACCCTCGTCTCCAAAGGCCCACTCCCAACCCGATCCGGCATGCAAGCATTCTATGCGCGAGCCGCGGTAGGCAGCCGCGCCCGCTCTGCTTTCCTCGCCCTTGCCCTTGCCCTTGCTTCTTGCTTCTTGCTTCTTGCTTTGCTCTTGCTTCTTGCTTTCCCCTTGCTTTTAGCTTCTTGCTTTGCTCTTGCTTCTTGCTTTGCCCTTGCCCTTGCTTCTTCTTCTCCTCAACTTCAAGCCCCCCCCGCTGGAAGATCCTCCGTGACCACACCTCCGCCAAACCGCCAGGCCACCTTTCGCCTCCCTTTGCGTTCGCCTGCCTGCACGCCGCAACGCCCATGTATCCTGCACACGAGGGAAGCCCCGCCCCGTGCTCGTCGCCGCCCGCCTCCAGGCCTTCGCCAAGGACGTCATCGCAGGGACGTTCACCGTCACGGCTAGAGCTCAAACCGAATGCAAAGAGGACTATCCGTGAACAACCTCCCCAACCTGCGAGCCTTGCTTCTCGCGGCCACCCTCGTCACCGTCTCCGCCCTTCCCGCCCTCGCCCAGGACCCGCAGCTCCACACCGCCAGCCCCACCGAGCTCGGCATCATCAAGGTCCTCCTCGCCCAGGAAAAAGCCTGGAACGCCGGAGACCTCGACACCTTCGTTCAGGCCTACAAAGATTCGCCCGACACCCTCTTCCTCTCCGGCACCGTCAACCGCGGCTTCGCCGGCATGGCCGAAAGCTACCACCACCACTACCCCAACCGCGCCGCCATGGGAACCCTCGCCTTCACCGAGCTCGAAGTCCACCCGCTCGACGAACAGTTCGCCTACGTCATCGGCAAGTACCATCTCGACCGCAGCAAAAAAGAAGGCGGCAACGCCGACGGCCTCTTCTCCCTCATCTTCGAAAAAACCGGCAAAGGCTGGAAGATCGTCGTCGACCACACCACCTGACACCCCTCTTCGTTTCGCCTTTTACTTTTTTTGCTTGTCATCCTTCGCGCAGCGGAGGACCCGCTTCCGCCCTTATGCTTGTCACCCTTCGCGAAGCGCCCGGAAGTCGGTCATCGCATCAAAGAGTGAGATCTGAGCGGCTACCTCTTCGTTTTGGTAATCCCTTGGCTGACCTGGAACTTTCGCTCTGGCCTTCGCCTTCTTTGGAGCCGGCTTCGTCAGTGCAAACAGTTGTTTGTCTTCCTGGAAGATGTCAAATACCTTCTTCACCAGTGCCGCCTCCAATGCGGTTGTGGGAACGCCCAAACTCCTAAAGAATGCAGATGTGTTTGCCGACTAGGTATACACGCATACTGCTCTACACGTATGCACCTAGCATTAGCTTTCTGTCATAAATTCTGCGATTTCGGGCTTTCCGCGCTTGGCGAAAATTGTGTTGATACCCTCAGCTAACAAGGCCTGCACCGTCGTCCGCTCCTGGGCAGCTACGATCTTCAAAGCGGTTTGTACCTCGGGAGCAAAATGTCCACCGACTAGAACTCGGCCGCTGCGGGACGGTCGGCCCGACGTTGTTACTACCTTCACGGAGTGGGATGTAACACGGGACGGTGCTTGCTGTTCAAGCCCTTGCGAGAGCGGATTCGGCTTCGGCACGTGTTTTCCTCTGTGCGTTAATGATCTTAAGCGTATACACGTATAGCTGTAGGGTTTCCTGTGCTGCCCTTGTGGCCTTTTTGTACCGCTGTAACGGCTAGATCAAGAGAGAGGGTGGTCTTGCCTGCCCCACCCTTTTCAGCAACAATCGCGATTATGTACATGTGTATACACCTATACGGCATTACGATGTGATGAGTTATAGGTGTTGCATCTTAGCTTCGCAATCGTCTTTGCTGACGTGTCGTATCGTGCCAGATACCCCTAGATACTGATTCGCTCGATCTCGCTCAAGTTGATTTCGTCCGAGGTCCGGTCGTAGAGCTTGGTGGTGCGCGGGGACTCGTGCGCGGCGATGGCCTGGGCGTTCTCGATGGTGCCACCGTTTTCGAGATACGACGTGATGCCAGTGGCTCGGAAGGTGTGGTTACAGGTGGAGTAGGGGAGTCCGACCTGTTGCGCCCGCCGCTTCACCATCTCCAGCACATCGCGCCGGATGAGGGCGCGGTCCGTCAGCTCCCGTTTGCGATTTGGCGGCACGAAACAGGGGCAGGGAAGCGTACTCCCGCTTCTCGGGATCGACGCCTGCGGCTTTCAGGTACTCGTCCACGTACTGCTCGGCCTTGTGGTGCGCGGGAACGGCGTGGAGCTTGCCGCCCTTCTCATGCAGGCGGAACCATGCGCGGCGGCCTTGCAGGTAGGTAGTCGCCCACACGCATTCCCAATACCGCCGAGATACGCGCAAAGCTGTAGACCATCACCGCGATCAATGCCCGGTCGCGCAGCCCTACGATGGTGTGGGTAGAGATGGAATCCAGCAGCTTGCGGGCGTCCTCAGTAGCGAGAACCGGCGTTTTGCCGCGCCGGGCAACGTACTTCGGTCCACGCACCGCAGCGGCGGGATTGAAGCGCACCACCTGGCCAGTCACCAGCCAATCGAACAAGACGCGGATCGCGGCGAGGTGCTGCTTGACCGAAGGCGCGGCCAGATCGCGGCTCAGCAGCTCGACATACGCCTCAAGGTGCATCGGCTCCAGCTGCTCCAATGTCCAGGCGTATTGATCGCACCAGGCGAAGAATCGCTCGACGGCCACGCCGTAGGCGGCGCGGGTGTTCGGGTTGCGGATGTTGGCGGTAAAAAACTCCAGGTAGCGCCGCGCCGCAGTCTCGCCGGCACGCGCGATCGGCTCCGGTACGACGAGCGAAATGGACAGCACAGGGCAGGGAAGGGAAGCGGGCGACAGCGGAATCAGTTCGGTGCTCATGGCTGCACCTGGCCCGGATGGATGACGTTCACTTTGGAGTAGCGCACAAAATCCGGCTGATTCAGGGTCAGAATATGAGTTACACCGTAGGCTTCCATGAGCGCCGCCAGCCGCGCGTCATGCACCTGAACGCCGCGCACGTTGTTGGCAAACACGAGCTGCCGCCACAAGGAATACACCCGGTCGTTATCGGGCAACAGCGTCATGGTGCGCTCGATGAACTCGACCCGTTGATTGTCTCGTCAATGGAAAGGCCATAGCCGTTCCGCTCCACGGGCCGGGTGCATACATTCCAGAACTCGGCGATGTTTTGCAGCGCGAAATAGAGTTCCGCGCCCCGCCGGTCCAACGTATCGAGTGCGGTCTGGATGACGTGTTGCTGAGGATCGCTTTCGCGGGATAGCCGCAGAAGGATGTTGGTGTCGATCAGGTACTCCGGGACCGACACCATCAATCGTGGTCCTGGTAGAAGCTCTCACGGGTAAAGGCTTCGTCGGGGAGCTGGGGAATCTTGTCCGAGTTGGCCGCCATCGCCTTGAAAAAGGCGTCCATGTCCCGCGCGGCTCCGGAGCGGCGGGGGCGGATCGGAGCGCTGCGAACGGCGGTCTCGATCAAATTCTTAGCGTAGCTTTCCGCTTCGATCCCTTGGGCGCGGGCCTGGGCCTGTAGCCGGTTCTCGATGTCTTGACTGAGTTGGACGGTGATCTGCATGGTGTGAGGGTAGCAAACTGGCCCACGGAATACCGCCCATAAAAGAAGTTATGGGTGGTATTAAGCTATCAGAGCCATCGGGTACGGAGGTGAGGTAAGGCTCGGTCATCGCAACCCAACTTTGGGTTTGAAGATGGAAAGCCGACCACTTAAAGCCGGTATTGCTGGAGCTTCTGGTAGAGGAGCCTCCGATGAATTCCGAGACGACGGGCCGCTTCTGCCTTGTTGTCACCAGCGGACTTCAAAGCGTTCTCAAGGAGTTGCTTCTCAAGACTGGCAATCGCATCGTGGTAGGGAAGTGCCAGAAGCGACTCAATCGAAGTTTTCGTTTGCGAATCGGAAATTCGGCCGAGCTGACCTTCCACCTCTTCGACGGTGATAGCGCGGCCGCCGGCCTGAACCGCTAACCGGTCGATCAGGTGTTCCAGTTCGCGCACATTACCTGGAAAGTGGTAATTCCCAAGGGCGGCTCCGGCTGCCTCGGCAATCCCTTGAACCGGTCTTGCGTTCCTAAGGGCATATTGCTCAAGAAAGTATTCGGCCAGAGGAAGAATGTCGGACGGTCGTTCGCGCAGAGGCGGAAGCCTCAAGGCGTAAGTATTCAGCCGATAGAAAAGGTCGGCGCGGAAGGCTTTGGCCTCCACTTCCCGGTCGAGTTCCCGGTTTGTGGCGGCAATGATGCGAACATCGGCGTGGATCGGTGACGTAGAGCCCACCCGCTCAAACGTGTGTTCCTGCAAAACACGCAGCAGCTTCGGCTGAAGGGCAAGCGGAAGCTCTCCGATCTCATCCAGGAATACGGTTCCGCCGTGTGCGGCCTCAAACTTCCCGATTTTTTGAGCGACGGCGCTTGTAAACGAGCCCCGCTCATGGCCAAACAGTTCGGATTCAAGCAGATCAGCGGGGAGAGCAGCACAATTGACGATGACGAACGGCTTTCGACTTCTGCCACTGTTTTCATGAATAGCCCGCGCGACCAGTTCCTTGCCGGTCCCGGATTCCCCTAGAATAAGTACCCCCACGTCGGTTTTCGCAACTTTGCCAATGTTTTTGAAAATTTCGATCCATGCGGGGGAGCTTCCGATGAGGCGGACGGGGGACCGCTCGGTTCCGAGCAGAACACCTATCGCAGGATCGGCTTCAGTAAATCTTTGCCTGCGAAGCTCGTCCACTTCGCGCTGCAGCTTTACATCATGGAGTGCGCGAGCGACCGTTGAAAGCACCTTCTCCATGTCAAGCGGCTTAGTGATGAAGTCGTAGGCGCCAAGCTGCATGGCCTGCAGCGCATTTGGCCCAGTACCATAGGCCGTCATGATGAGCACCGGCATGGATTGCAGGATGCCGTCCGATGCAAGCGTCTTCAGAAATTGCTCGCCGCCAATATCCGGCATCTTCCAATCACAGAGGGTGAGGTCCGAGTCCGCCACTTGCAAGAGAAAAAGTGCCTCTCTGCCGTTCGTCGCTGCTCGAACTGAATAGCCATTACTCTCCAGCAATTCGGCGAGGGTTTCGCGGAAATTCCGATCGTCGTCAATCACAAGAAGCTGTGGTTTTGCGGGAGTGGTCATGACCTCATCTCCTGTTTCCTCCTCTGCGTCTGCGGGAGAATGATTGAAACGATGGCTCCGCCTCCAGGCCGAGACGCAGCTCTCAGTTCACCGCCGTGGGCCTGAATCAGCTCAAATGCAATCGATAGTCCCAGGCCTGTTCCTGTGTCCTTGGTGGTGAAGAATGGATCGAAGGCATGGTCGAGAGCGGTCGCGTTGAATCCGGTGCCGCTGTCGAGAACATCGATCTGTACTGAGTCGTTATGACGTGTGGTCTGAATCTGAACCTCGCCGGCAGATGCTTTGGACGCCTGGACTGCGTTCTCGATCAGGTTATCGAGAACCTGAAGAAGGCGGCTTCGATCCGCAATAACTTCTATGCCTGCCGCTGTATCGCACGACAGCGTGATGCCGTCGGGGGCTCGATCTTTCCATGAATGGACGACGGAGGAGCACAGTTCACTTAGATTGAGTCTCTGTAGGTTAAGAGAGATGGGTCGAGCGAAGTAAAGCAGCCGTCCGATCATCGTATCGAGCCGGTCAACTTCTTCAAGAATCACGGTGCTGTTCCGGGTGATGTTCGCCTCTGCGGAAACGTGTTGCGACATCTGGGCGCGGAGACGGATTGTCGCCAAAGGGTTGCGGAGTTCATGTGCAACGCCTGCGGCAAACTGACCCAGCGAGGAAAGCCGTTCCCTGTGTCGAAGCTGGCCCTCAAGGTCGCGTTCGTCTTCGATCCGGTGCTGAAGTGAGACGGCCATCGCATCTATCCCAGTCAGAACCCGCTCAAACTCCGCGAGCTGCGGTCTCTCTTCGGTCTCGGTCGCGCGTGAAAGGTCCTGCTCGAGCAGCCCCAGGCGGCGCGTCACAGCGTTGACGCCGCCGCTGATTTCGACTGTCACAAACCAGGCGAGAAGTGCCGTAACCAGAGCTGCCGCTCCAAACCCTAGACTTGCAAACAAAAGCTGCTTACTGCGGCCTCGATTGAGGTCGGGTAAACGCTGCATCAGCCACACAGCCCCCGTAATCTGCTGATTTCCTGCAACCGATTCGCGCACCGGCTCGGCGACAAATAACACAACGTCGTGAGGTCCTTCGAACGAGAAGCTCTGCGGAGATCCGCTCGCTTCTGCCTTATGCGCGAGCTGGTCGATGGTCGGCCTCTCCCGTCGGGGCATTTCCTTCTGAGGTCCGGGGCCTTCATGGGTGGGAAATGCGTAGCCGACAAGCGGTCCTGTACCCGCGAGAAACCCTCCTTCGATGCCTTCTTCTCTTTGAAGAACGCTTGCGGTCACCTGGGAAAGAGGATCAAATGGCCGTGGCGGAGGGTTTGGCTTTTCGCCATCTGCTTCGGGCGGAGGAGGCAGCGGCGGTGGCCCATGGTGTGCGGGAGGCGGAGCTACGTTTCGTAGTGATGCACCGTAAGGGGCCTGATTGATATAGGTGCGGGCAAGAGTTGACGCGACATGAGAAAGATGCCGCGTTGCCTCACCAACGGTAGCCGTGTGGCTGCTGCGAATGAAACTGTAGAAACTGCCTGCCGCAATAGCGAGGAACGCACAGGTGGTAATCGCAAGCAACACAATGCGGGTCCGAAGACTTCGCCACAAAACAGTGCTCATGTGATCCCTCTCCGCCTACAGGTCCGGCCCCTTCTGCCATAGCCTCAAGCACGTCCCACTCCAATCACTTCAGGCTCTAAAGTGCTTCCATTGTTTCACTTAGACCAACGCTGCTTTCTGTGTTGGGGCTTAGGTGTGCGGAAATCACACACCACGTGTGGTGAAAGCGCTCGGAAGACGGCGCGCTACACATCAGCTATCTCATATAAGTTGTTTGTTTTGTTTACTTGTGTGGATTGGTTCGTTTGGTCGGGCGAATGCATTGCTATCGGCAGAGGTAATACCCATGCGCTTTCTCTCCGCCGCCGCAGCATGCCTGATCTGTACAGTCGGGTTCGCCCAGTCTCCCCAGCCGGGTGGTCCCCCGCCGAGTGGTGTCGGGGCCAATCAGGCACCTCGGCCAGGTCCCATGCCGCTGCAGGGGTCGGCCATCATCCAGAACTCTCGCGTTCGTGCATTCAACGCAGGACCGGATGGGCAGGTTCGCAGCATCTATCTAACGAATGGAAGCGTGGTCGATGTCTTCTCCGACTTCGGTCCTGGCTTCAGTTCGCAGATTCACAAAGGAACTCGAATTCGCATCGTGGGTTCCCGGACCGTGCTCAATGGCCAATCGATTGTGACTCCGCAACAGCTCACGATTGGACACCAAAACTTCACAGCGGAACCAAACCTGGAGCCGAATAGACAGGCGGGATTGATGCCGCCGCCCAACGGCGGCCCGGGCATGCCTCCGCCTTCGGGTGGTATGAACCGGGTTCGTCGCGGACCGGAAGGCGGCCCCATGAGGGCGGGTATGACTCCCCCTCCTCCTCCTGCCGGCCCTGGCGGGCCGGGTATGCCGCCTCCGCCTCCGCCTTCTGGACCGAATGGACCTAGGCAGCCACCTTCCCCAACGCCAGCTCCGACGGATTCAACGCAGCCTGCTCCAGCGTCGCCGTCTGCTCCCGAACTCTAACCCCTGGTGGCGAGCTGCTTAGCTCCTCACTCTTCCCCTGAAAGGAATAGTCACATGCCTCCACCGAAGAAAGCAGCCAAGAAGGTAGCAGCAAAACACGCCCACCACGACGACGCTGGTAAGGATATGCGCCGCGCTTACGAACATCTCGGACGAGTCGGCGTTCTACACAGCCTGCTCGAAAAGGGGTCAACCAAAGACATCGCCGACCTCACCATGCTTGCCGAACAGGAGCTTGCGTCCGGACACATGAAGGATGCTGCTGACCTCTTGCGGGCAGCGGAACACTTGAGTTTCGGCGCTCTGAATTCCTCAAAGGCAGAGAAGAGCGTCGATCCGAAGCTGGTCGATGCGATCACTAAGGAGTTCGGCCACAAGCTCGATAAAGCTGAGGAGCATTGGTCGGACGAAGACGAGCACCATGAGAGGGTTGAAGGGATCTACTCGCAGACCGCCGAGCGTGCGCAGAAGGCGTTTGACGGCGGTGCTTATCTCCAGGCTCTCGAACTTGCTCGTGGAGCAGAAGCCCTGGCTCACGTCAAGATTCACGGCGTGAAGCAGCTTGGCTCCGGACCAGAGCAGCACACACTAAACTCCTAGAACAAAGCTGCAGCCTCGCAAAGTCAGCGCGGGGCTGCAGCTTTCTTGCTTAGAACCAATTCTTGTTTCTGCCTCGGCATTCCATGAAAGGACCCTTTGACGACCTTCACTCAGCCACGCGAAAAGCAGCACAGTGTGCATGCGCTGGAGGCGTCAAGCTTTTTTCTGGCGGATGTTCAGACGGGACTCGGCCCCTTCCTTGCTGCTTATCTCGCTTCAGCAGGATGGGCACCAAGCCGCGTGGGCTTCGCGCTGACACTGAGTGGCATCATTACGGTCGTTCTGCAAACACCAGCCGGTGCTTTCGTCGACAAAGCACGAGCTAAGAGAACTGTACTTGCGGCTGGGATCGCCATACTGACCTGTGGAGCCGTTCTGCTCTCCCTAAGCACAGCAACTTGGGCTGTCTACCTGGCGCAAACCCTGATTGGGGCGGCCGCGCCGTTTCTTGCCCCAACACTTGCTGCGATCACCATGGGCCTTGTTGGGCAGCGCCTGTTCGACCGGCAGTTTGGTAAGAATCAGTCCTTCAATTCGGCCGGCAATGTGGCCTGTGCGCTGGTGATTGCCGCCGTGAGTCACTTCTATGGCAATCGGGCCATCTTCCTGATCGCTGCGACGCTTACGATCCCTACCGTGATCTCGATCTTCTCCATCCGTGAAGACGAGATTGACTACGAACTGGCGCGTGGAGGAGAGCAACAGGAAGAGGGGACGGGGAAACGGGGTGAGGCCCTGGTTCAACTGTTCAAGAGACCGACACTCCTCGTTTTTCTTACCTGTGCTTTCCTGTTTCACTTCGCAAACGCCGCCATGCTCCCCCAGCTCGGAGAGATGCTGTCCCATGGATCGGCCTCCTCAGCAGCCCCATTTATGTCAGCCTGCATCATCGTCACGCAAGTAGTCATTATGTGCTCTGCAACCTTCATCGGACGCTTTGCCAATCGACACGGGCGAAAGCTCCTGCTGCTGATCGGCTTTGGCGTTCTGCCGATTCGCGCTGTGCTCTATACCCTGACGCATTGGAGCGTCGCACTCATTGCGATTCAAGTCCTCGATGGAATCGCGAATGCCATCTTCGGTGTCGTTGCAGTTCTGGTCGTGGCTGATCTGACGTGCGGTACTGGCCGGTTCAATCTTGTGCAAGGTGCGCTCGCGACTGCTGTCGGTTTGGGCGCGGCACTTAGCACCACGTTCGGCGGCAAGCTCATAGAGGCGTTCAGCTTTCGTATTTCGTTTCTGTCCCTCGGCGCAGTTGCTCTGGCATCCTTCTTCCTGTTGCTTCTTGCAATTCCAGAAACGCTGCCAAAGGACGACCAGCCCCGCACCACCACGCTGCAAAGAGAACCTGCTTGATCGATACACCACCATTGCGCCCATTTCACCCGAACGCACCCGATGCCGCTGGCGTCATCTCCTGGGCGCATATCGGAGACCTTCACATGACGCTTGCGGGTGAGCACAACTACCGCGACCTTGTGCGCATTGTTGAAGAAATTAACTCTGCTTTCGCGCACAGTCTCGCTTTCGTTTACATACCAGGAGACGTAGCAGACCACGGCGGCGTAGCCGAGTACGAGGTCGTGCGCCAGGCTCTCGATACCCTCAACGTTCCCTGGTGCTCCATCGTTGGGGACCATGACGTGCATGAAAAGAGCTTCGCGAACTTCCTGCAGTTCATGGCTGCCCAGACTCACTATTCCTTCACGATCGGCAGTGTCACGTTCTTTGCACTCAACGCCTTCGACGTGCCTGATCCCGGCTCCTTCATCCTGCCCTCGGGTCAACTTATCTGGCTGGAAGAGGGCTTGAAGGCGCTCGATCACGACAGTTCGGCTGTATTGCTCCTGCACTGCTACCCCACCGATCTAAAGCAGGGCGGCGGCAGGCTGCGAGAGCTCGTCGCCCAATCCTCCGTCCGGCTAGTCGATATGGGGCACACGCACTACAACGAAGTTGCGAACGATGGGCGGACGCTCTATACGGCGACACGTTCGACTGGGCAGATTGAAGAGGGGCCAGCAGGCTTCTCCGTCACCAACATCGATGGCCCGGTGATTAGCTGGAAGTTCCTGCCTCTTGGAACGCTGCCGGTGGTAGTCATTACCTCTCCCGCAGACGAACGCTTCATCACGGAGCAGAATGCGCAAGCTCTCGTCGTCAAGGGGAGAGTTCAGATCCGGGCTAAGGCGTGGAGCACTGTGCCTGTACGCTCCATGCTCGCAAAGCTCGGCGGAACCTCTGTGCAACTCAGCCCCATTGCAGGAAGCCAGGTTTGGGAAGGGGAGTTGCAGGATCGCTCTCTGTCCGATGGGGTTTATACCCTTGTCGTCGAAATGACAGATGAAGCAGGGAAGCAGGCTTCAGACGAAATCCGGATTGCCATTGGTGAATCGACCTATGCGGCCCCGGCGCGCGCGGAACGCGACCAGGACAATGCGCTTGAAGCATGGCCCGAACGCGGGCTTCTTGGTACTCAGCTTGGACCGAACAAATACGGGAGGAAATGGTAATGATTCTTCCCGAATTTGCCCATGTGCTGCTGCCAGTCATCGTCGGTCTCAGCATCCTGCTGATGCTCGTTCGTCCTCGGGATATTCCGGAGGTCTATTGGGTCGGCGGCGGGGCTTTGCTGTTGGTAATTCTTCGGCTTATCCCGCTCAAGCTCGCGGGTAAAGCCGTCGCAGAAGGCTCGGATGTCTACCTCTTCCTAATCGGCATGATGCTTCTGTCCGCCCTGGCCAATGAACATGGTGTGTTCGACTGGGTATCCTCCGTGGCAGTGCGCGGCGCGAATGGCTCGACCGCTCGGCTCTTCACCCTGGTGTACGGCATCGGAACGCTCACGACGATCTTCATGTCGAACGACGCAACTGCGGTGGTCCTTACCCCGGCGATTCTGACCGCTGTGCGTAAAGCGAAGGTTGAACCCCTTCCACATTTGTTCGCCTGTGCGCTGATCGCGAGTGCCGCTTCCTTCGTCCTGCCCATTTCGAATCCCGCGAACCTTGTGGTCTTCCATCAGGGTATGCCGCCTCTGGGCGGCTGGCTGCTTTCGTTTGGTCTACCGTCGATCCTGTCCATTGCAGTGACCTACCTGGTCATGCGATTGGTCTTTCGAAGCGATCTCCAAGGCAGGATCGAGGAAGAGGTCAAGCCGGAACCGCTCGGCACAAAAGGAAAGCTGGTCCTCGGTGGTCTTGGCTGCGTCATCGCTGTATTGCTGGGGGCGTCTGCACTGGATAAAGACCTGGGCCTTCCTACGTGTCTCGCCGCTCTGGCCGTTACCGCCGCAGTCTCAATCAAAGCCAAGGCGAACCCGCTGAAGCTGGCAAAGGAAATTAGCTGGAGCACGCTTGCTCTTGTCGCCGGCCTGTTCGTCATGGTCGATGCCGTTGAAAGTATCGGAGCGCTCAAGCTGACGCAGGCCGCTCTGCATTGGGCGGAGCACCTCGCGCCTGCAATCGGCGCACTGATCGTCGGATTCGTTGTGGGTGTTGCAAATAACCTGGTGAACAACCTGCCGCTGGGCCTGATCGCGGGAGGAACTCTGCAGGCTGCTCATGCGAAGGGTCTCCTCGCGAATGCAGTTCTGATCGGGGTTGATCTAGGCCCGAATCTCTCCGTAACCGGTTCGCTCGCCACCATCCTGTGGCTGCTGGCTTTGCGCAAGGAAAAGATCGAAGTGAGCTTTTGGAAATTCCTCAAGGTCGGGGCGATCGCCATGCCTGCGGCCTTACTTGTCTCCATCGGGGGAGCAATCCTGATGCACACGCTATTCAAAACGAACTGAGGTCATTCATGAATGCAGGCTGGATTATTCCCTTCATCATCATTGGCGGGGCTCTTCAAACGTGCGGGGCCGCAATGAATGGGCAACTTGGCAAGTCACTGGTCAATCCATGGCTTGCCTCGGCTGTGTCTTTCTCGCTCATCACCTTTTTCTTTGTCGGGGCCTTTCTGATCATGCCGCATCCGCTCCCGACGGTGAAGGACATTGCGGGTCTTCCATGGTGGGCCGTGATTGGCGGGCTGGTTGGGGCAGTGCAGGTCTATGCGGGTCTGAAGTTCGTCAACAAAGTAGGCGCAGGGCCATTCATGGGCTTCACCGTGACAGCGGCCTTGATCACCTCGCTCGTCATCGACCATTACGGCTGGTTCCGGATGGAACACCACCCGATCAACGTTTGGAGAGCGTTAGGGGGCGCGCTTCTCGTCGGTGGGGTCACGCTCATTGCAAAGTTTTAGGTTTTCCTTGAGGTGCCGCACCTACTATACATATTCAGCTTATCGAAGCTCTCTCCTGAAATGGTCGTTCAGAGAGTACAGGGCACTTTGTGACCAATGCCATAGAGACGGAAAGTGCTAATTCTCTGAGGGTCTCAGAATGTGGTCGATGACGAGGACATCAGCAAATGCTTTGGCCGGAGCAAGCTTCAGACCGAGCTGTTCTTGGATAGCGGTAAAGAGGCCGGGAGGTGTGTCAGCGGCGTCGGATGAAGGCGGCATCCGAGCACCTACTTGATTGAACTGAGTTTCGTCTGGGGTCCACTTCAGCAGGAAGTCATATTTGCCTGGAAGATTGGTTTGGTCAACTACAGGTCGGTCAAGAACGCCGGATTGCAAGCGAGATGCAAAATCCTTCATTGAGAGATTGTGACCCTGCATCCCGCGTTGCGGCATTCCGAGCAAACTGTGATAACCGGTGGGATCGTCCGGACTGACGTTTAGCGACGGTGTGAATGTAGGTGGGCATTTCCCGCTTCTCATGATGGAAGCTCAGTTGAAGGCGATCAGCAAAGAGCTTCTGAAACATGATCTGAATCTGCTCTAAGCTTGGCGTGCCAGGAGCATTCGCTACGCCATCGAAGTCAGATTTCTCAGAAGCTATCCAATCTGGCGCACCTACAATTTGCTCGTCATGCACGTCGTAAATGAATGCCAGCAGAAATCGCACGGTGGTTCGGGGAAGACAATGCGATGGCCAAGGGGAAGCGCATCCGCTGGATAGTCTGGATTAGTAGGCTTGATAGTGGCCACTTCAAAGCTTGGGTCAGCATTGGGTGCCATCGGACGTGCTTTCTCCGGCGTCGCTTGACTGCTTTGAGCTCGAAGGACTCCGCCCAGTATTACTACGAGCACGCCTACCCACAGCATCATCTTCTTCATGCGTAAGCTCCGAATATGGTTGTTGCCTATATGCAATAGGCCGAGAATGGAGGGTAAGTGATCTTTGGCCAACGCGATGTTCGCTTTGTCCGCTTGACCTACGGGCTTCTTCTCTGGAAGGACCGCTAAGCTATTAGCCACGACAACTCCAGTTGACGCGGCTGTCTATGTGGCCTCTGACCTGGCCCCCTGGGGGCTCATGCAAGGTGTCCGGTCTGAATACCTGCCAGAACGTCTATGATGAGTGCGCTGATCAATCCAACAGAGGCTTATCGGAATGGAAGGTTTTTGGACGGTCCAGTTTCAAGGTGTGCAGGGAATGGGAGCCGGATTCATCACTCTGATCGGCGGACAGCTATTCGGCGGTGATAGTGGTTTTTTGTATAAAGGCACTTACACCCAGCAGGGCGATAACCTTACGGCACAAGCAAGGTCAGAAAGAAACCGATTCGCCTGATCTGCATTGCGGACACGCATGGCTTTCACCGCAAGCTGAACTTACCTGCTGGAGACATCCTGGTACATGCCGGGGATTTCGATGGGCGTTCGGTCGAAGCGGTTGACGACTTCAACGCTTGGCTGGGCACGCTTCCTTTCCACCACAAGCTGGTCATCGCTGGCAATCACGATCTGCTCTTCGACCGCAATCCAAAGCTGGCTCGCGCTCACCTGACAAATGCCAACCTTATTCTTCTTGGCCGACTTCGATTTTTCAAGATTTCCACCGTGATAATGCAGGAATACGATGTAGTCCTGCATCTGTGGCTTCTGGTCCAATGTGCGGAGCATCGCCCATGGGAACGGAACGTGGTTTCGCATGAACTCGTTGAAGAAGTCTTTGTCGAACTGAATGCCCACTGGCCCTTCGATCGGCTCCACCTCGTTCTCAACCCGCTTGATGCTGGCTGGCAGTCGAGAGTTCTTCATGATGGGAGTGATATTGCGGTCCTCGGTCGAACCGAAACGTTCAACGACGATTGCCATGGCCGAGATACGCTGGTACGCAGCTCGAAGCCGAGCGTAGTTGGGACCGGTTGGGCTCTGCCCTACGTCGCGCATGAAATCTACCGCATTGGCCAGTGGAACGAAATTGCTTTTGAATTTGATGGCCCGGTCTACGCACCAATGCAGTAGAGTCCTATCCGAGCCGTAAGCCATCGGAATCCGGTTCCCTTCCTTGTCTTTGCCGAGCGCGTAGAAGGTCACGCGGATCAGCGAGCCATCGGCTGACCTGGAAAGGCGGACGTGTTCGGTGGCGTCTGTGGAGCGGTGGGGTAGTCCGCAGAGAATCAACGCATGGGCTCTGCACCAGCTCGTGCGAGACGCCGGACCTCCGCTCTGGAGGACCTGCTTCTGCCCTTATGCTTGTCATCCTCCGCGCAGCGGAGGACCCGCTTCTCCACCCAACCGTCACACGAATCAAACACCGCCGCCGCTCCTCTCACCTCGGCCCGCGCCGGCTGGCAGATCGCCGAGCAAGTCGGCAATCATCTGGTGATGACCAACCCAGGCCACCGCGCAAATCTCCCAGCACAAAGAACTCTCCGTCGACACACTTCGTAAGCTCATCCGTAACGCCGGAATAGCTGTCTACGAGTTCCTCGACCTCCGCTAGCAAACCAGGACCTTCAGACGGTCTGCACTGCTTGCCACCTTCTTGCCGAACCGTGGCGCAATCACCCCTCCCAACCCGCTAAACTAAATACAAGCAGTTCAGAAAACCTAAGCCGGCGAAGTTCCTGGAGCTCCTCGCCAAGTCGTGTACCCCTGACTTAAGCCTTTTCTTTCGAAGACTTTGGTACAAAGTACAGAGGGGAGGGGTACCCCCATCCGCACCTTCACTCACCGCACCCCACGAGGAGCCCCATGAACCTCCGCCCCATCTCCCGCCGCCACTTCCTCCAAACCGCGAATCTGACACAGGGCGTCTAAAACCCACCCCGCCAACGCCTCTCTGAGACACAAGCCAAAGGTCGAGCAGAAGCTCGACCCTCGATAGAGCTCGCGCGAAGAGTCCCTTCGTCCTCGCGCCGCACTCAAACCGTAAGGACTTCCTTCTCCTTCACCCGAAAAAGATCCTCGATCCGCCGAATCTCCGCATCCGTCAGCTGCTGCACCTCGTCACTCGCGCGCTTCTCATCATCGGCCGAGATCAGCTTGTCCTTGGCCGCCTTCTTGATCTGCTCATTGCCGTCCCGTCGGATGTTTCGGATAGCCGTCTTGTGGTCCTCCAGCGTCTTGTTCAGCTGCTTCACCACGTCCTTGCGTCGCTCCTCCGTCATCGCTGGAATCGGCACCCGAATCACCTTCCCGTCCGTCATCGGATTCAGCCCCGTCCCCGACGTCCGGATCGCCTTCTCAATCGCCGCAACCATGCTGATGTCATACGGCGTCACCAGGATCAGCGTCGCCTCAGGCGTCGAAATCTGCCCCATCTGCGCCACCGGCGTGTCCGTCCCGTAGTAGTCCACCTTGATCTGGTCCAGCATGTGCACATTCGCCCGCCCCGTCCGCGCCGACGCCAGATTCGCCCGAAAGTCGTCCACCGACTTCTCCATCCGGCTCTTCAACTCCCCATGCACATCCTTCAACGCCACAATGCTCGCCATCGCCGATGCCATCAGTCATCTCTCCTTCGCCAACTTCTCCTATCTTAGAGCAAACCGACATCCTTGCCCCCGGCAGGCAAGCCCCGGTCCACATCCGGCAGCCCCAACCTGTCTCTCCAACCAACCCTACTGCTGCCACTTCGGCGCTACGGAGTTTGCCTTCCCCTTGTCCACCGTGCGCGTATTCGGATTCAGATAAAGCACCGAGTTCATGAACCCTGTCGTCTCAATCACACCCGCGTCCTGCACCTCCATCCAGTTGCGATTGCCCTCCACGTACACCTTTGTGCACGAGCCCACAAACGTCAGCCGGCTCTCGTTGCCCAGCACATGGACGGCATTGTGGTGGCAGCGCACCGTCTGTTCGAGGGCGTTCCCCTCAAGCCGAACATCCGCCACGGCGGCATCCTTGTGACGCTCGCTCCAAACCACTCGCGAGCAGCTCGTCATCACCATAGCTCCCGCCATCATCCCGACCCATCCCCTCATCCGACCTCCGTTGCCCATCCCTGATGGGATGCAGATCACGCCATCATCCGCAACCGCCGGCACGCCTCCTCGAGATCCGCATCCTTCTTCGCAAAGCAGAACCGCAGCAGATCTTCTCCATGATTCCTCTCCCCCGGCCGGGTCGCAAAGAACGCCGACCCAGCTACCGCCGCCACCCCCGTCTGCTTCAGCAGCGCCCTCGCCTTCTCCGCCCCAGTCGCTCCCGGCACCTCGCTCGCGTCCGCCAGGATGTAGTACGCCCCATCCGGAACATTAGGACGCATCCCCGCCGCCTCGAGCGCCTCCACCAGTATCGACCGCTTCCTCTCATGGTCGAGCGCCAGCTTCGCGTAAAACGGCCGCCCGAGTTGCTCCAGGCCGGCCGCACACCCGTGCTGGAATGGAGCCGGCGCGCACACATAGGTCAGATCATGGAAATACCCCAGCGCTCCCAACCACCGCCGGTCCGCAACGAGGTACCCGACCCTCCACCCCGTAACCGAAAACGTCTTCGAAAACCCCGATATCAGAATCGTCCGCTCCCGCATCTCCGGCAACGCAAACGGGCTCACATGCTCCGCTCCCCCGTACACGAAGTGCTCATAGATCTCATCCGTCAGCACAAACAGGTCGTGCTCCCGCGCGATTGCCGCCAACCCCTCCAACTCCGCTCGCGGAAACACCTTGCCCGCCGGGTTCGAGGGCGTGTTCACAATCATCCCCTTCGTCCGCGAGGTCACCGCCGCCCGCACCCGTTCGAGATCCAGCGCCCACCCCGTCTGCCCCAGCCTCGGCCCATCCATCGGCACCATCACCGGAACCGCCCGCATCGATCGCAGCGTGTTCAGGTGGTACCCGTAGAACGGCTCAAACAGCAACACCTCATCCCCCGGGTCAAACAGCGCCATTGCCGCCGCGTGCAGTGCTCCCGACACCCCGCTCGTCACCAGCACCTCCCCCTCGGGATCGACCCCACTCCCGTCGCCCGCCCGCAGGCAAGACGCCTCTACCTTATCGGCGATCGCCCTCCGCCATCTCGAAATCCCGTCCAGCCGCGTGTAGATGTAGTGCCCGTCCCGGATCGCCCCCTGCGCCGCTTCCGCCACCACCTCCGGCACCTCCGTGTCGCACACCCCCTGCGCCAGGTTCACCCCACCCACCGCATCGCACGCTACACTCATCGCCCGAATCTCTGACTGCAACATCCGCGGCGCCAACTCACTCAGACCCAGCATCCTCTGCCCCCTAAGTCTGCCGTCCATTCTCCCACGCCCTCACCCCCGGCAAGCCGCAGGCATCACCGAAAGGCATGTGCCTCACGATCAACCTGCAAAGAGCCCCAACCCCAGACTCACCCGCACCAGTCAAAACCATCCCGCTCCACAAATACGAAAGACCTCCCCAAAAGGGCGAGGTCTTTGCAGCTTCTAGGCCGTTCATCAGCTTACGGTCACAATCCGCGCAGGCGTACCAACCCTGACCGGCAACCTAAACGACCGTCTCCCCCACCTGCTGCTCCGCACCTGCTGCGATCCGTGCGAACGCGCTGTTGATGGTCTCCTGCGTGTTCCTCGAAGCGATATGGAGCCGCCGTGTAGCCTTGGAAGCCGTTTGGCAGAGCTTGTACTTGTTGTCAACCTGTTCTGCAGCACGAAAAATGATTTCGGAACGCATCCATTGTCTCCACTTCTTTACGGCGCATCAGAGCATCGCTCCTCTGAGATCGCAGGTGAGCTACAGCAGGGCAAGACCGTTCCTCCGGATCACTCACACGGATCGCTTCACGCAATCTCGACGCGTGAGGTCAGCGACTTGGAGGCAGAAAACACCGACCCGGAGTACAGCCAACTTACGAGATAAGCTGGCCGCACACGCCGTGCAGAGTCTGTCGCGGATGGAGGAACAAATCTGATCTTACTCCATCACGACGCTGTGGCCGGCACAACTATCGAGCGTTCGCAGCCCCTACCGCAGCCCCGTCGACTGCGCCTGCTCATGCGCATGGTAGCTCGATCGCACCAGCGGCCCCGACTCCACATGCCGGAACCCCATACCCATCGCCTCGTGCTTCAAAAACGCGAACTCCTCCGGCGTGTAAAACCGCGCCATCGGCAGATGATCCCGGCTCGGCCGCAGGTACTGACCAACCGTCAAAATATCCACCCTCCGGTCCGCCAGATCGCGGAAGACCCCGAGCAGCTCGTGCATCTCCTCGCCCATCCCCACGATGATGCCCGTCTTCGTCACCAGCGTCTCGCCCCGCTCCGCCGCAATCACCTTCGCGTTCGCCAGAAATCCGAGCGACCGCTCGTACCGCCCGCCCGACTTCGCCACCTGGTACAGCCGCGGAACCGTCTCGATATTGTGGTTCAGAACCTCCGGCCGCGCCTCCACCACCATCCGCAGCGCCTCCTCGACACCCTGAAAGTCCGGCGTCAGCACCTCCACCTGACACCCCGGAGCCTGCCTCCGAATCTCCTCGATCACTGTCACAAAGGCCCGTGCCGCTCCCAGGTTGTCGTCATCGCGATTTACGCTCGTAATCACCGCATGCTCGATCCCCAGCTGTGCCACCGCATACGCCACCCGCGCCGGCTCCCCATGGTCGATCGGCTCCGGCCTCCCCTTCGGCACCGCGCAAAACCCGCACCGGCGCGTGCAAAGATTGCCCAGCATCATAAACGTCGCCGTCTTATGATTCCAGCATTCGCCAATGTTCGGGCATTGCGCGCTCTCACACACCGTGTGGAGGTTCAGCTCACGCGCCAGCTTTTTGAGATTGTGAAACGTCTCGCCCATCGGTGCGCGCGCCTTGAGCCACTCCGGCTTGCGCACCGGCTTTCTCGGCGAAAGATCGATCTGCACCAGCTCAGCAACAGGCGGAGTCATCCCTTCCATTCTAAGCCCGGCAGGCAGACCTCAGGCGCGTAGTCCAGCCCTCAACTCACTGCTTCGTCTCCAGGGGATGCTGCGCCCTCTCGAAGAACTCATTTTGTAGCGTCAAACTCTCTCCATCCGCCTTGATAGCCCGGACCGCCTCCACAATCTGGCTGGACCATGCCTTTTGATCGAACGCGCCAAGCTCCGCATTGCCGGCCGATCCGTCCCCCGAGTAGTGATCCGGAAACTTCGCATACCACCAGATGCCCGTGTACACCGACTCCGGCAGCGCCAAACGCTTACGATCCGCGCCAGACTCGCTTCCAGCTCGGTCCATGTACACCAGGTCCGGCCTCGCAATCAACATGGACGACGTCTCCGTCTCGCCGGCATGCATGTCCACCTTCGTCTTCGGAGACGGTCGACCAGCGACCTCTCGCCGAGGCAGACCAAAGACATACACCACGTAGTCGCGCGACGTCGCCAGTTGCGCCTGTGCAAACAGCGGCAGAAGGCTCTCATTGCCTCCATGGCCGTTCACGATCACCACCTTCTTGCATCCGTTGCGCGCCATCTCCTTCACCGTCTCGTCGAGCAGAGTCAACTGCGTCGCCAGGCTGTAAGCCAGAGTACCCGGCTGTTGGCGTGCCTCGAAGATCTGTCCGAAGTAGTACTCCGGAAACACAACGGCATACTCCTGCTGCACGGCATTCATCACGGCGAAGCGCACATCGATCAGGTCCGTCCCCAGGGGAAGGTGCGGCCCATGCTTCTCGATGATCCCGAAAGGAAGCAGGCAAACACCTTGGGACTGGTGAACAGCTCGCACGAAATCCGGCCCGGTGAGCTCCTCCCACTTCGGGGAAAGCTTCTGGCCGCGGCCCTCTCCGGACGCGGCCATCGCAGCGCCCACGGTCAACAGCGTCAGAAACTTACGACTCATGGGAAAGGTCCTCTCAGGCGAATCCGAATCTTACCAGCAGCCGTGAACCCACCGCCGGGCGCGCGATCCACGCGCGATCCAGGAGATAGGCCCTGTGAAGATCCTGCATAGCTACCGCCCCTTCCCCCGCGCCGCATACGCCTCCTCCGTCGCGCAATAGATCACCCGCTCCACCTCCGCCACCACCAACCCGCCCGCATCCCTCACCTCCACCAGAAACCGCGCGTCCACCCGCCCATCCCGCTCCACCTCCGACCGAATCTCCCCGAGCCGCTCCTTCGTCAGCCGAAACTCCGCCCGCACCGTACCCTTGCCCGGCCGCCGAAACCGGATCGACGCCGCCTTGTCCCACACCACAAACCCACGCGGGAGATTCTCCATCAGCATCATCATGTAAAACGGATCCGTCATCGCAAACAGGCTTCCGCCAAAGTGCGCTCCGACATAGTTGCGATTCCATCGCCGCATCCGCATCTCCACGTCCACCTCGCGCAGTGCCGCATCCATCCGCACCACCCGGATCCCTGCCCCCAGCAGCGGCGGCCACAGATTCATCAGCCGCAGCATCCGCCGCTTGCCCGCGCTCACCATCTGCGTCAACGCAGCCGCTCCCGCACCTCGGTCCGGATCAGGTACAGGAAAAACACGATCCCGAACAGCGCCTGCACCACCATCGGCGCCGCATGCGTTCGCGTGTAGACAAACAGGTAGCCGATCGCTAGCAGCAAGGCCCCTGCCGTGGCGATCGCCCACCCCCACCGCCGCATCCGCAGCAGCCCGAACACGCCCACCACCAGCAGCGTCGCCACCGCCAGCACGCCAAACCGCCCCCCTCCGGACCCATACACCCCCTTCAGCGCGGCAAACGTGTTCAACAGCGCCAACAACAGCAGAAACATCGCAATCCCCGCCACGCCCGGCAGCAGCACGCCCTTTCCCACCACCCCATCCCTGCCGCTCTGAGGAGCCTCCCCCATACCCTCAACTCCCATCTCGCTCACCCTCACCCAAAACTCCAACCCACCCGCAAACCCAGCTACTCCCTGCGCCTTGCTTCTCGCCCTAGCTTTCTGCTTCTTTGCCTTCTTGCTTTGGCTTTGTCGTCTGTCTGTTCGCTGTCTTGTTCCACTCACTCCCTACGCCTCAAAGCGTATGCAAATACGCCAGCAAATCCTCCAGATCCTGCCCGTCCACCTGCGCTCCCATGGCCGGCATCGCCCCATGCCCATGCAGCACCGTCGCCGTCACCCGCTCATCCGTCGCCGCCGCCCCGCTATGGAGAGCCGGCTTCTTGAACACGCCCAGCAGCGCCGGCCCATTCCGCGGCTTGTCCGCCCGATCGTAGTGGCACACCGCACACCGCGTCTGAAACACCGCATACCCGTGCGCCTGCTGCGCATTCAACTGCTCCACCGGCACCGGTGGCGTCGTCTGCCTGCATCCGCTCACAGCCATCCCAAGCATCGCCAAGCCCAACACCAGAGCACCGCCCGCCCAAGCCTGTCTCATCCCTCCATTCTCGCATCGCCTCTTCCATCCCACGCGGCCACGTCCCGCCGCTTTGCACCAGGAGCACACCTTAGTTCGCCGCCGCGATCGCCCCCACAATCCGGTCCATCACCTCCTGATCCGCACGCCCACCCGGCGCATGATCCGTCACCATCACCGAAAACGCCACCGTCCGTCCGCTCGCGCACTCCGCATACCCGCTCAACGCCCGCGCCTCCCCCAGCGTCCCCGTCTTCGCGAACACCCTGCCCTTCAACGGCCCCTTCGCAAACCGCGCCGCCAAACTCCCATCCATCCCACCTACCGGCAAGCTCGCCCTCCATGCCGCAAACCACGGCTGCGTCGACGCCCATGTCAGCAGCCGCACCGTCGCCCGCGGCGTCACCAGATCATGCCCACTCAACCCCGACCCGTCATAAAACACGAAGTCTCCTTCATCGATCCCCGAATTGATCAAGAACTGCCGCACCACCCGCGCCCCCTCAGCCGTCGTTCCGTTCGCCTGGCCCAAACCTCCATAAGCGTTCGCAAGGTGATGCAGCAGCATCTCCGCATGGAGGTTCTGGCTCACCTTGTTCGTCAACACCACGTCCGTCCCAACCTCAGGCGAGCTCCACCGCCCCAGCACCGTCACCCTCTGCGGATCCGCCGCACCACAACCAGCACAGCTCTTCTGCGGCGAAGGCACAAACGTCGACGGCCGATACCTCCCACTCGCATCCGGCACAAGCTCCGGCAAGGGACGCCGCACCATCTCCAGAAACCCACCCGCCATCTCCGGCATCGAGTGCCGCGCCAAAGCTCGCCCCCGAACCTCCACGCCACGCGCCTCCAGCATCGACCTCAGCGCCATGGCCGCATACTCCGCCGGATCCGCGATCGCCACCTCCTCCACATCCGCGCCCGCGTCCGCCGCAATCTGCCCGTACACCCGCAGCACCCGGGAGCCCGGCGCACGCTCCACCTGGACACCCCCCGCCGTGCTCTTCGCGGGCGCCGTCGCTACCTGCCCTTCCACCCTGTAGTAAGGAACCGCCTGCTCAAGATCCACCGCCGCCGCACCCCCAACCTCCCGGGAAGGCGTCACCGTCAAGCGCATCTGGTTGTCCTGGACAGACAACGCACTCACCGGCGCTCCGTATCCCCAGACCGCGTCATCGATCGACCAGTCCTGCGGGTACGGCTCCCATGGCCAAAGTCTGTCGTCCCCCACCACATCGCCCATCACCACCCTCAGCCCACTTGCCCGAACCGCATCCGCCATCGCCGCCAGGGAGCGCAGTGGATCCGCCGCCGGCATATCCGACGGATTCACGGATCCGGCCGTGCGCTTCGGCCGCAACGCCGGCGAAACATACGGCAGCTCCCGCCCAGACAGGTTCGCGTCCCCACCGCCTACCAGAAGCACATCCCCGCGCAGCGTCGTTCCGTCCTCGGAAAGCACGCCAACCCTGGCCACCTCCGTCTCAAACCTCCTCTCCCCGCCCAGCAGAGCCATCGCCGTCGCCGTCGTAAACAACTTCGCATTGCTCGCCGGCTGAAAGAACTGGCCCTCATTCAACCCATAGATCACCGCGCCCTCCGCCGTCCCATCCATCGCCCGGACCATCACTCCCCAGTGTGCCCGCGCTACCGCCGGCTCCGCGATCATCGCCTCAATCTGCCGGCCCAACGCGGAACCCGTCCCCGTCTGCGCCCCCATGCTCCCGCCCAGCGTTACCCCAGCCCACACCAGCACCCCAACCCCAACACACCGCAATCGCATGGGCGGAGTCTAGCATCGCCATCCTCAGCATCCAGCCCGTCCAACGACCACCAGCTCCGATCCTCTAACATCCCTCCATATGCCCTTCAGCCCTCGCCCCCGGCACACCTGGAGCCTCCGCACCCGCACCCTCAATCTGGGCGAGCGCACCCTCGTCATGGGCATCCTCAATGTCACCCCCGACAGCTTCTCGGACGCCGGCCAGTTCTTCTCCCCCGACCTCGCCATCGAACACGGCCTCGACCTCCTCGACCGCGGTGCCGACATCCTTGATATCGGCGCGGAATCCACCCGCCCCAACGCCCAGCCGCTCTCGCCCACCCAGGAGCAGGCCCGCCTCCTTCCCGTCCTCAACGCCATCCGCTCCTCTCGCCCCCACGCCATCCTCTCCGTCGACACCTACCACGGCTCCACCGCGCTCGCCGCCATCGAGGCCGGCGCCGAGATCATCAACGACGTCAGCGGCCTTACCTGGGACAGCTCCATGGCCCCCCTTCTCGCTGCCGGAAACCCTCCCCCCGGCGTGGTCCTTATGCACACCCGCGGCACCCCACAGACCTGGCACACCCTCCCCCACCTCGATCCCAACCTCGTCCAAACCCTCGTCCTCGATGATCTGCATGCCGTTCTGGAGAAGGCCGCAAACGCCGCCATCCCCCCAGGCAACATCCTCCTCGACCCCGGCTTCGGCTTCGGCAAACTGGGCCCCGCAAACTTCCCCCTGCTCGCCCACCTCGGCTCCCTCCACCGCCTCGGCCGCCCCCTCCTGGTCGGCCTCTCCCGCAAACGCTTCCTTGCCCAGGCCCCCTCACCGACCCCCACCGGCAACGCCCAAGCCGGCTCGCCCGTGCCCGCCTCCAAACGCCTCCACGCCACCGTCGCCGCCAACACCGCCGCCATCCTCGCCGGTGCCCACGTCATCCGCGTCCACGACGTCCCCGCCGCCATCGAAGCCGCAGCCGTCGCCGACGCCATCCTCGCCGCCCTCTAAATTCCGCAGAGCCAGCCGTGCCGTAGCGCTAACCGCGATCTGCTTAGATGTGGAGGCTCACAGGTTGTCCCTCCACACTAAGCAGTATTCCCATATATCTGCCGACCCGATCCAGGCGCGGGCACCATCCGGTCCAGCAGCTCCGCCACCACCCTCTCCGGCTCCTCGCTGATCCCCGTGTGCACCGGCGACACCTGGATCATTGTGCTCCGCGGCGCCACCAGCCAGTGAAAACGCTCCCGCAGCCCCAGTCGCGCAATCGGTCCCCCAGCCTCGTCCCCCCGCGCCACTCGCGCAAACGCCTCCATGTGCCGGCCGAGCCGCTCCACATCGAGCTCCGGCCACAGCGCCAGCAAGCGTTCCGCGTCACACCGGACCCGAACCTCCAGAAATCTCCTCTGGAGGCAAAACACAATCACCCCCACGTTCACGAACTCCTCGAGCTCCACCCGGGGCACAACCCGAATCACCGCGTAATCAAACGAGCTCGGACCGGACACGGATCGCCTCCTCGACAAATCTACTCGCATAGCCCATCCGCCGCCCGAGAAACTCCACGTACCCCCGCCGGCGCTCCTCCGGATCAGCACCCTCACCGGCACCGCCCTCCGGCACAAACCAGGCCGCCGGAACCGCCTCCGCAATCCCCTCCAGCACCTCCGGCGTCAGCCGCGCCTGCGCGATCTCCGACGCCCTCTCCATCTCGCTCGCCCAGGGCAGCAGCACATGCTTCGCCGTCGCCGGTCCAAACCCAGACCTCACCGCGCGCTCCCGGCTCCCCCAGTCATGCTGCCAGAACAGCGCCGCCCCATGGTCGATCAGGTGCACCTGCCTGTGCCACACCAGCAGATTCGGGTTGCGCGCCGTCCGGTCCACATTCGACAGAAACGCATCCATCCACACCACCATCGACGCCAGCCCCGCCTCCGCCACATCCCCCGCCGCCGGATCGAACATCGTCGATCCCGGCAGAAAGTCCAGCGCCACATTCAGACCCACACTCCGCTTCAGCAGGTCCCGAATCTCCTGGTCCGGCTCATTCCGTCCCAACTCCTCATCCACCTCCACCAGCACCAGCTCCGGAACCCGCAGCCCCAGCGCCCCCCCCCCCCCCCCCCCCCCCCACACCCCCCCCCCCCCCCCCCCACCCCGCCCCCCCCCCCCGAACCTCCGCACATACAGCCCCAGGTCGTCGGCCTCCACAATCGCCGGCATCGACCCGCCCTCACGCAGCGGAGTGACATACCGAACCGCCCGCACCGTCCGCAGCCTCACCCCACCTCACCTCAATCCTCTCCAAATCGAAACCGCTCCAGTGTAGAAGCAGTCCCACCAACCCACCCAGCCCCTCGCCGACCCCCGCTATCCAGTTCCATCGTCCTGTCTCTCTTTTCGCTGCTTTAGACCTACTCTTTACTGTCTTCTACTCTTCTGCCCTGCCTTCCCCTCGCCGGCCTTTTCTGACCTTGCCTTTCCTGCCTTTGCCTCTCGCTGGCGCTTACCCCTCCAGCATGGGATGTCGATGCATCTTCGCCGTCGGATTCCCGGCCGCATCCGTCGTCCAGCTCTCCGTCTGGAACGCCAGAAACACCGCCGTAAACACCCCTTGCATCGCGAGAAACAACGCCCCATCCTGCCAGACGCCGTTGTCTCCGCCATGATTGTTCGGAGCGTTCCCCTGGTTCATGTGGATGTTGTGGATCCCGTCCACCACCCCCCTGTCCGAGAACGAGCTCCCAAACGCATACACCGTCGCCGACCCATCCGCCACCGCCGCATCCAGCAGCGCCACCACCGCATTCTCAAGCGAACGCGCCCGTACCTGGTCACCGCAACCTTCGGCAGCAGCGTCATCTGCGCCCTGGTGATCATCGGCTTTCCCGCAACCTCCTCCCGCACGTAATCCAGCGCCAAACCACCCGGCGCCCTCGGCAACGGTGTCACACCCTCCCCCAACCTCGCCATCCCACCCGCATCCGGCGGCGCAAATCCTCTCTCAATGGCATAGAGCACCTCGCTCCCGTCCATGCTCTGGATGTTTACCGCCACCGTAAACGTCGTCCCGTTCGCCGCCACCGAGATCTGGTAGTGCTTGCTCGCACCCGTAACCACCTTCCCCGCCGTCGGCCGCCCCTTCAACACGCTGTAGTTCGCAACTGGCATATCGTTCCTCACCTTCTTCGGCTGCTGATTTCCTCGTGGAAGCCCGCCCTTGCAATGCTATCCTTTGGCGAAGGAAACACGAATGCTGCTCGCGCTCCTCGCCCTCTCCAGCCTCATCCTGCTCGCCCTGGTCGCGCTCCTCCTGCGCAAGCCCGCGGCGTCCCAGCAGCAGGACCCCCGTCTCACCGAGCTCGCCGCCAACCTCCCCACCCACCTCACCCGCATCGAGGCCGGCACCGAAGCTCGCCTCGTCGCGCTTGATACCCAGCTCCGCTCCGCTATCGCCCACCTCCAGGGAGAGCTCGCCAGCCTCCGCCGCGACGCCGCCGCCGATGCCCAGGCACACCGCGACGCCGGCACCCGCTCCGCCGCCGACCTCCGCGACGAGATCACCCGCAACCTCACCCACCTCGGCCAGACCCTTACCCAACACCTCGCCGACTTCCGCACCCACTCCGCCGAAACCCTCGGCGCCCACCGCTTCGAAACCACCGCCTCCGCCGAGCAGCTCCGCCTCGCCCTCAAGCAGGATCTCGACGCCATCCAGCACCGCCTCGCCAGCTTCATCTCCGAAGCCAACCGCACCCACACCGAGTCCCGCGAAGCCCTCCATACCCGCCTCAACACCCTTGGCGACGCCCACGCCGCCCACCAGGAGAAGCTCCGCTCTACCGTCGAGCAGCGCCTCGACCACCTCAGCTCCACCAACGCCGGCAAGCTTGAAGAGATGCGCGCCACCGTCGACGAAAAACTCCACGCCACCCTCCACTCCCGGCTCACCGAGTCCTTCGGACAGGTCACCGACCAGCTCTCCAAAGTCCACTCCGGCCTCGGCGAGATGGCCAAGCTCTCCGAAGGCGTCGACGGCCTCTCCCGCATCTTCACCAACGTCAAATCCCGAGGCGGCTTCGCCGAGGTCCAGCTCGGCATGCTCCTCGAGCAGATGCTCGCCCCCTCCCAGTTCGTCCGCAATGCCCGGGTCAAGCGCAACACCAACGAAGTCGTTGAGTTCGCCGTTCGCTTCCCCGGACACGCCGGGGAAACTCTCATGCCCATCGACGCCAAGTTTCCCCGCGAAGACTTCGAACGCCTCGAGGCCGCCTACGAGACCGGCTCGCCCGAAGAGATCGCCACCGCCGGCCGGGCCTTCGAGTCCGCCATCCGTACCGAAGGCCGGCGCATCTGCGAAAAGTACATCGAACAACCCGTCACTACCCCCTACGCTGTGATGTTCCTCCCTACCGAGGGCCTTTACGCCGAAGTCATGCGCCGCGAAGGCCTCCAGGCCGAACTGCAATCCAAATGCAAGGTCACCATCGCCGGTCCCTCCACGCTCGCCGCCATCCTCTCCTCCTTCCAGATGGGCTTCGCCATGCTCGCCATCCAGCAGAAAGGGGGCGAGGTCTGGAATGTCCTCAACAAAACCAAAGCCGAGTTCAGTAACTTCGAAAACCTCATGGGCTCCATGGAAAAACAGGTCGGCACCGTCCAGAACACCATCCAAAAGCTCGGCGTCCGCACCCGCGCCATCAACCGGGTTCTCCGCGACGTCAGCGAGTCCAGCAACCCGCCCGATAATCTCCTTAGCTTCGACACCACAACGCCCGGCGTCGTCCCTCTCCTCGCCGCCAACGGCGAAGACGCCTAGCCCGACCCGCGTTACCCTAACCCACATGCCCGCCGTTCGCCCGCTCCGCGCCGCCCTCGCCGCCGCGGCCCTCCTTTGCCTCCCTCCGGCCGCTGGCGCTCAAACCCCACAGCCCAATCCGACCGTAGCCGCACCGCTCCTCACCCCACTCCACCCGCAACGACCCGAGCCCGACCCGCCCACCCCCACCCGCGCCGACATCCTCCGTGGCGCCTACGGCCCCGACCGCGCCAACAACGACCTCCTCTACTACCACCTCGACATCCGCGTCGACCCTGAAAAGAAATTCATCTCCGGGAAAAACACCATCCGCATCCGAATGCTTACCGACGCCAACCGCGTCCAGATCGACCTCGTCAGCACTCTGGACGTCGACAAAATCCTCCTCGGCTCCACCCAACTCAAGTACACCCGCGACGGCAACGCCGTCCTCATCGACTTTCCCCAAACCCTCCGCGCCGGCGCCACGCAATCCATCGACTTCTTCTACTCCGGCCACCCGATCGAGACCGGTCGCTTCGGCGTCTTCACCTTCAAGCACGACGCCGCCGGTCAGCCTTGGATCAACACCGCCTGCGAAGGCATCGGCGCCAGCATGTGGTGGCCCAACAAAGACCAGTGGAAAGACGAGGTCCAGAACATGGACCTCTCCGTCGCCATCCCCAGCAACCTCGTCGACGTCTCCAACGGCCGCTTCGTCTCCAAGCGCGACCTCGGCGACGGCTACACGCAATGGAACTGGCGCGTCCACTACCCCATCAACAACTACGACGTCTCTCTCAACATCGGCAACTACCAGCACTTCGCCGACAAACTCGGCCCCCTTACCGTCGACTTCTACGCCCTCCCCGAAGACCTCGACAAAGCCAAACGCCAGTTCGCCCAGGCCCGCGGCATGCTCCAGGCCTACCAACACTACTTCGGCCCATATCCCTTTACCAAAGATGGTTACAAACTCATCCAGGTCCCCTACGCCGGCATGGAGCACCAGTCCGCCGTCGCCTACGGCAACCACTTCCAGAACGGCTACTTCGTCTCTCCCGACTGGACCGGCGTTGGCATAAGCCCGCGCTTCGACTTCATCATCATCCACGAGTCCGCACACGAGTGGTTCGGCAACGCCATCTCCGCCGCCGACCCCTCCGATATGTGGATCCACGAGGGCTGGACCACCTACCTCGAAAGCCTCTACGTCGAGTACCGCTGGGGCAAGGCCGACGCCCTCACCTACATCAACGGTTACAAACCAAAGGTCCACAACCAGCACGCCATCCTCGGCCCGCACGGCATCAACTTCGAGCCCACCCAGGACCAATACTTCAAAGGCATCCTCTTCCTCAACACCCTCCGCTCCGTCATCGACGATGACCCCCGTTGGTTCAAGCTGATCCACAATCTCTTTCAGCACTTCAAATACCAGAACATCCTCACCGAGGACATCGTCGCCTACATCAACCGGCAGACCGCCCCATACCTCCACCAGGACCTCACACCCATCTTCAACCAGTACCTCCGCCACCCCTCCATCCCCACCCTTGACCTCGCCTTTGACGACGCCACCCACACCGTCCGCTACCGCTGGCTTGCCGAGGAACCCGCCTTCAGCATGCCCATCCGCGTCGGCGACCCCACCCTCTGGCAGACCATCCATCCCACCACTCAATGGCAAACCATACCCACCACCCTTAGCCCCGACACCTTCCGCGTCGCCACTGACCTCTACTACGTCAACGTCAGCAAATCCTGAGCAAGCGCTGAGTCTAAAACCGGTGCCGCACGTTGAACTGCAGCTGCCGTCCCGCCAGCGCCGAGGTCGGCTGTTTAAACAACGGCGAACGGATACTGCCGACGTAATCCGTAAAATTCGTCCGGTTCAGTACGTTGAATGCCGAAATCCCCACATTCAGCACCTTGGCGTGCTCGCCTTTCGGCTTGTTCAGCGCAAAGTCGTGATCCCACAACAGGTCCAGATCCGCCACGCCGCCGGTCTCAAGCGTGTTCCGTCCCACACCCGCGGGACGCGCGTTCCCCAGCCCCGTGTGGAACTCATCGCCCCCCGTCGTCACCGTATACGGTGACCCGGAGTAGAGCGTCGCCGAGACGCCCAGCGTCAGCCAGTGGTCTGGATTGATGTTCCCGATCACGTTGAATCTCTGCCTGCGGTCCGTGTCGGCCCGACCCCACTCCGCATCCGGGTTGTACTGGTCCTGCGGGAAGAACTTAATCCCTCCCGTATTGTTCCGATTGCTCGCCAGCGTGTACTGCGCGCGCCCATTAAACCACCGCCCCGCTCGTCCTTGGAACGACACATCCAGCCCATCCTGCACGCCGCGACCATGCGCCTCATACTGCTCGACCAGCCCCAGAGCCGCATCAGGACGAGCGATCTGTCCCCGAAGCGGTGCATTCACATCTCTCGACCGGAAGATCGACACCCCAGTCAGCCCGCGGTAGCCGGCCGTCACCGTCACCGTCTTCGTCAGCTGCCGCTCCACATCGAAGCTGTACTGGATGGAGTAGGGCGTCCGCACGTGCGCGTCGAAGCGGATCAGGTTCGTCGGCAGATCGGTAATCGGAAAACCCGGCGGCAAAGGCGAAGGATACCCGGGATTGCGAACCTGATACGTCCGCAGCACCGTACCGTTGTGCACCTTCACTGAGCCCGGAAGATCGCCTCCGGTCCGGTCGTAGAAAAGGCCAGCCCCCGCCCGCAAAATCGTCTTGCTGCTCTTCCCGGCCGCGTACGCCAGCGACACTCGCGGAGCCAGATTGTTGTTGTCCGTCAGGTACGTCTGCCAGTCATACCTCAGGCCCAGCGACGCCTCCAGCTTCGGCGTCAACTTGATCTGATCCTGGAAGAAGCCCCCGACCTCGTTGATCCAGTAAAGCCCCCGGCCCACTCCCTGCTGCGCCGTAAACACGAATGGCAAATTCGAGGAGTACGCCCCCAACGACGAGAACTGGCTCGTTCCGAGCCGGTTGGATCGATCGTCCAGCGCCCGCCGGCTCACCTGCGGAAGCTGCGCTCCAAACCGGAGAAACTGCCGCCCGTGCGTCCAGCTCACAATGTCGTTCAGGTGGATCGTGTTCTCCGTCCGCGAAAGATCCGCCTGCGCGCCGCCGCCGACAAAAGAGTCCTTCACCTGAATCGACGCCCGATCTGTCGCGCTGCGAAAGACGTCCTCATCCTTCTCCAGCGTAATCTGCAGCTGGTTCAGCAGCTTTGGCGTCAGAATCAGCCGGTCGTTGAACACCACGTCGTCCTCCCGCCCATCATGACGAATCCCCGCCTCCGGCAGCACCACCCCACCCACATTCGTATCCACCGTCGTGTCGTACTCGAAGTTGTACTGGATCGATACCCGGTGCGCCGCCGAGAAGTCCCGCGCCACCCGTCCCGTAAACTGCGTATTCCGGCTCGGCGTCGGCGTCGTAAAGTCGATCGGCCCCTCCGCCCCCACCGCATGCACGACCCCCGCCAGATCATCCTCCCTCCGCGACCCCGTCAGCAGAAACGTCGTATGCCCCCCGTACCCAACCGGTCCGGTAACGTTCCCCTCGTAGATCCGCCGGTGCTCCGTCGGCTTCACCGGCGCAAAATAATTCCTCGCGTTGAGCGTGGAATCCCGGATCAAAAAGTTCAGCTCGCCGTGGAACTCCGGCGAGCCCGGCTTCGTCATGATCTCGATCCGCCCCCGCCCCGGCCGCCTCGACTCCGCCGAGTACGGGTCGTTGTTGATCCGCACCTCCTTAATCGCCGACGCCGAAACTCCCGACCCCTTCATCTCCACCCCATCCACAACAAGCGTGATCCCTCCCGTCGCACCCGAAGCCGGATCCAGAAATGGCGTCAGGGCCGCAATGTAGTCCTGATCGAAGACCGGAAGCTTCTCGAGATCCTGCCCCGACAGACTCACCGCATCCTTGTTCGCCGCAGCATCGGTCGACAGGCTTTCATCACCGCCCACATCCACCGTCTGTGTCACACTCTCGAGCGCCAGCAGAATGCGCAGCGGCGCCATCCCGGAGGTCGCATGCACCGGCACGCTCTGCGCCGCAAATCCATGCGCAGCTGGCAGAACCAGACTGTACTCCCCAAAAGGCACACCGGCCAAAGTGAACGCGCCTCCATTATCCGTTCGACCCTCACGCACCAGGACGCCGGTCGGGCCATCAAGCTCCAGCGGCGCCTGTGCGACCGCGGCGCCGCTCGCATCACGGACGGTGCCGCTCACCGCGGCAGCCGTCTGGCCCCACAGCGAAGCCGATGCCAGGCTCGCCAGGATCAGTCCACAAATCCACGCTAACCGAAGGTCCATACTCTCTTCTATCTGCTTGAGATTAGGTCTCGCTGAAGAAGACTCGAGAATCCACCCTTGCCGCTCTCGGGCCTGTGCACCGCCTCATCGGCGTACAACAGGATGTGGACTACCATGCTGAAATGCCTACTCGCGGTTACAGCTGGGCGTTCGCTGCGGCCCTCGGCACAGTCATGCCCGTCTGGTCGCAACCAATGTCGCCCCAGACATGGCACATCGTCGAGCAAACCAACCGCACCCACAACGAGACCACCCGCCTCCTCACCACCACCTCCGCCAATACCTACACCTCCGAAGACGGCTCCCTCAGACACGCCACCCTCCAGCTCAAGTGCAGGAGCCCCCTCCACGGCAGCATCACCATCTCCATCGACTCCGACGACACTCGCCGTCAAATCCGACAGCATCACCACCCTCCCCGTCCGCCTCGACGCCGAGCCGCCCATCGCCGCCGGCTGGGCCAACCTCACCCTCCACCAGATCCTCCTCTACGACCTCCGCGACCTCCTCCCCTCTCACCGGCACATCTCCATCGACCTCCCCCTCGGCCCCACCCTCACCCAGACCGTCACCTTCGACCTGTCCCAGCTCGCCTCCGCCATGAGAGACTCCAACTGCCCAAGACGCCTCTAGACCAGCAGCACCGCACACCACCCGGAGACCAGACCCGCCGTGATCCACACCCGCCGCTCCGTCCTCTCCTCCCTCGCCAGCTCCGCCGCCGCGGCCACCCTCGCCCACCGCCTCGCCTTCGCCCAGGCGCCCGCGCAAGACGCCCCACTCACCGACCCCCTCCGTCCCCGCTTCCACTACCTCCCCGACCGCAATTGGATGAACGACCCCTGCGCCCCCGTCTTCTGGCGCGGCCGGTACCACATGTTTCATCAGTACAATCCGCATGCCGCCGTCTGGGGAGACATGCACTGGGCGCACGCTGTCTCGCCTGACATGGTCCACTGGCAGCGCCTGCCGGTCGCCATTGCCCCCACCCCCGGCGGCCCCGACTCCGAGGGCGTCTTCACCGGCTCCTCCATCCTTCACAACGGCTCTCCCGCCATCCTCTACACCGGCGTCCAAACCGTTCCCCACGCCCAGGCCACCCTCTCTGACGGCACCCACAACTTCCGCGAAACGCAGCTCCTCGCCATCGCCGCCGACCCCAACCTCAATACCTGGACCAAGCACTCCCAGCCCGTCATCCCCTCGCCTCCTCCAGGCCTTGAGGTCACCGGCTTTCGCGATCCCACCCCCTTCCACCATGCCGGCCGGCAATACCTCGTGGTCGGCTCGGGCCAGCGTGGCGTCGGCGGCATGGCCCTTCTCTACCGCGCTCCCTATCTCGGCCACGGCGTCAACGACCTCACCCGCTGGGAGTACCTTCACCCTCTCGCGCAGGGCACCGCAATCTCACCAGCCAGAACCAGCGGCGCACTGCGTCCGGACACCCCGAATCCCACCAAAAGCACACCCATCGACACCCCAAAAGACCCCGTCGACACCGGCGAAATGTGGGAGTGCCCCGACTTCTTCGCCCTGGGCAACCGCCACGTCCTCATCTTCTCCACCAGGAGAAAGACCTTCTGGCAGGTCGGCGACCTCGACCCCAAGACCCTTCGCTTTCACCCCACCGCCTCCGGCCAGCTCGATCTCGGCCGCTCTTTCTACGCCCCCAAGACCCAGCTCGACGCCCACGGCAACCGCATCCTCTGGGGTTGGCTTGCCGAAACCCGCCCCGAAGCCGACTTCGCCGCCGCCGGCTGGTCCGGAATGCTCTCCCTCCCCCGTATCCTCACCCTCCGCGACAGCCAGCTTCGCATGGAGCCCCTCCCCGCCCTTCGGCAGCTCCGCGCACCCGCCCCAAACGGCTCAGCCATTCACGAGTTTACCGCCACCCTGCGGCAACCGGGCGCCACGCCCACCGCAACGCCGTTCAGGCTCTCGGACAACGCCGGCCTCCTCCTCGCGATTGACTTCAACGCGCCGGACGGCCTCCTGCTCCTCGACGGAGGTGACGCCGCCGCCCTGGAAGTTCCCATCAAGCTTCCAGATGCCGCGCCCCTTCATCTCTTCTTCGATAACTCTGTCCTCGAGCTCTTCCTCGGCAACAACCTCGTCTTCACCAAGCGGCACTACGGTCGGCACCCCACAAACCCCGCCCTCAGACTCACCCTACCTCCCGGCTGGACCCTGGACCAACCCCTCCCCTACGCGCTGCAAAGCATCTGGAGCGCCTGACGGAGGCGTCCAGACCTGAAAAGGCCGGAGCCCGTTCCGCTCCGGCCTTGCCTTCCCCTCTTCCCGGACTACGCCCGAACTAGCCGCCGCCGCACCGCCCCCGCCAGCCCCAGCAGACCCGACCCCGCCATCAGCAGCGTGCTCGGCTCCGGCGTCGCCGCAACCGGCACCACCGTCGACGCCCCCAGCGTCACATCCGCAAACGCAATGTAGTTCGCCGACCCGCCAAATACCACCGACCTCGCAGTCCCGGCAAAGCCGATCCCCTGCTCCGTCCAGCAGTCATACGGCTGTCCCGACCTGTCGCAACCGCTGCCATTCACCGCTAAGTTGAACGTATACAGCAGGGTCCCCATTCCATCCAGACCCGAGAACACCGACACCGTCCCAGGTGTGTTCGCCGCCGCATAGAAGAATGAGAACCCGGTGTTGAACCCTGAAGCAACATCCATCGTGTCCCCCGCCCCGTTCAAAAAGAACGCCGCCGTATTCAAACCCGGCGCGGGAACATTCGAGAAGTTACCTGTCCCACCATCCATCTGGCTCACCACCGCCAGGCTGTCCGAGGAAAACGAAATTCCGTAGTTCTGGCCGCCCGTCGTACCCAGGCCGCCGGTCCCGCCGTTGTAGAAGTTCAAGATCGGCTCGAGGTTCTTCAGGCCGGTAAAGGTGAGCGTCTCGGTCGTCGCGTAACTCATCGTGTTCGCGGAACTCAGAAGGGCAAGGATCAGCAAAGACTTCCTCATTGGGATCTCCATCCAAAGATCAAGGTAGGTACAGCCAAACTCCAGGTCCGCTTCGGATACCGGCAGCGATCAAAATCCCAAACCGCAAGCGAAACTTTGATCAGGTTGGAAGATTGCCGCCAGCCCGCCCTCTTTGTGGTTCTCCTCATCTACGAGCACGTACTAAGCCAAACTAAAGTAACTTTATCTTCTTTCGATAGTTACTACCAAGAGAACTTTGTAGATGTGTAAGCGCAATACTTTGCATCCACCCTGGTAAATAACTACCCCGCCCATCCAACCCCAGACCGCCATACCCACCGTCAACTCGGCCCCCTCCTACAGTCGGCGACCTCCGCGTTGCTTTACACTCAACAAGGCGCTCAGTATCCTAAGGGGGTCTGGCGCGTGCAACATGCAGCATCGCCTCCCCTTTTGCGCATCACATCCCACCGGAACAAACAGGAGAAACACACAATGGCCGCAGTAGACGAGAAGGTGAAACAGATCATCGTCGAGCAACTTCAGGTGGATGACGCCGAAGTCACCCCAGGGGCAAGCTTCCAGGAAGACCTCGGAGCAGACTCCCTCGACGTCGTCGAACTGGTCATGCAGTTTGAAGAAGCCTTCGATATCCAGATCCCCGACGAAGATGCCGAAAAGATCAAAACCGTCAAGGACGCTGTGGAGTACATCGAGAAGCACCAGAAGGTAGGGAAGTAAACGAATGTCCTCGCAGCAACGGGAAACGCGGCGAGTCGTCGTAACCGGCATTGGGCTCATCTGTGGTGTGGGCAATACCGCTCCTGAGGTCTGGGAGGGTCTCCTCGCCGGGAAGAGCGGTATGGCCGAGATCAAAGCCTTCGATCTCACCGGTCACCCCGTACGATTCGCCGCCGAGGTCAAGAACTTCGATCCCCTCAAGTTCGTGGAAAAGAAGGAGTCCCGCAAGATGGGACGCTTCATTCACCTCGCGCTCGCTGCCTCGCAAGAGGCCATGGACCACTCCGGCCTGGTCATCGATGAGACCAATCGCGACCGCTTCGGCGTTCATATCGGCTCCGGCATCGGCGGCTTTGACGTCATCGAGCGCGAACACTCCGCCATGCTCGCCGGCGGCCCCCGCAAAATCTCGCCCTTCTTCATCCCCGGCTCCATCGTCAACCTCGCCGCAGGCCACGTCTCCATCCGCTTCAACGCCCGCGGACCCAACGAGGCCACCGCCACCGCCTGCACCTCCTCCGCGCACTCCATCGGCGACGCCTTCCGCATCATCGAGCGCGGCGACGCCGACGCCATGATCGCCGGCGGCACCGAGGCCGCCATCACCCCCATGGGCGTCGGCGGATTTGCCGCCATGAAGGCCCTCTCCACCCGCAACGACGACCCCGAGCACGCCTGCCGGCCCTTCGACAAGGATCGCGACGGCTTCGTCGTCGGCGAAGGTGCCGGCATCCTCATCCTCGAAGAGCTCGAGTTCGCCCGCGCCCGTGGCGCCCACATCCTCGCCGAGATCCTCGGCTACGGCATGTCCGCCGACGCCTTCCACATGACCGGCATGGCCCCCGAGGGCGAAGGCTGCTCCCGCGCCATGAACTCCGCCATCAAGGTCGCCGCCCTCAAAGTCGACGGGTTCTCCCCCGACCAGATCGACTACGTCAACGCCCACGCCACCTCAACCCCGCTCGGCGACGCTCTCGAGTCCCGTGCTATCGAAAACGTCTTCGGCGACCGCGCCCGCAATCACCAGCTCCTCGTCAGCTCCACCAAATCCATGACCGGCCACCTCCTCGGCGGCGCCGGCGGCCTCGAGGCAGGCATCACCATCCTTGCCATGCAGCACCAGATCGCCCCCCCGACCATGAACATCGTCGAGCTCGATCCCGAGTGCCGCCTCAACTACGTCGCCAATAAGCCCCAACCCGCAAAAATCGATTTCGCCCTCTCCAACTCCTTCGGCTTCGGCGGCACCAACGGCTCCCTCATCTTCAAACGCTGGACCGAGTAAGCTCCCGCAAATCGTACTTCGGATCACCAGCTGTCATCCTGAGCCAAGCTGCTCACCGCCCATCGCGAGCACCGCAGTCGAAGGCCCGCATCTCACCGATCCCGCCCACCTCCAAAGCCCTAAAACATAGGCCGGTCAAACCCCGCGATCATCCTCCCCACACTCTCTGCCTCATCCGGCCATGCGCCGTTGCCATCCGCCTCGCCTCCGCAAAGCAAACCTCCGCCTCGGCGTCTCGATGCGCGCCCTTCAGCGCTCCTCCCAGCTTCGCCTCCATCTGGGCTGAGCCCGGTGCCAGAGCCGCCGCTGCCCGCGCCTCCGCCACCGCCTCCTCCACTCTCCCCTGCCGCAGCAGCATCGGCACCCCGCTATACCTCGCCTCTGCCGCCGCCAGCGACACATCAAAGCTCCCCTGGTACACCAGCACCGTGTTACCGATCATCGCCTCCGGCCGCCGATCCCGAAACTGCCCGTAGGGGTTCATCTCGCCATTGCCCCACATCACTCCCGTCGCATCCATAGCCCCTATCAGCACCGTCCCTGTAATCCGCGACGGCACAGCTGCCTGTGGAAACCCCACCCACAACGCAAATCCTGTCGGAAGCGGCTTACAAGAGATCCCGTAGTTCGTCAGCGGAATCGTCGGCAGGCTATACGCAAACCAGCAATCCTGCCCAGCATGCTCCCCAGCATGCTCACCGGGGTGCTCCCGAACGTAAGCCCCCACCTCCTTAAGCTCCTGCCCCCAGTCCACGTTGGAGTCCGAAAGCACCCGATACGCCCGGCCTGATCCGCCAAACGCCTCATTCGCATACGGCAGGTAGTCAGGAAATGCATGCAGCGACGAGACCACCTGGAACAGCAGCAGCGCCGTCACCGTGTACCGCGTCGCGCGCGAGCTCTTCAGGAGCATAGTGGCCGCCGCTCCCCCCAGCACCGCCGCAAACGGATACATCGGCAGCACATGCCGCACGCCGATATCCAGGTGCGACGTCATACTCGCGGCAAGAACCATCGCCAGCGGCACGAGCAGAAAGGTCATCTCACGCCGAAATGGACGCAGACCGCGAAGAAACATCAACGGCGCCGCCAGCGCCAGCAGCAGCAGCGTCAGGCTGCTCTTGATCGCGAGCGCCACCGGAAAGTAATACCAGACGCCCGTCGCGTATACCTTGCCCAGCAGAAACATCGGGTGCGTCACCTGGTCCACCGGCAGCTTCGTCCACCCGTACAGATACGCCTCCGGCAGCAGATGCCAACGCGCCAGAAACAGGATCGGCGCATGGATCGCCTTCGGTAGCAGCATCGCAAACGGCGCCAGCGGCGGCATCAGCGTAAGTCCCGCCGGTCTCGCCGTGTAGCGAAATCCATAGAACGCCCACAGCACCACGTACCCGCCGGCAGCCGCAATCGCAATCGCGCCAAGTAGCTGAACCGCAAGCCGCGGCCCCCGCTCCCGCCATAGCTCCACGCAAGCGCACACCGCCAGGATCGGCAGCACGATCACGCCGCTCATCTTCGTCGCCAGCGCAAACCCCACAGCGAAGGCGAGCAGCACCAGCCTCCCCACTCCGGGCCGCTTCACATATCGGTAGAACGCATACACCGACGCAAACACAAACAGGGTCACGCCCATGTCCGTCGTCACCAGCGCTCCATGGGCCAGCACCGTCGGCTCAAAGGCAAACAGCGCCATGCCCAGCAACCCCGCCTCCGGCCCGAACATCTCGGCCCCCGCCGCAAACACCAGCAGCGCCAGCAGCAGCGGAAACACCGTCACCGCCGTTCGCCCCCGCCTCAGCAGCTTGTCCGCGTCATTCCCGTACAGCAGCTGATCCCCGCCGATATACTCCTCCGCGAAAAAGAACGGGTTCGGCGGATGCGGCTGCTGCAACTGCATCCCCAACAGCGGAGCCGCCGCCACCAGCTTCACCAACGGTGGATGCTCCGGGTTCACCCCGAAATCATGCGCCCGCCAATGCTGGTAACCGGCGTAAAGATGCGCGCCCTCATCCGCCGTCTGCGACAGGTGGCCGATCGACAGCAGCAACTCCGCAGCCAGCAGCACCAGTAAGGCAGAGATCGCCGCAACATGGAACATCCGTATTCTGGAAACGCTCTCTCGGCTCCGAAGCATGGTCCCTCCATAGCGTAGGCTGGCCCGCTTTGAACTTCCGTGTCTCTGGAATCTAGTGCAACCTGCTGCCTACACCCGGAGCATGTGTGACCCACACTCATGCAGCCGGTCAAAGCGCAGCTCTGCACTGCGGCGCCTGGAAGCGCGATCGTCAGCTCGTCGCGGCCGCAAACCCGACGCTCACGATCAGCCCCACCAGCCACCACCCCACCACCACCGCAGCTGCCTTGCCGCTCGAGACCTTCGCCACAATCGCCGTCCCGATGACCAGCAGAACCAGCTGCCACAGCCCGATCACATCGAAGAACCCCAGCGCCGCCCTCAGCCATGGCGCCGCATCCGGCATGAAGTACGCCGGGTTGGTCCCCACCGGATTGCGCATGTCATACGACTCGGCATTCCCGCCGGCCAGCAGCGTCACGATCGTCAACAAACCCGTCAGCAGCTTCGGCAGCGACGCGTACATCCACACCGCGAACATCTGTCCGAAGGTTGTGCTCGCACCCAGCCCGAAGTTAAAAGTCGCCCAATACACCAGCGCCCCGATCCCAACAAAGATCAGAATAAATACGAACGACGCATAGCTCGCATAGCGGTAGCCCTTCGTCATCCCCCGAAGCTGCGCCGCCTTCTGCTCCGGTGTCGCGGATGACATGCGCTCCTCCTGCTTCGGATTCTGATGAATCTGATTCTCGGCCACCCTCTCAAAACCTACCTGGCGGTCGACCACCACCGTCGTCCCAAGCGTCACCAGCACCAACAGAACGAACGGCGCCCACCAGCTCGCCTTGCGCAGGATGTCCGTGAATGTCTTCGTGGGTGCGATAAACGTGTCTACAACCCGCTCCACCTCACTCAGCCCGCGCCCACCTGCTGGTACAACCGACACCTCCGCCATGCCACCCTCCCCAGTCCTGTAGTCAATCTTCCCTGTCGATTGATACGGATTGTAGCCGTACTTCCATATCCCGGTAGCGTTATTCTGCCGGGGAAGAGCGGCTATCAAGGGACAACAAGGGAAACACAGACCCCAAATACAAGAGGCCCCATTATCAGGGGGCCTCTCCAACGCGCAATTGCCAAGTCGGCTACTTCATCTCGATACCGCCGGAGTTTTTCTTTTCCTTATCGATCTCGTTCTGCTTCCGGGCTCCCATCGCCTTCTGCGTCCACTCGTCGGCCTGCGCTAGATCAGCCTTTCGCGCCGCATCGTTCCCGCACTCGAGATCAGCCTTTCGCCGCAATGTCAGCTGCAGGTACTGCATTGCGTCGTCATAGTTGGGGTTGATCGCGATGGCCTTTTGCAGGTATTGCAGGCCCTCCGTCACCGGCGCAGTATTTGCCGCGACCAGCTTTTGGCACGCGCCCTTGCTCTTCTTCGGGTTACCGTTGCCGTCGTCCGTCAGGCCGTCCGCCGCCAGAATAATACGCGCCTCTTTATACGACTTGGTCCAGTTGACAAACCCAATCGTGTAGTAAGCCTCGGAGTCCTTCGGCGCAAGCGCAATCACCTTCTTCTCGTACTCTTCGGCAACGTCCATCTTGCCGATGTTCCGATTGATCGAGGCAATCTGCTTCAACGCCGTCAGATCGTTCGGATCCTTAGCCAGCACCGCGTTAAAACCGTCCATCGCCTTCTGGGCAGTCTTCAGATTCTCAGGCGTGTCCAGATTCGGGACTACCTGGTAAGAGTAAGCAGTCGCAAGATACAGCTTCGCCGATTCGGACTTGGAATCCAACTCAATCGCGTTCTGGAAGTGGTTCACCGCTTCCTCATACCGAGCATTCTTGAATGACTGAACGCCCTTGTTGATCTGATCACGCGCCTTGAGCTGATTGCAGCCGGTAGCAGAAACCAAGAGCAATGCCACGAATGCGGCTGTAACCGGAATCCGAGCGGTTAATTTCATGGGCGTCTCTTCTCCTTCGAATGGGGCGCAAAGAGTTGAAGGTCGATCACTTCTTCACTTGCCGAATGATTGTAATGGTACATGGCCTTTGCTGCCTACAGAGGCTCAACAAGAAAATGCTGAGCGCCGGAACAGAAAATACTTGATCACTGCGGTTCGAATCACAAACCAGCTTGTCCGTACGATGCTCCCGCTCCGAGGGATGATACCCAGCCCCCGCAACATCCTGTTCGTACTCGCTTCACTTAGGCTATCGATCACTCGGGCCCATAAACCTACGGCGATAGCCTTCCGAGACGCCACGCGCAAATCAGCAGCCATGCTCTTAAACACAAAGAGCAGCCCTTTAGAGCTGCCCTTCAGGGGGAAACGCACCAGCTACTGACCGGCTTCCACCCGCGGTGTAATCAAACCAATATTGTCGACACCTGCCGCATGCCCGAAGTTAATCACCTCGGCAACGTTGTTGAAATCCAGATCCTTGTCGCCCTTGACGAACATGACCTTCTCTTGGCGGGTCGCGAAAATCTCGGTGAGTTTCGGCGTAATATCCGCCTTGTTCATCGACGTATCGTTGATCTTGTAGGCTGGCGCCCCAGCTCCGTTCGACAGTACCTGCACCACGATCGTTCGATCGTTCACCTGCTCTGGTGTCTTGTTCTTCGGCGGTTGCGGAACCAGCGCATCCAGGCCACGCGGAGTCACCGGAACAATCACCATGAAAATAATCAAAAGCACTAGAAGAACATCGATCAGCGGAGTGACGTTAATCTCCGAAACCGCTCCGCCGTGACCACCACCGCCGCCCATTCCCATATCAGATCTCCTTATACTGCCTTACTTATTGAAATTTCGTACTACAACCAGTTACTTCTTGGCGGCCGAGTTGCTCTCTTCCGATCGCTCCGTCAACAGTCCAAGCTGGCTCACGCCCGCTGATCGGATACCATCCACCGCATCCATCACCTTGCCGTAGTTTGCCCGCATGTCGCCGCGGAAGAAGACCTCTTTATTTGTCTTATTCTCGAGCTTGGCCGAAATCTTCGATCCCATGTCGTCAAGCGTCACCTGATCTCCGCCGAGAAAGACACGTCCATCCCTAGTCACCGCCACAGTCACAGCGTCTTCCTTGTTCGCGTCTTCCATCACCGTCGCCGCATCTGCCTTGGGCAAATCCACGTTCACTTTGTTGTTCAACATCGGTGTGATGACCATGAAGATGATCAGCAGCACCAACATCACGTCCACCATCGGTGTCACGTTGATATTGGAGTTGACCTTCTTTCCTTCATCACGCTTCGCCATCGCCATAAATCACCCCTGCAAGCTGTTGTAGCGGTCAACCATTCTCCCCGGACACCGCCGTATCTTGCGCCCGGGGAGGTGATGCCTGACTCCTGCTGATTAGTACACATCCCAACATGCTCGGAACAGCGTCGTCGCTCTACCGGTGACTCTGCTTAATAAAGTAATCCACCAGTTCGCTCGAGCTGTTATCCATCTCCACGTCAAACGCCTCAACCTTACCTGTGAAGTAGTTGAAGGTCATCACGGCCGGAATTGCCACCAGAAGACCGAACGCTGTCGTCACCAGGGCCTCAGAGATACCGCCGGCAACTGCGCCAATCCCAGAAGTCTTCTGCGTCGCAATCTGCTGGAACGCATTCAAAATACCGACCACTGTGCCGAACAGACCAATAAACGGCGCCGTCGATCCGATCGTCGCCAAGCCTCCAAGGCCGCGCTTCAGCTTGGCATGAACAATCGCCTCCGAACGCTCGAGAGCGCGCTTGGAACTCTCGACCTGCTCCTCGGTGATGCTGCCACCCGAGCCAAAGCTACGAAACTCCTGGAGGCCAGCAGTAACAACCTCAGCCAGGTGCGACTTCTTGCTGCGGTCCGCAACCTTGATCGCCTCATCCAATCGCCCATCCTTCAACGCACCGGCGACCTTCGGGGCGAACTCCCGAGACTGCTTGCGTGCAGCGGAGAAGTAGAGAGCGCGGTCGATGATGACTGCCAGTGACCAGATGGACATGATAAAGAGCAGAATGACGACGGCCCGAGCGAGATTTCCCATGTTGCCCCAGAGCTGCAGCGGGCTGAATCCAACCTGGGCCTCCTGGAAGTACAGGGCGAGCGAAGCGGGTGCATGAGCGAAGTTTGCGAGATGAGCGAGAATCACTGGAATCTTTCCTCCTGGTTGCCGTAGAACTACGTTCATGAGAGACACGTCCTGCTTCCATTTATCCCCAGTGATTACAGCGGGATTCGGGTAGAAAACGTGTCCTTGGAGTTCAGGGAAAGCTGCGCGAGCAGCTACCCGCCGATGTTGAAGTTCACCGTGACCGTGGTATCCACCTCGGTCGGCTCGCCATTAAGGACATACGGCTTGTATCGCCAGCTCCGGACCGCTTCCAAGGCGCTTGACCGAAGCATCTCAGGCCCGCTGACCACGGTTAGATTCTCGATCGTACCGGCCTTTGAAATCAGGGCGTGCAACACAACAGCCCCGGAAACGTGGGCAGCCTTTGCGATCGGCGGATATACCGGCTTGGGCTGTGAGATCGCCAGACCGTTGACGACGCCGCTCGAAACACGCGCTGGACCTTTCGGCTTCTCCACCTTGACCACTGGGGCGGGGGCCGTTCCAATCCCACCCAGAACGCCTCCCGGGACGCCTCCAGCTGATCCACCGCTCATGCCCGCCATGCCCGCCACACCCGCAACCTGCGGTGGAGGCGCAGCGTCCTCCTTCAGCATCTTGATGTCCTTCGGAATCTTCGTCGGCGCATGGAGACCCTGATCGATCTCCGACACCATCTTGATCGGCTTCACCACCGCGGCCGGTGGAGGCGGCGGTGGCGGCGGCGGTGGCGGTGGCGGAGCGACCAGCATCGCGGTTAATGCCGTCTTCGGCAGAGCTTCCGGGTAAAGCAGTGGAATCAAGATCAGAATCGCAAGAATTCCGCCATTGAAAACAAAGGTACCGATCATCCAGTACTTCGACTTGGTCTTGATCTTGCCGCCGGATTCCATCAACGAGTCTTCAAACATGGCCTGCCTCTTTCGTGGGGAGAAGAGCTACAACCTTAGACACCGTGGCGATGAAGAATGTTCCCGAGCAGATTCATTAATCTTTAACCAAGCAACGGCCTTATGCCTTCACGCGCTTCGCCGGCAGAACCGCCGCCCGGCCCCGGCTCTGCCGCCAGTCCTGGTACGCCACCAGCATCGGCGCCGCCACCGCAATCGATGAGTACGTTCCGATCAGAATCCCCACCACCAGCGCAAACGAAAACCCATGCAGCACCTCGCCGCCAAAGATAAACAGCGACAGCACCGTCAGAAACGTTAGCCCCGAAGTCAGCACCGTCCGGCTTAACGTCTGGTTGATCGACCGGTTCACCACGTCCGCCAGCGACTCCCGCCGGCTCAGTGCCAGGTTCTCCCGGATCCGGTCAAACACCACGATCGTGTCGTTCATCGAGTAGCCGATCAGCGTCAGAATCGCCGCAATCACCGTCAGCGTAATCTCCTGGTTCGTGAGCGAGAACGCTCCCACCGTGATCAGCGTGTCGTGAAATACCGCCACCACCGCCGCCACGCCGTAGATCAGCTCAAACCGGAACCACAGATACACCAGCATCCCAATCAGCGAGTAGGCCGTCGCCAGCCACGCCTGCTTCTGCAGCTGCTTGCCCGCGGTCGGCCCCACAATATCCACCTGCTCCACCGCAAACCCCGAGTCGTGGTAGTTCGTCGAAAGCGCACTCTCCACACTCTGCCGCCCCGCATCGTGCGCCGCATCCGTCGCCGTCGACTGCGGCAGGGAGATAATCACCTTGTTCGCCGCCTGCCCGCTCGTATCCCCAATCGAGTTGCTGATCCGCTGTACGCGCTCGTCGCGGATTCCGGCGCGGTTCAGCGCCTGCCGGATGTGGTCCTCGTTCGGAGCCTGGTCAAACCGCACCCGAATCTGCGTCCCACCCTTGAAGTCGACGCCCAGCGGCAGATGGTGCCAGAACGCCAGGCTCAACAGACCGGCAACCGAAAAGATCAGCGAAAAACCAAGGAAATACCACTTCTTCCCCAGCCAATCGATATTGACGCCTCGAAACAGTTCCACTTCATAACCTCTTCCCAAACCCAGCTTCCAGCTTCTACCCGTTCGCTCTTAGCCCGCGGCGTGGACCATCCGGCTCTCGTCCTCGGCGCTCGGCGACCCGGAGAAAAGACCCGAGCCGCAGAAGGCCTCACTCACCGAACGCAACGCGCTTGCCAAAGCTAGAAGCTAACAGCTCTCCTCAAATCGACAGCGCCGCGCCACGTTCCTTCTTCGCCAGCAAAGCGTCAAAGATCACCCGCGACACAAATACCGCGGTAAATAGATTCGCCAATAGGCCAAACACCAGCGTCACCGCAAACCCTTTCACCGGCCCCGTCCCGAACAGGAACAGAATCGCCGCCGACACAATCGTCGTCACATGCGTATCAATAATAGTGATCCACGCATGCGCAAACCCCTGCTGCACCGCCGCCGCCGCCGTCTTGCCCGCGCGCAGCTCCTCGCGGATCCGCTCAAAGATCAGCACGTTCGAGTCCACGCCCATACCGATCGTCAGGATCACGCCCGCTATCCCCGGCAACGTCAGCGTTGCCCGCGAGAACCCCATAAAACCCAGCAGGATCAGCAGGTTCAGCATCAACGCCAGATCCGCGTTGATCCCCGCCCCGCGATAGTAGATCAGCATGAACGCCATCACCGCCAGCATCCCGAACACCGCCGCCAGCACGCCCTGGTGGATCGACGCCGCGCCCAGGCTCGGCCCGACCGACCGGGTCTCCAGGTAGCTGATCGACGCGGGCAGCGCCCCTGTCCTCAGCATCAGGCTCAGGTCGTTTGCCTGCTCCTTCGTAAATCCGCCCACAATCTCGCCCGAGTCCCGGATTGACGAGTTAATCCCTGCGACCTCGCGCACCTTATTGTCCAGCACGATCGCCATCGACCCCGGCGTCGCACTGCCGGCCGTATGCTCGCTCGTGTACTTGTAAAAGCGCTCTCCCGCCTCGGTCGTCAGGTTGAACCGGATATTCGGCCGTCCATTTTGGTCCGTCGACGGCTGCGCATCCCGAAAGTCCGTCCCCTCCACCTCGCTCGCCCGCTTCAGCACCCATGCCGAGTCCGGCGCGCCCGCTGCCCCCGATCCGTGCAGCAGCATCGCGTCTGGCGGAATCGACCCATTGTTCGCCTGCATCGCCTCGCCATCGCTCGCATACGGTCCACCCACCACCGCATGGATCGCCAGCTTCGCCGTCGACTGGATAATCTCCTCCACCCGCGCCGGATCCTCCACGCCCGGCAGCTCCACCAGAATCTGATTCTCGCCCAGCCCGTACTTCTGGATCACCGGCTCCGCCACGCCCAGCTTGTCGATCCGCTCGCGAATCGTCTCAATCGACGTGTCCAGCGTCCGCGTCTCCAGGTCCCGCACCGCCGCCTGCTTCATCGTCAGCGTCGTGCTTCCATCCGGAAGCCGCGCCACGTCGTAGCTCCCGTAGTCGTTCCCGCCCATCACCCCGCGGGCATCGCTCAGCTTCGCCGCCGGCACGCCTGAGACGACAATCGTCTGCGGATGCGCCGCATCCGTCTTCCCCACCGTCGCCCCGGTCACCCCGGCCTTCTCCAGATCCGCCTGCAGCCGCGCCACATCCCGGTCCGTCGCCGACGCAATCGCCTCGGCAACATGCACCTCCAGCACCAGGTGCGTTCCACCCTTCAGATCCAACCCAAGGTTGATCCGTCGCGTGATCGACTGCTTCAGCCCGCCCTGCGGAATGCCCACGATGCCGAACACGAAAACCACCAGCACCGCAACGATAAATGCCGTCTTACCGGCCAGATTCTTTCCCATGATCCTTCTTCAAACCTGCTGTCGATCGTTCCCTATCTCTGCCTCGAGGTGGCCCAGGCTCAGCCGTCGCATCTCGCCTCCCAGAGGAACACGGCATTACCCGTCTAGGCGTCCGCCGCCGTCGTCACCGCCGCAATCGCACTCTTCACAAACTCCAGCTTCACCCCATCCGGCTGCAACCGCACAATCACCACGTCGTCCTTCACCGTCAGCACCGTCCCGCGCATCCCGCCGTTCGTCGTCACCAGGTCGCCAGACTTCAACTGTGACAACATCTCCTGCCACTTCTTCTGCTTTCTCTGGTTCGGCACAATCAGAAACACGTACAGACCGATAAAAAACAGGATCGGCAGAGCCAGCCCACTTAAACTGCCCAGACCCGGCACGCTCAATCCCTGCAACCACATCGCCGCCATCAACACGCAAAACTCCAATCCATAGAACCTATCGGCAATCGGCCAAAAGACCTGAGCTCCCGCCCAACATCCGGCATCCTCCCCGAAATCCGGAGCCCTCGCCCGCACCGCCCATTCATCACGGCGTACAGCGAAAGCCTACCAAAGCCGCGACAGGGCGAAGACATCCTCGAGGTTGCCTAGCCCCTAAGCATCGCGTAAGCCCGTTCGGCTGTCAAGAAACACCGCCCGCACCGGCGTCGGCCACACCGCCGCAAACCGGCCCGCCAACCAGATAGACCCGAAGTCTACGGTCTACCCCCAACGAACGGCTGCCACGTCTGGTACCCCCACAGGGAGCTCACCCCCTCCGATCTCTTGTAGTGGAGGTGGACATAAGCGCACAGCGGATCGTAGATCCCCGATGTCCTCCGCGCCGGTGGAACATAAATCGTCGATAGCGTCCTCCGCAGCGCCTCTCGGTCAAGCGCGTACCCGCACGAAAACTCATTCGGCAACAACAGCTCCCGTCCCGGCGCGGCCTCCATCTCCCGAATCTTCTGCTCCACCTGGAAGGGCAGAGTCACATTGATCAGGCCGTAATAATATCCCGTGTCCGCGCGCGGAGACGGCAGCCCCGAGGAGTTCGCCATTGGCCGCCCCAGCGGTGCCAGCGGCGCCTCCGCGACACGTCCCTCGTTCACCGCGAAGTGCACCAGCGCCGTCCGGCGATCACCCCTCTGCGCCAAGGCAGCGCCGCGCAGAATCCCGGGTGCCGGAAGCAGGAGCACCAGCAGCGTATACCCCACCGACATGGACCGAAAGATCCTCGGGTGCTGCGCCAGCAGGCACCACGCCGCAATCAGCGCCGGCGTGCTGTTCACGAGAAAATGCCCGATGTCCGACCGCCCAAAAGCCGCCGGAAGCACAAACAGCCCGAGCAGGATCAGCATATCTAGCTCCGCGGGCTTGCTCCCGAGCCGGCGATTGTTCACCAAGGCAGCCCCAGCCACCAGCAGCAGAGCCACAATCGGAATGTGCTGCACCACCGGCAGCAACGGAAAGTTGTATCCGCCGTGCTGCATCGTCCCCAGCGTCAGAAACAAGCCGCCACGACCGCAGACCGCAAGCACCAGGCCAGAGCCCAGGGCAAATACCGTAGCCACCCCCACCAGCCGCAACGATCGTTCATGCCACCATGCCAAAACAAGAAACACCAGGATCGCCCCGCAAAAGGCCAGCGCCTGCTCCGGCGACACCAGCAGCACCAGCCCCAACCCCGCCAGCAGCTCCAGGCCGACTCTCACCCCGCCCCGCTGCGAAGCAATCCGTCGGGCCGCCACCAGCGCCAGCAGCGGAGCCAGAAAGTATCGGATCGGCGTGTAGTTGCAACCAAACGACAGCGGCCCCGCCCACCAGCTGCATGCAAGCAACAAGAAGATGACGTTCTTTTGCGCCCGGAGCGCCGGAAGCATCGCCACGGTTCCGTATACGATCGCCACCCCCACCCCATACTCGCCAATCCACGAGATGTAGTACGCGTCCGAGACCGACATATGCAAAGCACGCGAAACCAGCAGCGGAACGTACAGCAGCAGCGGTCCATACGCAAACTCAAACTCGGCAAACGGCAGCCTGCCGGACTCAAGCTGTTGCAGGCGATCCAGCAGATAGATCGCTTCGTTCATCGCCGGGTGCGCCCGAACCAACATCCACTCAACCGTCGTCGCGCCCAGAAACGCGGTCAACACCCCCAGCAGCAGTCCCACCGCAGGCTTCGTCCGGTACGCGCCCATCTCCCCTCCCGGAGATGCGAGGCCGAACCCTTCGGTCCACCACGAAAAGAAGAGCACAAACACCACGAACACCGCGAAGCAAACCCGGTTATTGAACCCGACCAGGTAAGACTCCGAAATAGCCGGAGACACAGGAACAAAGTAGGGCAGAACCAGAGTCGCCGCCGCGCCCGCGAGCAGAACCGTCGCAATCGCAAACGGTGTACGCGTAACACGCAGCGGCGAAGCAGGTCTCTCAACAGGCATCTCACCCAGCAACCTATCACGGGACACACCCTCCGCTTCAGGCAGCGGGTCCCTCCCTCAGCCCTGACCCGGCCGCCCCCAGCCCCTACGCCAGCACCTGCCTCACCCGTCGCGGCTCGTCATGCCCCTCCGAGCCATCGCGAAAGGGAAGCTCTCTCCGTGCTGGAATCGGAACGCGTGCCGCAACACCCCGCTCCGCCACCCCGCCCCCCTCGCCCGCACGCCCATCCATCACGGCGTACAGGGAAACCTCGCCCAAACCGCGGCCGGGCGAAGACTTCTGGGAGGTTGCCTAGCCCCCCTAAGCATCGCGTATGCACGTGCCTCTGTCAAGAAATCGGCCATCCCGCGTCGGCCCATCCCGTGTCGGAAATTCATCGGGGAGAGACACACAGGCGTAGGTGCACCTGCTATCAACCTCTTCGGAGGTTCCAATGAAAATCGCACCCTCTCTCCTCATCAGCTCCATGCTCCTCTCTTCACTTGCCCCCGCCGCACCGGCGCAGGCACGTGACTGGGATCGCACCAACCGCAGCGCCATCCGCCACGTCCTCCTCATCAGCGTCGACGGCATGCACGCCGTAGACCTCTACAACTGCTCCCGCGGTGTCGCCAGCGTCAACAACGGCTCGCCCTTCTGCCCCAACCTCGCCGCCCTCACCCAGATCGGCGTCAACTACGTCGCAAGCTCCGCCTCCAAACCCTCCGACTCCTTCCCCGGACTCACCGCCATCGTCTCCGGCGGAACCCCCAAGTCCAACGGCGTCTACTACGACGTCGCCTACGATCGCTCGCTCGATGCCCCCGCCAAGACCACCGGCAACGGCGTCCAGGCCGGCCCCTGCACCCCCTACGCCGCTCCCACCGGAACCACCACCGAGTATGAAGAGGGCATCGACATCGATCAATCCAAGCTCAACGGGGGAGCCCCCGGAGCAGGTCTCACCGACGGCACCATCAGGTCCATCGATCCCGCCCGCCTCCCCCGCGACCCCGCCGCCGGCTGCGCCCCCGTCTACCCCTGGAACTTCGTCCGCGACAACACCATCTTCGGCGTCATCCACAACGCCGGCGGATACACCTCCTGGTTCGATAAGCACCCCGCCTATGCCTCCGTAGCCGGCCCCGGCGGCAACACCCTCGACGACTTCTACTCGCCCGAGATCAACTCGCTCGTCGTTCCACTCCCCGGCGTCGTCACCCCCGAAGGCCTCTCCTGCGCCACCGTCGCCGACCCCTCGCAGACCGGCTCCTGGACCAATAGCTTCCAGAACATCCAGTGCTACGACTCCCTCAAGGTCCGCGCCATCGTCCGCCAGATCCACGGCAGGACCCACAATGGCGCTGCCGCTCAGGTCCCGAACATCTTCGGAATGAACTTCCAGGCCGTAAGCGTCGGCCAGAAGCTCATCGAGAAGAACGTCGGCTCAGGCGGCTACCTCGATGCCGCGGGAACACCCTCCGCCCTGCTCCTCGGTGAGTTCCAGTTCATCGACGCCTCCATCGGCGAGATGGTCACCGCCCTCAAGAATACCGGCAACTTCGAGAACACCCTCATCGTCGTCACCGCCAAGCACGGCCAGTCCCCCATTGATCCCAAACGCTTCTTCGCCACCGGCAGAAACACCGGCTACACCACGCCCGCCACGCTCCTCGACAGCCTTCTGCCCCTCTCGGAGTCCCCATCCAACCCCAACGGCATCGGCGCCACCGAGGACGACATCTCCCTCCTCTGGCTCAAGAACAGCTCCGACACCGCCTCCGCGGTCGCCACCCTTGAAAAGAACGGCACCGCAATCGGCCTCGGACAGATCTTCTACGGCCCCAGCCTCGCCCTCAACTTCAACATCCCCGGACTCCCGCCCAACGGGGATCCCCGCACCCCGGATATCATCGTCGAGCCCAACGTCGGCGTCGTCTACACCGGCAGCTCCAAAAAGCAGGAAGAGCACGGCGGCTTCGCCCACGACGACACCAACGTCATCATGCTCTTCTCCAACCCCGCCTTCACCCCGAAGACCGTCTCCGTCGCCACGGAGACCACGCAGGTCGCCCCCACCATCCTCAAGGCCCTCGGTCTCGACCCCAGGGCCCTCGACGCCGTCCGCCTCGAAGGCACAGCCGCCCTCCTCGAGGTGCAGCAGCAGATCAACCTTCGCGACTAGTCCAACCACACCACCGTCATGGGGCGGTCAGCCAACCAGCGGGCCGCCCCCCGTCCGTTAGCCCCACTCGCCAATCGCCCGGCCCCGTCACACTCTGACAAAACGGAAGTCTCCCCTGGCACGCCACCCGCCCCCAGGCGCCCGCCAGAGCCGGCATCCGCCGCACCGGCCCTACTTCTTCAACTCGTCCTTCACCACTACCCCGCCCTTCATCACCACACCCACATGCTCCAGCACCTCCACTCGCTGGAGCGGATCCTCCCGCACCGCGATCAGGTCCGCATAGTGCCCGGCACTCAACACCCCCACATCCCCCGCACGCCCAATCAAATCCGCCGCACTCGACGTCGCCGCCTGGATCGCCTGCGCCGGCGTCATCCCAAACTCGACCATGGTGTGGAACTGCTTCGCATTGTCCCCATGCGGATACACCCCCGCATCCGTCCCAAACGCCATCTTCACCCCCGCCTTCCACGCCTTGCGGAAGTTCTCCCGCTGCAGCCTCCCCACCCCGCGCTCCTTTACCAGCATCTCCTCCGGTATCCCAAAGTTCTTCGCGTTCCCCAGAATGTAATCGTCGTTATAGATGTCCATCACAAAGTACGTCCCATGCTGCTTCGCCAGCCGGATCCCCTCGTCGTCCACCAGCGACGCATGCTCGATCGAATCCACCCCCGCCTCGATCGCCCATTTGATCGACACTGCCCCGTGCGCGTGCGCCGCAATCTTCCGCCCCGCCTGGTGCGCCGTATCCGCCGCCATCTTCAGCTCCTCCTCCGTATACTGCGGAGCCCCCGGCTGGTCCCCCTTGCTGAGCACACCGCCCGACGCCGAAATCTTGATCACGTCCACCCCGTACTTCACCTGCTCCCGCACCGTCTCGCGTATCTGCTCCGGCCCATCCGCAATCGAAAAGTCGCGTTTCCCCGGATACATTGTCACCGTCACCTCCGGCGAGTAGTTATTCAAATCCCCATGCCCGCCCGTGATCGACAGAATCGGCCCCGAAGCCACCACCCGCGGTCCCACCACCTCCCCCGCATTGATCGCGTTCCGGAGATCCACTGCCAGAAACGGCGCCGAACCCACATCCCGCACCGTCGTAAACCCCGCCTCAAGCGTCGTCCGGGCATTCTTTACCCCGTTGAACGCCGTCGTAAACGGCGTCTCCAGAAACGAGTTGATCGGGTCATACTTGTCCGCCCGCGCACCCAGGTGCGTGTGGCAGTCGATCAGCCCCGGCAGCACATACTGCGCCGAAAGATCCACGACCGTCGCCCCGCTCGGCACCGCAAACCCCGCCCCCTCCACTGACCGGATCCGCCCACCCTTCACCACCAGCACCACGTTCTCCCGATACCGCCCCGCCACGCTGTCAAACAGATGCCCCGCCTTCACATACTTCACCCGCCCCTCGGCCGCCGCCCCGCCGCTCCCCTGCCCAAACGTGCGGGCGCCCATCAAAGACGCCGCCCCGCACACCACCACACCCGCCAGCAAAAGAGCTCGCCCCAAGACCGTCACCTCATTTCAGAATGCTTCCAGTCTTCCGCCCCATCGCCCGCCTGTCAACAACCCCGGGCTGACCAACACCTCCCACCTCCGGTGAGATCGCCCTTGACCTCCCTCACCGCGGATGCAGACTCGCCGGATCATACGGCCCCTTCGCATTCCCCGGCCCACCCACAAACTCAAGCGTCGGAATGCGCTCATCCACGTCCGGCAGCGGCGTAAACGCCATGTGCGGCTCCGCCTGGTACCAGTACGCCACCGAATAGAAGTTGTCCGACCGATGGTTCCCGTGCCCATGCTCCATGCTCGCCTTCATCGACGTCGTAAACGGTATCGGCGAGTCCAAGTGAAACCGGTACATGCTCGACCGCTCCCCAGCCAGCTCCTTCCCGACCATCGGCGCGCCATGCAGCAGGTAATCCTGAGGTCCGCCGTAAGACCACGCACCCAGAAAGTAGTCCTCCCCGCCCGTCCCCACAATCGTCGGCGCGTCCCCGTCGATCTTGAACATGTCATTCCCCTCGCCCCACCATCCGTCCTGGTTCTGCAGCACCGAGAACGTCACGCCCACAAACTGCCCATGCCCCTTCGCCTCAAACCACTCGTAGTTATCCTTCCCGTCCAGGTTCCTCCTATAGTTCACAATCGGATCGCCGTTCTCATACCAGTTCCCCGTCCACCCATGGTTCGGCTGCGCCTGCCGATACTCCGCATGGAAGTAGAGCGTGTCCGCCGGCAGCGCCTGCGCCACCACCCGGTAGTCAATATTCCAGTACACGTGCGACAGCGGCATCTTGCCCTCATCCGTAATCGTAATCCGTGCATGCTTCCGGTACGGCATCGGGAAGTAGCTGTTCAGCGCCTTGTCACTCCCCGCCGAAAGCATCAACGACTCCCAGTGAAAATAAACGCCCGTCCCCAGCCCGAAGAAGTCCCCGATCGGCGTCTCCACACTCGGCGAAGTCTCCCCGTCCCAGTACATCCGCAGCACAATCCGCTTCAGCGCATACGGCTCCGAGTCGTCGAGCGTAAACCAGATATGCGACACCATCCCCGGCCCATCCACATCCAGCAGCGTCATCATCTGCCCCGGGCTCACCGTCCGCGCATCCGCATTCGCCCCCGTCAACTCCCGGCTCGACGAGCGGTGAAGCGTATAGGTCTGCTGCCGCGTCGGATCCGGCATCCATCCCGCGGCCGGCGTCCCCGCAACCTGCGCAAACGCCCCAGCCGAGCTCAGCAACACAAGGGTAATCAACAGCCGGACAACAAACATGAGCCTGCCTTTCGTCTTCAACAATCGCAACGGCAGGCGAACAACACCTGGTGCCAACGCACCTACCACCCCGCCATCCTACCCGATCGGACCCGGCCCCCCACCAGGTCCCACTCAATCGCCCATACCCCACACCTCATACCTCACTAACTCATACCCGAAAACAACCCCCCTACCCCAAAGCCCACGCACCAACCCCACCAGCCTGCGTATAACGGAAGCTGTGACCTCCAAATCCTCGATCTCCGCACGCCTTCGTCCCGCGGCCCTCGTCTTCGCAATCGCCGCTGCCGCACCCGCCCAGACTCCCCCCGTCTCCCCCGACACCCGCGCCGCCGTCCGCCAGCTCCTCGGCGACATCCTCCTCAACGGGCAGGCCTACGAGTACGACCGCCAGCTCGCCGACACCATCGGCCCCCGCCTCACCGGCTCCCCTAACTACATGCGCGCCGCCGTCTGGGCCCAGGCACACTTCCACGAGCTCGGCCTCTCCAACGTTCACACCGAAGCCTGGACCATCCCCGCCACCTGGGAGCCCGACTCCGCCTCCGGCCGCATCCTCACCCCCATCGATCACCCCCTCCACCTCTACTCCTATGGCTGGAGCCCCTCCACCACCTCCCCCGTCAAAGCCCCCGTCCTCTATATCCCCGCCCTCACCCCCGGCGTTCTCGATGGCCTCGCCGGCAAGATCCACGGCAGCATCGCCCTCCTCGATCACGGAAGCTTCGGCGAAAAACCCTCCCTCGAGCAGCTCTTCTCGGGCCTCGATCGCCTCCGCTCCCTCCATCCCGCCGCCATCCTCACCCCCGGCGGTCCCAACGGCACCGAAACCCTCTCCTCCTTCAACTTCTCCGGCGCCCTCGAGCCCCTCCCCGAAGCCGAGATCGGCGACGAAGACGCCTCCCTCCTCAAACGCCTGCTCGACCGCTCCTCCGACGCCAGCCCCGTCACCCTCCAGTTCTCCCTCACCAACCGCATCCGCCAAAACGTCGCCGTCCCCAACGTCATCGCCGAGATTCCCGGTCGCGACCTCCCCAACGAAATCGTCCTCATCGGCGCCCATCTCGACTCCTGGAACCCCGGCACCGGAGCTCAGGACAACGGCACCGGCGTCAGCACCGTCCTTGAGGTCGCCCGCGCCATCAAGGCCATGCCCCAGCCACCCCGCCGAACCGTCCGCTTCGTCCTCTTCGGCGGCGAAGAACAAGGCCTCCTCGGATCCACCGCCTACGTCCGCGCCCACACCGCCGACCTCGCGCACATCGACGCCGTCCTCATCTCCGACACCGGCGCCCAGCCCGCCAAAGGCTGGTACCTCATGGGCCGCGAAGACGAAAAACCCGCCCTCAAAGCCATCGCCCCCCTCCTCGCCGGCCTCGGCGCCGATCAAACCACCGACGATACCCAGTACCTCTTCGAAACCGACCATGCCGCCTTCGACGTCCTCGGCGTCCCCACCCTCGTCCTCTGGACCGACACCGACCTCTACTTCAAACTCCACCACAAAGCCTCCGACACCTTCGACTCCGTCGTCCAGAAAGACCTCAATCAGGGCGCCGCCACCACCGCCGTCACCGCCTTCGCCATAGCCGACAGCTCCCAACCTTTCGCCCCCCACCTCAATCCCACCGAAGTCCAATCCTTCCTCAAAAAATCCAACAACCTCGACGAATACCTCTACCTGAAAAAAATCAACTCCCTCCCCTAAAGGCGTTTCACAAAATGTAACGAGACCGGTAGTCCTCTCCTCACCCTGTCCTTTGAGGAACTCGACCCCCCGCCCGCTCCACTCACTCCACAAACCAGCTCCGCAGCATGCCTTCCCATTTCAGGAACGCTGCGGCGAGACTGAGCACAATTTGTCTCATTTCCCTTGCTCACGTCTGCTGCACGCAAGGTCCGCCAGCAGACCAATGGATTCAAGCGTTGCTGTCGCATGGGTGTACCAGTCGTATGTCACCCGGTGTAAGGAGTTATGCGTGTTGAAGAGGCCGTGCGGCCCCCCTTCTCGAGTGTTGACGAATTTGGCGTTCGAAGTGCTAAAGAGAAGGCATATCCACTTGCACTACTGCAACAACTCATCCCAACGCCGAGGTTCCATCTTGAAACTCAAACTTGCAACAGCTCTTACCTTTGCAGCCGCATGCGCTGGCACCGCGTTCTGCGGCACCATCAACTTCACCGGCACAAACACCACCCTGGGGCACTCCTACGTCTATGGCTCAGGCGCAACCACCGTCACGGCATACGCCTTCGGCGGAAGCGGCCTGCTCTATGGCAAAAACGGCGGCGGTTCAGAGAACGGTGTGGGCATCTCCGGCCAGCCGGAAAATGAGATCACCAGGTCGACCTTTATTCAGTTGGACCTGTCCGCGATCAACAGCCCCTTCTCCCTCTCGATCGGCAGCACCCAGCTCACCGAAGGCTTCCACATCTGCTTCTCCAATGCGCTCGGAACCCTCGGCAGCAGCTGCCAGGACGTCGCCACGCCGGCCTCCGACCCGTTCACCACCGCCTTCCTCACCAAGCCTTCCGGAGACCAGTTCGTCTCCATCCAGGCTGACGGCGGCGCCAACGGTGCGGGAAACGTCCTCATGGATGGCTTGACCACGGCAACAACTCCGGAGCCCAGCTCTCTCCTTCTGCTCGGTACCGGAGTCCTCGGTGCAGCGGGAGCCATTCGGAGAAAATTCGCTGCCTGACGCCGATCCCGCTCAAAACAAGCCGCGGGAAACTGTCCATCTAACCATCACAAGCGAACCCCGAGTTCAGGTTGCCCTACCTATCGCAGTCTCACCGCGATGGCGGGGCAACCGGGCAGAAGAACGAGATGCCGGAGGTATTTCAGGCGATAGCGATCTCCTGCGTAGAGCGCGAGCGGAGGGCTGCGGCCACGAAGTTCGCCGCCACGGCGGGCTGGGTGCGAAAGTGAAGGTGGACATAGGTGGCAAGGACGCCGTGGTACAGGAATCCCTCCTGCACCTGCTTGCCCGAGATCGAGAACCGGACGTCGTAACTGGTCCGGAGTGCGGCCGGCTCGGATATCTGGGAGTAGTGGAAGCTGTGGCCGCGCAGCTCCGTCCCTGCGGGCCCAAGTAGCGTGTCCTGCGTCAGAGTGACGCTGACATACCCAAAATCGACCAGGCGAGGCGTCATCTCGAATCGAAGCGGGAGCGCCGCGGCCATGGGCCAGGCCGTCCCGTCCGCCGTCGTGAGCGACTCGCTCAAATACAGCATGCCGCCGCACTCCGCGTAGATTGGGCGGTTCGAAACCAATGCCCGGAGCTCCCCAAGCATCGAGTGATTCCGGCTAAGCTCACGAGCATGGAGCTCGGGATAGCCGCCGCCGACCCAGACGCGCGCAGAATCAGAGGCATCATCCCGCAACCACTCTCGCGAAAGAACCCACCCGCGCCGGCAACTCTGCCCCGAGCCCTGTTCTTCAACAGCGCGCCCTCCAGCGGCCATGGATGTTAGAACGAAGGCATGAGCCTGCGCCATGCCATCACTCTCACCTTCTGCCTCATCGCATCTCCGGTCTGCCGCTCGCAGCAGCCAGCACCTCCTACGCCACCGGATCAGACGCGTCACCGAGCCCAGCTCGGGGTAGAGGCGCTGCAGCAATGGTACGTCCCCAGCACCGGTCTCTATCGGACGACGGGCTGGTGGAACTCCGCAAACATCATCACCACGATCACCGGGTTCATGCGTTTCAGCGGCTCCAGGCAGTACGTCGCCATCCTCGCCAACACCTATGTCAAGGCCCAGATAGCTGTCCCGAAACCTCAGCAGGTCGGACCTTGGGAGAAGATGACCGGCTTCCCGGGCTTCCTGAATACCTACTACGACGACGAAGGTTGGTGGGCCCTCGCCTGGATCGACGCGTACGATCTCACCCGCGACAAGCGCTATCTCGCCACAGCGCAATCCATCTTCGACGATATGGCAGGTGGCTGGGACAATACCTGCGGCGGCGGCATCTGGTGGAGCAAGGACCGCACCTACAAGAACGCAATCGCCAACGAACTCTTCTTTTCTGTTGCCGCGCACCTTGCCACCCGCGTTCCGGCGAACCGGCGCGAGTACGCCGACTGGGCGGCAAAGGAGTGGCAGTGGTTCGCGAGCTCCGGCATGCTCAACGAGCGTCGCCTCGTCAATGACGGTCTCACCATCGATCAAACCTCCGGCGCCTGCCGCAACAATCAAAAGACCGTCTGGACCTACAACCAGGGCGTTCTCATCGGCGCGCTCGCGGAGTGGTCCAGGTCGGATCAGACCTCGACGCCCCTCGAACAGGCGCGTCTCCTCGCCGCCGCCTCCCTGACCTATCTCACCGACAAGGACGGCATCCTCCACGACACCTGCGAACCAGCTTGTGGCGCCGACGGTGTCCAGTTCAAGGGCATCTTCATGCGCAACCTCCGCGCGCTCGAGGATCTAGCCCCCGACCCTCGCTACCGCACTCTGTTCGCCCGCAATGCGGACTCCATCTGGAACAAGGACCAGGCGCCCGAGATCCAATTTGGCATCGTCTGGTCGGGTCCGCCACTCTCGCTGGGCGCAGGCGCCCAAGGCTCCGCCCTCGACGCTCTGCTCGCTGCCATGGCACAGAGTCAGTAGAGCCTCCCCATCACCCCTTCGAGCGTCTCCGCAGAGCTCTCCAACCCGTTACCTCCGCCAGCTCCCCTACCGGCGCCCACACATCCACCCACACATCCACGTCCAGACCTGATTCATCTCGCCCGAGATACTTCCCCGAAGAAGCACACCGGGACACGGTCACCGTCACATCCCCAGATAAGCCAGCGCCTTCTCCCCCGCCAGGTACCCGCACATCCCATGCACCCCACCCCCCGGCGGCGTTGACGACGAACACAGAAACACTCCCTCCACACTCGTCTCCCAAAGCCGCGGCGTCGGCCGCATCGCCATCTGCCACGGCGTCATCGCCCCGCCTTGCAGATCGCCGCCCACCAGGTTCGCATCCCACGCCTCCAGCGCCCGCGTCCCCCACGCCTTACGCCCCACCACACACTCTCGGAACCCCGGCGCAAACCGCTCCACCTGCGCCTCGATCAGCCCCGTCGCATCCCCCTCCCACCCATTCGGCACATGGCAGTACCCCCACGCCGTATGCCCACCCGCCGGCGCCCTCGACCAATCAAACAAGCTCGGCTGCACCAGAATCACAAACGGCCGCTCCGCCACCCGCCCCTCACGCGGAGCCCGCTCCGACACCGCAATCTCCTCCATCGACCCGCCCAGATGCACCGTCGCCGCCCGCCCGCACTCCCCCGCCGCCCACGGTATCGGCTCCCGCAACGCCCAATCCACCTTGAAGACACCGGGACCGTACTCGAATCGCTCCAGCAGCCGCCGATTCCCCGCCTGCATCCCCTCCGCTCCCATCCGCAGCAGCTGCCGCGGCGTCACATCGCACAGCACCGCATCCGCCCCCTCCAGCTCCCGCAGCGACTCCACCCGAACCCCCGTCCGGATCTCCCCGCCCAGGCTCCGCAGATACCCCGCCAGCGCCGCCGTCAGCCTAGCCGCACCTCCCTCCACCACCGGCCACCCCCCAGCCGGGTACGCATGTGCCGCCGCCCCCAGCACCAGACCCACCGCCGCACTCATCGCCGCCTCCATCGGCATCACCGAGTGCCCCGCCAACCCCGCCAGCAGCGCCCTTCCCCGCTCCCCCCCCGCCCCGCTCCCAAA
>JAABUQ010001064.1_pt1 | contig 61787 bp, 48 predicted proteins | sample 5560001 | NCBI WGS metagenome assembly JAABUQ01 (sample SAMN10711888, study PRJNA513371) | rock metagenome | isolation source: Antarctica rocks | place: Antarctica: Victoria Land, Finger Mt nord | collected 2015-12-18
CCAAGCTGCTCGCCGAGCCAGCCCGGCGTGGCTCGCCGCCCGGTCCGTCCGGCGTCGAGGAGGGCGATCAGAGCACGCAGGTCGGTGGTGTGAAGGCCGTTGAGCCGGGCGAACTCGCCGCGGGCGAGCTCGAGCTCCATCGACGCCCGCCGCAGCCGGTGGAACAGCAGCAAACCATGATCCTGCTCCACCTGCCACCGTCCTTCAGCATCTTCTCGTTGAACGAGACTCACGTGACCCTCAGGGGCGGACCAGGGCAGCCAGCAGTGCTTGCAGTTTGAGCTGCGTCTCAGCCAGCTCCGCTCCCGGGTCCGAGTCGGCGACCACGCCGACCCCGGCGTACATGCTGGCCCGCTCGCCGTCCAGGCGGGCCGAACGGAGCCCCAGCGCCCACGTACCGTCACCGCGGGAGTCGACCCAGCCGACGGGGCCGGCGTAAGGGCCGCGATCGAACCCCTCCACCTTCTGGAGATACCGGAGCGCCTCCGGGGTGGGGTGCCCGCCGACGGCGGCCGTGGGGTGGATGGCGTCGACGAGCTCCAAGGCGGTCGGGAGCCGACCGCCTCTGGCTGCAAGTCGCCCGGTGATCAGGGTGGCCAGGTGGGACACGTTGCGCAGCCCCATCACGGTCGGCGTCTCCGGAACGGCCAACGTCTCGCACCACGGTGCCAGCGCCCGGCTGAGCTGGTCGATCACGATCCGGTGCTCCCAGCGATCCTTTGTCGACGCCAGCAGGCCGGCGACCAGGGCGTCGTCGGCCGCCCGGTCACCGCTGCGCGCAACGGTTCCGGCCAGCGGGTGACAGGCGAAGCGGTCGCCCTCTCGGCGGACGAGCAGCTCGGGGCTGGCGCCGATGAAACCGTCGACGTGGAAGATCATGCACGTGGGGTACAGCGCCCGGAGGCGGGAGATGACGTCACCGACCAGGAAGGGGCGGTTGGCAACGACGTCGACCCGCCGAGCCAGGACCACTTTGGCCAAGTCGCCGCCCCGTATGGAGGCCACGGCGTCAACGATCATCCCCTGCCAGGCGGCGTGGGACAGCGGGGAGCTGAGCGCGAACCCGTCGGGCGGGGTGGCGTCCTCGGTGGCGGCAATCGGGGCGGAGGAGGCAGCGGGACCTGTCTGGGCCCGCCAGTGGTCGGCCCAGGTCCCGGTCACATCGGGACGGAGGTCGACGACGGTTTCCCAGAACCGATCTTGCCGGTGGGCGATGATGCGGCGGGGGATCACGAGGGTCCCGGGGGCATCGGGGGCGAACGGCAAGGCGGCGAAGGCCACCGGGCCGCTGCCAGGGATACCGAGGGGGTCGTCGGTCTCGATGGCCGCCAAGTTGGCGGCCACCTCGCCACCTCGGGACGTTTCCCCCTCAGGCGTCGCGTCCCAGGAGTGCGTGGCGTCCCGGAGGGGGGCCGTCTCGGGGACGGCCAGCCCGTCTGTACCGGGGCCCCGCCGGGTGATACGTAGAGCCACGCCGGTCCCGGCCAGCGCCCCAAGGTCGCAGGTCCAGAGCACCCCGCCGGGGCTCGTTCCCAGGGCGATCAGGTCTGGCTCGTAATCGAGCGGGCGCGTGGTAGCGACCAGCTCGTCAGGGCGAGGCCACCGCCAGCCCTGGCCATTGCCGTGATCCGCGCTGCTGGTCTCGGACGTGCCGGTCATGGATCCCCGGTCTACCTCTATGAAGGGGGCAACCGACAGCCGCGAGGATAGAGGCCATTCTGACGCCGTGACCAGCTTGTGAGACTCGACCCGTCGCCGACAGTGCAGCAACGCTCGGTACCATCGGTTTTCACACACTCGGCCGCGGCACACCGCAAAGCGCCGAATGGAGCCATCACATGAATAGTCGAAGGGTGTTGCACCGGTCGAGCCCAGCGAAGTCCGGACCGCCGAGCGGCGTCAAGCGCGGCCCGGCCCCTCCGGCGCCGCCCAAGTGGCGGCCATGGCTGCTCGTGATCGGCATCCTGATCAGCATCGGGTTGCTGCTGGTCCCTAACATGAGCGCGGCCCAGCCCAAGGCATTGAACTTCACCCAGTTCACCACCGACGTCAACCAGAACATGGTCAAGACGGCCACCATCTCCAACACGGGCAAGGTCAGCGGGAAGTTGGCCGACGGCAACTCCTACACGTCCCAGATCCCCACCGCCCTCTCTGACAACCAACTGGTCGGTGATCTGCAGAGCCACAACGTGGCCATCACCGCTTCCACCTCCAGCGGCGTCTCGATCGGCACCCTGCTCATCGACTTCCTGCCCCTCATCCTGTTCGTGGGCTTCTTCGTCTTCATCGGCCGCCAGGCCAAGCGCCAGCTGGGCGCGGCCGGTGGCGGGATCATGGGTGTGGGCCGTTCCAAGGCCAAGGTCTACGACGAGGACAAGCCCACCACCCGCTTCGCCGACGTCGCCGGCTACGACGGAGCCAAGAGCGAGGTGTCCGAGGTGGTCGACTTCCTCAAGCACCCTGACCGTTACGAGAAGGCCGGCGCCGTCGGCCCCAAGGGTGTGCTCATGGTGGGGCCTCCCGGTACCGGCAAGACCCTCATGGCTCGCGCCGTGGCCGGCGAGGCCGAGGTGCCGTTCCTGGCCCTGACCGGTTCCAGCTTCGTGGAGATGTTCGTCGGCGTCGGTGCCTCCCGGGTCCGGGACCTGTTCAACGATGCCCGCAAGCGGTCCCCGTCGATCATCTTCATCGACGAGATTGATGCCATCGGCCAGAAGCGGGGGGCGAACGGTGCCTTCGGCTCCAACGACGAGCGGGAGCAGACTCTCAACCAGATGCTGGCGGAAATGGACGGGTTCGACCCGGCGACCGGCGTCGTGGTCATCGCCGCAACCAACCGGCCCGAGATCCTCGACCCGGCCCTGCTGCGACCCGGCCGTTTCGACCGGACGGTCGAGATTCCCCTGCCCAACGCCGCCGAGCGGCTGGCCATCTTGAAGGTCCACTCCAACGCCAAGCGCCTCGACACCGGAGTCAACCTCGATGCGGTCTCCCGCGGCACTCCCGGCTTCTCCGGGGCCGACCTGGCCAACCTGGTGAACGAGGCCGCCATCCAGGCGGTTCGCCACAACCGCTCGGTGATCGACCAGGCCGATTTCGACTTCGCCCGGGACAGGATCCTCCTCGGCCGCAGGGACAGCTCCAATGCCCTGCTCCCCGAGGAAAAGCACTCCGTCGCCGTCCACGAAACCGGTCACGCCCTGGTCGCCGCCCTGTCGCCCCGGGCCGACCCGGTGGCGAAGGTGACCATCCTCCCCGCCGGCCAGGCCCTTGGCGTCACCGAGCAGCTCCCCGAGGTCGAGCGTCACCTGTACCCGGAGAGCTATCTCAAGGATTCCCTCGCCGTCCGCCTCGGTGGCCGGGCTGCGGAGGTCCTGGTGCTGGGCGAGGCCTCCACGGGGGCGTCCAACGACTTGGCCGGGGCGACGGAGCTGGCCACGCGCATGGTTCGCGAGTGGGGGCTCTCCGAGCGGATCGGGCCTATCGGTTACTCGTCCAACAACCCGGGCTACCTGGGCGACTCCGGTCTCGGCAACCGTCCCTACGCCGAAGATACACAACGGGTCATCGACGAAGAGGTGACCCTCCTGCTGCGCCAAGCCGAGGCCCGGGCCCTGGAGTTGCTGACGGCGCACCGCACCGAGCTCGACCGCGTCGTCGACCTCCTGCTCGAGCGGGAGACCATCGACGGCGACGACCTCCAGGCCATCATCGAGCACCGGGTGCCGGCGCCCCCGCCCGCCCCGGCCGTCGTCCACGCCACCACCGACACCCGCCTGGACCGGCCGGGCGGCCGGTGAGCGAAGGGATAGGAGCGGGGTCGGTGGGCCCGGGGTCGGTGGGCCCGGGGTCGGTGGGCCCGGGGTCGGTGGGCCCGGAGTCGGTGGGCCCGGAGTCGGTGATCGTGTACTGGCGGCCGGGCTGCGGTTCTGCATACGCCTGTTGCGCACCCTGGAGCGGGCGGGGGTACGTACCGAGCTGCGCAACATCTGGGAGGACGACGACGCCCGGCGGTTCGTGGCCGTCCACAACCGGGGCAGCGAGACGGTGTCGACGGTGGAGGTGGGGGACCGGGTGGCCACCAATCCCAACCCCGGCGAGCTCGCCGCCTGGTTGGCCCAGGCCCATCCGTTTCTGGTCGACGAGCGGCGCGATGTCGTAAGCTGACGTTTATCTTGGCTACGAATTCATCCCGGTTTCCGGGACGAATTCGTAGCCAGGATGAGAGCAGGTGGGGCCGTCAGAGCGGCCGCCCCAAGCGCTGACCGGTGAGGTGCGGGCCCAAGCACCGGCCCCCCTCGGACCGGCCCCCCCCCCCCCCCGGGGGGGGGGGCCCCCCGCGGCCGCCCCGCCCCCGCGCCCCCCCCGCCCGCCCCCCGCCCGGGGCGCCCCCCCCCCCCACGCCCGGCGCTGCTCGCCGGCGCCCTGACGCTGGCCACGGCCCTGGCCGCGGCCCTCGTCGCCAACACCCTGATCGCCGGGAACCGGCGCGACCAGGCCCTCGCCAAGCTCGTGCCGGTCTACGACCGGGCCGACTCCGGCGCCTTCGACTTCCGCCCCGATGGCCGGTGGCGGCTCCACGAGGACGACGACCAGGACGAGCTTTCCGCCCGCCAGCTCGGCCGCTACGACGCCGGGATCGCCCCGGACTGGCCCGACCGCGACGACGTCCGGGCTCTGCCGGACCGCGAGCGGGGCGAGCTCGAAGCCTGGCTCTGCGAGCAGGCGCTCCGCCTCGCCGTCGCCCTGGGGCGCCGGCCCGACTCGCGGGGCGATTGGCTACGCGCGGCGGCCCTGCTCGACCGGACGATCGCCCGCTTCCCCCTGGCGACCCTCAGGGTCGAACGCCTGGCCCTGCTCGATCGGCTCGGGGTCGCCCCGCCGGCATCCGTGCCGGCGTCGCCGACCGCCATCCCCGAGTCACTCCGATGGATGGATCGCTACCTCGCCGGGGTCGCCGTCGAGTTGACCGACGCCCGCGGGGCGCTGGAGCATTACACCGAGGCCCTCCGCGATCGCCCCGACTTCTTCTGGGGGCATTACCGGGCCGCCGGGGTCGCCTGCCGGATCGACGAGTATCCCTTGGCCGTCGACCATCTCCGCCATTGCGTGGGGCGCCGCCCCGCCAACGCGGCCCTGCACGCCTTGCTCGCCTCGACGCTCCACCTCGCCGGGATCAGCACCCCCGACGGATTGCGCGGCGACCGGCTGGCCGAAGCCCTGGCCGAATCCGACCGGGCCATCGCCCTCGACGCCGACCTCGCCCCGGCCTACCGGATCCGCGCCGCGATCCGCCACGCCTCCGGGCGTCGCGATGAGGTCGAGGCCGACATCGGCCGGTTCTCCGTCCTCTCCCGGGCCCGGGGCAAGAAGGATGCGGGCCTGGTGCTCCGCCTCGGCCTCTGGGACCGCCCGGGGCCGCAGTCGTCGGAGCATTCCGGCAAGGTCCCCGCCCTGGCCCGGCAAGCCCTCGCCAGCGATCCCGACGATCGCGAGGCCCGGACGACCCTGGCGATCAGGCTGGCCCTCGAAGGCCGCGGCGACGAGGCGCTGGCCGAATTCGACCGGGTCCTCGCGGGCGAGCCGGGGAACCTCCGGGCACGCTACCACCGGGCCCGACAACTCTGGCGGGTCGACCTCGAACGGGGGATCGAGGAGTTCTCCGGCCTGATCGGCCAATCCCGCTTCGAGGAGCTCCTGACCCAGGAACCCGCGGCGATCCGGGCCTTCCATTTCGTCGCGAGCGACCTGCTGGGGCGGGGCCGGCTGGACGACGCCCTGGGGGTCGCCGAGAAGGGGCTCGTCCATGCCCTCCGCCACCGGGTGCTCCGGGACGACACGCTCAAGGCCCGCGGCCAGTTCGCCGGCAAGATCGAGCTCGACCCGCGCGGGGAGTCGTATTACCTCATGGCCCGGATCCACGCGACCGCGGCGCGGACCGACCCGGGCCGGGTCGATCGGGCCGTCGAGTGCCTCGAACGAGCCTTCGCGTGCGACCAGGAGTTCCGCCGCGACTGGTTCGCCGGCGATCCCATGTTCGACGAGCTTCGGTGCGAGATCCTCGACCGCCTGGCGGACCCGGTCGTCGATCGTTGAGGCGAGGCCCTTGGGTCGGCCGGGCCGGTCCTCCCGCGGCGCAAGCCGAAAGGGCCCGCCGGGTCGGGGTGACCCGGCGGGCCCTGTTGGTTCACCCCTCATCGGGGGGCGACGAGATCAGTAGGTCGGGGTGTCCGAACCGCCCGGGAGGCTCGGCGAGCCCGTGGGGGGCGAACCGGGGCCGCTCGTGGTGGGCGATCCGGTCCCGGTCCCCGTCGAGGGCGGGATCGGGTCGGCGAGGACCACGGACACCTTCGACGTCGCCGGCCCGACCGGGGCCGGGGGAGCGACCGGCTTCGCCACCGGAGGGACGACCGGGACGTGGACCGACTTCGTCACCAAGTGAGCAACCGGGGCGATGGTCGCGTAGGTCGAGGCGACGACGATGGTCGGGGTCGGGGCGGTCGCGGGAGCAGGGGCCGATTGCGTACTCGGGATGTGCACGACCGCCGCAACCGGCAGACCGACCACGCCCGACGGGCTCAGCTTGCGTTCCAGGGCTTCGGGGGCGTAGCGCGGGTTGCGGAATCGACGCATGGTTGCCATCTCCTTGAATTGCGAGTGAGGGATATACCGCTCGCAATTAATATCCCTTTCTCGGGATGGCAATAGCAGTCTTTTCCGACGATTTATCCCCATTACGGGATAATCCGCTCGCGCGCGACGGTGCCCTGGCCGGGATCGGTCCTCCAGGGTCGGTCGGATCAGGCCCCGACGGGTGCCCGCCGGCGCCCGACGAGGGCCTTCACGGCGCAGCCGGCCGAGGCCGCACCGCACCCGCCGGTCGCGCAGCCGCCCGAGGAGCCGCAGCCCCCGCCCCCGGCGGAGCCGCACGAGCCGCACCCTCCGGCCTCGGGCTCGGCCGGGGCTTCGAGGTCTTCCTCGGCGACGTCGCGCCCCGCCGGTTCGAGGACGACGTCGAGGCCGCACCGCTCCCGGAGGGCGGCGACCAGGCCCGAGGCGTCGAGCCGGTGCGGGCCGAGGTAGTGGAGGACCGTCCGCCCCTCGTCGAGCAGGGGCTCGGCGTCGATCGGCTCCAGGGGCCACTGTCCGCCTTCGAAGACGCCCAGGCAGGCTTCGAAGCGGCTCGACCGATCGGCGGCGACCTGGCGGGCCCTCGCGAGATCGGCCGGCCCGGCGGCCCTCAGGATCGGCGCGGTCGGGGTTCCCGGCTCGAAGGCGTCCGGGGCCTCGGCCAGGACTTCGCCCAGCTCGACCCCCCGGTGGGTCCGGATCACGACCGCCTCGCCCCGCCCGAAGGCGACCGGCGCCGCGTCGGGGTCCGCGGCGAACCGGGCCACGGCGCGGGCCAGGCCGTAACGGATCAGGTAGGCGCGGCCCATGACGGTTCGCTCCGGGGATGACTTCGCTCGGGGAGCGGGAGCTCGATGGGAGGCCGGTGGTGCCTTTCGACCCGGCTTCATTGCCTCCGAGTTAGTGTACTGGCGGACCGGGGCTCGACGCAAGGAGACCGGCCTTCGCCCGGCGAAACCGCCGCCTTCCGGTTCGCGCGCGTCGCGCCCTCCCCTATAATCCGATGATCCGGTCGGTTCTCGCGTTCGATCGATTGAGGATGTGAGCCCATGGCCCGAGCACGATGCACGCTGAGGGTCCGGGGGCTGGATTGCCCGGCGGAGGTGGCGGCCTTGACCTCGGCCCTGGGGGGTGCCCCCGGCGTCGGCACGCTCGGCTTCGACCTGATCCACGGGATGATGACGGTCGACTACGACGCCGAGGCCACCGACCCGGCGACCCTGGTCCGCCGGGTGGCCGCGCGGGCCGGGATGCAGGCCGAGCTCGCGGGCTCGCCCGAGGTCGAAGGGTCGTGGTGGTCCAGGCACGGGCGGTGGGCGACCACCGCCGCCTCGGGCCTGGCCTTGGTCGCCGGCCTGGCGATCGGCTGGCTCGGCGGACCGGCCCTGGCGGCGCGGATCGCCTACGGCCTGGCGGTGGCCTCGGGCGGGCTCGACCTGGTCCCCCGGGCCTGGCGGAGCCTCCGGGGATTCCGGCTCGACATCCACGTCCTGATGGGCTCGGCCATCCTGGGCGCCCTCGCCCTCGGCCAGTGGGACGAGGCGGCGACCGTGGCGTTCCTCTTCGGGCTGTCCGAGGCCCTGGAGGCCCTGAGCGTCGACCGGGCCCGCCGGGCCGTCAAGGCCCTGCTCGAGGTCGCCCCCGACCGGGCCGAGCTGATCGAGCTCGACGGGCAGATCCGCGAGGTCGCCGCGGCCGAGATCGTCGGGGGGGATCGGGTCCGGGTCCGCTCGGGCGAGCGGGTGCCGGTGGACGGGTCGATCGCCTCGGGGAGGTCGAGCGTCGACCAGAAGGCGATCACCGGCGAGTCGGTGCCGGTCTTGCGCGAGGTGGGCGATCCGGTCTTCGCCGGGTCGGTCAACGGCGAGGGGGCGCTCGAGGTCGTGGCCTCGGGGTCGCTCGACGACTCGCTGATCGCCCGGGTCGCCGACCGGGTCCGCGAGGCCCAGGCGTCGAGGGCCCCGGTGGAGCGGACGGTCGAGCGGTTCGCGGCCTGGTACACGCCCCTGGTGGTGGTGGCCTCGCTGGCCTTGATGCTCGCCCCCCCCTTGGGCCGGCTGGCGAGCGGCCTGCCGGCCGACTGGGCGACCTGGTTCGCCCGGGGCCTGGTCGTGCTGGTGATCGCCTGCCCGTGCGCCCTGGTGATCGCCACGCCCGTGGCCCTGGCCTCGGCCCTGGCGGCGGCGGCCCGGCGGGGGATCTTGCTCAAGGGCGGGGAGTTCCTCGAAGAGGTCGGCCGGCTCCGCGTCCTGGCGTTCGACAAGACGGGGACGCTCACGCTGGGCCTGCCCGACGTGGTCGAGGTGGTGCCGACTGATGGCCGGCCCGACGCCGACGTCCTGCGGATCGCCGCGGCCCTGGGCGATCAGGGGGGGCACGTCCTGGGCCGGGCGATCTCCCGCCACGCCCGGACCTTGAGCCTCGAAGTGCCCGTGGCCGACGGCTATGCGGCGGTGCCCGGCCTGGGGGCGTCGGCCCGGGTCGACGAGGTGGAGTATCACATCGGCAGCCACCGCTTCATCGACGAGGCCGGCCTCTGCCCGCCCGACTTCCACGCCCGCTTCGGCACCGCCGAGGGGGACGTGGGGACCTCGGTCGCCCTGACCACCGCCCACGGGCCGATCGGCTGGATCCGCCTGGCCGACCGGGCCCGGCCCGAGGCCGCCGCCGTCGTCGCCGACCTCAACGCCCTGGGGATCGAGACGGTGATGCTCACCGGCGACAACGGCCCCACCGCCGCCGCCGTCGCCCGGGAGCTCGGCATCGCCGAGCAGCGCTCCGGGCTCCTCCCCGCCGACAAGGCCCTGGCCATCGCCGAGCTGAACCGGGGCCGAGGGCCCACCGGGATGGTCGGCGACGGGGTCAACGATGCCCCCGCCCTCGCCGCCGCCCGGGTCAGCTTCGCCCTCGGCGGGATCTCCAGCGCCTCGGCCCTCGAAACCGCCGACGTCGTCCTCATGGCCGACGACCTCGCCGCCCTCCCCTGGCTCGTCCGGCTGGGCCGGGCCACCCTCGCCCGGATTCGCCAGAACATCGCCCTCGCCCTGGGCACCAAGGCCCTGGTCCTCGCCCTCGCCGTCTTCGGCCTCGCCACCCTCTGGATGGCCATCCTCGCCGACGTCGGCGTCAGCATCCTCGTCACCGCGAACGCCCTCCGGCTGCTCAAGCGGGGCTGATCGCCCGCCGCGGCCGGGCCGAATCCGCCGACGCGGGGTTCCATACCCGACGAGGGATCGCATCCCCCGCCCCCCGCGCGATCCGCCGGGAAGTCGCGTCACACCAGGACGAACTGGTGAGGCGAGGGGTTACGACGCGGCTCGAAATGGCCCGAACGGGTCGCGAGCGGCCCGGACGCTCGGATCACGGGCGGGATCGGCCTCCCCGGCGACGGGTCGTCGCCGGGGATGCGATCCCGCGGTGGTCGATCGCGATCCCGGGAGATCGTGGCGACGGCGATCACGAAAGGGTGGGCGGATGAACCGTTCCGAGTTCTCGAGCCTCGGCAGCCTCAACCTGATGGCCCTCTCGCGGTTCCGCTGCGGCTCCTGCGGCAAGCCGATCCGCTCGTCGCGCCCGCTGACCCTCGGCCGACAGGTCCGCTGCCCGATCTGTGGGGTCAAGACCGAGGTGCTGGTCGATCCCCCCGACCCGGACGCGCTCCGGGGAGCCGGGGCGATCGGGGCCGGGAAGATCCTGCCCCCGAGCCGCTCGGGGCCCGGGGTCGAGCCGACGCCGATGCCCTCCCCTTCGCCGTCGCGGAAGGCCGCCGCGGCGAACTACCCGGCGATCCGGGGCTACACGATCCTCGGCGAGATCGGCCGGGGAGCCACCGGGGTCGTCTACCGGGCGCGCCACGACGCCCTGAAGCGGGTCGTGGCCCTGAAGATCCTCGATGTCCGCGACGACGGGCCGGCGGTCCTGCTCGGCGAGGCCGAGGCCGTCGCCAAGCTCCACCACCCCAACATCGTCCAGATCTTCGAGGTCGGCGAGGGGGACGGCCCCCCCTACCTCGCCCTGGAGTACGTCGCCGGCGGCCACCTCCGGTCGAGGATCGAGGGGAAGGCCCAGCCGATCCGGGCCGCCGCCCGGCTGATCGAGACGCTGGCCCGGGCCGTCCAGGCCGCCCACGCCCGGGGGCTGGTCCATCGCGACCTGAAGCCGGGCAACGTGCTCATCGGGATGGTCGACCCGGCCGCCGACGAGGAGACCGGCGAGGACGTGACCGCCTACGGCGTCGCCAAGATCGCCGACTTCGGCCTGGCCATGAAGCTCGACCGCGACGACGCCTGGGGCCACGGCCCGGAGCTGGCCGGCACCCCGCAATACATGGCCCCGGAGCAGGCCCTCGGCCGGGGCGAGCTGCTCGGCCCCGGCGTCGACATCTATGCCCTGGGCGTGATCCTCTACGAGATGATCACCGGCCGCCGGCCCAACTCGGCCCCGACCGTCGAAGCCCTGCTGATCGCCATCGCCAACGAGCCCCCGGTCCCCCCCCGCCAGCTCCGGCCGGGCATCCCCCGCGACCTCGAAGCGATCTGCCTGAAGTGCCTGGCCAAGGACCCCTGCGACCGCTACCGGACCGCCTCGGCCCTGGCCAACGACCTGCACCGGTTCCTCCAGGGCGAGCCGGTGAAGGCCCGCCAGCCCGGGCTCCCGGGCCGGGCCTGGCTCTGGTCGCTCCGCAACCCCTCCGCCGCCAGCCTGATCGGGGCCGCCGCGGTCCTCGTCGGCCTGGGCCTGCCCTCGCTGGGTTGGCTGAAGCGCGGGATCGTCCGGGTCGCGGCCCTGCAGGACGCCGAGAACCAATCCCGCGCCGTCCTCGGCGCCTGGGACGTCTACTCCAAGGTCGTCGGCAACATCGATTTGGCCCTCGCCGACCGGCCCGGCCGACCGGCCGCCCCGAACCTGCCGAAGGTCACCGGGACCGACTTCGACCTCAGCTTCCGCGACTCCAAGGGCGGCCGGCTCGTGCCCGACCCGGACTGCCTCGCGCCCAGCCCGGTCACCTTCATCAAGCTCTTCGGGCAGAAGCTCGACCACCCCGGGGCCGTCGCCGGCGACTCGGCGCCGACCTCCTCGTTCCGGATCTACAGCGACTTCCCGCTCCGCAAGAACGACGACAGTCGCCCCGAGTCCGGCTTCGGCCGAGAAGCCCTCGACGCCCTGACGGGCGACAAGACGCTCAAGTCGTACGCGAAGTTCCTCTCGACCCGCAAGGGCGAGGTCCTCCGCGCCGCCTATCCGGTCGCGATGCAGGGGAGCTGCCTGAAGTGCCACAATGACCGGTCGAAGTACGACCCGAAGCTCTACGACCTCGACAAGTCGCCCAAGCTCGACTGGAAGGAGGGCGAGGTCCGGGGGGTCATCGAGGTCATCCGGCCGATGGACGAGGACTACGAGAAGACCGGCGACCTGCTCGCCTGGGCCCTCGGGGGGGCCCTCCTCGGCGGCATGACCCTGCTCCTCGCCGGCCGGGCCCTGCTCGGGGCCGCCCGCCGCCGCGCCTCCTGAGCCGCCGGCCCCCGGTCGGGAGCATGGAAACAGATGTCGATTTATAATTCAACACTTATTTGTGTTGAAATGGCGTAGGATTCGTGCCAGATTCTCTCGCGCAGGCCCCCGCGGCACGGGGCCGGATCCATCGCATGCAGGATCGTCCCCGAACCGAGGTCCATGGCCCCTGGAGCGTGAGGAATCGATGCTAAGCCTAGCCCCCAAGGTCAGCCGCGCCCGGATCGAGACCCTCGACATCCTCCGCGGCATCGCCATCCTCCTGATCTTCCTGCTCAACATCCCAGGAATGGGGAATACCGTCTTTTCCCACGATGGCGACCCGCGGCTGCTCGGTTGGTCTCCCGCCGACCAGGCCTGCTGGTGGTTCCTGAACGTCGCCCTCGCCGGCACCCAACGCGGCCTGCTCCAGCTCCTCTTCGGCGCCGGCGCCGTCATCCTCCTGGAGCGGACCATGCGGCCCGACGGCCCGGTCGAGGTCGCCGACCTCTACTTCCGCCGCACCCTCTGGCTGATGGCCTTCGGCCTCTTCGACATCTTCGCCTTGCTCTGGTTCGGCGACATCCTGCTGGTCTACGCGATCGCCGCACTCTTCCTCTTCCCGTTCCGACGCCTCGGCCCCAAGACGCTCATCACGATCGCCTTGCTGTGCCTGATGGTCCCGACGGCGCGGGGCTTCGTCGCCTATCAGGCGGGCGGGCGGATGCAGGCCGCCGTGGCCCAGGCGACGTTGAAGCAGGACCAGGGCAAGCCGCTCGACGAACCCGACCGCAAGGCGTTGGCCGCTCGGGCCAAGAGCCTGGAGCACTATCACCCCTCGGCCACAGTCCTCGCCGAGGAGCGGGCCGCCCGGCTCGGCTCGATCTCCGCCAACCAGCAGTATTTATACTCATTATTCTCCGATGTGCTCGTACCCGCCTTCTACCCGATAGGTATCTTCGAGGCGTTCGCGACGATGCTGCTGGGCATGGGCCTCTTCAAGCTCGGCGTCATCCAGGGCGACCGCTCGACCCGCTTCTACCTCATCCTCGCCCTGCTCGCCTACATCCCCGGCCTGGCGAGCCGGGCCTTCGACGTTTGGCAGCGGACCGACTTCCAGGCCGGGCCGCACACCGGCATGGTCGCCGGCTCGCTCTCCCGCCTCGCCGTCACCCTCGGACACGTCGCCCTGATCAACCTGCTGATGAAGGTGGCGGCCGGGCGGGCGTTGCTCGCCCCCTTCAAGGCGGTGGGGCGGACGGCGTTCTCGACCTACCTGATGCAGAATTTCCTCGGCATGTGGGTCCTCTTCCCCGGCTTCGGCCTGGGACTCTGGGGACGCTTCGGCTGGACCGGACTGTCGCTGGTCGCCCTGGGCGTGATGGCGGCCCAGGTGGTCCTGGCCAACCTGTGGACCCGGGCGTTCGCCATCGGGCCGATGGAGTGGGCCTGGCGGTCGCTGGCCTACCTCAAGCTCCAGCCGATCCGCCACCGCCCCGCCGAGCTGGCCGAGGTCCCCCTGCCGGCCTGAGGCCGGCGGGCGGCGGGGAGGGGCGAGGGCGGACCGCCCGGTGTCAGCTGATCGGCCGACACCGGGTCACCCAACCGGGGTTAAGCACGTAACACTTCTGGGCGAGTCAACCCCGGGAGGGTGGTTGTCGCCATAGTACCTTTTTCCGGGAATGAACTCGGGATGACTTTAAAGCTTTTGCAATCCAACGAAGTGGCTTCGGAGGCTTCACGAACCCTGGCGAACTGGCCCATCATCAGGAAAATGACACTCGGCCTGGTCTGCATCAGTGGAACCTTCATGTTGATGGACCTTTACGAAATCCGGATCTCTTTTTGGGGGACGCTCCAGAAGCAACTCTACCTCAAGGCGATCGGCCTGGCGCTCGCCATGTTCGTCGCGAATCCGATCATCGCGCTTGCGATCCATTTCGCCAAGATTCCCGATCAAACCCTCAGCCCGACCGAGGTCGCCGTCGGCAGGATGATCGGGTACATCGAGAGACTGCTCGCGTTCTGCTTCGTGCTCGATGGTGCCGACAATGCCATCACCATGTTGATCGCGGCGAAAGGGGTCTACCGATTGCATGAGCTCGGCGGGGCCAAGGAACTCTCCCAGGACAAAGTCAGCGGGGACGAGCCGATGGAGTTGGGGGCGAAGATGCACGAGAAGACGTTCTACGTCATGGCGGTCACTTTCACCAGCATCGCTTACGCCATCATGATCGCGTTCGTCACCCGGTTCGTCGTGGGCCTGCTCTGACCTGTTCCTTCCATCGGACGACGCATCGCAAGGTCGATGCGCGAGCCCGGAGAGGTCGGCGGGCACCAGCCGCTTCATTCGGTCGAATTCCCCGGGGCTCGGGAATTGTATTCGGGGCGATCCGCGTCACCCCACGCTTCCTGACACCTTCCCTTGCTTCGCCCGGCGTAATTATCGGGAAAGCTGAACCTTGATCGAGACGGCCAACCGATGAAGATCCTGTTCGCCGTGTTCCCCGTCACCGGTTTCCTCAACCCGATCCTGGCCATCGCCCGGATGGCCAGGAGCAGGGGAGATGTTGCCCTCCTCACCACGGCATCGCACTTCGCGCCGGCGGTCGAGGCCGCGGGCGGGCGGTTCTTCCCGCTCGCCGCCGGAGCGGACATCGACTATCGCGAGATCGAGAAGATCATCCCCGAGCGGGCTTGGCTCCCGCCGGGGCTGCCGCTATTGCGGGTGATGCTGGAGCGGGGCGTCCTCGACCCGATGCAGGCGCAGGCCGAGACGCTGCGGGCCCTCGTCGACGCCGAGGCCCCCGACATCATCGTCTCCAGCGGCCACTTGTTCATGGGCACGACGCCGCTGTTCCTCGACCGCTCGCGGCCCCGACCGCCGATCGTCACCTGCGGGGTCTCGATCTTGCTGCTCGATCGCCCGGATGGCGCCCCCCCTTACATGGGCCTGCCGCCGGCCCGCGACGAGGCGGACCGGGCCCGCTACGCCGCGATCGCCGCCGAGGCCGACGCGGCTTTCCACGAGCCGGTCCGGGCCTATGCCGACGCCAAGCTCGCCGCCATGGGCCTGCCGAGGCTGCCCTGCTCCTTCTTCCAGTCGCGCGTGCTCCTGGCCGACGCCTACCTGCAACCGACCGTGCCGGCCTTCGAGTATGACTTCGGCCCCCTGCCGCCCCACGTCCACTTCGTCGGCGCCCTCCCTCCTCCACCGATGAGCCAGTCGCCCCGGCCCGATTGGTGGGGCGACCTCGACGGCGGGCGGAAGCTGGTGCTGGTGACGCAGGGCACCTTCGCCAATCTCAACTTCGCCGAGGTGATCGAGCCGACGCTGGCGGCGCTGGATGACCGCGACGACCTGCTGGTGCTGGTCACCACCGGCGGACGGCCGCTCGAGAACATCCGCGGGCCGATCCCAGCCAACGCCCGCCTGGCCACCTTCCTCGACTTCGAGGCCCTGCTGCCCCGGCTCGACCTCGTCGTGACCAACGGCGGCTATGGGACGGTGTCGCTGGCCTTGCGGGCCGGCGTGCCGATCGTCTCGGCGGGCCTGACCGAGGACAAGGCCGAGGTCGGCTCCCGGGTCGCCTGGTCGGGCGTGGGGGTCAACCTGGCCTCGAACGCCCCGAGCGTCGAGGCGGTGCGGGACGGCGTCGATCGCGTGCTGGGAGATCCTTCTTACAAGGATCGGGCGCGGGCGTTGGCGGCCGACTTCGCCGCGATCGACACGCCCCGCGCGATCTTCGCGATCCTCGACCGCCTCGTCGCCGAACGAGCCCCCTGACGACGGCGGAGAGCCCGAAGAAGGGTAACCCGGCGTCTCTTCCGATGAAAAGTCCCAGAATAATACCTATACACCTGACTGATGATGAGGTTTGACTTCCGGGCAACCCTGATTCGTCCTCAATGCCGGAACAGGAACTCTTTCGAGTTGATCAGGACCCATCCCAGGTCTTCGATCGCCTGGCGGCGGTCGGGGGCGTTGGCGAGGTGCTTGGTGGCGGCGGCGACCTCGGAGGCGTTGGGGTCCCGGGCGAGGGCGACCAGGTAGAGCTCTCGGGCGACCTGGTCGGCGGGCAGGTCGGACTTGGCGAGCCTGGCCATCCGGCCGTTGTCGTCGCGGAGCTTGCCGTTGACGGTCGCCCCTCCGATCAGTTGGAGGGCCTGGGAGAGGTTGGAGTCGCTTTCTCGCTCGCACTCGCAGGCGAGCTCGCGGGCGGGGCGGCCGAAGGTCTTCAGGAACGGGTTTTCCATCTTGCCGTCGGGGATCTGGGTGGCCCTCATCCCCTTGGGCAGGCCGTCGAAGGGGGTGGTGGTCCCGGTGAAGGAGGAGATGGCGTCGAGGAGGACCTCGGCGGGCAGGAGCCTGGTGTAGGCGTGGGAGAAGTAGGTCGAGTCGGCGGCGTTGAACTCATTCGTCCGGGCGGCGAGTTGGTAGGTCCGGCTGGCGAGGATCTCGCGGATCAGCACCTTCAGGTCGAAGCCGGAGGCGACGAAGTCGCGGGTCAGGCCTTCGAGGAGCTCGTCGTTGGAGGCGGGGTTGGAGTCGCGGAAGTCGTCGACCGGCTCGACGATCCCCCGGCCCATCAGGTGGAACCAGACCCGGTTGACCAGGCTCCGGGCGAAGAACGGGTTCTCGCCGCTGGTGAGCCAGGTGGCGAGCGAGATCCGGCGGTCGGCGGTGTTGGGGTCGGGCGAGCCGGCCGAGTCGTCGAAGGTCGGACCGCCGAGGGCCTTGGGCTTCATCGTCTTGCCGGTCCGGGGCTGGCGGACCTCGCCCCCGCTGGCGGGGAAGATCACCTCGTCCTCGGGCAGGCTGCCGGGCTTGCGCTTGACCCGGGAGAAGAAGGCGGCGAAGCCGTAGTAATCGTCCTGCGTCCAGCGCTCGAACGGGTGGTTGTGGCACTTGGCGCACTGGATCCGGACGCCGAGGAAGAGCTGGGCGGTGGTCTCGACCGAGTTCTCCGGGTCGCGGCTGATCCGGTAGTAGTTGGCCGGCGGGTTCCGGAGGGTCGAGCCGTTGGCGGTCAGCAGCTCACGGACGAAGCGGTCGAGCGGGGTGTTCTGGTCGAGCTTGGCCTTGATCCAGCGGTTGAAGGCGTGCGTCCCCTTGGTCTCGATCAGCCGGCCGTTGACCTTGAGGATGTCGGCGAACTTCAAGGTCCAGAAGTCGGCGTACTCGGGCCGGGCCAGGAGCCGGTCGGCCAGCTTCGCTCGCTTGTCGGGCGAGGGGTCGAGCCCGAAGGCGTGGACCTCCTCGGGCGTCGGGAGCACGCCGATGGCGTCGAGCGAGGCCCGGCGGAGGAACGCGGCGTCGGTGCAAAGCTCCGACGGGCTGATCCGCATCCGGTTCAGCTTGGCGAAGACCGCGCGGTCGATCGTGTTGTCCTCGGGCACGGCGGCCACCCGGAAGCCGGGGACGTCGACCAGGTGGGTCAGGCGGACGTTGGCGACGAGGTCGAGGTAGTGGGCGATGATCGCGACCTCGCCCCGGTTCTTGAACGTGACGTGGCCGTCGGCGTCGACGTCGGCGATCTCGGGGTTGGAGGAGTTGAAGTAGCAGATCGGGGTGACGTCGCGCGAGCTGCCGTCGGCGTAGTGGGCGATCACGGCGGTCTGCTGGGTCTTGCTCGGGGCGTTGAGCACCCGAGCCCCCGGCAGGATCTCCAGCCGGACGGCGAGCGGGGCGGCGGGGTCGTCCTTGGCCCCTTCCCTCATCCAGTCGCGGAGATATTCATACGACTTCGAGTTCCGGAGCAGCCGGAGCCCCCCCTCGTGCGGGACCTCGCCGAGCGGCTTGCGGAGCAGCAGGCTCGACTCGGCGGCCAGCACGTTGATCCGCCGGCCACCCGCCTCGCGGCTCAGGAGGGTGAAGTCCTGCTCGGGCAGGTACCCCCGGAGGCTGAGCTTGAACCCCCCCTTGCCGGTGGGGGTGCCGTGGCAGGCCCCCATGTTGCAGTTTGCCTGGCTGAAGGAGGCGATCACGTCGTTGCGGAAGCTGACCCGGGCGGCCTTGGCCATGGCCGAGACCTCGACCGTCGCCCTCGCCTCGACGCTCCACCCCCGGGCGACGATCGTGGCCGTGCCGTCACCCTTGGGCGTCACCTGGCCTCGGGCCGAGACGGTCGCGACGCTCGGGTCGAGGCTGACCCACTCCAGGGCCCGGGTCAGGTCGCGGACCTGGCCGTCGGCGTCGACCGCGGTGACGACGAGCTGCCGGGTCGCCCGGTGGCCGACCAGGGTCGACCGGCTCGGCTCGACCTTCACCCGCGCCGGAGTCCCGATCGCGTCGGCCGAGGGTGCGGCGGCGGTCGCCCGGTCGATCATCCCGAAGGTCGCCAGGGCCGATCCGGCCGCCAGGGCCAGGCGGGTCATCCGTCGCGAGACACGCATCGGCGGCTCCTCCTCGGGAGGGCAAGGGGTTCGAGCGGTGGGGTTCGCGCCCCGGGCCGACCTCGGAGGGAGTCGGCTCGGGAGCCTTGGGGCGGGCGGTCTCTTCGGTTGGCTTCGGCCGGCCTGAGCAAGCAGGATCTGTAATCCTAGCGGAAAGAACACGGGAACCTCAAGCAAAATCAAACACTCGCCGTCAATCAAGGACGCTCAGGGCTGCAACGCTCGTTTGGACGCGCGATGGCCGCTGGTACCTCCGACCGAAGCCCGCTGGCTTGCCCTCCGACCGAGGCGTAAGATGGTGCAGGTCGCCCGAACCACGGTCCGGGTCGGCATCGGGACGACCCAGGACATCTCCTCGTCATGCTCAAACGCGCGCGGATCAGGAATTTCCGATCCTGTTACGATACCGAAATCGAGCCGGTCAATAGCATTTGCGCAATCTCTGGGCGGAATGGTGTCGGCAAGTCGAACACCTTGAAAGCGATCAAGTGGGCATGTTCCACCGCCGCCCAGATCGGCGCGGACCGACCAATCGCCCCGGAGGGCCCGGAACCGAGCGTCGCGGACGCGTCGATCGATTTCACGATCGAACTTGATAATTTATTGTACAAATATTCATTCGAGAAACCGGGCCTTTTGCGGTTTTTCGGTCATCCTGATTTTGGGGGCCCGCCGCGTGGGCTTCTCGAATCCTTGGACGTTGACGAACCGTCCGGAGCCCCGAGGCAGCTTCTCCACAGGGTGGGCGACCGGATCGTATTCGATGGCCGATCGGAGCCGATTCGGGTGAAGCAAATGACCCCGGCGGTCGCGGCCCTGAACGCCATCTTGCCCTCGGACGATCCTTTCCAATCACACCTTCAACGCATCATGGCGTTCTTTCGTGGAGTGCACTATTATTCACTCGACGACGAACCAGACGCGAAGGACGAGATCACCGATCGAGAGTATCTCGAATGGAAATTTCGCCATGAATCCGAAGGGGAGCCTGCCGACTCGGTCCCCATGCGGCTCATCAATCTGTGGAAAGAAGACGCGGATCGCTTCCACGAATTGGCCTCGCTACTCGGCGCCGACGGTGTCAATGTGGTCGAGAGCATCGAAATCTTCCAAGGCCGGGTTTTGGCCCCGTCTTCCAGGCCCGATGGCCGTGGGCAGCCGACCAGCGAAGGATTCACCCCGGTGTTCCGGCCATCCACGCTGATGGGCGGCGCTCCAGGTGTTTATCCTTTCTCGGCATTGTCGGTCGGGACCCGGCGGGTGATCCGAATCGTCACTTCGATGCTTTTCGACAAGCGTTCCTTGATGTTATTGGAGCATCCCGAGGATTCGATCCATCCCGGCCTGCTCAGGAAGCTGATCGACTTGATGCGGTCTTATTCCGGCGATACGCAGATGCTCTTCACGACGCACTCGCCGGAGGTTCTGGACATCCTAAAACCCGAGGAGATCTTGTTGGCCACCGCGCCGGGTGGTTCGACCAAAATCAGGCGGCTGACCGGCCCGGAGATCGATCGGGCCAGGCTGTTCCTGCGTGACGACGGGTCGATGTCTGATTTCCTCGAATCGGAGGGCGACCTTTGACCGCTTTCGCCGTGCTGGCGGAAGACCGCTCGGACGCCGAGGCATTGGTCGTTCTGATCAAGCGGATCGTGGACAAAGGCAACATCTCGGTCAAAAGCAAAGGGTTCGCGGGCTGTGGCGAGTTGCGCGTCAAGGCGGCGAGCCACGTCCTCAACTTCGCGAGGCAGGGATGTACGCACTTCATCATCTGCCACGACTCCGACGGGGACCCGCCGGACTCGATCCGGAGCAAGGTCAGGTCGAGCATGGCCGGGAAGATCGACCTGGGCGAACATCCCCATTGCATCGTGGTACCGGTGCAGGAGCTGGAAGCCTGGATCATCGCCGACGAGGAGGCCATCACGAAGGCCATACCAAGCCTCGTGATCGCCCCGGTAGCCCGGCCTGAATTGCTCTCGTCCCCCAAGGAATGGTTGGTGAAGGAGTCCCGACGGGGCAGGTCGAGGCCCTTGTACGCCCCCGCGACCTTCAATGCCAAGGTCGTGCAGCATCTGAGCATCGGCAAGGTCGAGGGGAAGTGCGAGTCGTTCGCGGAGCTAACTCAATTCGTTCGACAACACATGTGAGCGCTCGAACCGGGTAGAATCGCCGTGATCGATCGAATTTGGCGCCCCGAAGCTGGGAGAATCCAAGCATGCGACGCGCGATCACGCTCCTGATGGCCGCAGGGCTGCTGACGACGGTGGGGCTCCGGGCGGCGGACGAGCCGGGCAAGCCGAGGCTGGCGGACCAGGCGGCCTTGAAGGCGTATGGGGGGCTGGTCGGGAGCTGGCGGGGGGCGGGTCAGCCCCAGCGCGGGCGTTCGCAGGGGGCCTGGACCGAGTCGGCGAGTTGGGCCTGGAAGCTCTCGGCCGACTCGGCGAGCCTGGAGATGGCGGTCGAGAAGGGGAAATACCTCAAGGCCGCCGCCTTGAAGCCGGGCGACGGGCCGGGGTCTTATGTCCTCGACGCCACTCTGGCGGACGGCTCGAAGCGGACCTTCCGGGGCAAGGCCGAGGCCGGCAAGCCGCTCGCCCTGGCGGCCGAAGGGGCGGGCGAAGGGGTCCGCCGGGTGACCCTGACGATCCCCAATGACCTCCGGTTCCTGCTCCTGCTGGAATCCCAGACCCCGGCCGGCTCGTTCGCCAGGCTCGGCGAGGTCGGCTTCACCCGCAACGGGGTCAGCTTCGCGGCGGGCGAGGCGGGGCCGGTCTGCGTGGTCACCGAGGGGCGCGGCACGATCCAGGTCAGCCACCAGGGGAAGACCTACTGGGTCTGCTGCTCCGGGTGCCGCGACCTGTTCAACGAGAATCCCGCCGCGATGATCGCCGAGGCCGAGGCGAGGCAGAAGAAGGGCGACAAGTGAGGCAATAACGGGGCGAAGCTCATCGGGAATCCGCACAAGCCGGAAACCTCGCCCATTCTTCCATCGTCCACAACTTCACCAGTTACGCCAGATCCCTTCAAGGCCGGGTATTACACTCGACGATCGAAAAGGACATTGCCTTCGTGCGTCCCGGATGACAGCACGTTCGCCTTGCCTTGCGCTCGGACACGGACAGGAGGTCCACGGTGTCTCGGAGGATTTCGACCTGCTTGATCGCGGTCGCGCTGGCCGGATGGGCCGCGAGGGGCCAGGAGGCCGCCAGGACCGCCCCGCCGGCCCTGGCGGACGCCCCGCCGCAAACCCGGCCGGATGCGGCGATCCCCACCCCGCCCTCGATCCTGGGGGCGGAGGTCCGCGACATCGACCTGGGCACGGCCTTGCGGCTGGCAGGGGTGGAGAACCCCGAGCTGAACCTGGCCAGGCAGCGGGTGGTCGAGGCGGTGGCGCTCCGGCAGCTCGCCGCCGCCCAGATCCTGCCGACGCTGAATTACGGCTTCAACTACGACTCGCACACCGGCCCCCTCCAGCAGTCCAACGGCAACATCCTCTCGGTGAACCGGAGCGCCGTCTACGTCGGGGCGGGGGCCAACGCGGTCGCCGCGGGCACGGTGAACATCCCCGGCGTCTTCCTCGGGGGGAACATCGCCCAGGGGATCTTCGGCTACCTGACGACCCGGCAGGTCGTGATTCAGCGCGACTTCGCCTCGGTGGCGGTCCGCAACCAGGTGTTCCTCCAGGTCGGCCTGGCCTACAGCGAGCTGACCCGGGCCGAAGGGCTCCGGGCGGTCTCGCTGCAGGCCCGCGACGAGGCCCGGGAGGTCGCCCGGATCACGACCGACTACGCCCTGACCGGCCAGGGGCGGACCGCCGACGCCGACCGGGCCGCGACCGAGCTGGCGCTCCGCGAGAACCAGGTCCTGGCGGCCGAGGGGGAGATCCTCACCGCCTCGGCCGAGCTTTGCCGGGCCCTCAACCTCGACCCCTCGATCCGACTCCACCCGACCGACGCCTACGTCGTCCCCCTGCCGATCGTGCCCGACCCCCAGCCGATCCAGGAGCTGATCGCCCTGGCCCTGCTCCGGAGGCCCGAGCTGGCCGAGCGCCGGGCGGCGATCCGCGAGGCCCTGCTCGCGCTGGAGGGGACGAAGGCCCTGCCGTTCTCGCCGACCCTGCTGATCGGCTTCAGCTCCGGCGGCTTCGGCGGCGGGTCGAACCTGGTCCGGCCGGTCTTCGGCAGCATGTCGGGGCGGACCGACCTCGACGTGATCGGCTACTGGACCTTGCAGAACCTCGGGGTCGGCAACGTTGCCTTGATCAAGACGGCCAGGGCCCGGCTGGGCGCCAGCGAGTTTCAGCAGGTCGCGGTGCTCAACCGGGTCCGGGCCGAGGTCGCCATCGCCTACGCCCGGACGCACGCCCGGTTCGCCCAGATCGGCACCAGCGAGGCCGCCGTCCTGGCCAGCCGCAAGGGGTTCCGCGAGGACTACGACCTGACCCGGGCCCAGACCACGCGCGTGTTGCCGATCGAGCTGCTCAACAACTTCCGCCTGCTCAACCTGTCGCGACGGGCGTACCTCGACGCGATCGTCGACTACAACCGGGCCCAGTTCGAGCTCTACGTCGCGCTCGGCCAGCCCCCCGCCGACTCGCTGGCCAGGCCCGTCCCGGTCGCCGGGCTCGCCCCCTCGGGCCTGCCCGGGACGATCGGCGGCAACCGGGCGATGGGCCCCAACCCGCCCTCGGGCGGGTCCACCAGGCCCGCGCCGTCGTCGGCCAATCCCCCCGTCCCGAGCGACGCGAGCCGTCGTTGAGCCCGGCACACCGAGCAAAGGAATCGGCGATGAACCCCGAACCCCGCGCCGGACGGCGGCTCCGGCCCCCGGCCCTGTCGGTCGCCCTGGCGGTCGCGACCCTCGTCCCGGGCTGCATGACCCAATCGATCTCGCGTCGGGACGAGGGGGGCCCCGCCCGGGCGGCCAACCTCCTGACCGTCTCGGCGATCGCCCCGGCGATCAACGCCAGGACGGACGCGCCGAAAGGCCAGGCCGGCCCTCCGGGCCCTGGCCAGCCCGACGGGGATAGCGCCGCCACTGCCGCCGGGTCGAAGCCCGAAGGCGACGCGAGCCTGAGACCGGCCTCGGCCGACCCGCTGGCGCCCCCCCCGGGGGGCCAGGAAGCTCCCCAGGTCCCGGCCCCGGCAACCGCCCCGCCAGGGGGGCCGGCCCCGGGCCCGCTCGACGACCCGGGGTCGGGCCTGATGGGCCCGACCCCGCCGACCTCGAGCACGGCCGCCGCGACCCCGCCGTCGATCCCCGAGTCGGCCGCGCCGTACCCGATCGACCTCCCCTCGGCCCTCCGGCTGGCCGACGACCGCAACCCGGTGATCGGCGAGGCCCGGATCTTGATCCTCGGGGCCCTGGCGGAGCGGCAGTCGGCCCGGGCACTGCTCCTGCCGTACCTCAACGCCGGGGCCAATTACCACGACCACACCGGACCCTTGCAACGGTCCAACGGCACCATCCTCAAGCTCACCGAGCAGTCGTTCTACTTCGGCGGGGGGGCGAGGACCGTCGGGGCCGAGACGGTCGCGATCCCGGCGGTGAACATCTTCAGCCCCCTGACCGACGCGATCTACGAGCCCCTGGCCGCCCAGCAGCGGGTCACCGGCGCCCGGTTCAACGCCTCGGCCACGGCCAACAGCGTCCTGCTCGAAGTGGCCTCGCTCTACATCGACCTGATCGGAGCCGACGCGATCCTCCAGGCCCGCCGCGAGCTGGCCGGCGACGCCGACCGGATCGCCGCGTCGGTCCAGGCGTACGCCGCCACCGGCCAGGGGCGGAGGTCCGACGCCGACCGGGCCGACGCCGACCGCCGGCTCTTCCAGCTCGACATCCAGAAGGCCGAGGAGCGGGTCGCCGTCGCCTCGGCCCTGCTCGCCCAGCGGCTCAACCTCGACCCCTCCGCCCGGCTCCAGCCCCTGGCCGGCCCGCTCGAACCGATCTCCTTGATCGACCCGGCCACGCCGGCCGAGGAGCTGGTCCGATCGGCCATCGCCCGACGCCCCGACCTCGCCGCCCGCGACGCCCTGATCGCCCTGGCCGAGTACCGCGTCCAGCAGGAGAAGGCCCGGCCCTTCCTGCCGACGATCTGGCTCGGGTTCAGCGGCGGGGCCTTCGGCGGCGGCAGCAACCTGGTCCCCCCAGGCTTGAGCCGCTTCGCCGGCCGGACCGACTTCGACGTCCGGGCCTACTGGACCGTCCTGAACATGGGAGCCGGCAACGCCTCGCTCATCAAGCAGCGCAAGGCCCAGGCCGGCCAGGCCGCCGCCGAGCGGGCCCGGGTCCTCAACGACGTCCGCCGCGAGGTCGCCTCGGCCCGGGCCGAGTCGCTGGCCCGGAGGAACGCGGTAGTCGTCGCCCGGCGAGGGGTCGCCACCGCCGAGCAAGGGTTCGCCAACGACCAGGCCCGGCTCCGGGCCACCCTCGCCCTGCCGATCGAGGCTCTGGACAGCCTCCGGCTCCTCGCCGACTCCCGCGTCCAGCTCGTCGAGGCGATCACCCGGGCCAACCGGACCCAGATGGCCCTCTTCGTCGCCCTCGGGGCCCCGCCGCCCCTCGAACCCCTGCCCGGCTCGCCCGCGGCCCCGCCCGTCGCCGACGCCGCGCCGCCCGCGCCCGACGCTCCCCAACCCGGGGCCGCCGGCGGGCTTTGACACGGGGCTAATCCGTCCCGACCCGGATCGTCGCCGTCCAGACCTGACGGATTTGGGCCCGGCCGTCGATCCAGAGGGCGTGGAACACCCCGCCCTCGCCCGCGGCCAGTCCCGCCGTATCGCCGGGAGTGTCCGAGGTCCCCCCGGTCCGGGTTTCCACCTCGGTGACGCGGGTGCTCGGTTTCCAGGTCCGCCCGCCGTCGAGCGAGGCCCGGAAGCGGATATTCCAGCCCTTCCCCTCGGGGACGTCACGCGTGTCGTGCCAGGTCACCCCGACGACCCCGGCGCGATCGACGGCCAGGGCCGGCAGGTAGGCATCGATCCGCTCGCCCCCCTCCGGGGCGTCGCTGACGACCCGGGACGGCGACCAGGTCTGGCCCTTGTCCTCGGACACCGAGGCCAGGATCCGGTACGGCTTCGTCGGGCCGCCGTCGGCCCAGGTGGCGTAGAGTCGGTCCTTGAACGCCGGGCTGCCCGGGTCCGCGGCCAGGCAACCCACTCCGGCCCGGAGGTCGCCGCGCGTCCAGGAATCGACCTCCGGCATGCCGCGCTCGAACGTCCGGCCCCCGTCGGTGGACCGGCCGACGCCGAGCCTGGCGTTCGGCCCCGGTGCCGCGGCGGCCCCTGTGCGGGGGCGAGGCTCCGTGAGGTTGTAGAGCACGACGAAGGTGCCGTCGGAGAGGACCACGCCGTTGCCGATGCCGCTGGCCTGGAGCGGCGGCTCGGCGATCCGGAGGGCGGGCCCGTCGAAGGAGGCGCCCCCGTCGCCGGAGCCGTAGAGGGCGATCCCGGAGGCGCCCGTCCCTTGGCCGCCCAGGGGCTTGATCGCGATCGTGCTGCTCCAGTAGAGACGCCCGCGGAACCGCCCGCCCGTGCCGTCGACGGCGAGGAACTCGCGATCCAGGTCCGCCTCCGGGTCCAACGCCGTCGGCCGCTCCCACGTCCGGCCGCCGTCGAGCGACCGGAACAGGCCCCGCCGCGCCAGGGTCGCGAAGTAGGCGACGCCGTCCGGCCCGAAGGCGACCGACGGATCCCCCGAGAGGCCCCGGTCCTCCGGGGATTTTCGCTCCAGCGACAGCCGCCAGGTCCTCCCGCCGTCCTCGGAGGAATAGGCGACCGACGGCGGCAAGGGGCTCCCCCGGTACTCGATCATCGAGCCGGCCAGGAGCCGGGTCGGGCGGGCCGGGTCGGCCGCCAGGACGACCTCCCGGTGCGGGATGTCCGCACGCTCGCGGCTGACGTGCACGTTCGGGCCGACGACGATCCGCGCCTCGCCGGCCCGAGCCACGCCCGGGAGCCCGAAGATCCCCAACGTCAATGCCCACGTCGCCCTCGACGTGGATCGCGCCATCGTCGCCTTGCCGCCGATCTTCATGCGATCCTCCTTTGCCGTTGAAGATCCGCCGACACGCCGGCGAATCCGGTCGAAGGCTGGCGGGCGCGAGGCGCGGGGCCGGCACGCCCCGCCCCCCACGTCCGCCCGACGACCCGAGCATTGGGCTTCAAGGCCCGGCCTCCCGATCAGCCCCTGGGTTGCTCGACCACCCGGGCATCGGGTCCGGGCCCGAACAATTTGTCGTTCTCGGCGTCGTTGACGCGGATCTTGGTCGCCTTGATCCGGTAGGCGAAGGCCGGCTTGCCGCGGTACTCGGCCGCCGCCCAGGCGGGGCCGCAACGCTCCCAGGTGGCCTCGCGGGGTAGCCAGATCCCCGGGGCGACCTCCTCCAGCCGAGAGCAGCTCCGACGTTCGCTCAGGACGCCGTCATACCGGACCTCGCGGCGGAGCAGGGCCAGCCCTCGCGCCGGGTCGAGCCAGAATCGTTCGACCCGTTGAAGATCCCGCTCGGGTCCTTGGACGGCCCTCCTCCCCTCCACGATCAGGCATTCCGCGCCGTCGACGGGCTCGGTCCCTTCCAGGACGCGACCGGTGTCGAATTGATCGAAGGCGTCCGGGATCCAGTCTTCGAGCTCGACGGCCCGGACGTCCTTGTTCGGGGCCGGGTCGGGCGGGCGGAGCCCGGCGCAAGAGAGGTACATCCTCGGGGAATAGACCCGTTGCGGCGTCGGGTCCTTGCGGAGTACCTCGCGACTGTCCGCGTAGACCTGCGAGAGCAGGGCCTCGCCCGTGTAGATCCAGGTCTTGTCCTCCGCCGCCAGCTTCGGCTGCCGACCGGCGTTCCGGGCCGCGTCCTGCCTCCGCCGGTCGATGATCGACTTGAGGAAGGCCGGCGCGGCGGGGTCGGGCTCGACCTGGTCGGGGGGCGTGATGAACCGGAGGCCGTCGGGCAAGATCCGACGCAGGTACCGCTGGCGATCGCGGAAGCCGACCCGCTCCTCGGCCCTGTACGGGTGGATCTCGAGCATCTGCCAGCGGGGCAGGATCTTGGGGTCGACGAGGGCCTCGGTCTCGAACCGGTACTCGACGTAGAGGCTCTTGATCTTGGCCCGCTGCTCCCGCAACTTCGCCTTGAGTTGATCCAGGGCCATCGTCTCCTCCTTCGGAGGAGGAGGGGACGCGGTCGTCGCCGCCCGTGGTCTCTGGGCCGTCGCCGGCCACGGCCAGGCGGACACGGCCCCGGCAACGGCCAGGGCCGCGATCGTGGAGGACAACCAGAAAGCTCCGCGCATCATCGTCACCGCTCCTCTCGTCGAGTTACCTTCCACGCCGGCCCCCGGCCCAAGGCAGGCCAGGAAGGGGCCGCGCGCACGTCGCCCGGGCCGCGCCTGGGCGCGGCTTCGCGGGCGTGTCGTGGTCGCTTCCGTCAGGGGACGATCGACGTCAGGGTCGGTGCGGCGGGGCCGGCCCGGGCCGGTCGGCGTCCCCCGGCGCGTCGGTGGCGTCGCGATCGATCTCCTCGGCCTTGGGGAGCACCTCGGTCTCGAACGCCTCGGCGACCCGGGCCCGCAACCGCTCGGCGGATCGCCATTCGGCCGACGAGACGTCCGGCCTCCTGAGGATCAGGTCGAGCCGATTTCGCGCCAGCCCCATGAGCCACCAGGCCTCGGTTCCCCTCGGGTCCGAACGTCGGCCCGCCTCGTTGTGCCAGGGGAGGGGGCCGAGCGCGGCGGCTCGCCGCAACGCAAGCCTGGCGATGGCCAGGTCGCGGCCGCGAAAACTCACCCAGGGATTCTTATTGATGACGTTCAAACCGACCTCGGCCGCGACTTCCGGGTCTTCGATCTCGCCGACGCACCGTTCGATCTGGCGGAGGATTTCGAGCCGCAAAGCGGGTTCGTCCTCGGCTCGCGACGCCGCGACGTTGCGACGGTCCCGGAGGTCGATCTGGGCGAGGGCGGCCGAGAACAACCGCGCCTCGGCATCGTGCCTGCCCTCGCGATGCTCCCAAGCGGCCTCGGACAGCAATGTCCGGATCGAACCGTCGCTGACGAGCCTCGGCACGATCAGCGACCAGCCGGCGACCGCGAGGGCCGCGAGGGCCGCGGCCGAGCCGAGCGGTTTCCGGTGGCGTCGCGCCAGCCGCCAGAGGAGTTGGGAGGTCCAGAGCCGGCGGGCGATCGGGGGGACGCCCGCCTCGAACCGCCGGACGTCCTCGATCATGGCCGCCACCGTCGCGTACCGCCGCGAGGGCTCCTTGGCGAGCGCCTTCAGGCAGATCGTCTCCAGGTCGCGAGGGATGCGGCGGTCGATCCCGCGCGGCGGCGGGGGCTCTTCTCGGAGCAGCCGGGCCAGCACGTCGACCGCCCGGTCGTTGCCGAACGGCGGGCGGCCGGTGGTCATCTCGTAGAGGATCGCCCCGAGGGCATGGACGTCGGTCGCCTCGCCGACCAGCTCGGACTGGCCTCGGGCCTGCTCGGGCGCCATGTAGGCCGGCGTCCCGTTGATCTCGCCCTGTCGGGTCTGGTCGGCCGGCTTCGTCACGTCGCGCGCCAGGCCGAAGTCGGTCACGAAGGCGGTCCCCCCTGCCGCGAGGAGGATGTTGCCGGGCTTGAGGTCGCGATGGATGACCCCCCGCTCGTGGGCGTGCCGGACCCCGTCGGCCACCTGCTTGAAGATGGCGACGGCCCGCGACGGGGTGAGCCGCCCCCGCGCCAGCAGGGCCGTCAGCGGCTCGCCCTCGACGTAGTCCATCGTCAAGTACGGCTCGCCGCGGCCGTCGCGGCCGACCTCGTGGACGGCGACGACGTGCGGGTGGCGGAGGCGGGCCAGCAGGCGCGCCTCCTCCTGGAACCGCCGCAGGGCCGGGCCGAGCGTCGCCGTCCCGGGTTTGAGGACCTTCACGGCCGCGAGCCGCCCGAGCGCCCCCTGCTTCACGAGGTAGACGACGCCCATGCCGCCGCGTCCCAACTCGCGCACCACCTCGTAGTCGTCCGGCAGGATCGGCGGGGAACGATCGGCCTCGGCCCCGGCCGGGGGTTCGCCCTCGCCCAGGGCGAATCGCAGCGCCTCGTGGGCCGCCATCGCCCGCTCGAACGGCCCCCGGAGTTCGTCCGGGACCTCCGGACGCTCGCCGGCGAGTTCGGCTTCCACGAGGTCTTCGAGGTCCATCAGAGCAGCCCCCCGAGTTCGGCCAAGGCCCGGGCCGTCAGCTTGCGGACGGCCCCGGCGGACCGGCCCATCCGGCGGGCCGCCTCCTCGGAGTCGAGCCCCTCGAAGTAGCGCAGGAGCAGGACCCGGCGATGGTCCTCGCTCAGGGCGTCGATCCCCCGGAGGAGCACCTGCCGGCGCTCGGCGCGGTCCACGGCGGTGATCGGCCCGGTCTCCGGCTCGGGCCCCGGCAGGGCGACGGCCTGCCGCTTCCCCGCCCCCCAGTAATCCCCCAGGTCGCGGAGCCGGTTCTCGATGATCCGGCAGAGCCAGCGGCCGAAAGCCCCGTCGTCGGTGTGCTCGAACGAATCGAAGTCCCGGTGCGCGGCCAGGTAGGCATCCTGGAGCACGTCGCGACTCTCGACGGAGGCCCGGAGTCGGGGCCCGAGCCGGGCCCGGATGAACATCAGGGCCCGGTCGGAGTGCCGGGCGAACAGGCGGTCATACGCCTCCCGGTCGCCGGCCCGGGCCTGCTGCCAGAGGGTGAGTGTTTTCTCGTCCATCGTCTCAGGTAGCGGGGAAACGCGGCGGCCGTCCCGCGCCGTCCGGGATATTCTCCGAGGATCGGCCCCCGGGCGGAAGCAAAACCGCCGAGGACCGGAGGTCTTGCCTCCGATCCTCGGCCTTCTTCCTTTCGACCCGGTCTCTCGGGATCGAGCCCCGGGGCCTCATCCCACTCGGAAGACGGGGAAGACGCGGATCGTCTGCTGCCCGAAAGGGGTCCGGATCAGGAAGGCGTTCGCGGTGAGAGAGTCCTTGCTCAAGGGGGCGAGGGCGACGGTGTCCTCGAAGTTGCCCTGGGCGTCGGAGAACAGCGCTGTACCCTCGAACTTGAAGTTACCGGTGGAGAGATTGCCTTTGACGGTCGGCCCGTCGGTGAAGATGATCGAGTTGGGCGTGGTCTTGCCGACGATGGTCACGGTCGCCAGGCGGGTGGCCCCCCCGTTATTGGCCGGGTGGTGCCCCTGGATTTGCTGCCCCGGCGCCAGGGCGAGGGTGAGCCGGAGCGGGATGCGTGGGGTGATCGAGGCCAATCCCCTGAGGATCGGCGTCGCGTCGTTCTGGCCGATGAAGCCGGTGCCGTTGAAGTCGTACTGGGGCGTGTAGCCGGGGTCGCCGCGGAACGACTCGTAGGCCGCCGTGTACGCCTGGAGATCGGCCGAAGTGAAGGCCCGGAAGCGGTCGGCGCTGGGATATTCGCCGGGCACGAGGGGGACCAGCGGCAGCGACTCGCCGGCGGTGCCCGTCGACCTGGTCCGGGGCGGCCCGGCGGTGTTGATGGCCGGCGTGGTGGCGGTAGCGGCCGGGGTCGCGGTCGAGAGCAACACCCGGGCATCGAGCGATTCGACGCCCGGGCGAACCAGGTGCCTGGGACGGGACATTGGAGATCCTCCCGAGAGTGCGCGGAAGTCGACGGCGGCCACGGACCGCCCAGCTTCCTCACCTATCGGCAGGATGACCGCCCGGATTGGGGGCGATCCGCCCGGGCCCGAAATCCCGGTCAGTGCGACCCGGCCGACGCGACCTTCTTCTCCTCGGCCTTGACCGCCGTCCCCTCCTCGAGCGAGCCGTTGTAGCTGGTGATGACCAGGTCCTTGGGCGAGAGGCCTTGGGCGATCTCCGCCTGGACCCCGGTGTCGCGGGCGACCTTGACGTCGACCTTGTGGGCCTTGCCGTCACGGGCGACCATGACGATCCCGTCGCCCTTGCCAGTCTGATTGACCAGGCCGGAGGAGGGGATGGTGACGTGCTTGGGGTCGGCAGGCTGGAGGATAATCGTCAGCGGACCATACATCCCCTCGTGGAGTTTGCCGTCGGAGTTGGTCAGGTCGACTTCGGTCCGCATGTTCCGGCTGCTTGGGTCTTCGGTGTACGAATAGCGAGAAACCTTGCCGTGGAACGGGCGGCCGGGCAGCGCGAGGATATTCAGGACCGCGTCGTCTCCCCGGTCGACGTACGGCACGTCGATGTCGGGCACGGGCATGACCACCCTCATCAGGTCGGTCCTGGCCACGGCGAGGACCGGCACGCTGCCCCCTTCGGAGGCCGAGCGGATGAAGTCGCCCCGATGGAAGCTCCGGATCGTGACCACTCCGTCATAAGGAGACGTGATCCGGGTATAATCCTGCATCACCTCAGCCTTGTCGAGATTGGCCCGCCCAACCTCGACCTTGGCCTGGGCCTCGACCAGGTCGGCCTCGGCCTCCTGGACCCTGGCGGCCCTGTCCTGGACCTGGGCCTTGGCCGTGAGGACCGCCGCCCTGGCCATGCCCAGGTCGGACTTCGCCACGTCGCGGCGATCCTGCTGCTCGTCTTCGAGCTTCTGCTCGATGGCGTCGCGGCGGACGAGGTCGCCGATCCGGCGGAGCTGCTTCTCCTGGAGGTCGAGGTTGGACTGCTTGGCGACGACCTCGGTGTCGGCCTGGGTGACCATCGCCTCCGCGGCCGTCTGCGCCGCCTCGGCGCTGCGGATCTTGGCCTCGCCGACCTTGACCATCGCCAGGGCCTGGTCGAGCGCCGCCTTGTTCTGGTCGACGGCCTTGTCGACCTCGGGGTCGTCGATCACCGCGAGGAGCTCGCCGAGCTTGACGCGGTCGCCGATGTCGACGTTCTGGACCTTGAGGTAGCCGGAAACCTTGGAATAGAGCTGGGCGTGCTCGAAGGCGTGGACCGAGCCGTACTGGGTCGTCGACCGCTCGATCCCCCCCTGATGCGGGTGGGCGACCTCGACCGGCAGGAAGCCGCCGGGGGCCGGCTTGCCCTCGCCGTCGTGGTCGCCGGCGGCGGTGGCCTCGCCGTCGCCGCCCGCCGGCTTCTCGCCCCGGCCGAAGACGTAATAGCCCGCCCCGCCGAGGCCGAGCAGGAGCACGCCCAGCAGCGCGATCGGGACCCAGGGCCGCCGGCGAGGCGGCGGGACCGGCCGGGTGCCGGCGTTGGGCCCCTCGTCGAGGGCCGGGGCGGGCGGATCGATCACCGACACCTGCGGCTCGTTCATGGCCTGTTTCCTCTCACCTTTCGGGTGACCGGGCGGGCCAGGTCGAGAGGAAGGCCCCGGTCAGGGACGCCCGGCCGAGTCGCATGAGGGCCCGCCCTCGCGACCGGGGGGGTGACACGAGCCGCCCTCAATATGGTCGGGGGTCGATCCGATCCAGTCTAGAGCCCGGGCCGATCGGGGTCAACGGCGGGGCCGCGTCGAGGGCGAGCCCTGTGCCGTCGAATCCGCCGATTGCCCGCGACCCGGCGACCCGATAGGATAAGGATAACCCCTTTTCGGCGGACCGGCCATGCCCCGGGCCGCCTGGCGCGTTTGGTCTCCCATCGATGCCTCGACGGGCCCGGCACTTCCTGACGATCTGGATGCTGCTGGCCGCGGCGGCCCCGCCGCCGGGGATGGCCTGCTTCCTCGTCTCGGGCGCCGACCGGGCCGCGTCGGGCTCGACCGAGGGCCGCGACCGGGCCGAGCCGGGCCACCCGAACCGGCCCAAGGGGCGGAACCGGGTCAACCCCCCGGCCCGGCCCGACGCCTGCTGGACCTGCCGGAGGCTGGCCGGGGACGACAAGCCGGCCCGTCCCTCGCCCGCCCGGCTCGCCATCTTGCCCCCTCGGGAGGCTGATCGCCGGCCGGCCTCGCCCGCCCCCTTCCGCCCGACCACCCACCGCCTCCGCTGCTAGGCCGAGGTCGCCGCGAGCCCCGGCACGCCCGCACCTCGGCCCGACCCCGTCGGGCCCCTCGCCGCAGCAACCCCCAAAACCCGAGCCGCATCCCCCCATCCGGAGGCACCTCGCCGATGAACGGATTAATCCGCGCATCGCTCGGCAACCCGTACGCCGTGACCGTCTTCTGCCTGACGCTCCTGCTGATCGGCACGCTCAGCCTGTTCATGATCCCCATCGACATCCTGCCGGTCTTCCGGAGCCCGGCGGTCCAGGTCCTCACGTTCTACGGCGGGATGCCGGCGCAGGGGATCGAGAAGGACATCACCAGCCGCCTGGAGCGCTGGGTCGGCCAGACCAACGGCCTGGCCCGGCAGGAGTCGCGCTCCATCGTCGGCGCCAGCATCATCCGCAACTATTTCCAGGGGGACGTCGACCCCAACGGGGCGTTGACCCAGGCCAACTCGCTGGCCCTGGCGGCGATCCCCGGGATGCCGCCGGGCACGCTGCCGCCGGTGGTCCTCCCCTTCGACCCGACCAGCACCACGCCGATCGGCCTGGTCGCGCTCAATAGCGAGTCCGAATCCGAGGCGTCGCTCTACGACGTCGGCCGCTACGAAGTCCGGAACATGATCATGAGCCAGCCGGGCGCCGTGGCCCCGGTGGTCTACGGCGGCAAGGTCCGCGCGATCATGCTCTACATGAACCGCGACAAGATGCAGGCCCGGGGGCTCTCGCCGCTCGACGTGATGCAGGCGATGGACAACTACAACGTCTTCCTGCCCACCGGCGACGCCAAGTTCGGCAGCACCGACTACGCCATCGACTCCAACTCGATGTACGACCTGGTCGACCGGATGGGCGACATCCCGCTCCGGCCCGAGCACGGCAACGCCGCCTTCATGAAGGACGTCGCCGTGCCCAAGGACGACGCCTTCATCCAGACCAACATCGTCCGGGTCGACGGCCGCAAGCAGGTGTACATCCCGGTCTTCCGCCAGCTCGGCGCCAGCACCTTGAAGGTCGTCGACACGATCAAGGCGTCGCTGGAGGACATGAAGGCCAAGCTGAGCAAGCCGGGCATCGACCTGAAGCTGGTGATGGACCAGTCGGTCTACGTCCGCCAGTCGATCGCCAGCCTGGTGCAGGAGGGGCTGCTCGGGGCCATCCTCTGCTCGCTGGTGATCCTCCTGTTCCTCGGCCAGATCAAGATGACGGCGATCGCGATCATGACGCTGCCGCTGTCGGTCCTCTCGGCGGTGGTCTGCCTGCTGGCCACCGGCAACACGATCAACATCATGACCCTCTCGGGCCTCTCGCTGGCGATCGGGCCGATGATCGACAGCGCGATCATCTGCCTGGAGAACACCCACCGCCACCTCGGCGAGGGGGTCTCGCCCGAGGAGGCCGCGTACAAGGGGGCCAGCGAGGTCGCCCTGCCCGAGCTGGTCTCGACCCTCTGCACCTTCCTGGTGCTCGCCCCCTTGGCCCTGATGCCCGGCCTCGGCGCGTTCCTGTTCAAGCCGATGGCGATGGCCGTGGCCTTCGCGATGATCTCCGCCTACATCCTCTCGCGGACCTTCGTCCCCTCGCGGAGCGCCCTGTGGCTCAAGCCCCACCTGGCCGGCCACGAGGAGGCCAAGGGGCCGATCGCCCGGGCCTTCGCCCGCTGGGAGGCGGTGATCGACCGGGGGATCGCGATCTACGTCCGGGGGCTCGACGCGGTGATGGCCCGGCCCAGGACGACCATCGCCGTCGCCTTCACCCTGCTGGCCCTGGCCCTGACCACCCTGATCCCGGTGATCCGCCGCGACTTCTTCCCCGAGGCCGACGGCGGCGCCTTCGACATGGCCGTCCGGGCCCCCTCCGGCACCCGGATCGAGATCACCAACCGGCGGATCGACGACGTCGAGAAGCTCGTCCGCAAGGTCATCCCCAAGCACGACCTCGAGCTGATCGTCTCCGAGATCGGCGTGACGGCCGACTGGTCGGCCGCCTACACCGCCAACGCCGGCCCGATGGACGCGATGGTCCACGTCCAGCTCACCGAGCACCGGGAGGCCTCGGCCCAGGAATACGCGTCGAGGCTCCGGGCCGCGGCGAAGGACCCCAAGTTCGCCGACCTCGAGTTCGCCTTCGACACCGGCGGCCTGATCCGGGGGGCGCTCAACGAGGGCAAGTCCACCCCCCTGAACGTCCGGGTCACGGGCAAGGACCTGGGCAAGGCCGCGCAGGTGGCCGCCTCGATCAAGGACAGGCTGAGGTCGATCGACGGGGTCGTCGACGCCCGGATCCTCCAGCGGCAGAACTACCCCGAGTACGTCGTCAACGTCGACCGGACCAAGGCCGCCGACCTCGGCATGACCCAACAGGACGTCATGCAGAACGTGGTGGCCGCCCTGAACTCGTCGATCACCTTCAACAAGAAGAACTTCTGGATCGACCCGAAGTCGCACAACCAGTACTTCGTCGGCGTGCAGTATCCCGAGAAGGACATCACGTCGATGGAGTCGATGCTCGACATCCCGATCACCGGGGCGATCAAGGCCGAGCCCGTCCCCCTGCGGACCCTGGCGAGCGTGACCCGGACCGAGGTGCCCACCGAGATCACCCACAACGACATCCAGCCGTCGATCGACCTGACCATGGGCGTCGAGGGGCGCGACCTCGGCCACATCGCCGACGACGTGGCCCGGGCCCTCGACGAGTTCGGCCAGGAGCTGCCCGACGGCAACTGGGCCCCCTACGACCCGGCCTCATCGGGCTCGAAGCGGGCGACCCTCAAGGGGTCGAAGATCGTCCTCAGCGGCGAGTATTCGCGGATGCAGCAGACCTTCCGCGACCTGGGGATCGGCATGGTCCTGGCCGTCCTGCTGATGTACTTCCTGATGGTGGCGCTGGACAAGTCGTACGTCGTGCCGATGACGGTGATGCTGACCGTCCCGCTGGCGATGGCCGGCGTCTTCCCGTTCCTGTACTTCACCGGCACGGCGATCAACGTCCAGTCGATCCTGGGGATCATCTTCATCATCGGGATCAAGGTGGCCAACACCGTCCTGATGACCGACTATGCCCAGGAGATCCGCCGCCACGAGGGGCTCGACCCGGCCGCCGCGATCCGCAAGGCCGCCTCGATCCGCGTCCGACCCGTGACGATGACCGCCCTGGCGGCGTTCTTCGCCATGATCCCGGCGGCGATGGCCCTGGAGCGGGGCTCCGAGGCCAACGCCCCGCTCGCCCGGGCGATCCTCGGCGGCCTCCTCGCCGGCGAGCCCGCCACCCTCTTCGTCCTCCCCTGCCTCTACAAGCTCATGGTCAAGGACAAGAAGGGCGAAGGCGGCCCGGACGGCCACGACGACCCGGACGGCCACGGCGACCCGAACGGCCATTGAACCCGGGCCTCGGCCTCGCGGGGGATTTCGCCCCTCGCGAGGCTCGGGTCAATCGAGCGGGCCTTGGGCCTCGCGGACCAGTTGTCGATAGGCGGCCTCGATCGCCCGGAAGTCGGCCGGGTTCCCTCCCCGGTCGGGGTGGGCTTCGAGCGCCTTGCGGCGGAAGGCCCCCCGGATCTCTTCGAGCGTGCAAGGGGCCTGGAGGCCCAGGACCCGGAACGGCGAGGGGCCGGACCGGGGGGCATCGCCCATCGCCGCCTCGCGGGTGGCGTAGAAGTCGGACAGGCGGTGGCCGCTGGAGTAGACCGAGCCGTCGCGCTCCAGGGCGGCCCGGTCGAGGGCGATGGCCCGCTCGGCCTCGCCCCATTGTTCGTCCTCGGTGCCCAGCTGGTCGGGCCCGCGCGACCGCCGGGTGACGTACACCTTCCTCGGGGTCTTCCGGAGGATCAGGTGGGCGGAGACGAAGGGGGCCTCGTCGTCGTCGCTGTGCTGCCGGGTGTAGAGGTACTCGCGAGGCCGGGCCGGCGCGGGGCGATCCGGGGCCTTGGGCCGCTCGGCCTTGGCCTTGCCCTCCTCATCCTTGACCTTGCCCCGGGCCGACGCCGAGGCGCCGAAGGCGGTCGACGCCCGACGGGCCTGGTACATCCCCGCCTCCGCCAGCGCCGACCGGGCGGCGGCGTCGGCCTCGGTCAGGCTCGCGGCATACCCCTGGGCGACGACCTGGCGACCCTCGACCCCGGGCCGGTCGTCATAGGCGACCCAGTGGACCTTGTTCTTGCCGAACCGGGCCCGGGTCCAGACCGGATGCTTCTCCTCGAACATGCGACGACCCTCGGCCCGCTCGCGATCAATACGACCCGATCAGTATAAGCATGGACACCACGCCCGGGTCAAGCCGACGACGGGCCGCCCGCCCCAGGCGTCGACCGGAAATTCGCCCGGACCGTTAAAGTCGGCCGGACCGGGTGCCGATGAAACCTTCACGTCCCTTCGTCGACTCGCTCGACCCAGGTTTTGCCGGAACGATCCCTGGGAGCCAGCGTCTCCGGAGCGATCGCTTGCCCAGCGAGGTCCGATCGCGATGCTACCAAAGACCCGAGCCGTCCGCTCGTCGCACCGGCTTCCGGTCGCCTTGGCCTGGGCTGCGCTGACGGTCACGTCGACCGCGTTCGGGGATGATCCGCCGGCACCGGCAGCGGCGCGGACGCCGCCCGTCCCGGCCTCATCCCCCCCCCCGGCCGCCCCGCCCAGCCGGGAGGCGTTGCTGGAGGAGCGGCTCCGCAAGATGGAGGAGATGAACGAGCGGCTGATGCAGCAGGTCGAGGCGCTCTCGCGGAAGGTGGAGAAGATCCCCGCGGGATCGGCACCGGCCCCGGGATCGGCACCGGCCGGAGGGTCGGGCGGGACTCGGTCGGGCGGGGCGGGCCCGACGGGCGGGGGGGCGGGCGGCGACAACGACGGCAAGCCCGGCGGCCCCAACGGGACGATCGGCCGAGGGACCCAGGGCGAAGGGGGCGACCCCGCGCCCGGGCCCGCAGAGTCCGCTCCGGGCAGCAACAACGTCACCAACGACCGGGCCCGGGGGGGTCAGGGGACGATCGGCCGGTCGCGCGAGGGGCAGTCGACCCGGAAGATCAACACCACCTTCGCCAACGGCCTCCGCTGGACCTCCGAGGACGACGAGTTCCAGCTCGTCTTCCACAACCTGACCCAGTCCGAGCTCCTCAACTTCCCCGGCCTCGGCGGCTCCAGCCCGCTCAAGACCAACTTCTTCATCCCCCGCCAGCGGTGGTACTTCACCGGCCGGGCGACCAAGAACGTCGAGTTCTACACCGTCATCAACCGGGGCTACGGCAGCCTCGACCTCCTCGACGCCTTCTTCAACCTGAACTTCGACCCCCGGATCATCTTCCGGACCGGGCGGACCAAGACCCCCACCTCCTACGAGTATTACCAGATCGCCGAAGGCGACCTGATCGCCCCGGAGCGGTCGCTCTACTCGGGCAACCTCTCGGGCAATCGCCAGAACGGCTTCATGTTCCTCGGCCAGGTCCTCGACAAGCGGGCCGAGTACGCCTTGGGCGTCTTCAACGGCCCCCGGCGGTCGTTCCAGGACTTCAACAACGACAAGGACCTGTACGCCTTCTTCAACTTCCGGCCGTTCCAGAAGAACGAGGACCTGAAGGCGCTCAATTACCTCAACCTCGGCGGCGAGTTCGATTTCGGCAACGAGGACAACCCGGTCCAGCCCAGCAGCTTCCGGACCGCCAACGACCAGAGCACCGCGTCCTCCGGGGCGCTGCTCAACACGCTCTCGCCGACCTTCCTGACCTTCAACAACAACGTGATCGAGTATGGCGGCCGCGACCACTATTCGGCCTGGCTCGCCTGGTATTACAAGAGCTTCAACCTGCTCGCCCAGTACGACGGCGGGTTCCAGCAGTACGCCCTGGGCAGCAACGCCTCGAAGGTGTACGTCCCCAACGACGGCTTCTTCGTCCAGGCGTACTACTTCATCACCGGCGAGGAGATCACCCGCCGGGTCGACGTCAAGCCGCTCCGCAACTTCGCCTTCAAGAACGGCGAGCTGACCGGCCCCGGGGCGATCGAGGTCCACTCGCGGATCAGCACGCTCGACCTCGGCCGCCAGATCTTCACCGGCGGCCTGGCCGACCCCAACATCTGGGCCAACCGCGCCTACGCGGTGGACACCGGGCTCAACTGGTACCTCAACCAGTACACCAAGATCTACCTCGACTGGCAGCACGCCGGCTACAACCAGCCGATCGAAAACGGCGTGAACCGGGCCGGCCAGACCAACCTCACCCGGACCACCGACCTGCTCTGGCTCCGCTTCCAGCTCTTCTTCTGAGCCGCCGAGAGGGGGCGGCCCGATCCGCAAGGCCGGCCCCTTGGGCGTATCCTCCGGCCCGACCTGGTACAATCGGGCTTCGGTCCGGCCGCGATCGGGCCCGCCCCCGACGGGCCCCCGCCCTGGCCACATCCCGGAGGGCCCTCCCGTGCTCGAAGTCGAAGCGTCCAGCGGGGTCGAGGCGATCATCACCCCTTGCATCCGGCTCCAGTTCTCCTGGATGGGGGAGCACTGGAAGCATGAGCTGATCTCCGACGGCGGCTGCCAGGCGATCCCACGGATCTGGTCGGTCGAGGGCCAGATCAAGCACCAGGCGCCCGGCGAGACCGCCAGCCCCGCGTTCGAGCGGATCAGGATGACCCGGGACCGCCCGGGGGTCGCCGTCGCCCACCTCTCGGGCCGGTCGGATCAGCATCGGATCGAGGGGGTCTTCACGGTCGAGGAGGAGCCCGACGGCGTCGTCATCGACGTCGCGGTCACCCACACCCCGGCCGAAGCCGGCCGGACGTTCTCGGTCACCTACCTCGTCGAGGCCTCCGACGGCGAACTCCGCGTCGACGAGTCGGCCTCGATCGTCTTCCACCACCCCGAGACCCGGCTCGTCTTCGAGGCGGTCGCCCCCACCCGGGTCGAGGCCCAGGAGGCCGGGATGGGCACGATCCGCCTGAAGGCGATCTCCGAGCCCGACTCGGCCACCGAGTCGCACACCTTCCGCTACCGCTGGCGCTGGGTCCAGAGGCCCGGCCATCAGATCTGGGACCGGACCGCCTGAGCGACGGTTGGACCCGCCTCGGGTCCGCGACGACTCTTCCCCCCTCCGACCTTTTCCCGGGGCCAGACCGACCACCATGATCGAGCCATCGCGCCGGATCGATGCCGCCGGGCTCTCGGCGGCGACCCTCTGTTGCCTGCTCTGGGGGGGCAACGCGGTGGCGGTGAAATACGCGATCGGGGCCGACGGCGTGCCGCCGATCGGCGGCGCCGGGCTCCGGTTCCTGCTCAGCCTGCCGGTGGTGGCCCTGGTCTGCCGCCGGGTCGGGGCGAGCTGGCGGGTCGAGCGGCGCCTCTGGTGGCTGCTCGGGGTCCACGGGGTCCTGACGGCCGTGCAGATCGGCTCGTTCAACTGGGGGACGAGCCGGAGCGAGGCGGGGCGGTCGTCGGTCTTCATCAACATCCACCCCCTGGTCGTCGCCCCCCTGGCCTGGTGGTTCCTGGGCGAGCGGCTGGGCTGGCGGGGGATCTCCGGCCTCGTCGCCGCCGCCCTCGGCGTGGCCGTGATGCTGGCCCGCCCCCTGATGCTCGGCGGCGGGCTGGCCGGCGACCTCGTCGTCCTGGCCTCGGGCCTCGTCTTCGGCCTCCAGTCGATCGCGCAGAAGAAGACCTTCCCGCTGATCCCGCCGACCACCCTCCTGCTCCTCCAGTCGACCCTGGGCATCCCCCTGACCTTCCTCTACAGCGCATGCTTCGAGGGCCCGGCGGCCTACCACTTCGGCGCCGAGGCGGTCTGGGGCCTGATCTACCAGGGCCTGATGGTCTCCGGCCTGGCCTTCGCCACCTGGATGATCCTCCTCCGCCGCTACCCCGCCGGCCGCCTCGCCGCCGTCGCCTTCCTCACCCCCTTGTTCGGGATCGCCCTCGGCACCCTGATGAGGGGAGAGCCCTTCACCCTCCCCCTCGCCGTCGGCAGCGCCCTGGTCGGCCTGGGGATCTACCTGGTGACGAGCGAAGGCTGATTGGTCAACAAGTCCCGGAGATCCCATCGCCGCCGCGAGGTGCCCCATGCTCAGGCTCGCGATCCCCGTCCTCCACGTGTCGGACTCCGCCGCGGCCGAGGCGTTCTATTGCGATCGCCTGGGCTTCCGCCGGCGGTTCGCATATCGGGTCGACGAGTCGAGGCCGGACCCGTGCTACCTGGGCCTGGAGCGGGACGGGGTGACGCTGCACGTCTCCTCGTTCTCGGGCGATGGCACGTCCGGCGGGGTGGTCTTCCTGCTCGTCGACGACGTGGATGGGCTGCATGCCGAGTTGGTCGCCAAGGGCGTCCCGATCGCCCTCGAACCGACGGACCAGACCTGGGGCAACCGGGAGATGTACATCGAAGATCCGGATGGCAACAGCATCCGGTTCGTCCGCGAGGGCGGCACCTCCAACCCGACGGACGCGGACGAACTCGGGGCAAATCCGGCGACGGCGACGAATTAGGCTGCTAATCGGCCTCTCGAAGTCGGGAATATCTTCCCAGGCAGGGTCCAAATTCTCCGCGAGTGGTGGGGTCTAGTGACGCTTGGGTTCGTTTTTTCCCGGACGTAGGGCAGTTCGAGACCATGATTCCTTCCCGGTCCCGAGAAGAAAGACGACCTGGCGATTGGCTTCGTTTTACCGACGTCCTTGACGCCTGGGCAGCATCAGTCGCAAAGCGGATTGTTTCGTCGGCGGAATTGGGTTCGTCTTTGCGGGACGATATCTCGACCGTGGAGCGACCCTATCTCCCGATTGGGGGAGGCCCACGCCCTGCCGTTGGGTTCGTCTTGTTCGGCGGGTTTGCGACGATCGAAACGGGCTGTTGTCGGCATCCGGGCGGGTCTGGGATTGAGTTTTTCGGGGATTCGGGAAAAATGTCGGCTCGCGGCCGGGACCACGATTGTCCCGGTCGCGCGGAGGGTCTGGGCAAGGCGTGGCATGATGTCGCGCGGGCGGCCCTCCGGATCGGCGCACCGAGACCCGCAAGGAGGCGAGATCCGATGGCTCGATGGTTCATCGACCGATCCCCGCAGCACGGCATCCCTTCGGTCAGCCTGCGGAGGCTGCTGCCCGACGCCCGGTTCGTGGGCTGTCAGGATTGGGAGATTTCCGGCTGCGCGGCGGATACGCGCAAGCTCCACCCCGGCCAGGTGTTCGTGGCCGTCCGGGGTGCCCGACTCGACGGCCACAGCTTCGTCGGCCGGGCCCTGGAGCGCGGGGCGGCCGGCGTGGTCGTGGAGCGCCCCTGCCCCGAGGCCGGCCGGCTCCAGGTGGTCGTCGCCGACAGCCGCTCGGCGCACGCCAGGATCGCCCAGGCCCTGGCGGGCGACCCGGCCGAGAAGCTCCGGGTGGTCGCCGTGACCGGCTCCGACGGCAAGGACGCGACCGGCCTGTTCGTCCGCTCGATCCTCGAAGCGACCGGCGAGTCGGTCGGCTCGATCGGCCGATCGGCCTGGTCCGACGGCAGCTCGGATCGGCCGTCGAAGGCCGGCTCGCCCGGCCCCGATGGGCTGGCCTCGATGCTCGCCGCGATGGTCGATCGGGGTTGCGACTCGGCCATCCTCGCCGTCGACGACCACGCCCTGGAGCGCCGGGAGGTCGACGGCCTGGCCGTCGACGCGGCGGTGATCACCGGCCTGGGGGGGTCGATCGACGAGGCCGAAGGGGCCGACCGCGCCGCCTTGATCGCCCGGCGGAGGGCGTTCGCCCGCCTGGCCCGGCGGGTCTCGGCCGGGGGCTCGGTGGTGATCGACGCCGACGAGCCCGGGCTCGACGTCCTGGGCGCGGTCAACCTCGGGGCGCGCCGGGTCACCTTCGGCGTGGGCGAGGGCTCGACGGCCGACGTCTCGGCCGTGGTCGAGCGGTCCGACGCGAGCGGCACGCGGTTCCGGCTCCGGGGGTTCGACCGCGAGGTGATGGTCACGCTGGCCCTGGCCGGGCCCGAGCACGTCCGGCACGCCCTGGCGGCGGCGGCCCTGGCCTGGTCGCTCGGGCTCGACCTCCGGGCGGTCGTGGTCGGCCTGGAGTCGGTCACCCGGCTGCCCGGCCGGCTCGAGCCGGTCCGCGAGGGGCAGGATTTCGAGGTCCGGGTCGACCGGGCCCGGACCGCCCCCGAGCTGATCGCGGCCCTGGCCACCTTGCGCGACCTCGTCCCCGGCCGCCTGATCTGCGTCGTCGGCTCCGAAGGCGACCGCGGGCGGAAGGGCCGGGCCGCGCTCGCCGGAGCCGCCGAGGCCGGGGCCGACCGGGTGATCCTGACCGCCGACAACCCCCGGCTTGAAGACCCCGACCAGATCCTCGACGAGCTCCTGGCCGGCTGCCGGAGGCCGGGCCGGGTCCTCGTCGAGCCCGACCGTCGCCGGGCGATCGCCCTCGCCCTGGCCGACGCCCAGGGCGGCGACGCCGTCCTGATCGCCGGCAAGGGGCACCATGCTTACCAGATCCTCGCCGACCGCGTCCTCCCCTTCGACGACGCCGCCGTCGCCGCCCGGTGGCTCCGCGAGAGCCGCGACGCCCTGAGGCGGACGTCGGCCTGATCGGTCCGGCACATATCAGAAATCCACATTTTAAGCCGAGGCATGATCTGAAATGTTCAGATCATGCCTCGGTTTTGTTTTGATCTTCAAGTCGACCGACTTTCACTGGCCCCGGTTTTGGGCTTCCAAGGTGTTGGGCCAGGCCGGCTGCCCCCCACCCCAACCCTCCCCCACGAAGGGGGAGGGGGTCAGACGGAGATAGCCTCTCCGGATTGGGGGTCGTCTCGCGAGTTGGCCCCTTCAGCGGCCCCGGCGGCCGACGATGGCATCTTCGGGCAGGGTGAGGGTCGTCCCGGCCTGGAGGGGGTCGTTGGGGTCTTTGATGCTGTCGCGGTTGAGGGCGAGGATCTCCCGGTAGCGGTGGGGGTCGCTGAGGGTGTCTCGAGCGATGCTCCGGAGGGTGTCGTGGGCCTTGACCCGGTAGGTGGGCAGGTTGGGCTCGTCGCGAGCCTCGGGGTCGGCGCGGACCACCCTGGGGCGGGGCGAGGAGGCGACCGGGATCTCGTCGGCCGGCTCGGCGGGTCGCGAGTTCCGGCTGGCCCGGGACGCCGAGCGATCGGCGGGGGCCGGGGCCTCGGCCACCGCGGCGGCCGCGGTCACCCCTCGGCCGGGCGGGAGGATCAGGGACCGGTCGAGCGCCTCGGGCGGAGGTATCCGGATCACGGTGCCGACGACGAGGCCGGCGATGTCGGGCACCTGCCGCACGTTGGCCGCGTGCAGGGCCTTGTAATAGCGGCCCGAGTTGTAGTAATCCTTCGAGATCGTGAAGAAGTTCTCGCCGCTCCGGACCCGGTGAAGGACCGGCTCGACCTGGTCGGCGACGGCCGGGTCGTCGGCCGGGGCGGGCCCGTCGGGGACCCTGAGCGGCTCCGAGACCACCGTGGGCCCGGCCGATCCGCCGCCGGAAGCGAGGTCGCCCGCGGGGGGACGCTTGCCCCCTTTCGGGATCACCACCCAGCCCGGGCCGGCCACGGCCGCGGCGCCGGGCGAGACCGCCGCGGCCATCGGGTCGGACCCGGGGGCCGGAGAAAAGGCGGGGACCTGCTCCAGCGCCGGGGTTCGCTCGGCCGGCGAAGGCTCCTTGGGCTGGGCCGGCGGCGGTGGGTCCGCCGCGAGCGGGCCCGGCGCGAGCGGCGGCTCGGCCGTGGCGGGCGCGTGGCTCGGGGCCGGGGCCGGGGCCGGGGCCGGGGTCGTGCCCGCGGGGGCCGGTGCCGGGGCCGAGTGCTCGGGTGCGGCCGGCTCGGTGGGAGTCGGCGGCAGGTCGATGGGAGGCTCCGATGGTGAGGGCGAGGCCGGGGTCGTGCCGGCGGGAGGAGACGGGGACGGGTCTTCGCCGGGCATGCTGGGCATGCCGGGGAGCGGGTCCGAGGGGGGAGCATCGGCCTTCGCCGGGGGCTTGACCTTCTCGGCGGGGAGGTCGAGCCGGTCTTCGCCCGCAGGGGACATCGGCGCCGGGGGCGTCGAGGGCGGAGGCAGCGTGACCTCGTCGGGCCCGCCCGAGGAAGGGCCCTGGGGAGCCGGCAGCCCGGATTCGGGCCCCTTGGCCGATTCCCCGCCTCCCGGCGGGGGCGACTGGTCGGCGTCGGGCGGCTTGTGCTCGGGGAGCGTCAGGTCGGCCTTGTCCTTGGACACGGCGGGGGCGGGTGGAGCCGCATGGGGCGAGGGGTCGGGCTTCTCCTCCTTCGCCTTCGGCTTCGGCTTCTCCCCTTCCCTGCCCTTGCCGGCGGCCGGCGAGGCCGAGCCGTCGGCCTTGGCCGGCTCCTTTCCCGCCTCGCGGGGGCTCTCCATGGCCAGGGTGACGAACTTGCCCAGCAGGCCCCGGTTGGCGAGCAGGCCGGTCACGAGGAAGACGAAGGTGACCACCGCGGCGAGCCCGATTCGGGTCTCTCGCTTCATCGCCAGGGCCGGGAACCGCGCGGCCCACCGGGCGACCGGCGACGACCGGGCCGGCTCCGCCCCGGCCGGGGCCGGGTCGTGCGGAAGGGGCGGGAGGACTTCGTGCCGCTCGCTGCCCAGGGAGGGGAACCCGAACGGCCACGAGATCGCCGGGAGCCGGATCGCCCGGAGCCGGTCGAGCAGGACGGCCCAGGGCCTTGGCTTGGGGGCCTCGTCCTCGGGCTCGGCGTCCTCGTCGGGCTCCGGCTGGTCCGACGCTTTGGGCGCGAGGTCTCGGGCCCAGGCCGATGTCGGGGCGTAGGGAGGCGCCGGGCCGGGGTCGGCGGCTTCGGGGCTCAGCGGTCGCCCTTCGTCCCGGTCGTCGGGGGCTTCGGGGTTGGATTCTAATCCAGACATCGCTGGGCGACCCTCAGTTTCGCGCTACGCGCTCGGGGGTTTCGGGCCAATTCCTCGGCCGTCGCCGTGACGGGCTTGCGGGTCAGGACGGTCAGGCCGGGGTCCTCGCGGAAGCTGTGCTTGACCCGGCGATCTTCGAGCGAGTGGAAGCTGATGATCGCGGCCCGGCCGCCGGGCAGGAGGTAGCGGGACACGTTGGCCAGGAAGTCGTCGAGCTGGTCGAGTTCCTCGTTGACGGCGATCCTCAGGGCCTGGAAGGTGCGGGTGGCCGGGTCGATGGCGCCCCACTTGCCGGGCACCCCCTTGCGGACGATCTCGGCGAGCCTGAGCGTGGTGAGGATCGGCTCGACCCGCCGGGCCTCGACGATCCGCCGGGCGATCCGCCGGCTGTGCCGCTCCTCGCCGTACTCGAAGATGATCCGGGCCAGCTCCTCGGCGTCGAGGTCGTTGACGAGGTCGGCCGCCGAGTCCCCTCGGGTCGGGTCGAACCGCATGTCGAGCGGGCCGTCGACCCCGAAGCTGAACCCCCGATGGGTCCAGGCGAGCTGGTCGGAGGAGAGGCCCAGGTCCAGGACGATCCCGTCGACCCCTTCGATCTCCAGGTCGTCGAGGACCCGGTCGAGGTCGGCGTACGAGGCGTTGACCAGGGTGACGGGCAGGCCCTCGGTGCTCCGGGCGGCCAGCGTCAGCATCTCGGGGTCGCGGTCCAGGCCGATCACCCGGCCCCCCTGCCCCACCAGGCTCGCCAGGGCCGAGGCATGCCCCCCGGCGCCGACGGTCCCATCCACGAGGATCGACCCTTCCCGGGGCTCGAACGACCCGACGACCTCGCCGAGCAGGACGGCCTGATGCACCGGGGGCGGGGGCGGGGGCTCGGGGGGCAAAGGACGGCTCGTTCGTCGATGGGGGTGATGTGGTCGGGCCCGGTTGGGCCCGCTCGGTTGCCCGAGGAGGCCGGCGCTCCCGTCGAGCGGCGACTCTATCCGACGGGCCGATCCTGTCAAGGGCGGCCATCGAGGCGGGCCCTCGGGCTCGGGCCGACCCATTCGAATCGATCGACGGCCGCCGGGAGGGGCTTGAACCGAAGTGCCCGCCCCGGCGAGGATTTCGGAGAGGCCGAGCGGCCGTCGGTCGGGCGATCGGCGCCGCCTCCGGGCCGGTCGAGACGGGCGGGAGGCCCCCTTCCGAATGGCAAACCCACTCAGGGGCGGGCTCACGATCCGGCAGTGGATGGGCCTGATCGGCGGGTTCGCGATCGGGTACGCCCTGGTGACATCGGTCAGGGTGGGCCCGATCCTGGCCTTCCTGCTGTTGCCCACCGTCCTGGTCGTCGCGGTGGCGAGCCTGGCCCTCCACTCTCTCTACAGCCCGGTCCTGGGCGCCGGCTGTCCGTACTGCGGCGGGCTGACGCTGGAGCGGCGGTCGGTCTCGTCGTTCGGCAACCGGTTCTACCAGTGCTCGAAGTGCGGGGTCCGGTGCATGCGGGTCGCCCTCGGCGGCTGGAGGGACGCCTCGGGCTCCGAGTACGACCGCCGCTACGGGAAGAAGCGAGGGGGCGACCCCTGGAGCGCCGCCCCCGGGCTGGAGGACGAGGACCTGATCGCCTCGAAGACGCACAACAACCTGGTCCAGAGCAAGCGGAACCGCCGGCCCGAGAACCCGAACGGGCCGGGCCTGGAGTGAACCGCCGAGGGGACCGGCCGGGCCGGTCCGGCTTGGCCTTGCCAGCATCCATCGGGCCGGTAAGATGGACGGGGCGGAAGTCCTTTCCCGAGCCTCAACGCCGCCATGCGCGGTTTTGCCGGTTCCCTGTCACGATCGCCCGCTCGTGTGTTAAACTGGATACATGAAGAGGCGGCCTGGGGGCGTGGACGTTCCGCGTCGCGGTCAGGCCGGTCCAGGTTCGGAAACAGGGTCGAGGGGCTCCCCGGTCGGATCGGGGGGCCGGTCGCGAATTCAAGGAGGATGCCGATGTCCACGGGTCACCGGGTCGGTGCGGTGCGTTATGGCTTGCCCGGGCTGGCGGTCGGCCTGGCGCTGGCCTGGTGGGGCGGCGGTCAGGGGCCGACGCTCCGGGCCCAGGGGGCGGGCTCCTCGCCGCCCGAGGCGGCCGGCACGATCGCCTTCACGACGTCCGCGGCCGGCTCGCCCTCGCAGATGCTCTACCTGATCGACACCAAGTCGCAGGCCTTCGCCATCTATCGCGTCGAGCCGAGCGGCTCGAAGGGCTCGGGGAGTTCGGCCACGGTCAAGCTCGAAGCCGCCCGCCAGTACCGCTGGGACCTGAAGCTTTCGGAGTTCAACAACCAGCCGCCCGAGGTGCACGACGTCGAGGCGATGGTGAAGTCGATGGCCAAGTGAGTGCGGGGCGTTCGGCGTGCTCGACCCGATCGGCGCGGCGGTCTCCCCCCTCGACCCCCGCAATGACCACGAATCGTACCGAACGGCCCGCCCGTGGCCGATCTCGATCGCGAGGAGCACGTCGATGGCTCAGTTCTACACCCTCGAAGAGGCCGCCCGAGTCCTGGGTATGGGCCCCGAGGACCTGAAACTCAAGGCCCAGCACCGCGAGGTCCGGGCCTTCATGGACAGCGGCTCGTGGCAGTTCCGCGTCGCCGACATCGACGAGCTGGCCCGCCGCCGGGGCCTGGGCAGCGACCCCGAGCTGTCGCTCTCCGACCTCGAGCTCGAGGTGCCCGACGGCTCCAGCTCCAACGAGTTCGACCTGTCCGAGTTCCAGCTCGGCTCCAACCCGGCCGACCTCGGCTCCAAGACCGGCGACATCGACACCAGCCGCTCCGGCTCCGACGAGCACGACGTCCAGTTCGACGACCTGTCGCTGCCGCCCGGCCCGATCTCGAACTCGAGCTCGACGATCATCGGCATGAAGCCGCAGGGCAAGAAGCCCAGCGACTCCGACGTCCGCCTGGTGCCCGACCAGCCGATGAAGGGGTCGAGCGACTCCGACGTCCGGCTCAGCCCGTCCGGGCCCCGCCTGCCCAGCGACTCCGACGTCACCCTGATCAACGACGACGCCTCGATCCCGGGCCTCGCCGCCATCGGCCAGCCCGAGAAGAAGCCCGCGAGCCCCAGCCAGATCGGCTCCTCGGCCGAGATCGTCGCCGCCGACGACGTCGAGTCCAGCAGCGACTTCGAGCTGACCCCCTCCAAGGACATCGCCGCGGCCCTCCAGCCCGAGAGCGGCAGCGACTTCGAGCTGACGGCGCTCGACGCCAGCGACGAGTTCGAGGCCTCCCCGCTGAGCGGCCCGAGCGACTCCGACGTCACCGCCGCCCAGCCCTCGGCCTCCGGCATCAACCTGGACCGGCCCAGCGATTCCGGGATCAACCTCCAGGGTGTCGGCGGCTTCGACCTCTCGCAGTCCGACGCGATCGAGCTCGCCCCGCTCGACGACGAGGAGCCGGCCCGCCCCGTCTCCACCTACAAGCCCAAGGGCAAGGCCGCCACCCCACCGCCGGCCTCGCCCGCCGGCACCGTGATCCAGGGGGCCATCCAGCCCTCCGACCCCGGCGCGACCTCGATGGGGATGTCCGAGAAGGACATCTTCGAGGACACCGACTTCAGCCTCGAGGTCGACTCCCTCGACTCCGACCGCGACGACCGGACGGTCCAGATCGACCGGTCGAGCGACTTCGACCTCGAAGAGAACGACTCCGCCTCCGAGGTCTTCGCCCTCGACGAGGACGACGTCGACCAGAACGCCGCGACCGCGATGGGCGCCGCGATCGCCGAGGACGACTCGGGCGAGTTCGCCGCCGACGCCGGCTCGAGCGAGATGTCCAGCGGCTGGGACGTCGAGAGCGACTCCGCCGCCGCCCCTTCGGGAGCCCCGGCCGCGGCGATGGCGGGCGCCCGGATGGTCCCCGCCGGCCCCCAGGCGGAGTGGGGCGGGATCTGGGTCGGCCTGCTCGGCTTCACCTCGGTCCTGGTCCTGGCCTCGATGGTCTTCTCGATCGACCTGATCCGCAACCTCTACGAGTTCCAGGGGTCGGGCCCCGCCTCGGGCCTGATCAAGTCGATCGCCGGCCTCTTCGGCTGAGCGATCGGCCGCTTCCACGCGGCGGGGCGGCATGGTGGCCGCCCCGCCCCCACCTCTCAACGGTCGTCCCGGAAGGAGTCGGAACGCCATGATCGATCGATCCCCGGTGGCCCGACTCGCGGCGACCTTGCTCGTTTGCGCCGCCGTTTCGGGCTGCTCGATGGGCCCGAAGACCCGGGTCGCCGAGGCGGAGAAGCTGGTCCAGAGCCTGAGGGCCGACAACGCCCAGCTCAAGGACTCGGCCCTCGCCCTCAAGGTCCAGAACCAGGACCTGACCCAGAGGGCCGTCGACGATTCCCGCTCGATCCAGGCCCTGGAGACGGCCAACACCCAGTACGAGCGGAGCATCCAGGGATACCAGGACGAGCGCGAGCAGTACCGGGCCGCCTTCCAGGACCTGAAAAGCCAGGTCCGGACCGCGTCGGGCCCCTGAGCGTCGGGCCCCGGCGGTCGGCTTGACGCCCGGGGAGCGTCGGCCGGATAATCGGCCTCGGAGCCCAGCGCGTCCGCCCGAAGGATCGCCCGCCATGCCCGCCTCGCTCCTGATCGCGCTGTTCCTGGCCTTCGGGTGCGACTCGATCTTGCCCCAGGTGCCGGTCGACCGAGGCTCGGTGCCGCCCAGGGCCCTCGAAGCGGCCGGCGAGGTCATCGCCGTCGGCCTCCTGGCCCTGGCGGTCTCGGCGGCGGTGGTCCGGCGCGTCGCGAGGGTCGGTCGGCCGTCGGCCGGGGCCCGGAAGATCCTGGGGCTCGGGACCCGGCTGGTGGACGCGGCGACCCTCGGCGGCTATGCCTGGGTGCTCCTGGGGCTCGGCTGGCCCGAGGTGGTCCGCTCCGGCCTGGGCCTCCGGGACACGGTCCTCGCCGACGAGCTGCTGATCCTCCTGCCCTACCTCCTGGCCCGGGTGGCCGGCTGGTGGGGCCTGTTCCCCGGCGAGCGGGCGGTCCGGGACACCGAGCTGGAGCTGAGGCGACCGCCCGGGGCGGCCCGGCACGTCCTGCTCAAGGCCCGGCAGGCCCTGGGGATGGTCCTGCCGTCGGTCCTGATCTTCTCGGTCGGGCAGGACCTGGCCCGCCTGCTCTGGCCCGAATCGTCGGGCGAGCCCGGGTTCCAGATGGCGATGATGGCCGCGATGGGGGCGCTGGTCCTGGTCCTCTCGCCCGCCTTCGTCCGCCTGAGCTGGCCGACGAGCCCCCTGCCCCCCGGCCCCCTGCGCGATCGCCTGGGGCGCCTGGCCGCCCGATTCGGCTTCCGCTGCACCGACATCCTGGTCTGGGACACCGACGGGCTGGTCGTCAACGCCGGCGTGACCGGGGCCCTGCCCTGGTTCCGCTACGTCCTGCTGACCGACGCCCTGATCGGCGGCCTCGACGAGCACGAGGTCGCCGCCGTCTTCGGCCACGAGGTCGGCCACGTCCGGCACCGGCACCTGGCCTTCTTCGGCTTCTTCTTCGTCGGCAGCATGGGGGCCCTGGCCCTGGCCAGCGACCTGGTCTACGCCCACGCCGTCAAAGGGGTCGCCCCCTGGTCCGGGCCGAACGGCGAGTCGATCGCGCAGGGGCTGGTCGTCCTGGTGCTGGGCCTGGCCTATTTCGCCCTGATCTTCGGCCGCCTCTCGCGCCGGTTCGAGCGCCAGGCCGACGTCTTCGGCTGCCGGGCGGTCTCGTGCGACCGCCTCGCCTGCCCGCCCCACCTCGACCTGTACAGCCGCCCGCTCGCCGTGGCCGCCGCCGGCCCGATCTGCCCGGTCGGCATCCGGATCTTCGTCAACGCCCTCGGCCGGGTCGCCCGGCTCAACGGCATGGAGCCCTCCGCCCCCTCCTGGCGCCACGGCAGCATCGACCGCCGGATCGCCTTCCTCGAGACCCTCGAAGGCCGCCCCGAAGCCGAGCGCCGGTTCCAGCTCGGCACCGCCCGCCTCCGGGCCGGCCTCGCCCTCGGCCTGCTCGCCGCCCTCGCCCTCGCCTTCCGCACCGGGGCCATCGAGCAGATCGGGCCTTGACGCCTTCGAGATTGGATCGAACCCATGCTCAAAAGCTTGCACATCGAAAATTTTACCGTGTTCCGCGATGCAACGTTCGCGTTTTCTCCGGGAATCAACGTTTTCCTCGGGGCGAATGGGACGGGCAAGACGCATGTGCTGAAATTGCTTTATTGCATCGAATCCTATCTCTCCCGAGACATGTTGAAAGGACTCGGCCACCTCGAACTTCAGAATAGGCGTCAGCTCCTGGCGGACGAGAAATTGGCCTGGGTTTTCCGCCCCGACGGTGACCAAATCACCCGTCTCGTGAGGCGTTCGCAACCTGATTCGGCGGCGAGGGTGGAGGCCGAATTCGACGACGGGAGTTTCTATCTCAACATCGCCAGTCGGATCTCGTTGGACTCCGGCGTCCTCGACAGTCGCGATGCCGCATACTCGCCCAGAGGTATCTTCCTGCCGGCTCGCGAAGTCCTCTCGAACTTCCCTGGATTCATCTCAGCCTATACCGACCGAGAACTGTCCTTCGACGAGACGTACTATGACCTCTGCCTCGCCCTAGATCGGCTGCCGTTGCGAGGTCCACGCGGCGAGGAGGCGGCCACCTTACGCCAACCCCTGAGCGATGCCATCCGGGCGACCGTCGAGCGGGAAGGCTCGCGGTTTTATGTAACGTCCGAGGCCGATGGCAAGGTCGAGGCCCACATGGTCGCCGAAGGGTGGCGCAAGATCGCCAGCCTAATGCACCTGATCGCGAACGGCTCGATCGCCAGGGGTAGCATCCTGTTCTGGGATGAACCGGAGGCCAACCTCAATCCCAGGTTGATCAAAGTTGTCGCCGACTTCCTGCTCAATCTGGCAGGGCAGGGTGTGCAGGTCTTCATCGCGAGCCACGACTACCTCTTGACCAATGAGTTGTCGCTCCAGGCGGAATACCGAACCAAAGCATCTCAGGACGCGCCCATCCGCTTCTTCATGTTCCATCGAGGCGATGACAGCTCCGTATCGGTCCAGGCGGGCGAGACCCTTGCGGAGATGGATTACAATCCAATCATGGACGAATTCGAGGCCCACTACCAACGAGAGCGTCGGCTTTTCGTCGAGGGCGGTCGACCCAAGTAGATCGGAAGGATGGAGGCGTGGGGGTCACGATCGACGAACGCAATCTCCGATTCCATTTCAGCGACCTTTGGTCCAGGGTGAAGAGATATGACGATCACCCCGACTATCGCGGGGCGATGCAGAAACTCCAGGGGACGTCGGCCCTCGATTTCGTGGCGATCCAAGGCGAGGACGGCCCCCTCTTCCTGATCGAGGTCAAGGACTATCGAAGCCTTCCCATCAAGGATCAGGAAGACATCTTGAACGGAGACCTGCCCGCGAAGGTCGGACGAAAGGTCCGCGATACGATCGCCGGCATCATCGCGGCCCACCATCGAGGTCGAAGCGACGAGTGGGCGACCGTGATCAAACGAATGACCTCCCCCGATCCGTCGATCCGGGTGCTTTTGTGGATCGAGAGCGATTTCCCGGCTGGCCCCGACGGCAGGCCAGATCTCCGGCTTTCGGTCCTGACCAAAGGATTGAAACGGCAACTCCGGTGGCTGACGCCGCAAGTCTTGGTCGTAAGCCTGGCGTCGAATTGGGTTCCCGAGGGATTGACCGTGATCGATCTCCGGGGGAAAGTCCAGGATTGATCGCCAATCGGTTTCGCCATACGCTTCCGGCCGACGCCGCCCCGGACTTGAAGGAAATCCGGCCGAAGCGTCTTTGAGGGTTGGGGCGGATCTGGTATAGTCCCGCCGCCCGATCCATCCGGGCGACGTTGATCCGATCTTTGATGATGGAAACCGCGACAAGGAGGTCGCACCCATGCCCAAATGGCCCATCCGCGTCAAGCTGATCGCCGGCCTCAGCCTGGTCGTCGGGATGATGCTGACCCTCATGGGCGGCGCGATCTTCAGCCTCAGCGCGTTCCATGACAGCAACCTGATGCACGCCGACCTGCTCCGCGAGCTCGGGGCGTCGAAGGCCCTGTACGACCGGGTCGCCCGGCTCGAACCGCCCCGGGGGGGGAAGCCGGAGGAGGTCCGGTCGTTCCAGCAGGCGACGAGGGCCGCCCGCAAGGACCTGGCGGCGTACGTCGCGCAACTCAAGCAGAACGCGATGCGGCGGAACCGGGTCGACGACGGCGTGCTCGAGCGCGAGCTGGCCTTCGAGATCGACCACGACCTCGCGGCGATCCTCAACGAGGTCGACCCGGCCGAGAAGGCCCAGTTGATCCTGCCCGGCACCCCGGGGTGGCTCAAGCTCAACCCGGCGTTCGCCCGGCCGATGCCCATCGCCGGGCGGATCGACCGGCTGCTCCACCTCGTCCTCCAGCTCCCCGATAAGCTCCACCGCGACGTCCACGCGATCACCCAGAATTCCCGGCGGCAGTACGAGGCCGGGCGGATCATCGTCTGGCTCTCGGCCCTGACCGTGCTGGCGATGCTGATCGGCCTGGCCGTGCTGTTCAACCGCTGGGTGCTCTACCCGATCCGGCTGCTCCAGCGCGGGGTCCGCCGGGTCGCCCGGGGGTCGTTCGACTACTCGATCGAGCTGAACACCGGCGACGAGATGCAGGCCCTGGCCGAGGCGTTCAACGACATGACCGCCCGGCTCCGCGTGACCTACGCCGACCTCGAGCGCCAGGTCCGCGAGCGGAGCCGGCAGCTCGTCCGGTCCGAGCGGCTCGCCGGCGTCGGCTTCCTCGCCGCCGGCGTGGCCCACGAGATCAACAACCCGCTGGCCTCGATCGCGTTCTGCTCCGAGGCGCTGGAGAACCGCCTGGCCCCCCTGCTCCGCGGCGGCGAGATGGCCGACTCCAAGGTCGTCCAGAGCTACCTCCGGATGATCCAGGAGGAGGCGTTCCGCTGCAAGTCGATCACCGAGAAGCTCCTCGATTTCTCCCGATGCGGCGAGATCCAGCGCGAGCGGACCGACCTGGCCGGCCTGATCCAGGGCGTGGTCGAGATGGTCCGGCACATGGGCAAGTATCGACACAAGCGGATCGTCTTCCAGCCTCGCGAGGCGGTCCTGGCCCACGTCGACGGCCAGGAGGTCAAGCAGGTCGTGCTCAATTTGGTCGTCAACGCCCTGGACTCGATGGGCGAGAACGGGACGCTCCGGATCGACCTCCGCCACGCCGAGGGGATGGCCGAGATGGTCTTCGCCGACGACGGCTGCGGCATGTCGGCCGAGGTGTTGGAGAACATCTTCGAGCCCTTCTTCACCCGGCGGAGGGTCGGCAAGGGGACCGGCCTGGGCCTCTCGATCACCCACCGGATCATCAGCCAGCACCACGGCGAGATCCAGGCCGCCAGCCCCGGCGAGGGTCAAGGGGCGACCTTCTCGGTCCGCCTCCCCGTCCAGGCCCGAGAGCCCGCCCCCCGGCGGTCGACCAAGGCCGAGCCCGCCGAGCAGCCCTCGGTGCTCGCCCTCGGCCGCCGCGACGAGGAAGACGCCGAGGCCGAGGCGCCGAGCCGCCGGGCCGGCTGAGCCCTCGGCGGGCCGCGGACCACAACCGAACGATCCGCGCGACCGCCTCCGGGAGCGCGGGGCCCAGGGAAGGGACAGGGACGACCAAGTCATGGACAAGACGCATCAAGGCGGCCTCCGCATCCTCTTCGCCGACGACGAGGCCCACCTCCGCGACCTGATGCAGATGGAATTGCCCCGGATCGGCCACGAGGTCACCGTCTGCCCCGACGGCACGGCGGCGGTCAAGGCGCTGGAGAAGGGGTCCTATGACGTCGCCCTGCTCGACATCAAGATGCCGGGCCTGACCGGGATCGAGGTCCTGGCCAAGGTCCGCCAGGCCAGCCCGGAGACCCAGGTCATCATCATGACCGGCCACGCGACGGTCGACACCGCCGTGCAGGCGCTCCGGCTCGGGGCGTTCGACTACCTGACCAAGCCCTGCAAGTGGGCCGAGCTGGAGGTCCTCCTGGCCAGGGTCGCCGAGCGCCGGGACCTGTCGAACAAGGCGACCGCCTTCGAGACCCGGCTCAAGGCGGTCGAGGGGACGCCGCTCCTGGTCGGCGAGTCCCCCTCGATGCAGTCGGTCCGCCGCCTGATCGACACCATCGCGCCGACGGATGCCGGCGTCCTGATCCTGGGCGAGACCGGCACCGGCAAGGAGCTGATCGCCCGCAACCTCCACGACAAGAGCCACCGGGCCGGCCACGCCTTCATCCCGGTCAACTGCGGGGCCCTGCCCGAGAACCTCGTCGAGAGCGAGCTCTTCGGCCACCGCAAGGGGGCCTTCACCGGCGCCGACAACCACCGCAAGGGCCTCTTCGAGGTCGCCAACGGCGGGACCCTGTTCCTCGACGAGGTCGGCGAGCTCGACAAGAGCGTGCAGGTCAAGCTGCTCCGCTTCCTCGAATCCGGCGAGATCCGCCGGGTCGGCGAGAACGACCCGTTCCGCGTCGACGTCCGGGTCCTCTGCGCCACCCACCGCGACCTCCGCGACATGATCGAGACCGAGATGTTCCGCGAAGACTTGTTCTTCCGCATGAACACCTTCGAGATCCACCTCGCCCCGTTGCGCGAGCGCAAGATGGACATCCCGGCGCTGGCCCGGCACATGCTCAAGCGTTACAATCAGAGGCGAGGCGGCCAGGAGCCGACCCTCTCGGCCGAGGCGGTCGAAGCCCTCACCGCGCACGACTGGCCGGGCAACATCCGCGAGCTGGCCAACGCCATCGAGCGCGCCTCGATCCTCTCCGGCGGAGGCGAGATCCTCGCCGAGCACCTGCCCACCCAGGGCCCCTCCCGCCGGCAAGCCGCCTCGCAGGCCGCGCACGCCGCCTCCCCCGGGCCCCACTTCGCCGTCCCCGAAGGCTCCCCCACCCTCCGCGACGTCGAGATGAAGTACATCCAGGTCGTCCTGGAGAAGTGCAACGGAAACAAGCCCGCCGCCGCCAAGGAGCTGGGCATCGCCCTCAAGACGCTCTACAACAAGATCAACCAGTTGCAGCAGAGCTGAAGGCGGGGCTAAGCTGGACCGATGCTGATCTATCTCGACATGTGCAGCCTCCAACGCCCGTTCGACGGCACCGATCAACCTCGGGTCCGGGCCGAGGCGGAGGCCGTGCTCGGGATCATCGCGCTGTGCGAGGCGGGCGGGGCAGAACTCCTCTCGTCATTCGCACTCGAGTACGAAAATGATCGGAACCCGTTCCCGTTGAGGAAGAGCCAAACGAGCAGGGTCCTGGCGATCGCCGGTCGATTCATCGAGCTGTCATCGGAGGTCGAGCGGAGGGCCTTGGCCTATCAACAGGCCGGGCTCAAGCTCCTCGACGCGAGCCACTTGGCCTGTGCCGTGGAGGCCGGCGCTGATTATTTTTGCACCTGCGACGACCGCCTCCGCAAACGATCCGCGACGATCCTCGCCGGGCCGCCGAAGGTCGTCACTCCAGTCGAATTGATCGAGGAGATCGCACCATGATCTTGGAATCGAGATCTCTCGAAAATATCACGGAGAAGGCTCTCGATGTGCTCTTCCGGGAGCTCGGGGCCGCGGACGCGATACGGTTCCTCACCCAATTCTCGACCGATCGCGGGGATTATACGGCGATGAGAGAACAATTGTTCGCCGGCCTGACTTTGGAGCAGTTCTTCGCGGAAGTGAAGGGGACCACCAAGGTCGAGACTCCCGGCTCGGGCTCGCCGTGATCCGATCGATATCAAGAATGGTCGGCAATCCTTGGATTTGTTGATTAGAGTTTTAGACCCAGCACCCCCGCCCAGAGCCGTTCGTAGGCCTCGACCACGCGGCCGGGGGTGAACTCGGCCTCGACCCGGGCTCGGGCGGCGCGGCCGAGGCGGCGGCGGCGGTCGGGGTCGGCGGCGGCTTCGAGCAGGGCGGCGGCCAGGGGGGCGGGCTGGCCGGGCGGGACGAGCCAGCCGGTCCGGCCGGGGAGGACGAGGTCCTCGGTCCCCTCGACGAGCGTGGCCACCACCGGGAGGCCGGCGGCCATCGCTTCGAGCACGGCGTTGGGCATCCCCTCCCAGAGCGAGGGGAGGACGAGGAGGTCGGCGGCCTTGAGCAAGGCCGGCACGTCGTCGCGGCGGCCGAGCCAATGGACCCGGCCTTCGAGGGTGGGCAGGCTCGCCGCACGATCGATCAAGACATCTCGATCAGGCCCGGCGCCGGCCAGGGCGAGGTGCCAATCCGGGCGGGCCTCGGCGACGGCGGCGGCGGCTTCGAGGAGCACGTCCAGGCCCTTCTGGGGATCGAGCCGGCCGACGTAGAGCGCCAGCACGGCCCCTTCGGGCACGCCGATCGAGCTTCGGGCCGCCGCGTCGGCCCGGTCGAAAGGGGCGGGGTCGACCCCGTTGGGGATCACGACCAGCCGGGCCGGGTCGAGCCCCCCTTCCGCGACGCTGAACCGGCGGACCCCCTCCGACACGCAGATCGAGCCGGTCGCCAGCCGGCTCGTGATCCGGTCCAGCGTCAGGTGCCACCGCCTCCGCCGCTCCGCCACCCGGAGGCCGCCGACGACCCAGGGTCGGCCGGCCATCGGGGCCGCCAGCCGGGCGGCGACGTTGGCGTGGAACAGGAAGCTCTGGACCAGGGGGGCCCCGACCCGCCGCAAGGCCCAGGCCAGCTTCCGGACGGCCAGGTCGGGCCGCCTCGGGTCCACCCCGAGGCATTCGACCCCGATGCCCGCCTCCCGGAGCGGCCCGGCCAGGGGCCCTTCCCCGCCCAGGGCCACGACCGAAGGGCGCCAGCGGCGGCGGTCGAGGCCCGTCGCCAGCGCGACCAGGGCCCGCTCGGCCCCGCCGACGTCGAGGTCGGTGATCACCAGGGCCAACGGGACCGGCCGGCCCGGCCAGGGGGCCCGGGGGGCCGTCGCCAGGCGTCGCGTCAAGCCCTCCAAGCGATCACTTCCGCTTCGGCCTGGGTTTCGGCTTCGGGTCGCCGCCGGGCGGAGGCTGGCCGCCGCGCAAGGCTTCCAGCTCGCGGCGGAGGCGGTCCATCTCCAATTCCGCCTCGCGCAGCGCCGTGGCGTTGTCCCGGATGATCGCGTCCTTCTGCTGGATCGCGGCGTCCTTCTGCTGGATCGCGGCGTCCTTCTGCTGGATCGCGGTGTTCCTCTCGCGGAGTTGGGCGTTCTTCCGCCGGACCTCGGCCTGAGCCGCCCGCCGCTGTTCCTTTTCCCGCTCGATCGCTTCGAGTCGCGTCAAGAGCCGCCGACCGGCGGCGGGGTTGAACAGCCGGATTCGCTCGCCTTCGGCCTCGAGGTGGAGGCCCAGGACGACGCTCGGGAGCCGGCCGGCCTCGGCCTCGATCGGCTCGTAGATCCCTTCGATCAGGCGGAACCCCTGGAATGGGGGCTTGAGGTATTCGCCCAAAGGGTCGAAGAGGAAATATTCGCGGACTTGAAGCACGTCGCGATAGAGGGCGAGTTTGACCTTCTGATCCTCGCGGCGGGTCGATTTCGAGGTGCATTCGACGACGAGATCGGGCCCCTTGCCGTCCTCTTGCCAGGTCTTGTAGATCGGCCGGACCACGGTCTTGTCGATCCCGTGGACGAACCAGACGTCGGGTGACACGTTCCGCCGGGGGTCCCCCTCGACGAAATACAGGAACTCGTTGCCCGAGACGTAGGCGAGGGGGTCGTCGGCGAACCAATCGCGGAGGCCGACGATCAGATCCATCATCGCGTCCCGGTGGGTCGTGGTCTCGCCCATCGGCTTGCCGTCGCGCTCCGGGTAGATGATTTCCGAGTTGGTCGATGCGATGGCCACGGCACGCCCCCTTTCGTCCCTTTCGGGTTGATCCTTCGAGTAAGATTGTCATCGACCCGAGCCGGACGAGGAAGGCTTCTTTGGACACGTCGAGCTTCGATTTCGACCTCCCCGACGCCCTGATCGCTCAGGAGGCGGCCGAGCCCCGCGACTCGTCGCGGCTGCTGGTCGCCCGGCGATCCTCGGGCACGCTGGAGCACCGCGTCTTCTCCGACCTGCCCGACCTGCTCGGGCCGGGCGACGTGCTGGTCCGGAACAACTCGAAGGTCGTGCCGGCCCGGCTGGTCGGGCGGCGGGAGGCGACCGGCGGGCGGTGGGAGGGGCTGTTCCTCCGCCCCCTGGCCGGCGGGGCCTGGGAGATCCTGGCCAAGACCCGAGGCCGGCCCGAGCCGGGCGAGCGGGTCGCGGTCGGGCCGAGTTTGGGCCTGACCTTGACCCTCGAAAGCCGGCTCGGCGAGGGGCGATGGCGGGCCCGGCCCGGCTCGGACGCCGGGGCCTCCGCGCTCCTGGAGGAGCACGGCACGGTCCCGCTGCCGCCCTACATCCGCAAGGGGGTCGAGGGGAAGGGCGACCGCTCGCGGTACCAGACGGTGTATGCCGCGGTGCCCGGCTCGGTCGCCGCGCCGACGGCGGGGCTCCACTTCACCCCGGCCGTCTTCGATCGGCTGGAGGCCCGCGGGGTCGGGCTCGTCGACGTCACCCTGCACGTCGGGATCGGCACGTTCCGGCCGATCGAGGCCGAGCGGATCGAGGACCACGTCCTCCACGCCGAGGCCGCCGAGCTGTCGCCCGAGGCCGCCGCGACCCTCAACCGGCGGCGGCTCGGGGGGGGCCGGGTCGTGGCCGTCGGGACCACCTCGGCCCGGGTCCTGGAGTCGGCCGCCGCGACCGGCCGGTTCGAGCCCTTCGCCGCCGAGACCGCGCTCTACCTCCGGCCCGGCCACGCCTTCGGCGGCGTCGACGCCCTGCTGACCAACTTCCACCTGCCCAGGAGCAGCCTGCTCGTGCTCGTCTCGGCGTTCGCCGGCGTCGACCTCGCCCGCCTCGCCTACCGCGAGGCCGTCCGGCTCGGCTATCGGTTCTACAGCTACGGCGACGCCATGCTGATCCTTTGATGTCCGGGGAGGACGCGCCCATGGCCCGCTGGTCGGAGGTGGCGAAGCTCGATGACCTCCCTCCGGCTTCGAGCCTGGAGATCACGCACGAGGGACGGACCTACGCCCTGTTCCGCGTGGGCGACCGCGTGGTCGGCGTCTCCGGCTTCTGCCCGCACCAGGGGGGGCACCTGGCCCGAGGGGCGGTCACCGGGTCGGCCGTCACCTGCCCGCGCCGGGGGTGCCTCCGGTGGCGGTTCGACCTGATCACCGGCGAAGGGCCCATCGCCGGCGGGCCTCGGCTCGAACGGCTCGACGTCCGGGTCGAGGGGGGGTCGATCTCGGTGGCGTGGGAGGGCGGACCGTTTCTTCAAGATGAGCGGGCCGAGACGTGACCCCAGGTGGCAGGGGTAAGCTTGCTTACCCCGGTTTTCTGGGCGTGCTGGCCGCAGGACCGGGGTAAGCAAGCTTACCCCTGCCACCCGGATCAAGCCCTCCAGGATGAAAAACCGATGGCTCATGATTCCAGACTGGTGGAACGCGGTAGCCTGAGGAGCAACCCCAGGAAGTCATCGGTGACTCGCTTGAGGTTGTTGGCCCACTCGAAGATCGCCACATATCCGGCTAGGTGCCACTTGCT
>JAABUQ010001065.1_pt1 | contig 61734 bp, 58 predicted proteins | sample 5560001 | NCBI WGS metagenome assembly JAABUQ01 (sample SAMN10711888, study PRJNA513371) | rock metagenome | isolation source: Antarctica rocks | place: Antarctica: Victoria Land, Finger Mt nord | collected 2015-12-18
GAGCGGAGTGAGCCCCACCATCGATGCGTGTTGATGGTGGGGCTCGCTCCGCTCGACCCACCCTCCATGATTAAGAGTTGCCCAGATTCAACGACCGATCGACCTTCGCGGATTGGCGCCCGAGGCTGGCGGCCGATGCCGGGCTTGGCGTATGATGGCGGGCATGAGCTCGACTAGATCGACGCAAGCCGATGAGTCGGGGACCTCTTCTCCTCGACAGAGGGCCCGCCGTCACGCGGCCTGGGCCCTGCTTGGCCTCGTCGCGGCGTCCGCGGCCCTGATCTGGGAGGGCTCGAAACGCTCCGGGCGGATCGACGGGGACCTCTCGGCGATCCGCGAGGCGATCGAGCGGAAGCAGTATGCCGAGGCCCAGGCGGCCCTGACCCGCCGGCTCGCCCGGTTGCCCGAGGACGGCTCGGCCTGGCTGATGCTGGGCGGGGTGCTCGGGGTCCAGGGGCGCGACCCCGAGGCCGAGGCCGCGTTCGATCGGGTCCGCTTGCCCGAGGCGGCCTGGGTCCAGGCCCGGACCCTGACCGCTGAGATCCTGATCCGCCGGCGCGACGCCCGGGGGGCCGAGCGCGTCTTGCGCGAGGTGGCCGACCGCGTCCCCTCGGCCGTGGACGCCCGCCGTCGCCTGGCGTACCTGCTGGCCCTGGGGATGCGGAACGAGGAGGCTCGGGCGGTCCTCTGGGAGCTGTACAAGCTCTCGCCCGACCCGAGGCACCTGGTCACCCTCGTCGGCCTCTCGTCGCGCGAGACCGACAACCGCGACGCCAAGCCCGAGCTGGGCGAGTTCCTCCGGGCCTCGCCCGACGACCCCCTGCTCCGCCGGGCCCGGGGGCTGCTCCTGCTCAAAGGGGGACGACCGCTCGAAGCCTCGGCCGACCTCGAAGCGTCGGCCCGGGCGATCGAGGACGACCCCGAAGGGCGGATCGCCCTGGCCGAGTGCCGCCTCGCCGCGAACGACCTCGCCGGGGCCGAGTCGACCCTCGGCGCCGAGCCCGGCCGCAAGACCTGGAAGGCCCGGTGGTGGCTGATCCGCGGTCGGCTCGCCGAGGACGGGGGGAAGCCCGAGGCCGCGGTCGCCGCTTATCGGAAGGGCCTGGAGGTCGACGGCGACGATCATTCGATCCTCTATCGGCTCGGCCAGGCCCTGGTCCGCCGGGGGGAGGCCGAGGCGGCCAGGCCGCTCCTCGAACGCGCCGAGGCGATCCGGGTCCGCTGGGTCACGCTCGTCCTGGAGCTGGACCGGTGCGTCCGGGGGGGGCGCGACCCCGACCTGTTCGAGGGGGTGGCCCGGATCTGCCACGAGGTCGGCCTGGAGGCCGAGTCCCGCGCCTGGTACGAGCAGGTGACCCAGCTCGACCCGACCCGCCTCTCGGCCCAGGGGGCGCTCTCGAAGCCGTTCGACCCCCCGGCCGTCGACCCGCCGCACCTGAAGCTCAAGAGCGTGGCGACGGCCGCGCCGAAGGCGTCGGGCCCGGCCACGGTCGCGAAGGGCTCGGAGCCCCGGTTCGAGGAGGTCGCCGCCCGCTCGGGGATCGACTTCCGGTACGACTCGGGCGCCACGCCGGAGATGTACCTGGGCGACACGATGGGCGGCGGGGTCGCCCTGATCGACTTCGACGAGGACGGCTGGCTCGACGTCTACCTCGTCAACGGCTGCCCGATGCCGTTCGACCCGGCCCATCCGCCGACGCCCAACCGGCTCTATCGCAACAAGCGGGACGGGACGTTCGAGGACGCGACGGGCCGAGCGGGCGTGGCCGGCTCGGGCTACGGGATGGGCGCGACGGTGGCGGACTACGACGGCGACGGCCACGACGACCTGTTCGTCACCGGGATCGGCCGGACGATCCTCTACCGGAACCGGGGCGACGGGACGTTCCAGGACGTGACGGAGCGGGCCGGCGTCCGGTCGGGCCGGTGGTCGACCGCCTCGGGCTTCGGCGACCTCGACGGCGACGGCGACCTCGACCTGATGGTCGTCACCTACGTCGAGGCCGATCCCCGGGCCTGCCCCGAGTGCCTCGACCCCACCGGCAGGCGGATCCACTGCCCGCCCGGCCACTTCCCGGCGCAGTTCGACCAGCTCTTCCGCAACAACGGCGACGGCACCTTCGCCGACGTCAGCAAGGAAGCGGGCATCGAGGTGCCGATGGGCCTGGGCCTCGGCCTGGCGGTGGTCGACCTCGACGACGACGGCAAGCTCGACCTGTTCGTCGCCAACGACGCGGTGCCCAACCACGCCTTCCGGAACCTCGGCGGCTGGAAGTTCGAGGAGGTCGGCGGCACCTCGGGCCTGGCCTACGACGGCGACGGCAAGGCGACCGCGAGCATGGGCGTGGTGGCCGAGGACCTCGACGGCGACCGGCTCGTCGACATCTTCCACACCAACTTCATCAACGAGCCGAACACCCTCCACCACAACCTCGGCGGCGGCCTGTTCTCCGACTCGACCCTGGCCTCCGGCCTCGACGCCCCGAGCCGGCCCGTCACGGGGTTCGGCACCGTGGCCTTCGACATCGAGAACGACGGGGTGCTCGACCTGTTCGTCGCCAACGGCCACGTCGACGACAGCCCCCTGGCCGGCCACCCGATGCCGCAACTGCCCCACCTGTACCGGGCCAGGGCCCCCGGCCAGTTCGACCTCGCCCCCCGGTCGACCGCCCCCTACTTCGGCCGCCCGACCGTGGGCCGGGGGGTCGCCGCCGGCGACCTCGACAACGACGGCCGGGTCGACCTCGTCGTCGTCCACCGCGACGCCCCGGTCGCCCTGCTCCGGAACGCGACCGAAGGAGGCCACTGGCTCGGCCTCCGCCTGGTCGGCGACCGCTCGGGCCGGACCCCGGTCGGGGCCCGCGTGACCTGCCGGGTCGGCCCGACGACCGCCGTCCGCTGGCTCACCAGCGGCACGAGCTACCTCGCGTCGAGCGAGCAGGCCATCCGCTTCGGCCTGGGCGCGGCGCGGGTCGTCGACCACCTGGAAGTGCGCTGGCCCTCCGGCCTGACCCAGCGGTGGGACGACGTGCCGGCCGACCGGCTGCTCGAAGTCCGCGAGGGCCGCGACCCCGAGCCCGCACGGATCGCCCCCCGCTGACGCCCGGGCCGGAATTCAGGGCCGGGGCGGCATCCTGGGCTTTGATTTCGCGTCGCCGGCCTGTCATGCTGGAGTGACCCGGATTATCGGGCACTTCCTCGTGATATTCTCACAGACTTCAGGAGTGATGACATGCATCACAGGAAATTCCGCCTCTGGGCGGCCTTCGTCGCTCCGTCGCTGATCCTCGCCGCCCCCGGCTGCGGTGGCGCCCCCTCGGTGACCTCGTCGCAGTCCCAGGCGACGGTCAAGGGGACGGTGACGGTCAATGGCAAGCTGGCCAACACCGGCGCGGTCCTCTTCGACGGGGCGAACTCGGCCAGGCCGAATCTGGCCCCGGTCCGGGCCGAGATCGGCAAGGACGGCTCCTACGAGGCCAAGGCCTACGTCGGCCCCAACCGCGTCTCGCTCACCGGCGCCGAGCTGACCAAGCAGAGCCCCATCATCGCGTACGAGAAGCTGACCTTCGACGTCCAGAGCGGTGAGAACACCTACGCCATCGACGTCCCCGCCAAGAAGTAACGCGACGGCCGAGCGTCGCGGGCTGGGAACGGACGCAGGCGGGCACCGACCTCGCGGCCGGTGCTCGCCTTTTCGTTGCGTCATCGGGGCCGATCTCGGCTCAGAAGCTGTCGGAGCTGACGACCTCGCCGCCGGCCCGGGTGCCCAGGGACCACCAGGCTTGGATGTTGACGGTGGACTTGACGAACCGGACCGAGCCGTCGGCGAAGAGGGTGTTCACCCCGCCCGCGTGGCGGCTGCTGGCGCCGTAGCCGGCCTGGCGGCCGGCGTCATCGTTCTTCCCGCCGCACTGGATCGAGTAGTTCGGCGGCATGACATGGACGTAGCGGGTGTCGGGGGCATAGCCCACGTCCCACCGGGCGCCCGAGGAGTCCTGGTTGTCGAGCGAGCTCTTGGTGATCGAGCTCGCCTGGAACGACCGGCAGCTGTTGTAGAACGGCATGGGCTGGGCGTCGAGGACGCCGTCGTTGGCCACGCCGGGGACGTCGATGAACGAGGCGGACGGCGAGGTCGAGTCGATCTGCTCGTTGTTGTTCTTGCCGATCCCCTTAACCCGCTCGCTCATCGCGACGGTCTGGCTCAGGCCGTCGACGATGTCGCGAAAGCCAATCGAGAAGGCCGACTGGCCGGTGTTTTTCGTGCCACAAGGCGGTGCCGGGACGCTGCTGTCGTCGCAGGCCACGCCGACGAAGCAGAAGATGCCCGCGAACTTGCCCGTCGACCCCTTGCTATTCGCTCCCCAGCCGTAGAAGGAGTTGGGGGCCGAGCCGGCGTTGCCCATGTAGTTGTTGTGGCCCTGCTGGGTGGTCAGCCGGTCGAGATCGGACGGGCAGAGGAACCCGTTGACCTTGTTGTACACCGCGGTGGTGTTGATATTGCCGCAGTTGCCGTCGGCGCAACCGTTGGTGAAGTTGATGGCGTTGTACATGGGGGTCTGCTCCATGTACGGCAGCATCATCACGTGCGCCGACCAGTCGTTCCAGCCCCAGGGGCCGGCGCCCCAGGGGAGGGCTCCGGTGACGTCGTGGTAATTGTGCAGCGCGATGCCCAGTTGCTTCATGTTGTTGACGCACTGGGTCCGGCGGGCGGCCTCGCGTGCGGCCTGCACCGCGGGAAGCAGCAAGGCGATCAGGACGGCGATGATGGCGATGACGACCAGCAGCTCGATCAGGGTGAAGCCGCGACGGCGAAGAGGGGCTCGCATGCTCATTCTCCTTGAGTATCTGCCGATGAGAAACCTCGAGGCTTCCGAAATCCACCGACCCCTCGATGCCACGATCCGGCGTGACGACGGCGCCCGCATCGGCGCATCCGGCAAGGTTAACCTTGCCCGGCCCTGGGGCGCGACCACCCAGCGATGGGCGCGCAATCCAATCGGGATATCGCACGGTGGCGATCGACAGAACGGTGATCGTGTGACATCGGGAGGGGGGAAAGGACAAAGCTATGGCAATGTACCAGATTGATCGGCGGGATAAAACAAATTGCGACAGAATTCGGGAATTTTCCGCACATAATCGCCCAGACCGGAGTCACCCGCCCTCGCACTCCTGCATGGCGGAATCGACAAAAAGTCGGACCCCGATCGGGCCGTTCAACTCTTGCCCGCAGGTTATCGATAATAGATGGTCACGCCGAATATGTTCGGCAAGGATGCTTTCGGGCGAATACTTCGCCCGAGGCATCCGCTCGTTCCGGGCTCAGCCCGAGGCGTGCGGCTTGTCGGGGGCCTTCTCGGGGGTCGGTTGCCCGTCGGGGACGCCCCAGTCGGCCGCTTCTCCCGACGTTGCGGCCTTGCGACGGTCCGCGGCGTTCGGGTCAACATATTGCGTGGGTGTCAGCTCGGCGTCAGCGTATCCCAGCGACTTGTCGGTCCCCCCGGACCGGCGGTAGATGATCCGACATTCCTTGATCTTCACGCAGTCGGACTGGCTCCGGCTGGCGGTCCGGCCGAGCTTGGCGACGTTGAGCACGGCGGCGGGCAATTGCGGGGCGACCTCGGCCGTCTTCGACCCTTCGAGCTTCAGTGTCCGCTGTCCCTCGACGACCTCCTCGGCGCGGACCACCTCGTGGCCGCCGGGGAAGTGCTCATCCATGAGCTTGTCGGCCTGCTTCCGGTAGTGCGTCGGCCAGCGGTCGGTGTTCTCGGGCATCCCGATGACGCCGAAATCCCCGTCCTGGTAGACGTACCGGACCCCCTCGGTCTGGGCACACCCGCCGCTCGCGGCGAGCATCGCGACGACCAACAACCCCGACGAATGACGCATGGCACTCTCCTCCGGCGGATGGAGCCCGTTCCTCCTCGGGCCGATACGATTGGCGTCCTGCCGGCGCCCGCCTTCGAGGCGAAGGGGCGGCGCTCGCGTTGGTCATCTGTGTCATGGGGTGGGCGTCGAGGTGTGTGCGGGTCGAACCCGCAACCGACATGCCGTACGTTCCTGGATCGATCGGCGTGACCGGACAGGCCGGCAAGGTTCGGCATCCTGTTTGCCATAAGCTTGACGCCGCGCGAGGTCCGCCGCCCAGGGCCGATCGCCAACCGGTACCGGCGGCGGAGGGCTCGAACAGACCGATGGACGACGCAGGAACGCGCGGGGCGGTCGTGCCCCGGATCAGCATCCCCATGCACCCCGAGTGCCGGGCGGTCGCGATCGTCCCGGCGCGCGACGAGGCCGAGACGCTCGGGGCGACCCTCCGGGCCTTCGCCGGGCAGGTCGACGGCATCGGCCGCCCCCTGCCCCGGTCGAGCTTCGAGGTGATCGTCCTGGCCAACAACTGCCGGGACGACTCGGCCGCGATCGCCCGACGGTTCGCGGCCTCGGCCCCGGGACTGACGCTCCAAGTGGCCGAGGCCGAGTTCCCCCCCGAAGTGGCCCACGTCGGCACGTCGCGGAAGTGGCTGATGGACGAGGCATGCCGCCGCCTGCTCGGCTCGGGGAAGCCTCGGGGGGTGATCGCCTCGACCGACGGCGACTCCCGGGTCGGCCCGACCTGGCTGTTCGAGACCTGGCGGGCGGTCGACCGGGGGGCCGACGCCGTCGGCGGCGACATCCGGACCGACCGGGCGGGCCGGCTGGCCCTCTGCGCCCGGACGCGCCGCTCTTACCTCCGCGACGTCCTGTATCGCCGGCTGGTCGACGAGCTGGCGAGCCGGCTCGACCCCGACCCGCGCGACCCCTGGCCCCGCCACCACCACCACACCGGGGCCAGCCTGGCGATCACCGCGAGGGCCTACCGCGAGGTCGGCGGTCTGCCCCCGCTCCGATCGTCTGAGGACCTCGCGCTGGTCGCCGCCGTGCGCAGGGCCGGCCTCGCCCTCCGCCACGCCCCGAGGGTCCGGGTCGTCACCTCGACCCGCCGCCTCGGCCGGGCCGCCGGCGGGATGGCCGACACCCTGCTCGGCTGGACCGACGGCCCCGACGACCTCCGGGTCGAGGACCCCCGGGCGACCGAGGCCCGCCTCGCCGCGGCCCGCGGGCTGCCGGCCGGCCTCCTGCCCCCGGCGGACGGCGGCGACCCGATCCCGATCGACCGGGCGATCGCCGACCTCAGGCGACGGCTGGCGACCCTCCGGCCGATCGGGCGCTCAAGCCCGGCCGTCCCCGAGTTTCTCGAACAGGTCGATGCGGTAGGTGGCTTCCCGAGCCCCGTCCCTATGTTCTAGGCCGACCGCCCCGCCTTCGTCGAGGAAGGCCCGATGGACCTGGTCGCCGGTCTGGGGGTAGTCGGCCACGAACGGCGTCCAGTGGACCATCAGCAGGTGCCCGCCCGCTTCGAGCCGATCGGCCAGGATCGACCGGGCCCGGGCCAGGTCGGTCGTCGACCAGTAGTAGGCCACCTCGGACAGCAGGATCAGGTCGAAGCGGCCGTCGGGCTCGTCGAGCGGGATCGCCATCCGCTCGATCCGGACGTTGGGCAGGTCGGCGCATCGGGCGCGGGCCTGCTCCAGCGCCCGCCCCGAGACGTCGACCGCGAGCAAGCTTTCGCAACGCTCGGCGAGTCGACGGGTCAGCACGCCGATCGAGCACCCGACCTCCAGGGCCGAGCGGTAGGTCGCTCGCGGCAGACTGGCGAGGGTCGCGTCGTACTTGGCCGCCTCGTAGGGGCGGGTGGCGAAGCCCCAGGGGTCGGGGTCGTCGCGGTAGACGGCATCGAAGTAGTCGGGGGCCAGCGTCGCCCGAGGCTCGGGCTTGGGGTCGGGGTCGCTCATGGCAGGGGCTCCAGGTAGACCTCCCAGGGGCGGTCGAAGAAGGCCAGGACCTCGGGCGAGAGCGTGAAGCCGGCCGGGTCGTCGTCGATCAGGGGGGTCGTCTGCGACCGGTGGGCCGCGATCGCCGCCCGCTTGCGGTCGAGGACCGGGCCGATCTCCAGCCGCCAGGCCTTGACCTCGTCCCACCGCGGGAGGTCGTCGAGGTCGGGCGAGGTGTAGGCCCAGATCGGGTATTCCAGGACCCGGATCGACCGGGAGGATGACACCGCCGCTGCGGCCGCGATCGCCCGGGTCGCCCGGTGGTCGCAATGAGGGTCGCGCCTCCAGGGGGAAAGCAGCGTCTCGATCGTCCGCGCCTCAAGCCGATCGACGAGCCAGCCCACCGCCGCGTCGAAGCCGGGCTCGCCGGGCGAGGGGACCGCCGTGTCGGGCAGGCGGAGGAAAGTGAGGAGGGCCTCGGCGTTTGGGTCGAGCCCGAGCAAAGCAACCGCCGCGCGGGCCTCGGCCTCGCGGGTGCCTCGGAGCCGTTCGGGCGGGTAGGCCCGGGAACCAGGGTGCGACTTCGACCCGTCGCTGACGACGACCACCGAGACGGCCATGCCCCGGTCGGCCAGGAGCGCGATCAGGCCGCCGCAGCCGAGCGACTCGTCGTCGGCGTGGGGGGCGAGGACCAGGGTCGGGCCCAACGCCTCGGGCCGGAGGGTCGGCATCCGGTCGGGCTCGGCCAGCGGGGTCCGGGCCGGGTCGAGCCCGGGGCGGGGGTCAGCCGACATCGGGCCAGAGCCGTTCGGCATCGAGGGGCGATTCCAGGACGTGCCGGCCGACCCCGGCGAGCGCGGCGTCGGGCCCGGGCTGGCGGAGGTAGAGGGTCAGGTCGCGGCCGATCCGCTCGATCGGGTGCGGCCGGAGCAGCCCCTGGGCCCCGACCGACCGCTCGGCCCAGCCGAGCACGTTCTCGCAGATCGAGGCGATCGCCGTCCGGACCATGTTCGCATACGCCACGACGGCCGCCGGGTCGGCCCCCGGCTCGTCGGCCGAGGCCGCCGCGCCCGAGAGCCAGAGGTTGCCCCCCTCGACGGCGATGGCCATCTCGCCGAGCCTGGCCCGCTGATACGGGTCGTCGCCCCGACCGGTCGCCTTGAGGTGGCCCCGGGTTGCCTCGAAGAGGGCCTCGGCCCCGCCGAGCTGGACGGCGGCGAAGCGGATCGCCCCGCCCGAGAATGCCGGCTCGCGGCGGTAATCCCCGGGCCGGCCGAGCAGGTCGGACGCCTCGACCTCGACCCCCGAATAGTCGATCCGGGTGCTGGCCGAGGCCCGCATCCCCAGGGGTCGCCACGAGGACGGGTCGATCACGGCCGACCCGGCCCGCTCGGTCGCCACGACGCACATCTGCCAGCCGCCGTCGGGCAGGGCCCCGTTCACGATCGGCCGCTCGACGTGCCCCGCCCCGGATGCGAACGTCTTCGACCCCCGCATCCGGTACCGTCCCCGGCCCGACGGTTCGAAGTGGATACCGTCCTTCGCCTCGGTGTTCCAGACGGCGAACCGGCGCCCGAGCCGGGCGTCGGCGGCATACCCCTCGACCTGCTCCGGCGTGCCGAACTGCTGGATCAGGAGCAACGCGTTGACGTGCCCCTCGTAGAGCCGGCCGACCGAGAGGTTCCCCCGGCCGATCCGCTTGAGCACCCGGAGCAGCGGCAAGGTCCCGCCCGGCTCGGACCCGAGGCCCAGGCCCCCGATATCGCGGCGGAGCGGGGCCGAGAGCAGGCCCGCCTCGGCCAGCCAGCCGAACTCCCGCTCGGGGAACGCCCCCTCGAAGTCGACGTCAGGGGCCGCCGAGTGGCAGCGATCGGCCACGTCGGAGGCCAAATCAAGGAGGTCGGCCACCGAGCGCCGGTCGCCTCGGACAATGGGGAAGGCTCGGGTTGCCAAGGCTGGGCTCGCCTCCGGGCACCCCCCCGCCGAGCGGGAGCGGAGGGGAACCGGATCGAGCCTTGAAGCAGATGACATACCAAATGAGAAGCCCCGCATGCCTGGTGTCCCGTGCCGGGCTTCCTTCTTCGCGGCCGTATGATGTCGTCGAGGGTGTGCGAGCAGGTTTCGTCTTCGATACCAGCCTGCATCCAGGTGAGGATGCTTGAGAGGATCAGCCATGCGATACGAGCTCACGGCCATCCCGGACGCGGAGGTGCCCACGGCGCGGGACCCGCTGTTCCAGCACCTCGTCGCGACCTACGCCAGCGAGACCAACAAGACCGTGAGCATGTGGCGTGCGATCCCGGAGGACCTCCTGGAATTCCGGCCGCACGAGAAGACCAACACGGTGAGGGCCATCCTGGTGCACCAGATCCTCTCCGAGCGGCGGTTCTTCGCCCAGTTCGTCGGCACCGACGAGCCGCCCGCCGCGACGCTGTTACCGCCAGGCGAGCGGCCCGCCGTCCCAGCCTACCTCGAGCGATACGTGGATCTGGCGAAGGCTCGGCTGCCCCAACTCGCCTCGGCCGATGCGGGCTGGTGGTTGGAGGAGCGGCCTTTCTTCGGCGGGTTGCAACGGCAGCGGATCTGGACGTTCTGGCGGCGGGTGCTGCACACCGGCCATCACCGGACCCAGGTCCAGACCTGGCTGAGGCTGGCGGGCCGCCATGTCCCGGCCATCTACGGCCCGTCCGGCGACGTGCGGTGGGCAGAGGACGACCCGACCACCTCGGTGGAGGCGGCCGACCGGGGCGCATCGCGATGAACTCCTCCGACCTCGGATTCGGAGGAGCTTCGGGCCGGGACGCCCGGGACCGCCACGCGATCCGGGCGGCGCCGGAAGCCTGTTTCAACGAGGACGGAGGACTCCGGAGGTGATGTTCCCCGACTCGACCGGGAACCGCATGGCCACGGGGTCCCAGGCGATCATCCGCCCCTGGCGGTAGCTGTCGTTGCAGAGGAGGGCCGGGGCGGCCGCGCGATAGCCGAAGGTGGCATCTTCCTCGACCGGTTTGCCCTCGCGGATCGAGGCGAAGAACTTGGTGAAGTGGTCGAGGCGGGCGTCGTAGCCCTTGGGGGCGGCGAAGGACTCGGCCTCCTTCTCCTCGGCGCGAGGGGCCTTCTTCTCCTCGCGGAGCCGGGCGGCGAAGGCGGCCTGGCCGGCCCTGGAGAAGGTGGTGACGGAGTTGTACCCCTTGAGGATCTGCTCGGTCGTGGCCTGCTCGATGCCGACCCTCGTCACCTTGAGGCCGTTGAAGGTGACGTCGATGACTCCGTCGGAGCCGACGAAGCGGAACAACGAGTTGTCGCCGCCGCCGTCCTCGAAGTCGGTCTGGAGGGCCAGGGTGAAGGCGGGGTGCTTGTCGGTCTCGGGGTAGTCGAGCAGGCCCATGATCAGGTCGTAGACCTCTCGGCCGTCGTTCCAGTAGCGTCGGCCGCCCATCGCGGCGACCCGGGTCGGCCCGAGGGCGCCGGTGGCGTGGTGGATGGCGGTCAGGAGGTGGACGAACAGGTCGCCGGCGACGGCCGTTCCGTAGGCCCAGTATTTCCGCCAGCGGAAGAAGTGGTCGGCGTTGAACACGATCTTCGGGGCCCCGCCGAGGAAGCGGTCGAAGTCGACGGTCTTGGGCGAGGCGTCGGTCGGGATCGAGTACTGCCAGGCGCCGAGGGCGGAATTGCGGTTGTAGCGGGCCTCGACGGAGTGGAGCTTGCCGATGGCGCCGGAGTCGAGCACCTGCTTGAGCTTGTCGAAGACGACCGAGCTGGCGAACTGGCTGCCGACCTGGAAGACCGACTTCGTCTCTTGCTGGACCTTGATGACCTCCGGCCCCTCCTCGACCGTCCGGACCATCGGCTTCTCGCAGTAGACCGCCTTGCCGGCCCGCATCGCGTCGACCGACATCCGCGCGTGCCAGTGGTCCGGCACGCAGAGCAGGACGGCGTCGACGTCCTTGCGGTCGAGGATCCGCCGGTAGTCGACCAGGGTCTCGACCCGGTCGCCATAGACCTCCTTGGCGTGGACCCGCCGCCCTTCATAAAGGTCGGCCACGGCCACGAGCTCGACCCCGGGCACCTTCAGGGCGCAATCGGTATCGATGAAGCCGATGATCCCCATGCCCACGGTGGCGATCCGGACCTTATCATTCGCACCGAAGCCCGCCGAGGCCCGTCCCGCCAGCGGGACCACCCCCGCCGCCGCCGAGGCCGCCGCGGCGGAAATCAGGAACGAGCGTCGAGACGTCTGGTCGGACTTGCGCATGGCCGGCTCCGGTGGCTTCGCTGCTGGAAGGGGGGATGCCCCCAGCATAAGGGAGCCCACCCCGCCCCGAAATGCCCTCCCCCATGAAAATGTAGGGTGGCGTCGAGCGCAGCGAGGCCCACCACGCCGAATGTCAGGCCAGGTCATCCGGTTTCGGTTTGAGCAGGCTGTGAATCGCCTGGGCTTTCTTCAATGCGATGAAGCCGTAGCCGACCCAGGCCGCATTAGACAAAAGAATAGGGATAACCAAGAAACAGGCATACGCTTTGACGGTCCTGGTCAGATAGCCGGCGGCCAAACCGGCAAAATGATCCGCCCGGTCGATCCCGATCTCTTCGGCAAGTTCCCTGCGATAGCTGACGTAGTAATAATCGGCGAGCGAGTAAGACAGCGGAACAAGGAACACCGATAAAAACCAAGCCCATGGCGAAGTCGCCGTCAGGAGCAACTTGAAGGCGAGCCGCATCGATCACTCCGCGCGGCTCCAGGCCGCCCGGCGGTGCTACACGGTTTGGTTTATCCGGAGCGGGCTGGGGCTAGGCAAGAGGAGACGAGGGGGGAAAGAGAGGTCATCGACCCCTGGGAGAGGAGGGGTCGATCGCTCGGGTTGGTGCGGAGGGGATTTGCAAGATCCCCCCTGTGTTGTTGATCAGCGGTGCGGGGGGAGATCAATAACGACCGCCGCCGCCTCCGCCGTAGCCGCCGCCGCCGCCACCGGAGCGACCACCGCCGCCGCCGCCGTAGCCGCCGCCACCACCGCCGTAGCCGCCGCCGCCACCGGAGCGGGGTTCGCGAGGCTTGGCCTCGTTGACGGTGAGGTTCCGGCCGTCATGATCGCGGCCGTCGAGGCCCTGGATCGCCGCCTGGGCCTCGGCATCCGAGCCCATCTCGACGAAGCCGAATCCCTTGGAACGGTTGGTGTCCCGATCGATGATGATCTGAGCGCTCTGAACGGTGCCGAACTGGGAGAACAGGGCTTCCAGGTCGGTCTCGTTGACGCTGTAGGTGAGGTTACCCACGTAAAGCTTCTTGCCCACGGTCGCACTCCAGAACGAAAGCAGGACGATGCCCGGCTCGGTGCCGAGATCGGGTGGAATGGGTCTCGTCGGAGACCCAAGAACGGCGGGCAAGGCGAACGAGAGGATCAGAGACCGGTTCGGTGCGAGCCGGCGGTGCCACTCAAATCGTCGGACCAACCAATCAATGCATAGCAAGAATACCAGCCGATGGACAGAGCGAATTGTATGAAATCCAAGTTCTTCGCTCCGCCCAACCCCGCCCGAGTTCGAAAACCCCTGTGTTTTCCGATCAATCCGGCCTCGACCGGCATCGCAAGGCCCACACCAGATATTCGCGCCGGTGGAGCCGCCAGCGCCACGGGGCGACCGGCTCCGGCCGGCCCGAGGCGGCGGACAGCTCGGGGTCGCGGCGGAAATCGGCGAGGATTTCCGCCGGGTTGGTCCCCCGGATCACCCCCCCTCGGCGGGCCAGGTCGTCCACCAGCGCGGGCAACGCCTCGGCCGGCAGGCTCGCCAGCTCGGGCCGGCGGTCGGTCGAGACCAGGTCGGTGATCAGCCAGGCCGTCCCGCCGGCCCGGGCGAGCCGGAGCAGGAGCCGGAGGTGTCCCAGGCGGATCGAGCGGGCCGCCTCGTCGAGCCGGGGGTGCCGCTCCCCCAGGGTCCGCGTCACGCCCGCGACGAGCTGGCTGAGCAGGCAGGTCGAGGCGACCACGTCGAACCGCCCGCCGATCGCCAGGGCCGCCCGGTCGGCGGGCCAGGCCGCCAGGGCCGCGAGGTCGCGGTCGTCGACCGGGCTCGACGGCGACCAACGGGCCATCGCCCGGCCCATCCCGGTCAGGTCCAGGTCCCCCAAGAGCCGCAGGCCCGGGGCCCCGGCCACGCCTTGCCGCTCCGCGCCGGCGAGCATCGCGGGGGCGTCGAGGTCGACGAGGTGGACCTCGCGGAACGCGGCCAGGAGCGCGGGGAGGTCGAGGTCGTTGGCGTTGCCCGAGCCCAGGACGCAGAGCCGCCCGGCCCCGGGCGTCGCGCCGTCGAGCAGCCAACGCATGACCATGCGGCGGTGCTCGGCGAAGCCTTCCCACTGGTCGCGGCTCAGGGCGTTGAAGCCGGACTCGACGTCCCAGGGGTGGATCATGCCCGGCCTCCCTCGCTTGGCCCCTCGACCCAGCTCGCCGAGCAGGGTAACCGGCCCGGGGTCCGGCCGCCATCGGCCCTTTTCGGGCGAGAGGGCTGATCGGTCCTCCATTCTGGAGGGCTTGATCCGGGTGGCAGGGGTAAGCTTGCTTACCCCGGAACTCCGCCAACACGGCTCGAAGACCGGGGTAAGCAAGCTTACCCCTGCCACCCGGGCTCGCGTCCCAGCCCACTCATCTTGGAGAACTGATTCGCCTTCCTTGACGGGCGATGTTCGCCCGATCGGGGTCGGCACGGGCTGGCGGTCGCGTTGGCGACGGGTATGATCGGCGAAGTCGTGCGGGCGATGGGCGGGTTTTGGCACCGGATCGGGGAGCAGCCTCGGATGGATCTCGAACTGTCCGGGAGCGTCGCCGTGGTCGCCGGCGGGGCGAAGGGGCTCGGGTTGGCGATCGCCCGGGCGTTCGCGGCGGAGGGGGCCGAGGTCGCGATCCTCGACCGCGACGACGACACCCCGACGATCGGCGAGGGGCTGTCCGAGGGCGGCCCGCGGACCATCGGCCGGGTCGCGGACGTGACGGATTACGCGGCCGTCTCGCGTGCGGCCGCGGAGGTCCGGTCGGCCCTGGGCCGGTGCGATCACGTCGTCTTCGCCGCGGGGATCGGCTCGGGCAAGTTCGGGTTCCCGTTCTGGGAGCTTCAGCCCTCGGACTGGGACCGGGTGCTCCGGGTCAACCTGATCGGCGCGGCGAACGTGGCCCACGCCTTCGCCCCCGGCCTGGCCCAGGACAAAGGGGGGACGATGCTGTTCATCGCTTCGGTCGCCGGCCAGATCGGCTCGCAGACCGACCCGCCCTACAGCGCGTCGAAGGCGGGGCTGATCAACTTCGCCCAGTGCGCGGCGAAGGACCTGGCGCCGCACGGGGTCCGGGTCAACTCGCTCTGCCCGGGGATGATCAAGACCGCCCTGAACCGCTCGGTGTACGAGGCCTGGGCGGCCCGGCAGGCGGAGTCGGCCCGGTCGAACTACGAGGATTGGGCGAGCGAAAAGGTCCGGACGATCGTCCCCCTGGGCCGTTGGCAGACGCCCGAGGACATCGCCGCGATGGCGGTGTTCCTCGCGTCGACCCGGGCGAACAACGTCACCGGGCAGACGATCAACGTCGACGGCGGCTACGTGATGCACTGGTGAGGCAGGCGATCGGTCGATCCAACGGGTTTCACGACGAATCGGGGGCGGATCATGGCGACGGCTTCGGCGATCTGGATCATGGTCCTGGCGACGGGATTCGCGCCCGACGACACCGTCCTGCGGGTCGACGCCGGTCGGGTGCTGCACCGGGTCTCCCCCCTGCTCTACGGGGCGTGCATCGAGGACGTGAACCACGAGATCCACGGCGGGATCGACAGCCAGATGATCTTCGGCGAGAGCTTCGCCGAGCCCCCCACCTCGCCGCCGATCCGGGGGTTCCGGGCCTTCGGCGGGCGCTGGGAGGCGAACGGTGGCGAGGTCCGCGCCGAGCCGGGCCCCGGCCCCAAGCTCGTCGCCGACGGCCCGAACATGGCCTCCGGCGAGGTCGGCGTCGAGGTCCGCTTCGACGAGCGGCGCGACGGCAACTCCGGCCTGATCCTCAACGTCGGCAACCCCAGGGTCGGCGCCGATGCGTTCACGGCGTATGAGATCTCGCTCGAGACCACCAACCGCCTGGTGATCGGCCGCCACCGCCGGAACTGGGAGCCGATGCGGGTCGTGCCCGTCGACGTGCCGACCGGCCGCTGGATTGCCCTGACGGTCCGGTTCGCCCCGGGCACGTTCGAGGTCTTCGTCGACGGCCGCAGGCTCGCCACGATCGAGGACCGCGACCACCCGCTCGCCCCCGGCCGGGCCGGCGTCCGGGTCTGGCAGCGCCCCGCCCGGTTCCGGAACTTCCACGTCGCCAACGGCAATCACTTCCCCGCCACCCTCCCCTTCGAGGCCGAGCAACCGGACGGCTTCGGCTCGGGCGTGAGCGGGATGTGGGCGGCCTTGCGGCGAGGCTCGGCCCGGGGCGAGTTCTCGGTCGAGTCGGATCGCCCGTTCTCGGGCTCGCAGGCCCAGCGGCTCCGGTTCGTCGAGGGCGAGGGCGAGGTCGGGATCGAGAACCGGGGGCTCAACCGCTGGGGGATGAACCTGGTCCCGGGCGCGACCTACGAGGGCTACCTCTACGCGAGGGCCGATGAGGACGCCCCGGTCGCCGTCGCCCTGGAGACCGGCGACGGCTCGCGGGTCCTGGCGAGTTCGGCCGTGACGTTCCCCAAAGGTACCGCCTGGAATCGCCGCAACTTCAAGCTGACCGTCCCCGCCACCTCCGAGGGGGACAAGGCCGGCCGGTTCGCCATCAAGCTGACGAAGCCCGGCTCCGTGGACCTCGGCTACGCCTTCCTCCAGGCCGGCGACTGGGGCCGGTTCCGCGGCCTGCCCGACCGCAAGGACGTGGTCGACGGCCTGATCGCCCAGGGGGTCAACGTGCTCCGCTACGGCGGGTCGATGGTCAACCACCCGGGCTACCGATGGAAGAAGATGATCGGCCCGAGGGAAGCCCGACCGCCCGGCCCCGGCACCTGGTACCCGTATTCGAGCAACGGCTGGGGGATCATCGACTTCCTCAACCTCTGCGAAGGGATGAGCATCCCCGGCATCCCCGACTTCAACATGGACGAGACGCCGCGCGACATGGCCGACTTCGTCGAGTACGCCAACGGCCCGGCCGACTCCCGTTGGGGCCGGAAGCGGGCCGAGGACGGCCACCCCGAGCCGTACCGCCTCAAGCACATCCAGCTCGGCAACGAGGAGGCGGTCGACGAGACGTATTATGCCAGGTTCCGGCCGATCGCCGAGGCGATCTGGGCCAAGGACCCGGCGATGATCCTCGTCGTCGGCGACTTCGCCTATCATCAGGTCATCCGCGACCCCGACCGCTTCGCCGGCGCGTCATCGAAGATCGGAACCCTGGCCGCGCACCGGAAGATCCTCGAACTGGCCAAGGCCCGCGACCGCGAGGTCTGGTTCGACATCCACGTCACGACCAACCAGCCGCCCGAGCCGCACGGGCTCCGGCCCGAGTTGAGCTACATCGACCAGGTCGCCCGGATGGTCCCGGGGGCGAGGACCAAGGTCGTCTTCTTCGAGTACAACTCGGGCAACCACGCCCAGCGCCGGGCGCTCTCGAACGCCTTGGCCAGCAACGAGGCCGAGCGGATCGGCGACCTGATGCCGATCGCCTGCGTCGCCAACTGCCTCCAGCCCGACGGCCAGAACGACAACGACTGGGACCAGGGGATGCTCTTCCTCAACCCGTCGTCCACCTGGCTCCAGCCCCCCGGCTACGTGATCCAGATGGCCCGCCGCCACTACCAGCCCCTCCTGGTCGGCAGCGACCTGTCCGGCCCGGTCGACAAGCTGAGCATCAACGCCAAGCGGAGCGACGACGGCAAGACCCTAGTCCTCCAGGTCATCAACTGGGACGACCGCCCCCGGCCCGTCCAGGTCGAGGTGGCGGGCTTCGCCCCGACCAAGCCCGAGGGCGAGGTCGAGCAGCTCGCCGGCGCCCCGAACGAAGCCAACACCGCGACGGAGCCCAACCGCATCCGCCCGACCCGATCAAGCTGGCGACACGACCTGGCCAAAGGGCCGTCCTCGTTCACCTTCGCCCCCCGGTCGTTCACGCTGATCCGCCTGGACTGACGGACATCCGGAGGCGGCCTTGACCGGGCGGATTGTAACGATCGGGAGGGATTCGTGAAAAATCCGCCACCGGTTGTCGGTCTCGCTCGGGTCGGACTCGGACACACTTCGCCGGATCTTCTTGAATGATTGTTGCTTGTGGCTTTGGTCGGGACCCCGGCACGTCGGTTGCAGACTGTTCTTTGTACCGCCACGCTTCACCCCAGGTCGGCAAGCCCCCCGCCATCAAATCCCGGAGCATCCTTGAGCCGTCGGCCCGATTGTGCCGATCATGAGGTTCAGGGCGGTCGCCGGGGGCTTGGACGGGCTTGCGGCGGGCGTCGGATGGCGAAGAAAGACGGATGGGGGCGGGGCCTCGGCCCCGCCGAACGGACTCGAAGTAAGGAGACGCCGGTGCGTACCTTGCGGACGAAATGGGCCGCGGCCTGGCTGGTGGCGCTGGCCCCCGCCCTGGCGTCGGCGGCCGACCCGACGGTGAAGGACCTCCTGGCCTTCAAGCCGAACCTCAAGGGGGTCGAGCACGACATCCCGGCCGACCCGGCGGCCATCGCCGCCTGCAAGGTCGAGAAGATCCCCGGCGGGTACATCCTCCGCGACGGCCAGGGGAAGATCCTCCTCCGTTTGCTCGACCGCGACGGCAGCGGCCGCCTCGACCAGTGGGGCTACTACCAGGACGGCTTCGAGGTCTACCGCGAGCTCGACCACAACAACGACCGGGGGATCGACGAGGTCCGCTTCTTCAACGCCGGCGGGACCCGGGTCGGCAAGGTCGTCGGCAACAAGGTCGTCTCGTGGACCCGGATCTCCGCCGAGGAGGCCAGCCGGGTCTTCGTCGGGGCGCTGGTCCTGGGCGACATCGACCTCCTGGAGACGGTGATGGCCTCGCCCGCCGAGCTCGCCGCCCTGGGCATACCCAAGGGCGAGGTCGACCAGGTGGCCGCCGCCGAGAAGCAGCGGCTGGCGCAGGTCAAGGCGGTCCGCTCGGCCGTGCTGGCCGCCGGCTGGGACGCCAACACGGTCTGGCTCCAGCTCCAGGGGGGGATGCCGCACCTGATCCCCACCGACACCGGGGTCAAGGACGACGTGTTCCTCTACGAGAACGCCGTGATCTTCGCCGGGCCGGCCAACAACCAGGCCGCCACCGGGCGGATCGCCTTCCTCCAGGTCGGCGAGATGGTCAAGGTGGGCGACGCCTGGAAGTTCGTCGACCTCCCCCGGGTGATCGACCCGAACAAGAACGCGGTCATGACCGCGATCGAGGGGGGCATCCGCTCCTGGGTCTACCGCGACAATGACGGCGCCCCGGGCGCGGGCGAGAACCCGCGGGTGGCCGAGGCGATGCAGGCCCTCGCCGCCTACGACAAGGCGAACGAGGCCCTCCTCTCCGGCGGCAAGCCCACCGACCTCGCCCGGTTCCACGTCGGCCGGTACACCCCCTTGAAGAACGTGGCGGAGGCCGCCAGGGCCGCCGGCGACGCCAAGCTCGAGCTCGACCACCTCAAGTCGAGCGTCGACAGCCTGGCCGCCGCCTACACCTCGGGGGCCTACCCCGCCGGGGCCAAGGCGCTCGACGACCTCGCCGGCAAGGGGGGCAAGGTCGCCACCTACGCCGCCTTCAAGCGGATCGAGGCCGACTTCTCGCTCCAGAACGACTCCGGCGGCAACATCATCAAGGTCCAGCGCGAGTGGCTGGCCAACCTCGCCGACTTCGTCGAGAAGCACCCCCAGTGCGACGAGGCGCCCCAGGCCCTGCTCTTCCTCGCCAGCACCAACGAGATGAACGGCGACGAGGACGTCGCCCGGAAGTACTACGCCCGCCTGGCCGAGCAGTTCGCCGCCACCGAGGCCGGCAAGAAGGGCGCCGGGGCGATCCGCCGCCTCGACATCGTCGGCAGGCCGATCGCCCTGAAGGGGACCAGCACCCGGGGGCAGACGGTCGACGCCGCCCAGTACCGCGGCAAGTACCTCCTGATCGACTTCTGGGCCACGATGGCCGCGCCCGCCAAGCGCGACCTGCCCGAACTGGCCAAGCTCCAGCAGAAGTACAAGGCCAAGGGATTCGAGGTCGTCGCCGTGAACCTCGACAACGAGAAGGCCGACCTCGACGCCTTCCTCAAGGAGAGCCCGATGCCCTGGCCCGAGGTCTTCGAGGCCGGCGGGATGGAAGGCCGCCTGGCCACCGAGTTCGGGATCATCTCGCTGCCGACGATCCTCCTGGTCGGGCCCGACGGCACGGTGATCAACCGGAGCCTCCGGACCGCCGCCGAGGTCGAGATCCTGCTCGACAAGACCTTCGCCAGCAAGGTCGCCCTGAGCCCCAAATAAACCCGGTCGCGCCGACCCTCGAAACACCCCTCGCGCTGCCCTTTCCTCGACAGAACCCACCGGGAGGCCGGCACCCTTTGCCCAAAGGATGCCGGCCTCTCGGCGTTCGAAGCCGAGGGAGGCAGGTTGCCCCGGGCCGCCGCTCGGGCGCAAAATCGGGCTCGATCGATCGCCTGACGATTCGTCCCCCGCGCGAGCCTTGAGGAAGCACCGAGCATGCCCGAGCCTTCGATCCTGCCCGACCTGATGGCCGTGATCGCCGACCGCAAGGCCAACCCGCCGGCCGAGCGGTCCTACGTCGCCTCGCTCCTCGGCGGCGGCACGGCCAAGATCGGCCCCAAGATCACCGAGGAAGCCGCCGAGGTCGTCGAGGCCGCCGACGAGCCCGGCGAGCAGGGGCGGGCCCACCTCGTCCACGAGGTCGCCGACCTCGTGTTCCACTCCCTGGTCCTGCTCGGCCTCAAGGACATCCCCTGGTCCGCCGTCGAGGCCGAGCTCGCCCGCCGCTTCGGGGTCTCGGGGATCGCCGAGAAGGAGTCGCGCGGCAAGGCCTGAACCCCGCGCTCAACCGGCCGGGCCCGAGCCCGATCGAAAGCCCCGGAAGACCTGGTCGACCAACCGCTCGCCGTACTGCTCGGTCAGCGGGGCCGACCGGAGCAGGAGCCGGTAGTAGATCGCGCCGAAGAGGGCGTCGATCAGCAGCTCCGGGTCGGTGTCGGGCCGCAGCTCGCCGGCCGCCTTGCCCCGCTCAATCTCGGCGATGGCCGCCGCTCGACGCCGGCCCACGTGCCGCTCGTACAGGTCGCGGAGGATGATCGGCTCGCTCTGCCCTTCGGCGATCAGGTCGGCCATCACCTTGCCGAACAGCCCGTTGAACGCGCCGATCAGCCGGAGGACCCGGACGCGGATCGCCCGCTCGCCCGTCGCGTCCCCCTCCGCTTCCGGTTGGCCTGCGATCCGCTCGTGGAACATCGCCATCACCAGCGCGGCCTTGGTCGGCCACCACTTGTAGAGCGTCGGCTTGCCCACCCCGGCCCGCCTGGCCACCTCCTCCATCGTCAGGTCGCGGACCGACTTCTCGCGCAACAGCGCGTAGACCGCGTCCATGATCGCGGCGTGCGACTCCGCCGCCTGGGTCCGAGGGCGGCCCCTCCGCCTCGGTTCGGGAAGATCAGCCATGGAAACCAGATTAACAGAACGCATCGTAAATGCAAGGGGCTTGCAGCGGGAGGCTCCCTATAAAACGCTACGTAAAATAATTCATTTGAGCGACCGGGCTCACCGCCCGCGTCGTGATCGAGGAGCCGAGACATGCGCAGTTCCGAGGCCAGGCCGTGGGCCGTGAATCACCCGATCACCCCCGAGGACGAGGCCGCCGTCGCCGCGCTGCGGACCCTGGCCGAGCCGCACAAGGGCCAACTCCGCGGGACGGCCGCCCGGGAGCCGTTCGACGAGATCATGGGGCGGGTCCCGCCTGCCGTCGGCGTGACGTACCGGGCCGACACGATCGGCGGGGTGCCGGGCTGGTGGTGCATCCCGCCCGCCGCGCGGCCCGGGGAGGCGATCTTGCACCTCCACGGGGGCTTTTTCAGCTGGGGCTCGGCCCGGGTCTACCGAAACTTCGTCGGGCAGTTCGCCGAGCGGGCCGGGGTCGAGGCGTTCATCCCCGACTACCGGCTGGCCCCGGAACACCCCTTCCCGGCCGGCGTGCTCGACATCCAGGCCTGCTACCAGGGGCTGGTCGATCGGGGGACTCGCCGGGTCGCCCTCGTCGGAGACTCGGCGGGCGGCAGCCTCGGGCTGGTGCTGCTGAGGCTCGCCTCGGCCCGGGCGGCCTCCGGCGGCGTGGTCCCGGTGGGGGCGGTGGCCTTGTCGCCGACGACCGACATGACCCTGGCCGGGCCGAGCTGGGAGACCCGGGCTGCGGCCGACCCTTATTTCACCCGAGACCAGGCCGTCGAGATGATCCGCATGTATCTGGGCGACCACGACCTGACCGATCCCCTGGCCTCGCCGCTCTTCGGAGACCTCGCCGGCCTGCCGCCGATCCGCGTCCACGTGGGGGAAGATGAGATGCTGCTGGACGATTCCCTCCGATACGTCGAGCGGGCCGCAGCCGCCGGGGTCGACGCGAGGGTCGACGTCTGGGAGGGGATGCCGCACGTCTTCCTGTCCAGCGTCGGCCAGTGGGCCGCGGCCGACCGGGCGCTGGAAGCGATCGGGTCATTCCTGGCCGAGCGGCTCGCGACCGCCGAAGCCAAGTAGACCGGCAAGCCCAAATTGAGCGTGGCAGGGGTAAGCTTGCTTACCCCGGATTGCCACAAGTCGAGCCGACGGGTCAAGCTGCGCTTACCCCTACCACCCAAGTGAGCGGCGAGAGGGACTTCGCCGAGCCGGGCCGCCTCACTCGGGCGCGGGCTTGCGGTAGGGGCGGTCGATGATCAGGGGGGCGTCGGTCCGGGTGAGGACCCGCCTGGACAGGCCCAGCTCGTCCTGGAACTCGGCCACCTTGATCAGCTTGGGCCAATTGTCGGACCAGCTCAGGTACTCGGCGTACTCGGTGTCGCGGAGCAGGACGAACTTCGACCCCTTGCCGGGGGCGAACTCGATGTGCTGGGGGCTGGCCAGTTGCCGGACCGGCCGGCCGATGGCGAAGGCCAGGTCGAGCGGCCAGGCGTGCAGGGTGTAGACGGGGTGCTTGTCGGGCACCCACTGGCCGATGGCCCGGCCCCAAGGCCCCGCGCTGTTGCGGTAGTTCCACTCGGGAGCGTAGTAGCCCCAGTGGGCCAGCTTCAAGGCGACCGCGACCAGGCCCATCGCCACCAGCGCCCGCCGGGGGTCCCCCTTGCGGGTGGCGGCCACCGCGTAGAGGAACGCGACCACGCTCGACGCGGCGACCGCGATCATCACCGCCCGGTAATAGGCGACGGAGAAGCCGATATACCCGCCCCAGCTCAGGACCACCGCCAGCCAGGCCCCGGCGATCCCCAGCGTCGAGCCGAACAGCCAGCGCCTCGCGCCTCGGGAGAATCCCGCCAGGCCATCCCAGGCCGAGGCCCAGCAGGCCCCCGCCGCGAACGCCAGGCCGGCCAGGGCCGGAGCGAGCGCGGCCGAGGCCAGGCCGGGCACCACCGAGCCGACGATCAGGCACGCCCCGGCCACCTGGAGCCAGCCCAGGGCGAGCGGCCGGGCCCCGTTCGAGAACCCGTCCCGGACCGACCTCGACAGGCCCAGGGCCGCGAACGGGGCCCACGGGCAGCCGCAGGCGACCGCTCCCAGGGCCATCCCCCAGGCCGAAGGCTGGGTGATCGGCAGCGTCAGGGCCGAGGCCCAGGCCTCCGCCGGGGCCGAGGTCAAGGCCCAGGCCGACCAAGCGGCGACGGCCAGGGCGATCGGGATTGTCATCGACCAGCTCCAGGTCGCGCCCGATCGGCCGAGGACCAGCGTCGCCAGGCCGAGCACCGCCAGGGGGGGCCAGCCCCCGGCCAGGAACGCGAACGCCGCCCAGAGGCCGACGCTCCAGCCCGCCCCTCTGGAGAGGAGCCGATCCAGCGCCAGGATCGTCCCCAGGCCGGCGATCAGGTCGAGGCCCAGCGCCGCCGAGCGGTCCATCAGCGCGAACGAGCCGTACCAGCAGGCCGCGATGATCAGCCCGGCCCTGGGGCCGACCCGCTCCCGGCCGCGTCGGGCCAGCACGAAGCCGATCAGGACCCCGGCGATGGCCGCGGGCCAGCGGACCGCCCCCTGGGTCGGGCCGGCCTCCTCGCCCCAGGCCCAGAGCCGGCCCAGGGCCACCGAGGCGGGCCAGGTCGAGGGGTCCCAGAAGCCCAGGGTCCGCCCGAACGGGCCCACCGGGTCGCCCGAGGCCAGCGCCACCCGCGCGTCCGCCGGGCCGAGATCGAGGTTCGCCCCGCCGATCAGCACGAAGGCCGCCGCCAGCGCGGCCACGGCCGGCCGGACGACCCGGGCCAGCAGCGCGTCCCCCTCGGGGACGTCGGCGCGGTGCCTGGCTAACGGTCGGAGCGCCGGGGTCGGTTCCACGGTCATCGATCGAGTCCTTCCGATGAGGGGCTTCCTTGCCTTCCGCGGGACGCCGAGGCCGGTCGATCAGCGGGCCGGGCCGAGCGGCTCGGCGAACCGGTCGAAGGTGATCGGCGGGTCGACCATCGGCAGGCCGGGCCGGTCCTTGACCATGTTGAAGACGTAGCCGGGCAGCCAGCCATCCTTGTACGACTGCCGCCTCATCTCGGCGGAGACGTCGTCGATGGTCCAGCCGTCGCGTTCGAAGCGGTACAGGGCCACCGAGGCGCCGGTCCGGCAGGTCCCCCGGGCGCAGTGGACCAGGACGGGACGCCGAGCCGGGTCGTCGCACGCCTTGAGGACCTCGCGGAACTGGTCCTCGCGGCCGAAGCCGTCGCCGGTCATCGGCAGGTTGAGGAAGTCGACCCCGAACTTCCGGGCGATCGCGCGCTCGTCCTCGACCCCGGGGCCGGGCCTCTGGAAGTTGACCAGGGTCCGGAGGCCGTAGCGCCGGATCACCCGGGCCAACTGGTCCGGGTTGAGCTGACCGCTCCGGTAGAGGACGTCCGGCTTGACCACGTCGAAGTGGTCATAGACCAGGCGGTTACGCCGGGTCTCGATCCCCAGCCAGGCCGCGCCCGCCGCCAGCGCGACCACGCCCAGCACGATCCCGATCCGCATGGTCCGCGTCCTTCCATCCATCCGTTGGGCCGGCCCGAAAAAGGCCGGGACCGACGAACCGTGCCGATCTCGGTGAACCAGGTTCCAGGGGTGCGCAGGCCCGTCCATCGCGTGGCCGGGGATCGTAGGTGACTTCGCCGGAGGGGTCAATCCGAATCGCCGGTCGGCCCCCCGACCGGGCTTCCGGGGCCGCTCGAAGGTTTTCCCGACAGTCGCCTTGCAATCTCGGCCGGGGCCCATATACTGACTCTTGCCCCGATCACTCGGGTCTTTCACAATTCGACCGGCTCGGACACTCGGGTCCATCCGGATTCGGGCGGGAGTAGCTCAGGGGTAGAGCATCACGTTGCCAACGTGATTGTCGTGGGTTCGAATCCCATCTCCCGCTCCATTTTTTCTTGCAAACCGGGCTGGCGGCTTTCGCTCGATCGCGTCGGGTGCGTGGTGGCGGCCCAAGCCATCCCAGCCGGTAGAGCCGAAGGACCGCCGTCGATGAGCACCGGGGAAGAACGCCTCGATTCGCCTGAGTCCAACGAAGACGGCGCGTCCGCCCTCGCGACCAAGCCGCGCCTCGACCTGGATGTCCAGATCAGCGATGTCGGGCCTTGCAAGAAGCACTTGAAGATCAGCATCCCCCGCACGGATGTCGAGAAGCAGTTCAAGGACTCGCTCGGCGACATGACCAAGGAAGCGGTCGTGCCGGGGTTCCGCCCGGGCCACGCGCCGCGCCAGCTCGTCGAGAAGCGGTTCCGCAAGCAGGTCGCCGGCCAGGTCAAGCAGACCTTGTTGATGGCCAGCCTGGAGCAGCTCGACGAGGAGCATAAGCTCAACCCGATCTCGCAGCCCAACCTCGACATCGACGCCATCGAGCTGCCCGACGACGGCCCGATGGTCTTCGAGATGGATGTCGAGGTCCGCCCCGACTTCCCCCTGCCCGAATACAAGAACCTGACGCTCCAGACGCCGGTCAAGACGATCGGCGAGGCCGACATCGACGCCCAGCTCAAGGCGTTCTGCGAGCGCTACGCCCAGCTCGTCCCCAAGTTCGAAGGCGGGGCCGAGGTCGGCGACTACATCACGGCCGACCTCGTCTTCCACCACGAGGGGAAGACCTACAACGAGGCCAAGGAGATCCAGTTCCGGCTCCAGCCGGAGTTGCGCTTCCAGGACGGCACCGTGCCGGGGGTCGACGCGGTCCTCAAGGGAGTCAAGCCCGACGAGTCGCGCGAGGCCGACGCCCGGATCGGCTCGTCGTCGCCCGACCCCTCGCTCCGCGGCAAGTCGATCAAGGTCACGTTCAACGTCCTCGACCTCAAGTCGTTGCGGATGCCCGAGCTGAACGCCGAGTTCTTCAAGTCGATCGGCTTCGACGACCTGTCCGACCTCCGCGAGGCCCTCCGGGGTGTCCTGGAGCGGCGGCACGAGTACCAGAAGCGGCAGACGGTCCGGACCGAGCTGCTCGGCAAGCTCGTCGCCGAGACCCCCTTCGACCTCCCGACCGACCTGGTCTCGCGCCAGGAAAAGGCCACGCTCCGCCGCCTGGCGCTCGACCTCCGCCAAGGAGGGCTGAGCGACGGCGACATCAAGGCCCGCGAGGCCGAGCTCCGGGCCAACGCCCACGCCGAGACCCTGAAGAGCCTCAAGGAGTTCTTCATCCTCGCCAAGATCGCCGAGGCCGAGGATATCAAGGTCGAGGACGAGGACCTGGAGGACGAGATCGACGCCATCGCCGCCCGGACCGAGGAGAGCCCCAGGCGGGTCCGGGCCCGGGTCGAGCGCGAAGGGCTGGCCGACACGATGGCCTCGCAGATCCTCGAGCGGAAGACGATCGACCGGATCCTCCAGTCGGTCCACCTCGAAGAAGTCCCGATGGTCGAGGGCAAGGAAGTCGAGACGCTCGACCATGAGGTCACGACCGCCCCCGAGGGGGTCGCCGACGAAAGCTCGCCCGCCACCGAGGGCGAAGGGAAGGACGAAGCCGCCCCTTCGGCCTGAGCGGCCGGGTCCCGGGTGGCCCCGGTTTCGCCTCCGAGCATGACTGCCCCTCATCGGTCCGGCCCGGCTCGCCGCCCTCCCGAGGGGCGAGACGGGCCGCTCCCCGTCACCCAGGACCGCACCATGAACTTCGACCACCCGCTCACGCCCGCTCGCGTCCAGCGGTATCGGGACATGTCCCGGCAGCGGCAGATGACCCTGCCCGACCTGCTCCTGGAAAACCGGATCATCTTCCTCGAAGGCGTCATCAACGACGCCTCGGCGAACTACGTCGTCATGAAGATGCTGTATCTCCAGTTCGACAACAAGACGCAGGGGATCAGCTTCTACATCAACAGCCCCGGCGGCAGCGTCTACAGCACGCTGGCGATCTACGACACGATGCAGTTCATCGACTGCCCGGTGGCCACGTACTGCATCGGCATGGCCGCCTCCGGCGCGGCGGTCTTGCTGGCCGGCGGCTCGAAGGGCCGGCGGTTCTCCCTGCCCCACTCCAAGGTCATGATCCACCAGCCCTACGGGCAGGTCAGCGGCCAGATCTCCGACATCGAGATCCAGGCCGAGGAGATCATGGCCAACAAGCGCGACATCAACGAGATCCTGGCCAAGCACTGCGGCCAGCCGATCGAGGTCGTCGCCCGCGACACCGAGCGCGACCGCTACCTGACCGCGATCCAGGCCAAGGAATACGGCCTGGTCGACGAGGTCGTCGGCCACATCCCCGCCGCCGAGGCCAACAAGCCGCCCGTCTCCTGAGCGAGGGTCGGGCCCCGCCCCGACCCCGACCGCGACCACACCGAGGCTGACCGCCGCACACCCCTTGGGGACCTTTCCCATGCCTTTGATCCCGATCGTCATCGAGCGGAGCGGTCGCGAAGAGCGGGCGATGGATATCTACTCCCGCCTGCTCCAGGACCGGATCATCCTCCTGGGCTCGGCCATCGACGACCAGGTCGCCAACGTCGTCGTGGCCCAGATGCTGGTGCTGGCCCACCAGGACAGCAAGGCCGACATCCACCTGTACATCAACAGCCCCGGCGGCAGCGTCACCGCCGGCATGGCGATCTACGACACGATGCAGTTCGTCCCCTGCGACGTGGCCACCTACTGCATGGGCCAGTGCGCCAGCATGGGCTCGCTCCTGCTGGCCGCCGGGGCCGCCAAGAAGCGGAATTCGCTCCCCCACGGCCGGATCATGATCCACCAGCCGCTCGCCGGCATGGAAGGCACGGCGACCGACATCCTGATCCACGCCGAGGAGTTCATCCGGATGAAAAAGCAGCTCAACGGCATCTATCGCAAGCACACCGGCCAGACCCTCGAACGGCTCCAGCAGGACACCGACCGCGACCGCTTCATGTCGCCCGAGGAGGCCCGCGACTACGGCCTGATCGACAACGTGATCGAGCGCGAGCCGACGATCCCCCTCAACCCCAACCCGGTCCCCTGAGCGGGCCCGACAGCCCTCGACCGAGTGAGCGAACCGACGGCCGGCGCGGCACCCTGGTGCCGCGCCGGCCGTCGTCGTTCCCGGGCCGGCTCACCTTCACCACCAGCGGACCGACCGGATCATCAGCCGGACGGCCTCCCTGGCCCTGGTGTTGGTCATGAGGAAGCCGCCCACGGGCAGGAGCATGACCAGGCAGGCGAGCCCGTACAGGGCGTGGGCGACGCGCGAGGGCCGACGGGGAATCCGGGCGAGGGCCTCCCTCAGCCTCGGCTCCAGGGCGCCGATGAGGGCCTCGGGGTGCGAGCCGTAGGCCTCGACGGCGCCGGCGAGGAACCGGGCCGAGACCTGGACGGTCACCCCCAACTCGCGGCCGCCGTCCTCGTAGCCCCGGAGGGTCGGCCGGAAGTCGCCGTCGATCCGGCTCAGGGCGTCGCGGACCGCGCCGTCGAGCCCGGCCCGGTCGATGTTGTAGATCGCCAGCCGGCGCCCGGTCCAGCCCGAGAACGCCAGGGTCCAGACCGCCAGCAGGACCACCCAGATCGCCCAGTGCCAGGCGGTCGCCCCCGGGCCCACCACCCGAGCGATCACCACCTGCCCCACCGGGCCGAACGCGACCAGCCCCCCCACGCCGATCGCGAGCAGGAGGAGGTCGAGCGGGCCGGAGACCACCCGTGGCCTGCGGCCGCTCTGAAATAATGCAAGCATATAGAAATAGGCCGATAATGGGGTTGCGGCTAGCGCGATCTGAGCCGCCAGGGTCATGGGCGAATCCTGATTTGGAGATGGGCCGAAGTCGGCGGACGTGTCACCGGTCCGCCGCTCGGGCAAGTTCGGCGATCAACGGCTCGTTGGCGTCGGGGAACCGGAGCCCGGGCAAAGCCCCGGCCTCGGCCCAGACGAAGCCCGATCCGGCCGACGGCTCGGCCCCGGGGTCGATGGACGAGCAATCATAGTAGAAGAGTTCCACCAATGCATGTGGGTACCGGTGGATGATCCGCCGGACCAGGCGGCCGACGGCGACGGCCACCCCGACCTCCTCCAGGCATTCGCGGGCCGTGGCGTCCGTCGGGGGTTCGCCCGGCTCGCACTTGCCGCCGGGGAATTCCCAGTAACCGGCCATCGCCGACCCCTCGGGCCGGCGGCGGATCAGGTAGCGATCCTCCCGGCGGATGAGGCCGATGCCGACCCGGGTCGGGGCCTCGTCGCCAGGGCCTGGGGACTCCTTTTCGTCAGGCATTGCTCGACTTGGCGGCCTCGACGGCCCGGCCGGGCGAGCCCATCGCGTTGTAGCCGGCGTCGACGTGGAGGATCTCGCCGGTGATCCCGCTGGCGAGGTCGGAGAGGATGAACATCCCGGTGGCGCCCACCTCCTCGCGGGTGATGTTCCGGCCCAGCGGGGCGACCATCTCGTAGAGCCCGGCGAGCTTGTCGGAGTCGCCCACGGCCGACGCCGCCAGGGTCTTGACCGGCCCGGCCGAGACGGCGTTGACGCGGATCTTCCTCGGCCCCAGGTCATACGCCAGGTACTTGACCGCCGCGTCGAGCGCGGCCTTGCAGACGCCCATCATGTTGTAGCCGGAGACGACCTTCTCGCCCCCGTAATAGGTCAGCGTGGCGATCGAGCCGCCGTTGGGCATGACCGTGGCGGCGGCCCTGGACACGCTGGCCAGCGAGTAGACGCTGATATCCATCGCCGTCTTGAACCCCTCGCGGCTCGAATCGACGAAGGCGCACTTGAGGTCCTCGATCGGCGCGAAGGCGATCGAGTGGAGCACGAAGTCGAGCGAGCCGTAGGTCTCGCCCGCCTCGCGGAAGACCCGGGCCACGTCCTCGTCGCTCTGGACGTTGCACGAGGTGATCAGCTTGGCCCCGATCGGCTCGGCCAGCTTGCGGACCCGCCGCTCCATCTTCTCGCCGGGCAGGTGGGTGAACCCGACCTCGGCCCCTTCTTCGAGCAGCTTCTTGGTGATCGCCCAGGCGATGCTGAAGTCGTTGGCGACCCCCAGGACCATCCCCTTCTTGCCCGTGAACAGTCCCATCGAGCCGATCCTTCCTTGAGCCCGTCGGGGCTTGATCCAGCGGCGTTCGCGTCCGGGGGTTCGCCCCCGTCTCGACCTTCGCCCGAGGATAGCGTGACCGGCCCCGGGCCTCAACCTCTCTCTCCGTCGGGATTCGAGGCCCGAGGCCCGATCAGGGCTTCGAGCCCGGGGCCCGGTCGAGGGGCAGGGCGAGCCCGTGGATCTCGGCGTCGAGCCCCTTGCGGGCGTCGCCGAGGGCCTTGCGGGTGGCGGCCCCCATGTTCAGCGAGCGCCGCTTGAGCTCGGCGGGGACCTGGCCGAGCCCGAGGGCCTCGATCGTGCCGAAGACGGCCTGGACCTGCGGGTCGTCGCCGATCGGGGCGGCGGCGTCAGCGGGCATCGCGTCGGGCCGGGCATTTCCCGACTTGACCACGGCGGGGGCCCAGCGGTCGGCGCCGACCCGGACCCAGAGCGTCGCCTCGACGCCGACGGTCGAGAAGTCCGGTGCCATCTCCATCCGGGTCACCACCGCGCCAACCTTGCCCCGGCCCGCCAGGTCGCGGAGCTTGCCGGGCAAGGGGTCGGGGGGCGGGGTGTCGGACAAAAACCCCTGGATCGCCGCGACGGCCGAGGCCAGGGCATCGCCCGCCGGTGGGGCCTCGCCGGGCGCCGGCTCGTCCATGACCATCCCCTGATACCGGAGCAGGCGGCCCCCCGGGTCGTTGGCGAGTTCGGTCGCGGCCCGGCGGAGCAGCCAGCGGTTGTCGGTCTCGGGGTGGAGCGGGAGCAATCCGTCGAGCGAGACCGGGCTGTCCAGGTTCGGGGCGAACCCGCGATCTTCGAGCGCCTGCTTGAGCGAATCCAGCGGCATCGTCTCGGGGTCGGGCAGGCCCAGGGTCCAGCCCAGCTTGAGCATCCGGGCCGTGGTGCCGGTGCGTCGGGCCACCGCCTTGACCTCGGCCCGGGTCAGGTTCGCGACGATCAGCGGGGGTTTGGGCCTCCCCGGGTCGGCGAGTCGGGCGACCTCGGCGTCGATCCACGGGGCGATCCGATCCCCTTCCGCCGCGCCGGCCGCCCGGTCGCGCCTCCAGGCGACCAGCCGCTCCCGACGCTGGGCCTCGGCCCGCCGGACGACCGGCCCTTCGAGCTTCTCCCAGGCGGCGAGCTTGTCGGGCACGTTCGCCGAGGCCCAAGCTCGGCGGATCACCATCGCCAGGGGGCCTCGGCGGTCGGACTCGACCACCTGCCCGAGCAGGACCTTGCCGTCCTTGAGCGTGACCGCGTCGGCCGCGGTCGCCGGTGCCGGGGGTCCCTGCGGGGTGTCGACCAGCAGGGCGACCAGGGTCAGGCAGGCGATCCAAGTCATGGCGACCTCCCCCTCCGAGTTCCGAGATCCGGGTTGTCCCACGCCCGGGCGCCCGGTTTATCATATCAAGTGCGGGCGGCTCCCACTTCCATTACGTTGCATGAATCGATGCGGCCCGGCCGCTCTAGGGGGATCGACGATGGCCCGAATCCGCTGGGTCGAGGAGCGAGAGGCCACCGGCGAGGCGGCCGATACCTACGCCGCCTGGATGGCGAGCAACCCGGGCCGGTCCGAGATCCCCGGCATCCTCAAGTGCCTGAGCCTCCGCCCCGACCTGTTCCGGGGGATGGACGAGGTGTCCGAAGCGGTCCACTTCCGCGACGGCCACCTCGACCGCCGGCTCAAGGAGATGATCGCGACCTACGTCTCGGCCCTGAACCGTTGCCCCTACTGAACCGGCTCGCACGCCGCGTTCCTGCGGTCGCAGGACTCCACCCCCGAACTCCACGAGTGCCTGGCTCGGGCCGACCTCGACGCCGCGCCGCTGACCGAGCCCGAGCGCGCCCTGCTCGACTTCACCGCCCTCGTCACCCGCCACGCCTACAAGACCACCGACGTCGACGTCGAGCGGCTCAGGTCCCTGGGCTGGACCGACCCCCAGATCGCCGAGTGCGTCTACGTGACCGCCCTCTTCGCCTTCTTCAACCGGGTCGCCGACGCCTTCGGCCTGCTCGACCCCACCGTGCCCCCGGGCGACCCCCCGGACCCCTCGCCATGACCGGCCTCGGCCCCCTCGGCGACCGTGCGTTCCTCGCCCGCTTCGCCACCGAGGCCGAGGCCGCCGCCTGGGCCGGCACCCTCGGGGCCCTCGGCCTCCCCGGCGTGGTCGAGGTGACCCTCGCCTACGCCAGCGTCGCCGTCTTCGCCGACCCCGACCACGCCGACCTTGATGATCTGGAAGCCCGGTTGCGGTCCCTCGAACCGGCCGGCACCGGCCGACCGACCGGCCGGACCATCGCCATCCCCGTTTTGTACGACGGCCTTGACCTCGCCGACGTCGCCCGGGCCGTCGGCCTGAGGATCCCCGAGGTGATCGCCCTCCACGCCTCGATCCCCTACCCGGTCTTCGCCGTCGGCTTCCTGCCCGGCTTCCCCTACGCCGGGTACCTGCCCGCCCCCCTCGACGCCCTCCCGCGCCGGGCCGAGCCCCGCCTCCGGGTCGCCGCGGGATCGGTCGCCATCGCCGCCCGTCAGACCGGGATCTACCCGAGCGACTCCCCCGGGGGCTGGCACCTCCTCGGCCGGACCCCCCTCCGGATCGTCGACCCGGCCGCCGCCCACTTCCCGATCCGCCCCGGCGACTCGATCCGCTTCGAGCCGATCGACGCGGGGGAATTCCGAGGTCGGGAGGGGGATCTCCTGCCGGGCCCGCCGGCCTCGGGCGACGGCCGGCCTTGATCGATGGGTGCATTTGGTCTATGATTGAGATCCCGAAACAACCGACCCTCCATGCGCCCCATCCAACCCCACTTGGCCCGCCCTTCCCCTTTGGCGGACTCGACCCCATGACTCGACGCGATAACATCCGAAACGTGGCGATCATCGCTCACGTCGACCACGGCAAGACGACCCTGGTCGACGTGATGTTGCGGCAATCCGGCCAGTACCGGGCCTCGCAGCTGACCCAGGACTGCATCCTCGACTCCAACCCCCAGGAGCGGGAGCGCGGGATCACGATCCTGGCCAAGAACATCGCCATCACCTACGGCGATACCAAGATCAACATCATCGACACCCCGGGGCACGCCGACTTCGGCGGCGAGGTCGAGCGCACCCTCCAGATGGCCGACGGGGCGTTGGTCCTGGTCGACGCGTTCGAAGGGCCGATGCCGCAGACCAAGTTCGTGCTGCGGAAGGCGTTCGCCAACAAGATCCGGCCGATCGTGGTCATCAACAAGATCGACCGGCCCGACGCCCGCCCCGACGACGTGCTCAACGAGATCTTCGACACCTTCGTCGAGCTGGGCGCCGACGAGGGGCAGCTCGACTTCCCGTACATCTTCGCCTCGGGCAAGGGCGGGTTCGCCTCGCACGACGCCCACGCCACCTCGGGCGACATCAAGCCCCTGCTCGACCTGATCGTCGAGCGCGTGCCGGGCCCCGAGGTCGACCCCGACGGCCCGTTCCAGATGCTCTGCACCACCCTCGACTTCTCCGAGTACGTCGGCCGGATCGCCATCGGCCGGATCGCCTCGGGGCGGGTCAAGAAGGGGCAGAAGCTGATGCTGATGAAGGCCGAGGGGGTGAACAAGCCCTGCACCGCCGACGGCGTGCTCGTCTTCGAGAAGCTCGGCCGGGTCGACGTCGACGTGGCCGAGGCGGGCGACCTCGTCGCCGTCGTCGGCGCCTCGGCGGTCGACATCGGCGACACCCTCACCGCCTTCGAGACCCCGGTGGCCCTGCCCCGGATCGAGGTCGACGAGCCGACCCTGAGCATGCTCTTCACCGTCAACGACTCCCCCCTGACCGGCGAAGGGCAGTTCCTCACCACCCGCCACCTCAAGGAACGGCTCGACCGCGAGCTCCAGTCCAACGTCGCCCTCCGCGTCGACCCGACCGAAGGGCGCGACTCGTTCATGGTCTCCGGCCGAGGCCTGCTCCACCTCTCGGTCCTGATCGAGTCGATGCGCCGCGAAGGCTACGAGCTGGCCGTCGGCAAGCCCGAGGTCATCCTCAAGCGGGTCAACGGGGTCGAGCACGAGCCCTACGAGTACCTCGTCGTCGACGTCCCCCAGTCGCACATGGGCCCGGTGATGGAGCTCGTCGGCGCCCGGCGGGGCGAGCTGCTCCGGATGGACGTCAAGGGCGTCTACGCCCACTGCGAGTTCGTGATCCCCGCCCGAGGCCTGCTCGGCCTCCGGAACCGCCTGATGAGCGGGACCCAGGGCGAGGCGATCATGCACCACAACTTCCACGAGTACCAGCCGTTCCGCGGCGAGATCCCCCGCCGGGGCAACGGCGTGATGATCAGCATGGTCAACGGCCAGGCCGTCGCCTTCGCCCTCGACTCGCTCCAGCAGCGCGGGACGATGTTCGTCCAGCCCGGCGACGACATCTACACCGGGATGATCATCGCCGAGAACGCCAGGGCCGACGACATGGTCGTCAACCCCTGCAAGGAAAAGAAGCTGACCAACATGCGGGCCTCCGGCTCGGACAAGAACGTCCTGCTCAAGCCACCCCGCTTGATGTCGCTCGAGATCGCCCTCGAATACATCGAGTCCGACGAGCTCGTCGAGATCACCCCGACCAAGATCCGCCTCCGCAAGAAGGAGCTGACCGAGGAAGGCCGCAAGCGCGCCGGCCGGGGCGGCGGCAAGACCGTCGGGGTCTGACCTCCATCGCGACGCCGGCCGTCCGCGATGATGCGGGCCGCCGGCGTCGCCTCTCGATTCGAGCATTTCCATGAACCTGGAAATCGACCTGGACCGCGAGGATGATGGGCGATGGATCGCCGAGGTTCCGTCCCTGCCCGGCGTCCTCGCTTACGGGGCGACCCGGGAAGAATCGATCGCCCGGGTCGAAGCCCAAGCCCTCCGCGTCATGGCCGATCACCTGAAGCACGGCGAGCAGGTCCCGCAACTCGAAGGCCTCTTTTCCGTCGGCTCATGAGCCAATGGCCATCCACCAAAGGGAGGCGTCTTCTCGCCGCCTTGTTGCGGAATGGATGGACCCTGAAACGGCAATCCGGCACCTCGCACAGGGTCCTCGAACTCGCGGGCTGGTCGGATTACGTTTTTGCGTTCCACGACGACCCGAACGACGGCGCCGGGTCAGTGGCAGCCAGTTCTCGTGAAGGTGGAGGCGAAGATCGATGCCGATGTTCGTCCACCTAGCTCCGGAGTCGCGGGTCACCCTGATCCGACGCAACGGCATCGGGCGGCTTCGCAAAGCTCAAGGCGAGCGCCCGGGCGGCCTCTACGCGATGCCGGTCACTCGCAACTTCTACGTCTCCCACCAATGGCTCCGCGAGTTGAAGCGTCGAGGGCAAGGGGCCGTCGCCGGGATCTACTTCCGCATCCCCGACGATGAGCCGGTGTGGGTTGGCCACTACGGACAAGCCCACCGCGCGATGACGGCTGCCCAAGCGACGGCCGAATTTTCGGTCGCCGAGAATCGCGAGGGCTGGGAAGTGATCATCCCGCGTCGCGTCGAGGCCAAGGAGATCCACCGAGTACGCTCGCTGCCGCAAGTCTTGGGTTGGCGATATTATCCGGGTGCCAAGGGTAAGCCTCCGTCCTGCACTTGCAGATACTGCATACGCGGCGATTACGGCGCGGCCCGCCTGCGAGAGCGGCTTGGCTCGCCCGACGATTGACTCGACCCGCCGATCGAGGTTAAGGGAAATGTTCACCCGGATGGCGGATTGCCTCGGTCGTCCGCATGCGGACTCAACGAATACCCGTGCTCCTGCGGATGAACTCCAGGCCGTCGCGGCAGAGGCCCATCGCGTCGGGGAAGAGGGGGCGCCAGACCTTGGTGGCGGCGGCGATCGCGGGCAGGGCGTTGCCGAAGGCCTCGATGGTCAGGTAGCCGTCGAAGCCGCTGGCCTTGACGCCGGACCAGTAGCCTTCCCAGTCGACCTGGCCGGTGCCGGGGGTCCCCCGGTCGTTCTCCGAGACGTGGAAGTGGATCGTCTCGGCGGCGCAGGAGGCGATGGCGTCGGCCTGGTCCTTCTCCTCGATGTGGGCGTGGAAGCTGTCGTACATCATCCCGAGCGAGGGGTGGCCGACGGCCTTGACGAACCGCGAGGTCTGGGCGGCGGTGGTCAGGAAGTAATTCTCGAACCGGTTGAGGTACTCGATCGCGATCTTGACGCCGAACCCCTGGGCCTTCTCGGCCACCTGGCGGAGGGTGTCGACGCCGAGGTGGAATTCCTCGGCGGTCGGCGAGTGGCCGGAGAAGATGCCGATGGCCGAGTGGGTCGGCCCGGCGAGGACCTCGCAGCCGAACGCCGAGGCCCGGTCGAGGACCTTCTCCAGGCGGTCGACGGCGGCCCGGCGGATCGCCGGGTCGGGCGAGATCGGGTTGGCCTCGGGCCCCATCACGGTCACGGCGGTCGCCCCCAGGCCCAGGGCTTCGAGCCGCTTGCCCAGGCGCTCGTAAGGGGCCCGGTCCTCGACCTCGAACATCGGGACCTCGACCCCGTCGAAGCCCATCGCCTTGAGCTGTTCGAGCAGGCCATCGTGCTCAGGCGTGACCTCGGTGGTCCAGAGCAGCAGGTTCATGCCGGTTTTCATCGATCAGACCTTGCGTGCTGTTGGTTAAAACGGATCAACATCCCGCGATCTACGCCGGGTCCTGCCGGATCAAGGTCGGGGCTTTCGTCGTCGGGTCCGTCCTTGCTGGCGGATCATGTTACGATCGCTGGTCAACACTTCATAATGAAGTCGATCGGCGATCGCGGAGATCAAGCAATCGCCGAGTTGTCGGCGGGCCGAATCGGGGCCAACATGCTTGGCGATCCTTCGGGCCTCTTCCCAATCTCGCGGCAGGATCTTCCGTTCCTCGACGATCCGGAACCTGCCGAGGAAAGCCTCCGTCAGGGTCATCTCATGGCGATCCACGACGCCCGCGATCATCTCGATCTCGATCGGGCTGAGGATCGCATCCGTTTCGAGCAAGGAGATCAAGTGCTCGGCCGAGCGGATGGCGTCCTGGATTGTCTTGCTCGCGTAGGGTGCGAGCCGTCGAAATTGACGGATCAAGCGATTCGTGTCGATGATACGATCGTACATAAAGGTGGCGTCAAGCGGGCGAGGACTCGTGTTCGACGACCATCTGTTGGATTCGTGCCGCCCAATGGTCCCGGACGTCGTCGAGGATCGCGGCGATCTCCTCGGCATCGATCCGACGGTTGATCAGGCAGACGATCTTGATCTCGCTGTCGTCCTCGGGTTGGGAGGCCTCGTCCCACTGCAACGGGTCGATGTCGAGGGTGACGCCCTCTCGACGAAGGTGGTCGGCGAAGTCGGATAAGGATCGGGCGACTCGGGCCGAGGCGTCGAAGAGCCATCGGATCGCGGCGTCGGGATCTTCGGGTATCCCTGACCCGGTGCATCGGACGTCGACGAACCAAGCCATGATGGGGTTCCGCTCTCCTCGGCCCGGCTCGAAGCGCCGCAGGATCGCCAAGTCGGCCAGTCGGACGCCCATCCGGGTTCCCCCGTCGACTCTCCGCTGACGGTAGAAGATCAGCTTCGCCACGATCTCGCTCCTTGTTGGCTGGGGGCTTCGCGTCCGCTTCGATCTTCTCACACCGGCACGACGGTCTGCCACCGGCCGACGTCGGCGGAGTCGAGCACGGCGTCGCAGACGGCCTGGGTGGCGAGGGCTTCGCGGAAGGTGGGGCTGGTGGGCTTGCCTTCGGCGAGGTCGGCGAGGAAGTCGGCCACCTGATGGACGAAGGTGTGCTCGTAGCCGATCTGGAGGCCGGGGACCCACCAGTGCTTCATGTAGGGGTGGTCGCCGTCGGAGACGTGGATCGACCGCCAGCCTCGGGTGATCGGGTCGTCGCCGTGGTCGAAGAACTGGAGCCGGTGGAGGTCGTGGAGGTCCCACTTGATCGAGGCGTTCTCGCCGTTGATCTCGAAGGTGTAGAGGGCCTTGTGCCCCCGGGCGTAGCGGGTCGACTCGAAGAGGCCGAGCGAGCCGTTGCCGAACCGGCAGAGGAAGGCGCAGGCGTCGTCGATCTTGACCGGCTCGACCTGGCCGGTCTGGGTGTGCTTGCGCTCCTTGATGAAGGTCTCGGTCATTGCCGAGACGGTGGTGATCGGGCCGTTGAGCCAGAGCGCGGTGTCGATGCAGTGGGCCAGGAGGTCGCCGGTGACGCCCGAGCCGGCGGCGGCGGCGTCGAGCCTCCAGAGCCCCGCGCCCCCCTGGGGCAGCTCGGCGGAGATCGTCCAGTCCTGGAGGAAGTTGGCCCGGTAGTGGAAGATCCGGCCGAGTCGACCCTCGTCGATGAACTGCTTCGCCAGGGTCACGGCGGGGGCCCGGCGGTAGTTGTACCAGACGGTGTTGGCGACGCCCGCCTTCTCGATGGCGTCGACCATCTTCTGGCCCTCGACGAGGTCCATCGACAGCGGCTTCTCGCAGAGGATCATCTTGCCCGCCTCGGCGGCGGCGCTGGCGATGGCGGCGTGGGTGTTGTTGGGCGTGCAGATGTCGACGGCGTCGATGTCGTCGCGGGCGACGAGCTTCCGCCAATCGGTCTCGATCGACTGGTAGCCCCAGCGGTCGGCGAAGGCCCTCGCCGCCGGCTCGTTCCGGCCGCAGGCCGCCTTGAGCACGGGGCGGTACTCGACGTCGAAGAAGTCGTTGACCCGCTTGTAGCCGTTGGAGTGGGTCCGGCCCATGAAGCCGCAGCCGACGAGTCCGATGTTCAGGGGCTTGGGCATGCCTTGGGCTTCCGATTAAGGGGAGGTCGGTCGTCGCGTCGGCGAGGCCTCGGCCGTCATTCCGCCCAGCCGTGAGCGTCGCGGACGGCGATCATGGCGGCCAGGATATCATTCCAGGTGCCCGGCCGCATCATCACGGCGTTGGGGAACATGCAGCCGTCCCAGCAGATGTGGCGGAACGCCTTGGTCAGCCGCTCCTGGTCGTCGCGGAGCCAGAATCCGGCGTGGCGGGCGATGTCGAGCTTGCCGGCGGGGTCGGTGGCCAGGCAGTGCCGGCCGGTGTGGTCGTGCGAGCCCGAGCCGAAGACGGTGGCGTCGTTCTGGGCGACGTGGAAGTCGATCGTCCAGGGGCGGAGGGCGTCGGTCAGGGTCTTCAGGGCCGAGTCGAGGGCCGAGGGGTCGTCCCAGGTGAAGCCCTCGGGCAAGATCCGGTCCTCGGGGGCGTTCTCGCCCAGGGTGTAGAGCAGGGTGTGGGCCATGTCGGCCTGGAAGCCGACGGTCTCGGGCTCGTCGACCCGCTCCAGCAGGTCGACCATCGTCCGCCACGAGTGCATCCCGCCCCAGCAGATCTCCCCCTCGGCGGCGAGCTTCTCGCCGTGGTCGCGGGCGATCCTGGCGGCGAGCTTGAAGGTCTGGGCGATCTTGGCCTGGTTGCCGGCCGGGTCGAGCGACCAGTCGGCCACGCTCGACGCCGAGTCGAACCGGACCACCCCATGAGGGCGGACGCCCAGCTCTCGGAGCCTGGCCGCGATCCGGCACCCCTTCTCGACCTGCCGGAGGAACTTCGTCCGCCCCTCCCCCTCGTCCATCGCCGGGCCGCCGCCGGTCGGGGGCCAGATCGGCGCGACGACCGAGCCGATCGCCAGGCCACGCGACCGGACCTTCTCGGCCAGGGCCTTGAGGGCGTCGTCGGTCGAGTCGATGTCGACGTGGGGGTCGAAGAGGAACAGGTCGACGCCGTCGAACTTGATCCCGTCGACCTCCGCCGCCGCCGTCAGGTCGAGCATCGTGTCCAGGTCGATCGGCGGCTCCGACCCGTCCCCCTTGCCCACCACCCCGGGCCAGGCGGCGTTGTGGAGCTTGGGGAAGTTATGGGGACGGCTGGCGGCGCTCATGGCGGGCCTTTCTGCTCGGAGGGCGGATAAGGGTGGAGGCGGAGCGGCGAGCCTGGCCGCCCGGTCATCGATCGGCGAGCCGATCGGCCCGGGCCAGTCCTCGCACGCCGGCGTTCTACCGGGCCCGATCGAGCCGGGGCAGGATCACGTCCCGGACCCAGGCGGCCAATTGCTCCGACCATCGCCGCGATGACTTCATCTCGGCGGACCGGCGGAGTTGACCGAGCACGTCGTCGGGGCCCAGCATCGGCAAGGCCAGGCTTCGCGGGGCCGGCTCGTAGCCGCCCTCGGGCTTGCGGTGGAGGAACGTCAGCGCATCCTTCTTGACGTTGTATCGCCAAACCTCGGGCACGCCCAACCGGTCATAGATCACCAACGCATCGGTGACCGGGTTGGTGTACTCGATCTCGATCGCCAGGTCGGGCGGGGGTTGGGTCGCCAGGTCCACCTCCGTGGGCCCACCCATGAGGATCGCATGCTGGCCGAAATAATAGGTCCGATCCCCTTCGACCCCGGCCTCCAGCTCTTCGACGCGATACGTCGTCGAGACGGCGGGCTCCCAATCGATCCCGCATCCGTTGGCGACGGCCTTGACGATCCCGTCAAATACGTCGGAATGCCATTCATGACGCCTGGTGGGGCTCACGAGGGTCAGCCTCCCGTCGAGGTAAGTCATCCGGAGGCCGGCCCGCTCGGAGAGGGCATCATTGACGGCGACGTATTGGCCCCATTCGACGTTGTTCATCACGAAGACCTGGTCTTCCTGGACGGCTTGGGCTGGACTAGTCGTCGCGGTGGACATCGCATGCTCCGGTCAGCGGCCTTTGAGGTGGTCGCCCACGGCGGGGACGCTCGGGTGGACGTCGGGGCCGAAGTAGCGGAGGCTGACGAAGGGCTCGGTCCCAGTGTTCCGGAAGGGGACGCCCTCCTTGGCCCGCTTGTCGACGACGAACACCTCGTCCCTGGTCACCTCGCCGTGGCGGATGTAGACCGGGGTGTCGACTTCGAGCTTGCCGATGGTCCCCCGGCCCTGGGTGGCGATCAGGCCGTAGGCCCCGGCGTCCTTGATCGTGGCCGACCCGCCGGGGTAGACGGTCAGCTCTCGGGCGGAGAAGCGTTGCTTGCCGTCGACCGTCCCGTAGACGATCCACCTGTCGACGAACCCCTCGGCCTCGGAGCCGGCGTACACGATCGGTTCGAGGTAGTTGTGGGCCTTGAACTCGGGATCGACGTTCTTCTCCCAGTCGAGCTGCTCGACGAGGTAGTCGAGGTCGTGGTGCTTGTCCTCGGGCACGTCCTTGACCAGCAGGTCCCAGGGGACCCGGCGGCCTTCGACCATCGACTGGTACATCCCGAAGACGTCCGAGCCCCACTGCGGCTCATAGGTCACCAGCGACCCGGGCGCGTGGAGCACGCAGGGCGGGACCAGCCACCCGGTCCCCGGCTTGAGCCGGTAGGCCTTGCTCAGGTCGAGGATGCCGTTGTCCCCCTCGTCCCACCGCTCCAGGCACCTCCGGAGGTCGTCCTTGGTCGTGCCCGGCTCCAGGCCCATGAAGGTGTGCGGGAAGTTGTTGCCGGTCCAGTTCAACTGAGGCGGGAAGTAGTAGCTCTCCGGCTTGCCCTCGCGGCCGAGCTTGGCCGCCTGCTCGGCCGACTGGTGCATGTGGTGGGGGATCGGGCCGAGGTTGTCGAAGAACTTGCTGTAGACCGGCCACTTCTTGTACGTGTCCCAGATCGCCTGGCCGACCATCTCCGGGCCGTGGGCGTCGATGGCGTCCTTGAGCGTGAACTTCGCCCCGTCGTGGACGACGTAGCTCAACCCCTCGTCGGCCGGTGCCCCCTCGTTGGCCGCGGCGGTCGTCGAGGAGAACCACCGCTCGTCGATCCCCCCGCGCCGGGTCCCCAGCGCATACAGGTCCTGGGGGGCCAGCTTGAGCCGGCCGCCGGGCATCAAGAACGACCGAGGCACCCAGGTCGGGGCCAGCCGCAAGATCCCCTCGCCCGCATCGAGCGCGGCGCGAGCCCGCCCGGCGATTTGCTGATCGCTCATCCGTCCCGCCCCCTCGCCTTCGATGATCCCGGCCACCGGCAATGAGTCGCGACGCAAGGCCCTCCGCCAACTCTCGACCCCGCCTCTGCGTCGGAAGCACTTTTGTAAGGGCGGTATCGGCCCGAAGCAAGCAATTTCCCGGAGGGTTCGCAGGTGCGAGGGGACGAGACGACGGGTCGAAGGCCGCCTGCCCTCAAGGCTTGGGAAGGACGCCCTTCTTGCCTGCTTCGGCATTCTTCCGGGCAACGGCCTTGGCGGACAGCGTCTTCATCTGCTTGAGGGACTCCAGGGGAACCCAGTGGGTGCCGGACCAGGAGGTGAGCCGATCCCCGAGGATCTCGAACTGGGCATGCGCCTCGGGGAGATGGTCCGAGCCCCAGCAGAGCGCCGCGTACTTGCTCCGGACGACGTCGTCGTCCGGATAATGGGACAGGTATTCCTCGAAGACCGCCCGGATCTCGGCCCAAGTCCCGTCGGCGTTGAGGTAGTCCACCCTCTGTTTGACGCTGAGACCGGCCGTCGCCCGGTGATGGGCTTCGGGCAAGAGGAGGATGATCGCGGCCTTCCAGTTCTTGGTATCGCGGCAGGCCCGACCGAAAGCGACCATCTCTTCCTTGCTGCCGTGCCACTTGGGGTCGAGGAAGTCGAGCTTCGAGATGCAGGCGTTGTACCTGTCGCCATCGGCCTTCATCGCCCGGTCGAACCAGAGTTCCATCGCCTCGCGGTCGCCGCCGAGGCCTTTTTCGACGTTGACCATGCAGGTCGCCGCCCTGGGAGTGCCGGGCCGGAGCTTCCAGGCCTCCTCGAACGCCCGCTGGGAGAGGGCGAGCCGTTCCTGGAATTTGGTCATCGCCCCTTCGGGGACCATCGGCGCGAACGCCTTGGTCCGGGCCTCCCAGGCGTAGGTCATCCAGAAAACCCCGCGGATTTCGAGCCGGACCACCGCCAGCGCGGGGAACTTGGCGAGCTCGGCGTCCACCTTGGCCAGCGCATCGGTGGCTTCGATGCCGATCGCGCGGTAGCAGGTGATCAACCTATTGATCGTCTCGAACCACCGTTCTTCCCAGAATGGATTGTGGTCGTCGTCGGCGACGCTCACGGGCAGGAGCGCGAGGACGGCGTCGAAGATGAGGCCGGCCTCGCGCCGGGCCGCCGGGTCGTCCTCCTTGCCGAGGACGGCCAGCTCGCCGGTCCATCCGAGGAAGGTGGCCCGCCGGAAGGCCGGATACCGGCTCTTCGCGTACCCTTCCGCCGCCGCCTTCCGGCGCCCGGCCAGCTCTTCCTGATCGGCCTTGTTCGCCGGCTCGGGCGACGTCCGGCAGAACATGTTGACCACCAACGGGTCGTCACAACCCGCGTCGACGGCCGCCTTGGTCGCCTTATAGATCTGCTCCTGCGTGATCAGAGGGGCGCCCCGCTCGCTCGACATCCTGGCGTTCAGGGCGATCGCCTCGGCCGCCGGCCGATCCCAGCGGGGGTCCTTCTTGCCGATCTTCTCGTAGGCCCCCACGGTGGTCCGCAGGTTCCATTCCAGCCTGTCGCGTGCCCGCTTCTCCATCGCGGCGAGATCCTGGGGGATCGGTTTCTCGGCGGCGATGGCCGCGGCGCCCGTGAATACGATCAGGCCGATCAGCGAGGTCAGGCGCATCGAGGAGGGCTCCGGGGGGACGGGGAAGGGCCAGCACCCTCGCACACTATCAGGCGTCGATCGTGCGAACAAGAGAATTGCCAATTAGAGGTGAATAAGATCAAGGAAGATCGATCTTCACAATTCCAGATGCGGATGAGTTCCTTTGGGCTGTGCGCGGAGATCACGGGAGCGAAATGTCCGGGCTCCGGGCGTGGCGGATGAAGCCCTCGGCGTGCCGGCAGCCGCGCTCGATCCCTCGGAACCGGGTGACCTGCTCCTGGAGGGAGTAATACCGCTCGGGCGACTGGGTGGCGTGGGCGAAGCAGGCCCTACGCTTCCTCGGCTCGGTGGCGGTGATGTCGACGTGGTGGGTGGGGGTGAACTGGTGGGTGTCCTCGCCGTTGGAGACCTCGTAATAGTAGAGGGCGAACCGCCGGCCCATCCGGAGCCAGGCGTCATAGACCAGCATCGAGGTCGCCCGGTGGTCGGCGTGGTCGTCGATCGGCCAGTGGGTGAAGACCACGTCGGGGGCTTCGGACCGGAGGAGCCTGGCGAACCCCTCGGCGTGCTCGCGGTCGACCACCGCCTCGCCGTCGACCTGCCCGGCGAAGGTCGGACGGGCCCCGAGGATCTCGGAGGCGTTCCTGGCCTCGGCGACCCGCGCGCCGTCCTTCGGCTTGCCGGCCGGCACTCCGTCGTTCAGGTAGAGCAGGACGACCGAGTGTCCCAGGTCGGCGAGGCGGGCGATGGTGCCTCCGCAGCCGTACTCGGGGTCGCCGGGGTGGCCGCCGGTGACGACCACCTTCAGCTTTCGCGGGGATTCCTCGGCCTGCGCGGCCCCAAGGGCCAGGCCCCCGAGCGAGGCCGCACGGACCAGCAAGTCTCGTCGATGGATCGATCGCATGGGTTTTCCCGGGGGCGTTTCCCGCGGTAGGTCATCCGCCCCGCCGGGGGAACATGACCCGACACCAGATTTCCTCGAACTGCCCGCGGATTTTCCTGTCCCGAACTTTCCCCGAGCAAAGCAAGGACTGGCACCGAGTTATCTTTATATACTAAACACTCGTCCAGTTATCCCTTCGCTCGATCCACCGTAAAATCGGGCCGGTTGCCCGCGCTTCCGGCCCGGCAGAGATCAAATTATGTTTGACATTTTTGACGACCTCGACGGGGCGGAGCCGGGCGGAAGTCAGCAGGATCGAAGCGTCGCCCCTCGAGAACGAACAATCACTCGGGGGGCCGGCTTGGAGCGTCAACTCGCCCAACTCATCATTGACTGATCAGAATATGAGATTTTGATCCTGGAGCCGCCTGTTTTGACGGGCCTCCTGGTCTCGCCCCGATCATAGGGCCGAGATCCGGCAGCGGCAAGCTCGACGTGACGCCGCCCGGTGTGGTGTTCGGCCCGGCTGCATGGCCGACCTCCGCGTTCCTTCGTGCCGAGGACCTTCGCGTGATAGACGAGATGCTCCACTCCAGCACGGCCGCCCGGACCTCGGGGATGGTTGCCGCCGCGGAGGCGCTCGGGCCGTTGATCGAGGAGCACCGCGAGGCGCTCGCCGAGGGGCCGGATCTCCCCCGACCGGTGGCGGAGGCCCTGATCCGGGCCGGGCTGACGCAGCTCTGGCTCCCTCGTGCCCTCGGGGGCCCGGAGACGCACCCCCTCGAGTTCGTCCGGGTGATCGAAGCCCTGGCCAGGCTCGACGGTTCGGTCGCCTGGTGTGCCACGATCTCCTCGGGCGGGCCGTCGTGGATTGCAGGGCAGCTCGCGGCCGAGCCGATGCGCCGCCTGCTCCCGCCCGGGGCCATGTTCGCCGGCTGCGGCAGCGGAAAGCCCACCGGGTCCGTCACCCGGGACGGCGAGGGCTGGCGCGTCAACGGGCGCTGGACTTGGGCGAGCTTCAGCCGGTACAGCAACATCGCGCTGTTGATGTGCGTCGAACACGAGGACGGCACGCCTCGGATGACCGCGGAGGGGCGACCGGTGTTGCGCGGCGTGGTACTCCCGTCCGAGAAGGTGGAGGTCCTGGGCAACTGGGACAGCGGCGGCCTGCGGTCGAGCGGCAGTCATGACATCACGTGCACGGACGCGTGGGTGCCGGACGATTTCACGACCGGCCTGGACATGCCCGGGCGGCAGCCGGGCCCGCTGTATCGCCTCCCGATGACGACCGCCGCCGCCATCGCGTCGTTGGGCGTCCCGCTCGGTATCGCGGCCGCGTCGATCGACGACCTGGTGACCCTGGCCCGGACCAAGGTCCCGTTCGCCAGCGACGTCCCGCTGTGCGATCAGGAGAATGTCCAGCTCGAGGTCGCCCGGGCGAAGACGAGGCTCCTCGCCGCCCGCGCCTTCGCGTTCGAGGCGATCGGCTCGCTCTGGGACACCGTCTCGACCGGCCAGGCGGCATCGGTCGAGCAGCAGGCGCTGGTCCGGATGGCGTGCTGGAACGCCGGCGAGGCCGGGAGGGAGGTCGTGGGCAAGATGTATGCGGCGGCCGGCAGCACCGCCGCGCTCGAAGAGTCGCGGTTCTCCGCCCAGCTTCGAGACGTCCACGCGGCCTGCCAGCACATCAACTTCGCGACCCGGATGATGGTGACCCCCGGCCGCATCCTCCTCGGGCTGGAGCCGAAGACGCCCATGATTTGAACCCGGCCGGGCGGAGGGCGTTGCCGTTCAGGGAGGGCATCCCCTGCCGGTCCAGGATCGGCGAGAGTTGGCCCGAAGGCCGGGGGGAGGATGAACTACCGCCGGGTTTACCGGAGGGAATGATCCGACTGCGTCGAATGTCGGGCCCTTCCTCGGGGGCCCCTCGGGACCCGTCACGATCTGGGGATCGACGACGGATCTTGGCGAACACCCAAAGCGGCCCGATGAGACTCGAACGGACCGGGTCGTCGGGGCCGCGCCGATCGACCCACGGGCCAGGTGGATTCTTCGGATCGGACCGGGATTTGCTCATCTCACATCGCCGGTAGATGTCATTCCCAATCAGTTCGCCGATTACCGAGGAGACCAGCCGATGCTCTTGCCGCCGAAGATCGCCCGATCGATCGTGCTCGGGGTCGCCCTGCTCGCCCCCCCCTGCCTTGCCACTTTCGGGTGCGGCAAGTCGTCCGACGGTCCGCCCGGCGACCTCGGCGCGAAGAAGACGCCGACCGAGATCCTCAACGAGTCCCGGGATGCCAGCAAGTCCCCGAAGCCCTGAATCCCGGGGATAAAAGGCGGAACGTGAGCTATCCGAGGCCGCCCCGATCGGCATGGGGCGGCCTCGGATGCGACGTCAGGTCGGCCGACGGCCTCCGATCAATAGGCGTCGCTGGACACGACCTCGCCGTTGGCCCGGGTGCCCAGGCTCCACCAGGTGGTGGAGGCGATCGAGTTCTTGATGAACTTCACGCTGCCGTCGGCGAAGAGGCAGTTGACGCCGCCGGGGTGTTGGCTGGTGGCGGTGGCGAAGGTCGCCTGGTCGGGCCATCCGCCGCGCTGGTCGCGGCAGGTCCCCCAGGTGTACTGCGGCGAGTTCGGCGTGACGACCGTGTTGAACCACGTCATCCCGTTCCCCCCGACCTCCCAGTAGATGCCCCGGAACTTGTTGAGGTTGGTCCCGGACTGGAACGCGGACTGGCAGGCCTGCAAGGCGGTCAAGACCGGGCCGGGGCTGGACATCCCGCCGACTTGCAGCGAGTTCGGGTCGTACGCATTGGCCGCGATGTCGGCTTGGACGGCCATGATCGACGTCCCTCGATAGCCGCTCGAGGCAGTCCCCGGGTTGCCCACGAGGGCCTCGGAGAAGGCGACCGTGTTGGACGACCCGTCGACGATGTCGCGGAGGCCGTAGGAGACGTAATAGTAGAACAGGCCATTGCACCCCGACGCGGCGTTCTGCTGCGGGGTCATGGTCGTCGTGCCCTGGCTGCCGACATAGCTGTTGTCGTTGCTGTTGTTCGCGTTGTTGCTGTTGCTGCCGCCCGAGCCGGCGTAAGGGTCGGACGGGCAGAGGAAGCCGGCCACCCTGCTGAGGGTGACGGTGCTGTTGATGTAGAAGTTCGCGCCCTCGTTGTTGCCGACGTTGAAGTTGGCCGCGTTGTACATCGCGGTTTGTTCGAGGTAGTTGAGCAACAAGGCCTGGCAGCTCCAGTTGTCCCACTGGAACTTGTCGTTCCGCTTCGCGTTGGTCGACACCGGGGCGTACTCCGAGGCCCCCAGCGGGAAGGAGTCGTGGACCGAGTGGTAGTTGTGCAGGGCCAGGCCGATCTGCTTGAGGTTGTTGACGCATTGCGACCGCCTGGCGGCCTCGCGGGCCGACTGCACCGCCGGCAGCAGCAGGGCGATCAGGACGGCGATGATCGCGATGACGACGAGGAGCTCGATGAGGGTGAAGCCGCCGGGTCGATGGACTCGGGCCTTCGGGTTCTCGGTACGTCGGACCATCATGGAAACTTCCCTCCGCTCGAAGCCGTGCCGCCCCGCCGACGGGCCTCGGACGAGGCTCGCCGAGGGCGCGAACGGCCACCCCGGGCCGTGGGCGTACGCCGCCCGGCGGCGCCGGAGCATGACCAGGAAATTCACGATCGGTGAAAACGAAGCCGGTGAAGGGGGGACCGCGTCGTCGAAGCACCTTGCCCCGGGCACGACCAGGCGAAGGGGGGATCACGCATCGGCGAGGGCTTACGACTTTCGTGATGATCGGCTCCGCGAACGCTGATGTCAATAACAACCTGGCTCAATTCGTGCGAAATTTAGCACAATGCGAAGCCAGGCGCGGAGGGGCCCAAGCATCCTCGCTTGGTAACATCGCGCTGGACGATCGGGACGCCGGGCGCCCGGTGTCGAGCGTCGACCTCGCGAAAGCCGCGAGGCGCGATCATCCGTCGGCGCGCTCATGGAACCCTATGATGACTCGACGATCTCGCGCGCGTCCGATCAGGGCCGGGCGGCCCCGTCGTCGGGTGCGGGCCGCCGGCCCAACGCCCCCAGCGCCAGCAGCAAGCCGGCCGAGCCCCAGTAGGCGGCGGCCCAATGGTAGGGGGTCTGGCCTTGAGTCGCGGCGAGCCGCTTCTGCTCGCCGAGCTGGCGGATCGCCTCGGCGGGGGGGACGATCGGGGCCGACGAGAGGGGAGAGTGGATGATCCCGAACCAGGCGAACGCCCCGGCCACGACCAGGCAGGCGAACGCGGGGCGGACCCGGCCGTCGATCAGGTGGACGAGCGTCGCCCCCCAGAGGACGCTGGTGACGATGAAGCCGCCCGAGAGGATCGTCACCGTCTGGATCCAGCGCTGGGCGCCGGGGGACAGCCGGTCGAACGGCCCGGCTTCGGGCAGGACGTGGCCCAGGGCCAGGACCGCGAGGTACGCCAGGGCGGGGACGCACGACAGGGCGACGGCCGGGTAATGGCGGGTCGGCGTGGCGGCGAACGACTGCGCGGTGATCTCCAGGCCGACGAAGATCAGGATCGGGAAGACGACCGGCCTGGGCAGGACGTAGAAGATCCAGTCGAAGAAGCCGAACACCCCGGCCGAGCCGACGAACAGGGCCGTGGCCAGGGTGTAGCCCGCCCTCGCCCCCATCGCTTTATAGGCCGGGTGGCCGATGTAGGGGGTCGACTGGATCACCCCGCCGAAGAGGCCGGCGACCACCGTGGCGAACCCCTCGGCCGCCACCACCCGCCCGGTCGAGTACTCGTCCCCCGCCGACGCCGCGCTCTCGGTGCAGTCGATCCCCCCGACCACCGTCCCCAGCGCGAGCGGGATCGCCACCGGCAGGAACGAGATCGTCTCCCGCCACGAGCCGGCGAACCATTCCAGCCAGCTCGCCACCGGCATCGGCAGGACCGCCCGGAAGGCCAAGGGGGGGCGGGCCATCTCCCCGCCGCCCAGGCCCGGGCCGATCCCCAGGGCGTTCATCGCGTAGTAGATCACCGAACCCACCACCACCGCCGCCAGGGCGCCCGGGACCTCGCGGGGGAGCCGCCAACGGGCCGTCAGGGTGGCCAGGATCACCGCCAGGGCCGCCATCCCCGCGATCGGCGTGCTGGCGATGTCGATCAAGGGAAGGAAGCTGATCAGGACCAACGCGATCGCCGCCAGCGAGCCGAGCAGCCCCGCCCTCGGGATCGCCCGCCGGACCCGGTCGGCGAACAGGGAGCAAATGAGCTTGAACACGCCCGAGGCCAGGATCATGGCGATCCCCACGAACCAGGCCTCCCGAGCCGCAGCCTCCGGGACCATCCCCCGGGCCGTCGCGCCTCGGAAGGCCGGGACCAGGACCAGGAACACCGAGCCGAACGTGCTCGGCGTGTCCAGGCCCAGGGGCATCGCCGTCACCCCGGGCAGGCCCGACCGCCGGGCCAGCCCGAAGGCCATCGCGGTGAAGATCAGGTCCCCCACCAGCACGCCCACCGCCGTGCCCGGGATCATCCGGGTCAGCACGAAGCCCGAAGGGAGCCCGAAGCCGACCAGCAGGCCCGCCATCAGGATCATCCCGCCGATGTTGTCGAGCATCAGCCCGAAGAACGCGTTCACGTCCCCGGGGGCGGCCCAGGCATACGAAGTCTTCGAGGGGGAGGAGGGCGAGGAGTGGGAGATCGTGGACACCGGCCGGAGACTCCCGGGAGGCGAGGGGTGGGGACCGCTTGAGGAAACGGCCGAGCGATCGTCCGCCATCAACCGGCCGATTGCAAGCCTTCTGCGCGCCTGGCATCATCAACGCACGCGAACACGAGCCTCGGACCGGGACCGGGAGCCTCCGAGATGACGCCCATCGCCCTGCTGATCGCCTCGACCCTTGCACAAGCCCCGTCGGCCCTCGATTGGAAGCCGGTCAAGCCGCCCGACGGCTCGTTCTCCGCCGAGATGCCCGCCGAGCCCCGGCATGCGACCCGCGAGATCCCCAGCCCCCAGGGTTCGTTCCACCGCGACACGGACCCCTGCACCTACGACGGCGCCAACTTCGCGATCGAGGCGACCCGATACGCCGGCCCGATCCCCGAGCAGACCCGCTCGGCGACGCTCGAACGCGCGGTCTCCGAATACATCGCCGCCAGGAAGGGCCAGGTCGTCCGGGAATCCGAGATCACCGTCGACGGCCGCCCCGGCTGGGACCTCACCATCCGGGGGCCCTTGCCGGGCGCGAAGGCCGGGGTCGTCACCAGCCGGTGCCGGATCGTCCTGGGCGCCCAGACGATGTATTGCGTGTCCGTCGTCTCCCCCGTCGACCGCCCCCTGCCCGCTCCCGCCGGGCGGTTCCTCCGCTCGTTCCGGTTCGACCCGATGCCGCCCGTCCAAGTCGCCGACGCCACGCCCGAGCAGGCGCTCCGGACCTTCCTCCTGGCGACGGCCGCGCAGGACGAGGCCGCCCTCGGAGCCGTCGCCCTCCCGGCCGAAGGGCTCGACAAGCTCCTCGAAGGGACGCCCCTCGCCCCCGCCCTGTTCGCGGCCGCCCGCCGCTACTTCGCGACCCTGCCGATCAAGGTCCTCAAGGCCGGAGACGAGTTCACCCTGCCCGCCACCAAGAAGAAGCAGGACGTCCCGCCCGATGAAGTCGCCGAGGACCGGGCCGTCCTCCTCCCCAAGGACGCCCCCCTGCCCACCCGCCTCCGAAAAGTCGAAGGCCGCTGGAAGGTCGACGCCCAGCCCCTCATCGAAGCCCGAAAGGCCGCCGAGTCCCCCCGGGCCAGGTCGAAGTCCAAGAAGGGTGCCCGCTGATCACGCCGCCGGCTGGTAGGCGATCCAAAGCGAGCGGAAGTAGCGGAGGACCCGGTCGGGGTCGGGGCTCTCGGGGATCTCAGCCAGGGTGTAGCCCTGGAAGCCGGCTCCGGCGAGGAGGGCGAACAGCTCGCGCCAGGGGTAGGCCTCGTCGGTGAGGTCGCGGAGGTGGACCTCCTGGATCCGGGGGGCGACGAGGGCGAAGTTGTCTCGGATGGTCCCCTCGACGACGTCGGTGGGGTTGGAGTTCCAGCAGACGCCGACGTTGGGGTGGTCGGCATGCTTCATGATCCGGGCGAAGTTGGGCAGGAGCTGCGTGACCGCGCCGTGGACCTCGACCCGGATCTCGACGCCGAAGTCGGCGGCGTCCTGGCCCACTTCGTTGAGGGCCTTGCCGATCTGCTCGTAGGTCCGCTCGGGCTCGACCCCGGGTGCCAGGCCGTTGGGCCGGACCTTGACGCCGGGCGAGCCGACGTCGTGGGCCAGGCGGACGTAAGCCTTGGCGTCGTCAACGTTCTTGCGGACGACGGCCGGGTCGCTCGACTGGAACTCGAAGGCCGAACCCAGCCCGGCGAGCTCGACCGGCGAGTCGTCGAACCGCCGCCGGATCGCGTCCCGCTCCGCCTTGGGCAGCCCGACCTCGACGCCATGCTTGTGGCCCGTCCGCAGCTCGACCCCGGCGATCTTGAGGGCTTCGAGCTTGCGGAAGATCGTGTCGAGGTCCCAATCCTTGGCGATGTTGTAGGTGACGGTGCCGAGCTGGAGCATGCGTCGACGTCCTTGGGATCGGGTCGAAGGGGGCGGGGCCGTCCGGGGGATCTGCCTACTTTCCCCGAACGGGCCGGGCGGGGCAAGCGGGCCGGCCCGCCCCGAGAAGTTGTGGTTGCCGGAAGCTGGGCTTGCCGATAGAACCCTCGATCCTGGCGCAATCCGTCCCTCGCATCCGACCGGCACGAACGACCGAAGGGGCCCCGAGATGGAGTTCGACCCCCCGAGCGACCCGAATCCGACCGGCCCGCTGACGCCGGGCTGGCGGACTCTGCTCGCCGTCCTGGCGTTCTACCTGGCCGCGCTGGCGGTCGCGACCTGGCCGGCGTTCGCGCACTTCGGGTCGGAGCTGCCCTCTCGGGTCGACCCCCTGGCCCACATCTGGACCATGCGGTGGAACAAGCGGTGCCTGCTCGAAGGCCGCTTGCCGTTCGTCTGCCCCGAGATCCAGTATCCCGTCGGCGCGGCGCTCGGCACGTTGCCGCCGATGCACTTCCAGACCATGCTCTACGTCCCGCTTTCGTTCGTGTTCGCCAACGACGTCCTGTGCTACAACGTCATCCGCACGTTCGCATTCCTGCTGACCGGGATCGGGACGTTCCTCCTGATCTGGAACGTGGTCCGCGACCGGTTGGCGGCGACGCTGGGCGGGCTAACGGCGATGATCGGCACGCCGATGATGTTCTTCTCGCACGGCGAGCTGGAGCAGATCACCGTTGGCTGGTTCCCGATCTTCCTGATCGCCTGGACCCGATGGGTCGACCGTCCGACGGGCCGAGGGCTGGCGGCATCGGCCGGCTTGTACGCCCTGGTGGCGATGAGCGCCCCGTATTTCGGGATGTTCGCGATCTTCCCGGCCACCCTGTACGCGGCCTGGCGGATGGTCGGGGCGGGTCGGTCGGGCATGGGCGGGTGGTTGCGGGCCCGGGTCGGCTGGTTCGCGGCCTTCGGGGGGATCTGCGCCCCGTTGCTGGCCGTGCTTTTCTCGAACCAGATCTGGGCCCTGACGCACGGGTTCTCGATGGCGAGGCCGGACTCGGAGTTCGCGATGTGTCGGGCCCCGCTCTGGGGCTACTTCGTGCCCTCGCCGAGCCACGCCCTGAGCCGATTCCTGCCATTCCGGACCGACATCGCGGCGCAAGCCGGGTCGGTCCCGTCGTACCTCGGCGTGGTGACCCTGGCCCTGATCGCCTATGCGGCGGTGGCGCGGGTCCGATTTGCCCGAGGCGGGTACTGGTGGGCGGCCTTCGGCGTCCTGTTCGTGCTCTCGCTCGGGGCGTTCGCGCGGGTGGGGGGCTGGGACGTGAGCCTGCCCTCGGCCTGGCTCAAGGCGCACTTCGTCGGCTTCCAAATGATCCGGGTCCCGGCCCGATTCAACCTGTTCGCCGCGGTGGGGGCGGCGGTGGTGGCCTCGGCGGGCCTGCACCACCTGCTGGGGAGGGTCGGGAACACCCGAGGCCGATTCGCCGTGTTCGCCGGCCTGGCGGCCGTGGCCCTGGTCGACCTCCGGACCGTGCCGTATCCGACGATCGACGTCCCGCCGATCCCGCCCTGCTACTCGTCCGTCCTCGCCGACGACCCCAGGGCGACGTTCCTCGACGTCCCCCAGTTCAACGCCGGCGCGTTCCAGCTCCCGTCGGTCTGCACCTACTGGCAGTCGCTCCACGGCGGCAAGACCTCGGCCGGCTACACCGCGTTCGCGAACGCCCGGTACGAGGACCGGATCTACCACAACTCGCCGTTCGACGCCTTCAAGCTCGCCCAGCCCTGGTACCTGGCCCGCCCCGGGTTGGCGACGATCGAGCTCGCCCGGGGGGTCGACTTCCGGTCCTACGCCTGGCTCTACCTGACCGTCAACGACCTCCGCTACGTCGTCGTCCACCACCAGCCCGGGGCCTTCCCCGAGTTCCCCGTCTACCTCGAACCGCTCAAAGGGCAGCTCGTCGACGCCGCGATCCTCCGGGACGACCGGACCGCCGTCTTCGACCGCGACCGCCTGCCCAGGCCGACCCGCCCGGTCTTCCTCTACGACGAGGGTTGGGGCCACCGCGTCGCCCGCCAGGGGCGGCTCACCTGCATGCTCGGCCGCTCGGCCCGGGTCCACGCCTACAACCCGACGCCCGATCAGCCCCTCACCTTCACCCTCGACGCCTCCGGCCACAAGGTCGCCCGGACCGTCGCCCTGAAGGAAGGGGGAACGGAACTCGCCCGATGGACCGTCGGCCCCGACGTCGGCTCGCTCCTCGCCTCGCCGCCGTTCACCCTGGCCGAAGGGCTGCACACCCTGACGATCGAGGTCGACGGCGACGCCCGCCCCTCGAAGGCGGACGCCCACGTCGAGGGCGACGCGACCCCCTTCAGCCTCTGGGTCACCGGCGTCGGCCTCGAAACCGCCACGCCCCGAGCCGTCGCCGGCCGGCGGATGGACCGCGCCCGCTAGGCCGGCCGGCGACCCGCCAGGAGGATGTGGAGATCGGTGCTCGATCAGAACTGGTCGGCGGAGACCACCTCGCCGCCGGCTCGGGTCGAGAGGTAGCTGAAGATGCTCGGATTCACCGACTCCTTGATGAACCTCACCGAGCCGTCGCCGAAGAGGAAATTGCAGCCGCCGGGGTGGAAGCTCCAGTAGTCGTCGACCATCGACGACTTCGAGTTCGGAACGTAGATCGCGCCGGTGCCGGCCGCCCCGGTGTGGCTGAGCACCATGGTGCTGGCGGGGCCGCATTCGCTGACCGCCCACTTGGGGTTGGTGCAGAGCTGCACGGTCGGCACCGCGCCAACCCAGGTGGCGTCGGCCACGTTGCGGGATCGCTCGCCGACCATCATCGTCGTGCTCGACCCGTCGGTGATGTCGCGGAGCCCGTTGTGGCTGTTGCGATAGAACACCCCGTTGTTCGAGGCGGGATACTCGTCCGGCTCCAGTTGGCCGGCCGAGGCGACGTATTGCCCGGCCGACAGGTCATCCAGGACGGCCTTGCCCGAGCCGTCGCGGACGGTGACGGTGCCGATGCCGACGTCGCTGGCGCAGAGGTAGGCCGACAGGCGGGCCGTCCGGACGGTCGCCGAGCCGGCGTCGGTGATCGGGAGGCTGAAGTTGACCGCGTTGTAGAGCGGCTTCTGCTCCAGCTCGGAGAGGATCATCACCCCCCACCCCCAGCCCGGGCCGGTCTCGGGCGAGGCGGCATCGCTCCCGACGGCGGTGATGTAGGCGGGCGGGAAGGTCTCCTGCGCGCCGTGATAGCCGTGCAGGGCCAGCCCGACCTGCTTCAGGTTGTTGACGCACTGGGAACGACGCGCGGCCTCTCGGGCCGACTGGACGGCGGGCAGCAGCAGGGCGATCAGCACGGCAATGACGCCGATGACCACCAGCAACTCGATCAAGGTGAAGGCGCGGCGGCGCGGCGACTCGGGCGATGAACGCATGGTCATGGCTCCTGTTCTGGGAAGCTTCGTGTCGAGACGTGGGAGGGCATTACCGGCGGGGACCGGTATCAGGCCGGGCCACGAAGCTTCAGAACAGGAAAGTCTGGAGGAGCGCCTGCCGGGTCGCGGCGGGCGGCGGCTTGGAGTTCGCCCGATTCCGGGATGCGGGCCGGGCGCAAAGCCGGGGGGCGGCGGGCGGGATGTCGGCCAGCCGGAGGAAATCGATCGAGGGCAGCGGCCGATCCGTCGGCGTCGCGGGTCTCTCCGACCCTGCGATCAGCGCACCGACCGACATCGCCTCGCAATTCCTGCCGCTCGACGGCTCATGATCCGAACACGGGCCGTCCGCCTCCGCTCCCGCCAGGCAGAAGACGGGGCAGAGCAGAGTCAAGGCGAAGCAAATCGTTGCCGCGATTCGGATCATGGGGGCAATATACCAGGCCCGGGCTCCGGAGTCTGCGGTGATTGAGGGGCGGCCGAGATTTGCCAGGGAACCCCGGTGCCCGGCCGTCGATCGACGGCCGAGGCTCAGCCCGCGACGTCGATCACGACCTTGCCGAAGGGCCCCCGGTCCAGGTGCTCGAAGGCCCGGATGGCGTCGGAGAAGGGATAAGTCGAGTCGATCACCGGCTTGATCGCGCGATCCTCGATGAAGCGATTCATCGCCTCGAACGCCTGGCGATGGCCCACGATCAGCCCTTGGAGCCGGGTCTGGCGTAAGAGCACCGGCAAGAGGTCGACGCTGGCCACCTGGCCCCCGAGGAAGCCGATCAGCGCGACATGGCCCCCGACCCGGGCCGCCTGGATCGACCGGTTGATGCTCTCGCCCCCGACCACATCGAGGACGTGGTCGACCCCCTTGCCGGAGGTCAGCTCGCGGGCGACGTCCTGCCAGTCGGGCGTCTTCGCGTAGTTGATCAGGTCGGTCGCGCCCAGCGCCTTGACCCGGGCGAGCTTCTCGTCGCTGCTGGACGTGGCGATCACCCGGGCCCCCATCGCCGAGGCGAGCTGCACCGCGAAGACCGAGACGCCGCCGGTCCCCTGGACCAGGACGGTCCGCCCCGCCTCGAGCCCCCCGTGGTCGACCAGCGCGAACCAGGCCGTCAGGCCGGCGATCGGCAGCGTCGCCGCCTCCGCGTCGCTCAGCGAGGCCGGCGCCTCGACCGCCCCGACTTCGGGGATGATCATGTATTCGGCCAGGCCGCCGGGCAGCGGCCCGCCGAAGCAATAATCCACCTCGTCCGGTTTCGGGTCGCCGGCGACCCAGCGCGAGTAGAGGTGCGTGGTGACGCGAGCCCCCTCCCCGAACCGGGTCACGCCCGGCCCGACCTGCTCGACGACGCCGGCCGCATCCGACACGGGGATCAGGTGCCGGGGCATCCGCTCGCGCCCATAAAACCCTTCGACGACGACCTTGTCCCGATAGTTCAGCGACGCCGCGGAGACGCGGACGAGCAACTCGTTCGGCCCCGGCTTCGGCGTCGGCCGCTCGACCAGCTTGAGGTTCTTGAGGCCGAAATCCTGCATTTCCCAGGCTTTCATCGACGTGGCTCCCGGAGAAGTTCTGACTCCTCGGGCATTGTGGCGGGGGCAGCAAGTACGCACAATAACGTGCCGTAGTATCAAAAATGATCCTGAAGGGGCCTCCCCGTGAAGCGACGCACCTACAGCCTCTCCCCGGCCGGCTGCCCCGTCGAGGTGACCCTGGACGCCATCGGCGGCAAGTACAAGGGGATGATCCTCTACCACCTGCTCGACGGCACCAAGCGGTTCGGAGAGCTTCGCAAGCTGATGCCGGCGGTGACCCAGCGCACGATGACGCTCCAGCTCCGCGAGCTGGAGTCGGTCGGGGTCCTCCATCGCGAGGTCTACCCGGTCGTACCGCCCAAGGTGGAGTACTCGCTGACCGACCTCGGCCGGTCGCTGGAGCCAATCCTCCGGCTGATGCAGCAGTGGGGCGCGAAGCACATGCGTCAGGTCGAGCAGGCCATCCGGGCGGTCTCGGAGGTCGAGGCGCCTTGATCGGCGGACCGGCTTCGACGGTGATTTGATCGGAGATTCCGAAGGCGTCAGGAACGAATGGCACCTTTTCCGCCCTCTGGACATTACGGAGGTCGCCTTGAAACAACGACGCGGTTTCACCCTGATCGAAGTGCTGGTCGTCCTGGCCATCCTGGCGATCCTGGTCGGGCTCCTGATCCCGGCGGTGCAGGCGGCCCGCGAGGCCGCGCGTCGGACCCAATGCGCCAACAACATGCATCAACTCGGGGTCGCCCTCGCCAACCATGCCACCCGTCGCGAGGCTCTGCCCCACAATCTCGAATCGATCTTGCGAGACATCGAGCAGACGGAGTTCTACAAAGCCCTGCATGGTGGGACGCCGGCCGCAGGCCACCTCACAGTGGGTGCGAAATCGATCTCGGTTTTCCTCTGCCCGTCCGACCATCTGCCCTCGGGCGACGACGGCCGGGGGTCGAGCTACGCGGGGAACGGCGGGGTTGGTTTCACGTCGGCCGGCCCGATCGACAATGGGGCCTTCGGCGCCTCGATCCGCGACTTCACCGACGGCCTGAGCAACACCGCGGCGATGGCCGAATGGCTCCGGTTCGCGGCCGGATCTGCCCTCCGCGAGCGCAACCGCTCGGTCCTCGCGTTGCCGGGGTTGGAACAGCTCGACGCCTTCGCGGAGGCGTGCCGGAACGTCGACCCCGCCACGGCGTCGCTCGACGCCATCAACGCCAAGGGGTATCGCTGGGACCTCCCGGGCTTCGGGAACTCGCTCTACAATCACATCCTCAGGATCAACGAGCCGACCTGCACCAACGGCGGCCAGGCCGATCAGGGGGCCTGGACCGCCGGGAGCCGCCACGCGTCGGGCGCCAATTGCCTGTTCGCCGACGGCCACGTCGCCTTCCTCAAGGATTCGATCGCGACCGCGACGTGGAGGGCCCTCGGCACCCGATCCGGAGGGGAGGTCGTCTCGGCCGCGAGCGATTGAAGTCGATCGCGCATGCCGGCGATCGTGGCTCGACACGGCCGACATGTACGGGGTCGGGAAGAACGAGGTCCTCATCGGCCGGGCGATCCGGGGGCGCCGGGACGGGGTCGTGCTGGCGACGAAGTTCGGCAACGTCCGAGGGCCGAACGGCGAGTTCCTCGGGGTCCGGGGCGACCCGCAGTACGTCAAGGCATGCTGCGATGCCAGCCTGGCGCGGCTGGGGGTCGACCACATCGACCTGTATTACCAGCACCGGGTCGACCCGAAGACGCCGATCGAGGACACCGTCGGCGCGATGGCCGAACTCATGAAGGCGGGCAAGGTCGGACACCTCGGTTTGTCCGAGGCGTCGCCGGCGACCATCCGGCGGGCGGCCGGTGTCCACCCGATCGCGGCGCTGCAGACGGAATACTCGCTCTGGAGCCGGGAACCGGAGGCCGAGATCCTGCCCACCGTCCGCGAGCTGGGCATCGGGTTCGTCGCCTACAGCCCCCTCGGCCGCGGGTTCCTGACCGGGCAGATCGGGACGTTCGAGGACCTGCCGGCCGGCGACTATCGCCGGAACGCCCCCCGCTTCCAGGGCGACAACTTCCGGAAGAACCTCGGACTGGTGGTCAAGATCGGCGAACTCGCCCGGAGCAAGGGCTGCACGCCCGGCCAACTCGCCCTGGCCTGGGTGCTCGCCCAGGGCGAGGACATCGTTCCGATCCCCGGCACGAAGCGGGAGAAATACCTGGAGGAGAACCTCGGGGCGCTGGAGGTGACCCTGTCGCCGGACGAGCTGAAGCGGCTCGACGCCGCCCTCCCGCCTGCGGCCGGAGAGCGATATGCGGCCGGTGCCATGCAGACCATCGACCGGTAACAGGATAGTCTCGTCGAGTCGTTCCCGGTCCGGCCCGGCCGGCCCGTCCCAAGAATCCATCCAACCATAGGAGGAACCCCATGCGACGTCCCTTGCTCTGTCTCGCGTCACTGATCCTCGCCGCCCCGCTGGCCCATGCCCAGGAGCCGATCCCCTACGGCGAGCCGATCAAGCTGGAGGCGGCCCTGAAGCTGGTGTCCGCCGCCGAGGCCGAGGCCAGGAAGAACAAGTGGCCGGTCGCCATCGCGGTCGTCGACGGCTCCGGGTTCCTGGTCGCCTTCCACCGGATCGACAACACCCAGCTCGGCAGCATCGAGATCGCGGTGGAGAAGGCCAAGACCTCGGCCAAATTCCGCAGGCCGACGAAATACTTCGAGGACGCCGTCGCCCAGGGCGGTGTCGGGCTCCGGTCGCTGGCCATCGGCGTCATCCCCATCGATGGCGGCCTGCCGATCCTCAGCGAAGGCAAGCTGATCGGCGCGATCGGCGTGTCGGGAGTCCGGCCCGATCAGGATGCCCAGGTGGCCAAGGCCGGCCTGACCGCCCTGGAGGCCGCGGCCAAGCCTTGATGCCCCATCCCCGGGCCGGACGCCGCGTCCAGCCCTTTCGGTCGAAGTCTCGGGACAGAGGCCGCCGGTCTTCTCTCGGGAGACCACCGGCGGCTTATCCCGACCTGTCACGAAGGGCGACGGATACCGTTTCATGAAGTTGAATAAGTACTCAACCTCTTCTCAGTGGCTATCCGGGAAGTCGGTCTGACCCTAGAATTCCCGTAGTGGCCGAGACTTGCATCATCGCTCAAACCACGATGCCCCCGATGCGTAAGCCCTACACAACCGACCTGACCGACGTCCAGTGGGAGATCCTCCGCCCCCTGATCCCCGAAGCCAAGCCCGGCGGGCGGCCCAGGGAGGTCGACATCCGCGAGGTCATGAATACCCTGCTGTATCAGGACCGCACCGGCTGCCAGTGGGACATGCTCCCCCACGACCTGCTCTCCAAGAGCACCGTCTTCGACTACTTCAAGCGTTGGCGGGACGACGGCACCTGGCAGAAACTCGTCGACGCCCTCCGCGAGAAGGTCCGACACAAGGCCGGGCGGGAGGGGACGCCCTCCAAGGCGGTGATCGACTCGCAGTCGGTCAAGACGACCGAGGTCGGCGGCGAGGAGCGGGGTTACGACGGGGGCAAGCAGGTCGCCGGGCGGAAGCGGCACATCGCGGTGGACATGATGGGGTTGCTGCTGGGCGTGGCGGTGACGGCGGCCTCGGCCGACGACGGCAACGCGGCCTCGGAGGTGCTCTGGCAGCTTGACGACGGCGTGAAGTTCCCGCGGTTGGAGGTCGTCTACGCCGACCAGAAGTACGAGAACCAGACGGTGAAGGAATGGCTGGCGGCGAGGGGCGACCCGTTCCGGTTGGAGATCGTGCGTCGCCCGGAGGGCTCGGAGGGTTTCGTGAAGCTGCCCAAGCGTTGGGTGGTGGAGCGGAGCCTGGCGTGGCTGGGCCGGGACCGTCGGCACAGCAAGGACTACGAGCGGACGCCTCAGTCGAGCGAGGCTTGGGTGCGGATCAGCTCGATCCGGGGGATGTTGCGGCGGCTGGCCCCCGACAAGGAACGACCGGCCGCCCCATTCAAGTATCCCCGTCCAATAGCGGCGTAGCTTCCCGGATAGCCTCTTAATGCCATTCGCTCCTGACCCCTTTTCCGCCCTGTGGCTTTGCCGTCCTAGGTTTTTTGACAGAGTTCTTCCTTTCTGGTCTCGGAACGAGTATATTAGTCGCCGTCCGCATCGCTGAGGGCGACCGGGCAGATGGCATAAACCGGGGTCGTTCGAAGAGCGACTATGAGCATCGAACAGTTAGAGGCTATCCGGTAAAGAGTTCGTTGTCAGGTAAGCACTTGTGGCAACGAACTTATTAGTTGGCTTGGGGCAAGCCCCCTTCAAACAAGCTCGAAGCCTCTGGGATCGCCGTTCGTTGATGAGA